>Ga0137358_10000247_pt1 | contig 22337 bp, 30 predicted proteins | sample Mad1_20_16metaG_FD_105551 | JGI IMG/M metagenome (GOLD analysis project Ga0137358, IMG submission 105551) | Vadose zone soil microbial communities from Angelo Coast Range Reserve, California, USA - Mad1_20_16 metaG | ecosystem: Environmental > Terrestrial > Soil > Vadose zone | place: USA... | reverse complement strand
CAAGATTCTCTGGATGTCGTAAGCATGACCAAATTCTATGAACACCATAAGGCCACTCACCTTCGTGCAGCTGCTATCAGCGCGATCATCCACCACGGCACGATCACGAGCACTAGGAAGTTTGGAACATCTGATTACCCAAGTATATGCAACCCCCGGAGGCTCTCCAACATTACAAGAATTTCTGTCGCTTCAGAATACCTTCGAGTGCAATGGTGAGCTAGAACTTGTTCCTGCCTGGTTCACAAACTTACCTTACACAGTTGCATCACGGACTCTACCATGGATCTCTGGAGCGAGTCTTCGTCTCGATGTGCTCCTACAACGTGGACTCTCAGATGGTGCGCTACTAATGAGTGTTCAGGTGCCAATCTGACAACATCCTGCCAGGTGAACGCGAGGCTGAGGTTTTTGTATTGTCTTCCCAACTAGCACAAGCCCTTTCCATCATCCAGGGCGTCGCACTAACGCACCATTCTACGAAAGCATTCCTCGGCCGAAAATACTCTCTTGACGTAAGGATATAACCCCTGGAGCGTCCACTTTTGAGGCTTACCCAGCCCTGCAGGTGTTGCTGGATCTGCTCATAATTTCGCGTCACTTGGCGTCATCGTCACCTGCTTCGAAGCAGCCTACTCCATCCGACGAGATGTGCCCGCGCGGCGAGGAAGCAGTGCCCCCGTCTGTCTTGCCCAGTGCAGTGCTAGATACCCTGCTCTGTATCCTGGTAGACTCTCCACGGTCACTTCGAGTGTTCGAAGACCGTAACGGTGTCCAAACTGTTGTGAAGTTGTTAAAGCGGGCACATACTCCTCGGGACGTTAGGTGAGTTCCTCCTGCTCTCGGTGTTCTCTCTTCTAACCCATGGCGAAGGATGAAGTGTTTGGAGTTTTTGTACTTCTATCTGATGGATGAAACCTCTCCTCGCCCACACCTTTCTATAGGAAACGTCGAACAAATTCACCTGCCACCCGTGTCTCTACCACCCTCTCCGACGAAGCAAAGACACTTCCCCCAGAGCAGCCGCAATGCATCGTCTAGTTCGGATGACTCATTAACTTCCAGTGGTTCTTCAAGATCATCAGAATCATCAACGACTTCACTGTCATCCTTGTCCACACCAGCCCACACCAGATTCTCATCTGTGATACCAAAAACACCTCCCTCTCCAACGAAGCCCTCGACACAATCATATGCAAAACCGCGCACCCTCCTCATGCTTCAGAAGGAAGTTGACTTTATGCCAGTCACCCCGAAGAAATCGCATGTATCTCGGCTCGGCATTGGCCCACTCCGGCCCTCGAGCGCCCCGAATTCGCCGTTTAAGAATTTTCGTGTCATTCCTGATGAGGCAAACACGGAAATTGGTTGCCGTTCCGATGGTAATTCGTTCGCCTCCGAACAAGACCACGCCATCTCCAAACCACAAGACCGCGATATTGTAAAGACGACGGAGCAAAAAAAGGAATTCTTGGGCTTTATGTTAGGTAACGTTGATGCACTGGTAGATGGGGTAAAACGAGCCGGAGTGTGGGGTCTCGCATAGTACTGTAATGTCTCCAGTCCAGGAACATGTGCCTAGAAGACCAGAAGAGGAAGGCTGACGTGGCCCAATAAATCCACAATCCACACAAAATTCCGAAAGCGTTGAATTTCATGTACGGTAAACTGTGTAGCTGCAGGCCACCACCTGGGTATGAATACGGGGGAAGAAGTATCATTGCAAGCAGCTCTATAAAGAAACAGTACATAATTATGCCAAGAAATGTGCTTCAAGCGTAGAACCTCCATGCAAAGTACGCAACAATGGCAGCCAGTGGCACAAAGTAGAACGCGCTGAAATGATGTGTTAATCAAGCAGGGCAAAACAAGGCAACAGAGAGGACGAACTTGGACGTCTGCTGAACAGCATTGTCCATGGTAGCAGCTGCGGCAGTAGATTGGTACGATTTTGCTTTGACCTCCTGACATAACGTATATAAAGTAAATATCGAACAGAGACGAAGGGAAGGAGAGGATCTGACTTACGTCGGCACCTTTCTCGAATTCTCCGATCTTCATCCCAGGTAAGAGTGCGCGTGCTTCATCCGAGTGTCCGACATCCTCAAAGGCTTCAGTGGCATCCTTACCTTAACAGGTAGAGTGAATGGTTGTACGGCTAGGTTCAAGATGACCACTCACCAGCTTCAGCAAGGATTACTTCATCGCCTCCAGGGTGCTACAAGTTGTGTGAGAATCATAGAGTAAGAAATGGGTGGTGCGGTGAACCTCGTCTACGAATTTTGTGACATCATACACTGCGGGAAACCGGGAAACCGTCAGACGACTTGACGAGTTACAAATACAAGACTGACCGTTGCCCTTCAAGAGGACCCAGAGACTGTCCTTCGTGGCATGCTCACGCAAGTTACTGAGGGTGACAACTTTGTTGGCCATGGCGAGAGACAAGGGAAATTATTTTTAAAGGTTAAGCGGGAAGGGAGGAAGTGAGACTGTGCGTTGTACGACTCTGGGGATTTAATATGGCCCCGGACTTTTGCGTATCTCCGTTCCCACACATCCAAACACTCCGTCAAGAACGAATATTTCTTATCCTCCGATGAGGTGCCAAAACCAAGTCCGACCAACAGTCAAATCAAATGTATTACAGTATTATTAACCAACACATCCATCGGTGTGCCTGTGCGACTTGGCTTAGTACTCGAGTACCCACTATTCAACAGGGCAATCAAGCGTGGACCAAGTGCTAGCAGTTACTCTTCCACATCACCAGTATAGGAGACGAAAGCAGCATCTGCCATGTCCCTAGGCAGAAGCGAGTGGGAACGGAATCGAACAGAATAACAATACCGTAAATCGGATCGCAAACAACATCATTGTTCAGAAACGAAACAAAGTAACCGACCAACGCCAGGCCAACTCGATTTAAAGCTCCGCCCGAAATGAAACGCGTCTGCGATCTGACGCGTGCCCACCTCTCTCTCGACCTCCCTGGCATCACGCCTCACTCAATACCCTACTCGACATGCCTTCAGATTACGACTTTGAATCTTCCGACATATTGGGCGGCTCTCTCCCTGTTGGCCCCCGGAGAGTTGCACAAAATTCAGGCTTTTCATCTTTTTTCAAGATTTGTGCTCTTGGAGCATCCATCCTCCTCCTTCTCCTCGCCTTCCGCCATGGACGAACATTTTTCTTGCGTTGGAAAGAGAGACACTACAAATTGTATGTGCATTAAACTTCCACGTTATTTCGGGCTCTAGTTTGATTGATTATTTCAAGATCTATGCGCCGACGATATGGAATTCCGGACCATGACCAGCGACCCTTTAATGTCGCCTATGCTGCCGCTAGACTTGCTCAGGATGATACCAGAAAGTTACAAGATAAAATGCGAAATCTGCCGACATTTGACCAGCCGAATCCTCTCGGCCATGGGCCAACAGGACCTGGTATAGTGACACATATTCCAGTTAATCTCTGCAGTTGTAATGAGTCGATAGGGGAAGGTTATGGCCTAGCTGCCCATCCAAGTCCGACTCCTGTTACGCTTCAAGTCTCTGGACTTGACAAGAATGACAAACGGATGTGTGTATCTTTTTTTCTAGTCCGACTGCGACTCAATTTTTAATTAGTACACAACGGTCACCATTTTCCTCCGGTACGGCCGCACAGCCTTTACGCGCTCCTGTGCCCTCTAGCCATCCACATCCAGATGTGTCAGGGTCCCGCTTTCAGCCAGAGCGAGGTCATGCTAATGCACGTGACGAGGATGCCAAGGACAAACGTGAAGCAAAGCCAGAGGGGTAAGAAACACGCAAGTTTAACATTTAAGCCTACTGATTCACGCTGGTATAGGGATCATCTGGTTCACGACTCTGGTATAGATGTGGATTCGGCACCAGCCCCTAGGCGGTCTAAGCGATTGGCCGATTCGAGTGATGATAGTGATTTACGATATTCACAAGAGAATCGTCAGGACAAGAGGCGAAGGAAGGTGTCCAGTCGCTACCTCAAGAAGCGTATGCAAAAGGAGGATGGTGTCGAAATGAACGGCTCATCAGCAGTCAAGATGACCCTCGGTGGCAAGAAACGTGACCGGACAGAAATGGATTCCAGCTTCGGGCCAGAAGAAGACATGCTTTACAATGACCAGGACACCGATTTTGCGTTACATCGTCACCGAAGGCGGAGACAACGGAAGTCTACAAACTTGTTTCGTGGTCAGAAACGTGGACGTGATGTCGACCCGCTGGGTGTCGACACTGATAGCGGTGACCTAAGAGGAAGGAGAAAGGCTTTCCGCCATCGGCCAGACACATCGGATACCGATCCCTCGGTAGAAGATGGTCAGTCATCGAGAGACCCGTTGTGTAGAGGTCGGCACATTGGAGAGGAATGGGAAGCCCATGGAGTTCAGTTCAGGGTTGGCTCTGACGGAAAGAGGCTGCGGAGGGTGCTTGTCAAAGAGGACCGCCCGAAATTCAACATGGTGAGTCTGAGCTTCTTTCGTCTATCACTTAGCTTGGTCTCATCTAATGTCAGCCTGTTGACTCTGAACACCCGGACCGATCTGCGTCCGTGACAGCAATTGTTGAGCGATGGTACACTGAAGAACAGTATACGGCAGCAAAAGAGGCCCAAGAGTTGGCATGGCAGGATTCAGATAAGCCCTTTGCAGAGTCCGAGACGCCTGGAGATCGCTCAGTATGTCTGCCAACATGGTCGTGGATCTTCCCTTTCTAACTTCGGCAGGGGAGTTTGTCTAGCGCCGGCAAGCAGCTTCTCTGGGCCTCTACATCAAATACCGGTAGCCCCGTTCGCAAGATCCGCATTTCGGGTCACTCTTCAATTGCAAGTCCTCGTATGGTATCGTTTCCTATGTTCCCACCACCCCAGTACACTCGCCGTGTCTCGACTTCGTTGTACAGCAGTTCGGCAGTGACGCCTACGGAAATGAGCCCGAAGTTGCGCCAATCAAAGTCTTACTCAAAATGGGAGAAGCAGGAGATCGAAGCGGAGGCCATAGCACGTCTGCGACGTAAGACTGAAGAAAAGGAGAAAGCAAAAGCAGAGGCGGAGGCAAAGGAAGCGGAAGCAAAGAGGGTCGCAGCTGCATCTAGTTTGTCCGCGATCAAACTCCCAATGCCTGACGGGAAGTCGGTGGCTCCTTCGACAGGAGCGTCTGTATTCACCCTACCTCCACTCCCGAAAGGTGACTCGAAGGTTACTGAGCCGTCTAATCCACCGCCACTGTTCAACATTCCCACACCATCTTTGAATGCCCAGTCTAGTGAAACGAAAGACAAGCCCGAAGCTAAGATGGCCGCAGCGGCTCCCGGCACCTTATTCCCTTTCCCTTCCGCTCCGAATCCAGTAACACAGACTGCAGCATCTTTCCTCGCTGCAAGCGGCCCCGTCTCATCCAATTCGACTACTCCCACCTTCTTCACAAACACTGCGCAACCCACGACGGCACCCCCATCTGCGCCAGATGCCAAAGGCTCTGCGGCTCCCTCGTTTTTTTCCTTCGGGCAGGCGAAGGCACCGTCAAACAACCCCATAATGAATCCCTCATCCGCTTCACAAGGGAATGGCTCAAGCGCTGCGCCTCAAGGTATATTTCCGTTCGGGCAAAACCCTAAGCCATCGACGTCTACAGAAAATAGTTCCAACCCAAGTGCTAGCGCTCTCCCAGCTGGCAACACTGGTGATGCATCGAAGCCGAAGTTCAATTTCGGAGTGACGAGCAAGCCGACTTCATCTAATCCCCCAGCAGCCGTCATGCCGTCCGATGCACCATCGAAACCCATGTTCAGTTTTGGCATGTCAAAGAATTCGTCAGCACCAACAGTGCAACCCATAACAAATCCATTTAGCAATGCACCAGCCTCTAGCACGACTACAGCGCAGGCGACCCAGCCGTCAGTGTTCGGTACGAGTGAAAGTAAATCCGGAGGGACTTCCGCAAGCGGTATTATACCTGCATTGTCCGGCTTCAAACCGAGCGAGGGCGCGAGTTCGACAAATCAGGGACAACCCACAGCGGGTGCTGCTGGGAATAATACCACGACTCTATTTGGGGCACCCAATGCTGGGACACAGGCGGGTGGAGTAACCAAACCACCATCGTTTGCGCCGACAAGCTTGTCAACTGCGAAGCCCTTTATCTCTTTCAAAGCAGGATCGGACACGACAAAACCTCAGCCAGGGAAGAGTGCCCCCACGTTTTCATTTAATGTTGGCCCCTCGAGCTCGACTCCTGCGGCCGTTCCCCCTACCCCTGGTAGTGTGTTCAGTGATACCGCCGTAAAAGCTCCTCAGAGCGTGGAACCTATAACGCAGCCGTCGTTTGGCGCGCCGAAGAATCCCGCCGCTGCACCAGGCGGGTTTATGTTCGGCCAGAGCGCGGGTCAGTTCTCGTTTGGTTCATTCGGGAGTCAGAAGTCATAGCAGAAAGGTGACATCTGCAGAGGGTGTAGTGTACTTGTTTGTAGGCCATACTTGATTTATCAAATTCAATTGGCATCGGGGGTTGATAAATGCAAATGAGCCTGAGTCTGAGTCTGAGCCGGCCCCATTCAAAAGCGGCCATGCCAATGCCATCTTTTATCATGCTCAATCTGTACATCATCCAACGCATGCTCTAGACAACCCCATCAGCCACCCTCATGCGTCCTCGTCCTCCTGCGCGGAATACTCTCTCTCCATCTTACACAAAGCCATCTCCACCGCCACCTCCATACGGCGATGCCCTTATGTCTCCTGAAGCGATCACTCTTTCTGAATCTGCCACTGCACACCGTATCCGCGCCTTAGCAGAGGACGTCTTTTCCGGTGCTGTTCCCTCTGCCATCGAGGAATGGATCAATGGTCGATCTAGAGAAGAGCTTTCTTCGCTTCTTGTCCGCGCAAATGAACTCATTCGCGAGCGCGAAAGGGGCAAGTCGTCTCCCCCAATGCCCCTTCTCGAAATGAACTGACAGTTGAATTTTGCTTCCCAGAGTTGACCATGACCTCGGAGCTGTCAAGGAGCCTCTATAATAATAACATTACTCTTGAAGAGAAACACAGGGCACTTCTCGCCCGCTTGCCTTCTGCCTCGTCCATGACGCCCCGGTCTACACCATCCTCTTCACCTGCTCCAACGCCCGAGCACAAGATAACCCCCCTGCCGCATTTGCGACCCTCTCACGCGCGCCGCATCTCAGTCTCGCCGTCAGATCTTACTCTTCTTGCTGATCAGAATGCGGAGCTCCTCGAGAAGCTCGAGAAGCTCGAAGCCGAGTCTACGCATGCGAATCTTGCCGGTCGCCGACAACTCGGGAAGCTCGAGAAGGAGATCGACGTGCTGCGCGGAGAGCTTGATCAGTACAGGACGCAGAGCGACGCCTTGCAGTTGCAGGTGGAGCGCGGAGAAGAGGAGAAAGCGAGGAGACGCAGGCAAGAGTGGAATGATAGGGTGAGAGCGCATCGCAGCAATAAGAGCGGAAGCTCTTGGGCATTTAGCAGCGATATGGAGGGCAGCGTGCGTAATTTCGCACCTAGCAGTAACGGCGGCGGATTCGGAAGCGGCAGACCAACCCTGTCGTCGGCTGCTTTAAAGCCTGTGTTGCCCTCCGCACCGGACACAGCTTCACTCTCGCCTTGCGCCAGTTCAGACACTCCCGCAGATACTCAGGATGACCTCCCCCCCTCCGCTCCTCAGGAGTCTCTTGCCGTATCAACTATTCCCTTTCCAGTTGGCGAGTCCGCGCTGGTCGCCCAACTCGTCTCCAAGGTTCGCGAACTTGAACTCACAAATGAGCGGATTTTGGAGAGTCAACGTAACACCGCGACAAAGTTGCACGAAGCGGGAATTGAGGCCGAAGGAATCCGGCGGCTGTACGCCTTCCTTGATGACCAGAACAACGTCGAACTCGAGGTCGTCGAGGATGGCGACCGTGAAGACCAGCACGTGCATGACCCCAGTTCCACTATGCGTTTTCGAAGTTTGCGCCGCTCGATTAATGGCGACCTCAGACAGCCCCCGACGTCCATCTTCGGAAATGACAGGGAAGCTGACAAGGAAGGCACTGTGCACCGCAATAGCCTGATCAAGGGCCACCCGCTCAAAGCTCGCAAAACCGTCGTCGGGCTATTTGATACCCCGAGCCAGCCAGCTCGCGACGGCGCTGAGCCTGCGATGATGATAAGCAATACTCCTTCCCCATGTCTGTCCTCGCTGGAATTGCCCGCCAGCAGTCTCTTTTCCACGTCACGGCAAGCTTCGCATGTCCCTACACTGGGTAGTGAATTGGGTAGCGATTATGGCGGTGATTATGCGGAAAACCACCATCTACGCTCGAGCAGCCTGTATGATGTATTCCTGTCAGGGCCATCGGCATCTTCACGCCCCGCCACTCCCAATTCCCCCCCGCGAGATACTCAACCTTCGTCCGACCCGTTACTGGACGAACCACCGATATCCAAACAGCCTCAGGATCTAGATAAGACGCCACAGAAATCATCATTCAAGCCCACCCATCAGCAGCGCTTGTCGGAAACCATACGCTCACGGACGAACTATTGGGTGGACAGGCGCTTTCACAACAGTGCACCGATCAGACGACGGACGGGCCTTTATGGACCGGAGGCCAGGGATAGTTCGCTCAAGGATCCTGCGTCTACGTCCAAGTCCACCATCGCCCAGGCTGCCGTTCAAACAACGGCTTGTGACGTGGAGGAACAGAATTTCATCCTTGTCAAGGAAGACGACGCGGCGCCTCTGCTGCAAAGCACCTCCACCGCCGAGGTTGCAAAGCCGAAGAAGAGTCGGGCAATGAAAGTGGTACTTGAGCTTTGGTTGTGGGTGCAATTTGTCGTCATCATCATGGTCTTCCTTTGGGCCGTGACCAAGCGAGGTCCCCGGAATGTCTTGCGAAATACTTCACGGGCACTGAAGCGTGTTGAGTAAGAGGCGGCCAACGTATATTTCTTGCATTTTTGTTTTGCCCTTCACGATCGTTTTGGACTGTTAAAGCTGGACATGAGTTATATTTTAAGTTTTTGGATTATTTCACTTGACAACGACGCTTACTGCGTCTGTAATGTCACTCTACGATACCGTATATGTCCTTCATACTACGCCCGCCCTATAATGAACACCGATGATGCAATGTCTGTTGGGCGTAAATACAAGTAAGGGAAGCCGCTGCCGCCATTGACTTCATCCTGTGGAGTGGAGTGCATAAAAAGAGTGGCATCCGCATCCCAGTGCCCATTACTAATCCCACCCACTGAGGATGAAGGCAAGCCTACTCTTCATCACATCTGGTAAGATCATGGCGGCCTGAACATCTACCGCAGTCCCAGGCAGAGAAACTGAGAGACCACCAATACGCTGTCGCAGTTGGCGGTGCCCAGGGCCTTCTTGGAGCTCTGGCTATATCATTGCCCGCGTCATACATCGCCAACCAGCGTTGGCCTTATTACAAAACCTTACCGCCTTCGCTGAAGGCATTTGGGGTAGTGATGGCAGCCGTTCCTGCGTTTATTATTGCGGGAGAAACTGCCGGACGACGATTCGAGCAAGACCATTGGCGAGTAACCCCTGGTTTCCTGAGGGACCAAAGGCTCATATATATATATGCGTAGGGAAAGGGCAAATCCGGACCAAGTGGCTCTTATTCAACGCCGCTCCGAGACAGTATGGAAGAAGATGACATTGAGCCAGAAGACAGTTGACTTTACGGCCCGACATCAGTTCAGCGTCATTGCAGGGTGTTGGGCGCTTGGAATTGCGGGAGCATTTGGCACGATAATGCGGAATCCGTGCGTGCGCATGCGAATGATCGGTGATAAGAGAGAGACTGACAAATTGATGGTTTTGCAAGATATCAAAGTTTGTCACAAAAGGTATGGCGCGTTTGATCGTCGAAACGATGGGGAGGCTCATAATAAGTCTATATTAGATCGTGCAAGCGAGGATGTGGTCGCAGGGGATCACGATTGGAGTTGTTATTGCGGCCGCGGCAGTAACACGGACGAGGATGTATCGACGGGACTCGGGGGACGTTGGACGAGTCGTGACGAGCGGGGATCACTCTTGGCAGGAGAAGGTGGCGGGTGAATAATACAGATTAGTCATCGCAACTATCACTTACCGCGTGTCTCCGTGTCTCCATTATTCCCATCTCCTCTCCTCTTTCTTTTCATCTATCATGCCCCGCTGGAACAGGACCATGGTTTTAGTGACCTCCTTCATAGGAGCCCTTTTCAACTCTCTCCTTGCCATCCAGCTCTTCGCCCTCTGGCGCTCCCTTCGGAGGGACTCGGAGAGTGAGTGGGAGGGGTCCTTGGATCCTTGGACCGTCAACACCCTCAGTCTCCTTGGGGGTCTCTCTGCCGCATATTTTGTCACGGCAGCGGTGGCTAGTGCCATTGGCTTCACTGGTATCGTCAAAGTCAGTCACTTTTTCCCCCTTAGTAATCCCCTTTACTGGGCGCCAACTAAGCGTGTCCTGTCGCGTTTCGCAGGGAATACCGGCCTACCTCCGTTTCTATCGCGATTTCTCCGTCGCAGACTTCACGTTCTGCACCATCTCTACAGTCTTCGTGACATACGCCTCCTTCAGTTATTACTCGATCCGCTCCGTGATATGCGAAGAACTCTCGCGACGTGCCGATCTCATGCGAGATCTGGCCGAGATAGGCCTCAGCCCAGAGAATTGTGAACAATGGTTCGAGAGAGCTGTCTTGGTCTTTGTTGGCGTCATGTTTATCATCATCGTATTACGGGTAAGTGATCTTTTTCGCTACAAAATGTGAGAACCGAACATGTTCCGTTTCTGACATCCGTCCATTTCATAGTTGCACCTTGTGATTGTCGTGGCGAATTATTACAAGCAGGTGTCCCGTATCTCAAGAGATATCCCGTCAAGATTGCATAAAGACGGCGCGCTGCAACGCATCTACATCCTTCCGACCCATTCTACCTCGGCTCAGCGCACGGACTCGTTGGATTCCCGAACTGAACCGACACCGCTCGTTTACGCACCTATTGCCCTTGGCGACCTCTCCGACCAAGAAGTCCAAGGACTTAATGTGCAAGAAGCGTGGGTACACACGCATTCTCACTCGCCACGCCAGCACCGTCATTCGCATTCTCGGGGACACCGATACAGCACAGGCCGAATAACACTTCCCGTACAGCCGGACGAAGGACTGTTTCGTGGGCATGAGAAGTACAAGGACTGACGACTTTCTTCCTTTTTTACTACATTGTCATTGTCATTGTGTGCAGTGTTCCGTATCGACATTTCAGCCACGTGTGGGCATTTTTTTGTCCCAAGGTAGACTTTCATTCATCCACGTTACGTCCAACGTTTTTTTCTCCTGGCTTGTTGTATCAATATATGGCGTGGTTGGCAATTTTGTTGTTAAGCTTTTGTTGGAAGGGAGTGAGTCTCGCCCTGGCCGGCATAGTCTATTGCATACCCGGATGGTGCGAAGATCGACGGCGGTCTAGGCCATCCAGCCCACCGTCCTCCATGCCGCTCGTCTACCCCCAGAAGCACTTTACGACCAAAGCCCCAACAACAACAACCCTTCTCTTATTGCCATCCCCAGCTTGGAACAAGTCCGTCTGTGATGGCCAGGACCCACTCGCGCTCGTCCTCCCCAGAGCCCAAGACGGCAGGACTGAAGAGACCCAAAACCGGACACCCGTCTTCTACCACGTCTCCTGCTGATGGCCCTGGACCAGCCATTCCCGAGGACGCAATCGCTTGTTTCGCGCCCGATCTGCTCGACGCGGACAATGTCGATAGACTGGCTGCCTCTTACTCCTCAAGCGAGCCGTTCAAACACGCCCTCGTCGAAAAGCTCTTTCGGGACGATTTCCTCCAGAAAGTCAAGGATGAGTGTCTCAGCGAACTCCACTTTACAGAAAAGGAGACGGACATATACAAGGTCATCGCCTGCTCCTTCTTTCCCACCTCCTGCTGAGTGGCGTATTGTTTTCTACAGGTCAATCAAACAGGCGACCTAGCCTCTCTTTCTTACCTCACTGGACAACAACTCGCTCTCCTATCAAATCTTGAAAAGCTCCGCGATGCGCTCTATTCAACCGAGTTCCGCGATTTCTTGCGCGCCGTCACGGGTTGCAGTGCACTCTCGGGAGTGAAACGGGACATGTCTGTCAACACATACCGCAAAGGTTGCCACCTGCTCAACCACGACGATGCCATCGGCACGCGACGCGTGTCCTACATCCTTTATATGCCTCTACCCAACTACCAGCTGTGGCAAAGGGAGTGGGGTGGCGCGCTCGAGCTGTACCCCGTCAAGGAAAGGGAAGGGACCAATGGGGAGTTGGAGCCGGAACCCGTTCCAGCAAAGAGCATCCCGCCGGCGTGGAACCAGTTCGTATTTTTCGAGGTGCAACCAGGACGCAGCTTTCACTCTGTTGAGGAGGTGGTTGTCGGTGAGGACGAGGACGGATGGCAACGTCTGAGCATCAGTGGTTGGTTCCATGCCGCTCAGCCGGGAGAAGAGGGTTACGAGCCTGAGGGTGATGTCGACCAGTCCATCCCGAGTTCGCGCGAGCAACTTGTGAGTGGACCACGATATATGTTTCTTCATGACATGCTTACAGTGTGTTGATCATTTAGGCTTCCACATCGACCGAGTTCAAGGCTTACTCTGATTCGGAGGTTCCCCCAACCCCAGACGCTCCCTTGACCTCAGATCACGTTTCCTTCCTCTCCGAATTCTTGAATCCTACATATCTCCAGCCACGCGCGATCAAGGCGCTGGCATCTCGCTTCCTTTCCGAGTCTTCCCTGGAGCTGTATGATTTCCTATCACGGCCAATCGCCGAGAAGCTCGACGCGGGACTACGCGAGCTGGATGAGCGAGATGGCCTAGGCAAGAACCGCCCTTCGCCTATCCCACAACATACCGCCGGAGCAGGTTCCGGCTGGCGCATCAAGGGCCCGCCTCACAAATGGCGATATAACGTTCTCGAGCCTCCCACTCCCGGGGGACCCTCAATAGCCGTATCGCCTCGCGCGGCACAGCCAGCACACGCACTTATCCGTTCATTACAAGACGAACTATTTCCCGCTCCCGCGTTTCGTGCATGGCTTGCCGCCATCTCGACCCTACTTCCGTTGAGACATGCAGTGGAGGCTCGTCGTTTCTGTCCTGGTCTTGACTACACTCTGGCGACGAGTGAAGAAAAGGAAGCGAGGTTAGATGTCGTACTCGAATTGACACCGCAAGTTAACGACGAGGACCATGTGACAAAGGGCAAAGGCAAAGCGAGAGAACCACAACCTACCGGGTGGCAGACGGGCGAGTGGGGAGGTTGGGAGGTATGTGATTGCAGTTGCTCTATGATCATCGTATTGCATCTAATCCTGTCTAGTGTTATATGGCCCCTCACGACGAGGAAGACGACCCTGCGGTATATAGGTCCGGTTCTCACAGTAAAACAACGCAAAATGGACATGGGCATACAGTCAACGGGAACGGTAGCGCAGGCAGCTCTCATGGAAACGGAGAGATTGACACAGAAGACAGCGATGATTCGGATGACGACGCCACGTTGTTGACGGTCCAACCGGGCTTCAACCATCTCCTGCTGGTTCTGCGCGACGAGGGTGTCATGAGATTCGTGAAATATGTATCAGCTGCTGCAGAAGGTTCCCGATGGGATGTCTGTGGCGAATACGAAGTTGGTATGGTCGAGATAGATAGCGATGATTAATGCGCTCCTCCCTCTTTTTATGGGTAATGTTGTCATGATGTAGCGATACCTGTAATGTGATACCTCGGAACTTCCGAGTTCCAGGTTGTAGCATGAATCTAATCATCAAATGTTATCCTCCGCCCTTGACTTGGCACTATTGCGACTTGTTCTCGCTTTGCTAGCGCGAGCGCCGCTCCAGGAGCTGGGCGGGACTTTGATTTCCAGGTTCGTGTCCCATTATTGACTTTTGATTTTGTAGATGTATCATTCCGCCGACCGGTAGCGGTGCTCTTCTCTTTCTGCGGGTCCGAATTTGTGGTCGTTGTTGCCGGGAAACCTTCCTCATTGGTTTCATTATCCACCACCGAATTGCGCTTCTTACTGCGTGAAGTGCCTTCGGCGTGACCCTCAGTCGACTTATTTCGTGGCTTGTGGCCTGCACCACCACCTCGACGCACGGCATCGGCAGAAGCATATTCAACCACGAGCTTACGTCCGTCCAGCTGGTGGTTCTTGGGGTGTATTAAGGCAGCGGTTGCGTGCTCTGTGCTTGTGAAATCGACAAACGCAAACCTGGATATCGGTTCCAGTCAGCAGGGCACGAATATTCAAGATCAGTAACTCACCCCTTGCATAGGCCGCTATCCTCAAACGTCCCCATACGGATTTTTCGTATCTTAGGATCCTTCGCTCCGTCATTGTTGGCAGACTCGGGTGTGACAGTCTCGCTCTTTTCCCCTTCTTTTTCCTTTTCCTTCTCCTTCGCCTTGGTGCGATGGGCTTCCAAGAGACCCCTGATTGATTCCGCGGTCGTCTCAAATCCGAGATTGCCGAAGAAAAGCGTGGGCACTGGCAGTTGCTTCTGCGCAGAAAGTATTTTTTGCGCGAATTTGGAATGTCCTCTCCCTCCAGCCCCTGGGCCTTCAAGGGGCATTCCAGGCTTCACAGGACGACCCTCAAAATTGCCGCCTGTCCCCGTGGATTTAATGTCATATCAATGCACGAATGAGTGAGATGCACGCACCATCCTTGATTAAAAGGCGGCGTCCTTCCAGAGGCGATTCGGACATCAGGATAGCAGCATTCTTGGCCTCTGGCGTCGCGAAATCCACATAGGCGAAGCTGTTCAGCTAATAAGTAAGCAAACGAATACCAGAGATAGGAAGCAACGGAACCACACCCTCGATTTTCTCGTCTTGGAGTATCACCAGTGGATGTTTTTCCGAGCTTAGTCGGTAAATGCACCCTTGTGACCTCACCAACACCATCGAAGAAACGTCGCAAAGACTCTGGCGTAGTCTTGTAGCACAAGTTTCCCACCCAGATGGAATTCTCGCGTTTAGGTGGAAGAGAAGCGTCTCCTTTCGTTTCTATCAAGTTCCTGGCTGGAGATTCTGTAGTAGGGACAGCTTTTTTTAATGACGATTTCCTCTGTTTTCGTTTTGCCGCATGGGAAAGCAAAGGAACATCTTCTGTTTGCTCTGGTTCTGAACTTGACGATGAGTCGGTAGGCGGGTCCCTTTTACGCTTTAATTTTGAGACATCTTGTGAGCTCACTGATGACATTTCGACATTAGCATCGGGCAGACACAGACACGAGCAATCGTCAAACTCGGTCCGTCTCGGCCCGAGGAAATATAATCTACGGGATGTACGGGTCTATCCAAACTCGAATCCTACAAGGTTGTCTACAAGGCTGTTGAGGCACCGCCGAGTTGCTGTACTTTCCGTGATTCAGCTTCCTTGGCCTCTGCTTCTAGAAGCTCGCGCCATGAGTGGTCAACCGCGTGATGCCTTGTTGCGTCCTTGCGCTGAGAGTGCGTGACGATTCCGGCAGCGACGAGAATGCCCACTGTCAAACCCTGGGCCCACATACGAGCCTGGACAATTTTTTGCGAAGTAGACTGATGTCTAGAGAGAAAAGTTAGAAAAGTGAGGACCAGGCACTACGGAGAATAGTCGTACCTATCACGCATGATGATGGTACCAGCGACGGCCATGCTGGTAGCCCAGCTGCCCAGTATGACCTGGTACTGATGGCGGGCAACCCATCTTGAAAACTTTTCTTTCGTATTCAGGCCATCCCATTCGGATGCCTCCCGCGCTTTCGCACTATCCAGAAGCCGGCGGCTGCTACCTTTCCTGCATGGTGTGTGAGCTGATCGGCTCAACACCTCTCACATACCGATAGAGCTCACCAGTTGTGTTCCTCGTCGAATTCGACGCCACGGCGTTCTGTCTGAATAGCCCAGGCAGGGCCGACAACGAGAACAACCCCGAGGGCTTTGAGATGGGGGGGCAGAGCACGATATGCGGGCCAATAACGGTGTGCGGCGAATGAAGCAGGGAGGGAGATGGCTAGACCAGCTGCAACACCCTCGATAGAACCGCGGATAGTGGCACGGTCGAATGCCTCGAATTCTTCCCGGGTAACGTTGACCTTCATCGTGTAGGTAGTGTAGGTAAGGAGGTGAAAAGATCGTCCCTGTTGCGATTAGCGTGTTGCCAGTTAACCAGTTCCAGTTGGAGAGCCGGTGAGTCAGGTCATCACGTGTGAGAGGGACCAGTTTGACTCCGGAGTCAAACGTCCCGACTCCGAGTCGTACAGTAATCACTGCGGCGATGTTCGGAGCTTTGACATCCTCATTTTCAGGGTCGAGCTCCGGCGCGGGATCTGGCCTCTTGAGCGCTGGCACACCTGACGATCCTCAGAAAAAGTCCACCCGTAAATCTAGTTCTGCACCTCCCCCCCTCAATCACCTCTCCCGCGCTGCCATTTCCCTGGAGTATGCTTCTCTACGATATCAAGCTCACTCCCCCCTCGGGATGTATGTCATCCCGTTCGCCGAAGACCCATCCATCTGGGATGCCGTCCTCTTTGTCCATCAAGGTGAGCCCCACAGAATCCATCTCCGTGTCCATAAGCTAAAATCATTCCGAGGCAAGGCTATTACACCGACTCCATTCTAAGGTTTCGCATGAAGTTTCCCCATAACTACCCCGAACGGCCTCCAACAGTGCGCTTTATCACCGATGTCTTCCACCCACTGGTTTCTCATCAAGACGGGACCTTCAACCTTGCCCCCAGGTTCAATCCATGGCGGTTAGTCTCACTACTGCATCTCGTTCTCCATAACTCTTATCCTGCATTGCCAGTCCAAACGAGCATTATGTATACGACATCCTGTACTACATCAAAAGCTCCTTCAAGAAATACACCCTCGACCAGATTAAAGAGAGTGACTGCTTGAACAAAGAAGCATTCAGGCAAGCTACTCCCTATTCATCACGATCGCGTCTCTGCTGACCCTTCGGCGCAGATTGTAGGTGATCTCTACGTTTTATTTTTGCGAATATAAGCACGGTGATGCAAGATACTATCATGCAGATACCATGATACAACTTCTTCATTCGCCGCGTTGGCGACCCAATCGTCGATGCTCTCTCAGACAGCGTCTGCGCTCTTCGACCAGGACTATCCTTCGATGGCAAACACGAAAGGTCCACCGCACAGCCTAGTCTTCCGTGAACTGACACCAGAGCAATCCAGCGCTTTGCGCGGCCAGCTTGGGTTACAAGCATGGGAAGACGCTCCTCTGTCAAACTGAGGTCCTTGCGATTTGGTTTGTTTTATGAATAGTCCATAACGCATTCCATCCCTGCTGTAGATTACGAAACAACACTGAGCTAAACTACACGGTTCTAATTTGGAGAAATAGCGGCCAAGTATCTAGTCGTCTGATGCGGACCGTGCGCAACATTATGGGTAATCTTTACTGCTGTCGTTGGCAACTGTTGCGGGGACTGCCTCCAGAACGAGCGGCATCTCTGGCCCCGTGTCATCATCCTATATTGCATGATCAGCTCTGTTGTAAAATTTTAACCTGGTCAGACTCACTTCTTGTGTGCGACCGAAATGCTTTGACAGTTTCTCTATGACGAGGCTATAAGGTAGGTGCTGAGTCAATTTCCTACGTGCGTGCTTTACATCAGTTCTTCCAAAAGTCTCCGAGGATGAGAGTGGATGTAGGCTAACCGTCGCTGATGTACGTTCAAAGAGTGCCGGGCATCCAACGCAGAGTCAAGGACGTTGGATGAGTGAGCCCCTTCGCTCAACGAGATCTTGATGGAATATTCTTTGTCAGATTTGCCTCTTCCATGGTTACGCTCATACAGTTCGAACCTGTGAGGTGAATTGATTCACCTTTCAAAGTGAATATAGGAGAGACCCACGTAATATGTGACTATCGCGATTAACCGGTAATGCCAAGTAGCTCTGTATGAAACAAATGCGGCACTTACTGCATAATCAAGTTCAGGGAGCCGTCGATTCGCGATAGGAAGGCCCGATAAAAGAACAAGGTTGACCAGCGTGTGTATGTGGCTCTCCTTGGTGAAATAGCAGGTCAATGAGCTCCTACCGTGGTTGCGTGCTTCTTCGAGGTCCTCGACTACTTTTCGGAGTAGTGGGAGTGAGGTAAGGACGCCAATCTCCTCCCTAGAGGAAATTCCGGCATTAGTCAAAGCCTGAGGAGATGCGAGAAACGAATGACTTTTCTTCGGGTTCGATGCCGTATTCTTGTGGTGCCACCAGGTCAAACAACGCCTTGGCACGACCATATAGTTCGTGCAGTTTACGGTCACGGGGCTGATGGTTGTCCCGCCCACCATTCTCATCGAATATAGCAAAAAGAAAAGTGCGGTGGTGGAGAGCGCAGTACTTGATAGTATCATACAGCTCCGACACCTGCCAATGGGCGACACGTCCTCAAGTCGTGGACAGATGTGATAGGCTCAAAGCGGGCACGTACACGTGATGGGTCGAATTTCTCCGGCTTCACGTCGCAGAAATCCTCAAAGAGCTTCTCCCAACGCTCTCGGAAGAGCCAAGGCTCATCTCCGCAACACCTTAGGTGGATGACAACCGGGAGCACGTATTATCGCCCAACAAGACTTACCATCGTTCCTGAATCTTCTCCACGTCTAGCGTGTCGAAATTTCGACCCATGACGGCCCGGAAGCCACTAAGTAGTTCAATCGCTTCCTGTGTTTGCTTAATGTCGTCTATTGTCTCTTTAGGAACACGCAAGCTTACCTTGAGTACTTCTACGGGCTCTTTATTCATGCTCTTTGGCCAAATCAGCTCTGGTCGCTTTTCTGGCTCCCCAGGTCGCAGCAGAATCTTGAGCCGTTTCTTTACGTCGTCCATGAGATCCTTTGCGGCATTCGAGTCGTCCAGAAGGTCCTTGCGTACGATAAGCTTGAGCGGCTCTCGAAGAGACATTGAAGACTTTGGGGTGAGAGTATGGCTAGAGACGCCATCTGCAGATGATCGCCCAGAACGGGTGGGTGTTGAACTTGCGGACAGCGAGGACTGATGTTGGTCAAGTAGTGCCGCCGCGAAAATCTCCGCTGAAGCAATGACACGGCGCTCAGACGAGGTGTATGTCTGTTACCAAGAGCGGATGACAAAATCAGTGGCTATATTTGTCGTCTCAGGGCACGGAACTGGCACGGAGCGGACCTTCACGTTGTTAAGGACATCCTTGTCTGCACGCTTCTTTAGCTCCCCCACGCACATTCGTCAAAATTGATTATAAACGCACTCATAATGGATATGTCTTTCTTCATGTTCTCTCCTAGGTCACGAGACTGATAGCGTGCGGAGTGTGTGAATTCCCCGCCCCACTTGAACACGAGCGTCAATTTCGACAGTTTCCTTGGTTGGCCTGCTGCCTTCTTCGAGTACACCGGCTTTAGCTGAGCTTTAGTCCCAGGGAGTTCTATCTTGCTGAATAACGCGTTATTAAGCAAAGTTAGCTTATTTAGGTCTTCTCCGTCCGCCCCCAATCGTTTGGCCTCCTCGACGGCAACAGCGATCCGGCTGAGCTGCTCTCTCTCACGAAGAATTATCTCTTCTTTCTCGCCATTTAGTAGGATGACGAAGGGCTGAGTCCAAGATTCTCCGATGGGAAAATTGAACTTGAGCTTCTGCTTTGGGGTCCTATCAGCGTGGCGAAAGACAGTAACGTTGGCCTTTAATAGCCATGTTGGGGCGTCTGGGGCCGCAGACTCCGAGCTTATCAATGGCCTATCTAGAGCTGTCGATAAACGAGTACAAAGAGCTGAGAGGATCTCAGCAGCTTTGTCTGAGATGTGGATCAGAGGCAAGAACATTATGTGGCGCTCACGCTTGGCAGTTGATGAAATACACCCACCGTAATAGGACTCATTGCCCTTAACGAAACTCCAGCCGTTGACATCAATTACTTGACTGCGGGCGCCATTCTCACAGCGCAGCATGTCGAAGCCACAGATTCTCTGGCCAAATGCGTGGCAGATTTTCGCCGCCCAGGACTTCTCCTCGTCGGTCAGGTGCGTTATAAATCTACATGACCTGAGCGAGAAGCATGAAACAACAAAAATCACCCTCACCGAATTTCCTTTCCCTCGGTATTCCGTCTCACAACTCCATCTACGACAGGTGATTTGCGCGTCTCCGCGTGGGTATACTCTTTTCCAACAGTGTAAACTTTGATGTCCTCCGAGTTGTCAACATCGATAAACTCTTCATATATGTAGGAACCATCAGTCCTTGGGTGTATTAAGCCAGGATCTAGTTCACTGCTCTTGTTTCCAACCTGAAACAGAATTTAGTCCATCAAAACGTAGACGTGTTACGTTATTACTTTACCTTTCGGAAGAGTCGACGCCCACCACTATCCCTGAAGTATATGTAAACATTATGATCTTCACCGCTCACTGGTTTCTCTACAAAAGGCTTTTCCATTATTTGACCGTCAACGATAATAGCATTGCCATCCTTTCGTAGAGTCACTTCGGGAATGGGCCGGAATCCGCCGAGCTCGATGCCAACTCTGGCCCTGATGAATTCTTTGAGTTCATCATCGATTTTAGGTCCTCCATCTCGGGACACTTCCAAACGTCTTGGAGTGGGCACTTTAAGATGGTCCAGAACTTGTCCGACCAAACGGCGATCCCAGAGGAGAGCCTGGGGCACAAGCTCATTTATACAGAAGGGCTTGCGAAGTTTTACGTAGGATATTGCTTTGTCTAAGGGGAAGTCTGTAGAAAAGAAGGAGATGAGGATGTCGCATCTTGGCCAATTTTCGACATCTGTATTCAGGAGGTCAGGAAGAAGCACGCGTATCAAGGAGATCTCGGCTCGCCCTCGTCTAAGATGACTTTATCTCCGAAAACCTTGACTTCAACTGTCTTTCTGGCCCTATCCACAAGGCGGGTCAGAATCTCCCTCATTGCCTTTGAGCGGGCCTTGACATCCATTGCGCATATACCCAGGACGATTGTCGGTTTCTGGATGTCATTTCCAAAGTATAGATCCGATGTGTGAGATCCTGTAGGGGATGGTGTGGAAGATCTGGCTAGAATGGAGCTGGAGCGAGGAGAATGTCTATCACCAGTGTGCAATAAAGAAACGCGAGATGGTCTGTCCCAATGCATAGGATGGTTGGCTGTGTCCATGGCCAGGTAAGGACCCCAAAAACCAAGATTAGGGTGTCCGGTGTTCCACCGCGTAATTGCCTCTGCTGACTGATCAGATCAGATCAGATCGCACAATTGCCTCTCCACGGAGACCTGACTCGACCGGCGCCGAGGCAATTCTGCGGTCTTTGACCGGTGGTATATAACCTCATATAACCTCACAGTTACCCCCAGCACACGACCGCGGCCATGTCTGCGGATCTTTGCGATCAGCTCATCACATCTATCTTTATTTCTAATCTCCACTGTGGAAGGTGCGTCCCATCAACTCGTCTCTGCCAGTCACAGCAGCTCAGTTTCCGCGCAGCTGCGTCCGTACTATTCAGGACATTCTTCAAGTGCTCACCCCCCCACCCTATTCCATCCACGTATCCATTATTTCTCAGTGTGTAACCGTCCGTCACCCTACCGCTTTGTCGCCCCTTGCTATTAGGGAGGCAATTCAAGACGCTGGCTTCGATATTGCGGATCCTGCAGGAGCCAGTCACATACGACTATCCGACACGCTTGATTCTCCCTCACCCTCGCGTAAGGCCGCGGATCATGTAGAGCAGTGCCAATTTTGTCAAAACGAGCTCAAAAGTGCGTTGGAGACGGACAAAATAGCAGAACTTTCGACCCCACAAAATAAATCGCCTCAGTTCCACTCCTCTCAGGTCCGCCTTCCTCAGGAAGTAGCCATAAACGGGACAGATTGTTCCGATGACGTACCTCATCGCCTTGCGCTCACTGTGGGTGGGATGACTTGTGCATCGTGTGCAAATGCGGTGACTCAGGCCCTCTCCCAAATACCTGGCGTGCGTGATGTGTCCGTCTCTCTCCTTGATGACTCGGCGATTGCCGTCTTGGACGTTAAGGCTAATATTGGAGACGCACTTGAAGCTATTAATGGCATAGGATATAAGGCCGAAGTTGCATCAGTCCAACCCTTGATCTCGAAAATAACAGCCATCAAAATGGACGGGCCTCTTCGCCTTACACTCTCTGTTGGCGGGATGACTTGTGCTGCATGCTCCTCCACCATCACCCAGTTGCTTTCTGAAGAGGAAGGCGTCACGGACGTTTCGGTTAATCTCAT
>Ga0137358_10000243_pt1 | contig 22428 bp, 33 predicted proteins | sample Mad1_20_16metaG_FD_105551 | JGI IMG/M metagenome (GOLD analysis project Ga0137358, IMG submission 105551) | Vadose zone soil microbial communities from Angelo Coast Range Reserve, California, USA - Mad1_20_16 metaG | ecosystem: Environmental > Terrestrial > Soil > Vadose zone | place: USA... | reverse complement strand
CGATCCGCGCTTTGACTCCCGTTGCCATCAAACTTCAGAAAATTGAGACACAGGGTTTTCAAGAAACCCTCTACACGGACTCGTTCTGAGGCGGCATGCTGATCAACGAGGACTAACATGCGCCTTGAGTTGCCGGTTCCTTGGTGGCTATCGTCGCTTTCTTTGACTTCATCAACCGCACAAACGATGAACTTCCTATCAAGCTGGGTAATCACGTTCATACGGGCGAGGTCATCCTTTTGGAGGCACCATGTATATGGTCTGTCGATGATGCAGGAGCCTTCGGCATGGAGTCTAGGTGTAGCACACGTTGGTGTAACAGGCTCGGAAGAAAGAGTGAGAATATTTGGAAGTCGCCGAGAGACCAAGGGGATTGGTTTTTCTCTAACAAAGTAAGCAGAATTATCCTTCCGTTATATTCATAAGTTTCCAGACGTTGACCTGCACACGTGATGCCCACCTTTAAAGCGTCAAAAATCCACGAGGGAGCTCCATCCTCTTGGTCGCCGGAGTCGGGTACAGCGATAGTTCTCCGTGTGGGGATAATAGCTTGTGCACCGCCCACGTCAAATTCCCGGCTTAACAAGGTGCAAGAATAAGACTGATCTATCCTCTTGTCGACTAAAAACGTGACGCCAGAGCTGGAGTCTGTCCTTACAACTCCATTTTCGTCATCCTCACCACCCTGAACGGGATGAGATAAGGACTAAAGACATTAGAAAACATGCTTTCACTGACGAGGTTGACGTATAACGATGGTATGTCAGCTCTTTCGCGGATGCTTGTCATGGTACCGTGCGTGTTGGATGCACTGGCCATACCGGATGTCTGTCGTGGATTTCCCACATCAGGTTTGTCTCCAAACGGCTCTTCACCAGTAATCACCCTCCGCCTTTTCTGTGGGGCGGGTTGGACGTCACTACTAAGGAACCCATGACGGACTAGAAACGTCTGAATGGCAGAGTCAAAGAAGGCGCTGATAGCGTCTTCGTTCTGAAATATCGGTTGGATGCGAAACATCTTTCGGCATTGGAATTGAGCAGGCTTACTGAAACATGGATCAATGACTTTCCAGGCTCCAAACAATTATCGATGTCTTTTGGTGGAACTGTAAGGCTTAGAACGTATATGGGCTTTCGGTCGAGTTTGCGGGAAGATTGCCTAGTATCTATAATGATATTGAGTCAATCGCTGATAACTCAATCAAGTATGTTCGCTCACATCGGGGAGAGTGGTCGGTGACATCAGGGCATGAAGCCTACATGCCAGCGGTCATTAAAGCAGTCCTGTTAAAGGTACCTGTACGCACGTTCTTCGAGAAGCTGCTATTAGAGAAGGCCTGGTCGATATTGCGGTGTAGGTGATGAGAAGGGGAAAGTGGGTGGCGGTTGATATCTGAGTGAGTAATTAGATATCAACGCGGATATCGAGCAGCAAATGCTGACATATATATTGGTAAGCCTGTTCATGGAATCTCAGTCGCGGGGGTGGGTGTATAGAAGAAAAGCTTTCCTTTGTACGTGAACCCCTAAGACTAATAAAGCCACCAATTTTCGCTGCACCTGACGACACGGCAACCTCATCCACTTCCTAAGCAAATGTAAAAAAGGCGTTCTCATCCTAGGAGAGAAACAGGCGCACATCGGCAAGAGCTTTACCGTTTACGTGACGAAAGGCAGACAGGATGGACGTTGACTAGCGCTTGTTTGGTGACGGAATATAGGAAGGTGAACGTTCACAGACCTTCGGTATATGTAGCACTCGATCAGTACGGGGTCCGATTTCTGGGAGTTGTCGTACGGTGTTGACGGTGAACGATACCCCAGGAAACGCCAATGCCAGGGTTTCTACATCTCGACAAATAGTCTCTATCGTCTTTGACGGTCGAAAATGAGAGTTGCGTCGAATCGGCAACTACGAAGACATGTCAGACGTCTTGCAATGCCTGCATGGCAGTTCGGCTTACATTGTGAAATATGTCACGAAGATATACAACCGTCCCCGAATGCTCCATTCGCCAACGTACGGCAGGTCCGTTGTAGAGACGGTGGCCACTCTTCCAGGTTATAAGAATACTACAGATGAAAACGATAAGGATGTATGCACCTTTGTGATGATAGACCATGTCTGCCGGGAGATGGGTGTCCGAGAGGAGATTTCCAGACATGAGACATCGGCTGCCGATGCCAGAGCTATGCAACTCGTCACGAAACATGTATGAGGGCAAAAAACATGTCCTTCACCTTCACCTCTGAACCCAAATGTATGTATTTCTTCCAGAGAGTCTAGGGTATGCGCTTTGGACGTATCTGGTTCGAATGTCAATCAAGATGATATTTGTATCTAATGAAGGAGAGACATACTATACCTCCCAGCTTCATAGCTTTCAGAAAGAGCATCTAGACCGCTTCTTGAGATCCCATTGCCGTCATCTTTGACCCAGCATTCCCATTCCTGACAGTCAACCCCTACGTCGATATGAGACGCAGAGGCGTCAAGGGAATTTTTGACAAGTTGAGACACGACTTGAGGGAGTGAAGTAAGAATATAAGTGGAGCGTAGTCTCGTACGGACTGGCTCGGAAAGAGGTTGTAAGGTTTCAGAGGTCATCCGACTCTACATCATATACAGAGAGTGAAAGGTGAGGCCTGTGAGGGTGAGACAGGCCCCTCTGCTCTTGACCGGCCCGGATCCGCTCATGCCACAAGTTCGAGTTCAACCTGCCTGGGCCATAAGCTTGCGCGGAAAACATGGTGCGAGACTCCGTGTGCTACTCGAACGATTTGCTCATTCAGATCCAGGTCGTCTGTCAATTTTTTCTTCGTGGTACATGCAAATTCGGTGACAATTGTCGTAATGAACACCCTCAGAACGGAGACCGTCGTTCAGCGTTTGGCGGTTAGTGATCTGTAGTGTTGCATTGCCTGGATCATTCAATCATTCTATAGGTTCAACGTGGACGCCTGCTAATGGGCAGAGGGCTATTCCGTACAGGCATGTGATGGCCTCGTCCCTATTATCAGGCTGGCTGACGCTGGTCTCACAGTCTCGAGACCATGACGAAAGATTTCGATTTCAAAGCAGACAAACCATCTTGGCCACTGTCATCATATGGACCCGCGAAGCACGAGAAAAATCTTTTGCCACCACTCGATGAATCGTCTGAAGAGCTTCGTTTTAAAGCGGTCACTGCTATCCGAAACGGAAATGTCAACGAATATGTGCGTACTCTCATTGCGTTCTACCAAACGGTTCCTTGATCATGTGAGAAAGCTTCAACATGAACAAAATGCCTTTGCAAATGCCGAGCAGGTTTTCATGAATGTGCGCAATGACATTAAGGGCGCTTTTGAAGCCGCGAAGAGACACAGTCTTGAAACAGACACGCCATCCGGTACAACAACTGCGGTTTCCGTTGGACAGCCCTCAGTTTTTGGCGTTCGGAGTTCTGGTTCAACGTCAGCATTTGGCCAGCAACAAGGAACTTCTGCCTTCGGATCACCCGCTTTTGGTGCCTCTGCCTTTGGCCAGACTCCTTCCCTCAGTCAGTCCTCCATAGCCAAGCCTGCTTTCGGCGGCACAGCTACGAATAGTGGAGGGTTTTCTGCTTTTGCTGGTCCAGGGCCATCAGCATTCGCAACTGCCACGACCAATCCAACCACCTCTGTTGGATCGGTTTTCGGGCAGCCTGGATTTGGCAGTTCTGGTGGTGGGGCGCAACCAGGACAATCAATATTCGGCGCCCCCGACTCTACCTCCACAAATTCAGCCTTCGCGAGGCCCAGCCCCTTCGGCTCAACGTCAGGGTCCGGATTTGGGCAAACATCTGCTTTCAATGTTACTAGTAACGCATCCTCCGCCTTTGCGCAACCTCCACCCACTTCAGCTACAGCATTCGCCCAAACACCCACGGCAACCTCTACTTCGCCGACGGCATCGCCGTTCGGCCAGCCTACTCTAAATACCTCGACATTTGGCCAACCGACGTCGGTATTTGGCCAGCCTACCGCCGCTTCCCCTTTCAGTCAACCAAGCTCTGTCTTCGGTGTAGCACCGGCTCAACAATCAGCCTTTGGCCAAGCTGCGCCGCCAGTATCACAGGGCGGTCCCACGGGTCCCACCCATGCAATTTCTACTGCCCCCGATTTCGCAAATGTGAAGTCGACGTACAGGCCAGGTTTAGATCCGTACGACTCCTTACTACCCGCAAACTATTCTTCATTGCTGCCAGATAATGTGCGCGCAGCCTTCGCGGCCTCACAGTTCTCCTGGGATAACGTCCCTGATTGGATCCCACCCTCGGATATGCGATAGATTATCGTATCCGCACGGTCCAAGAGAATAATCCAGCGAGGGTCATTGCTTAGCTTCCACCTGATCATACACCCCGTCGGCTGTATGGTAATACCTAGGCTTGGATAATTTATTTACAAGATATATTACACCCTACGAAAAGGCGTAGACAGATCCATGTGCAGTGTAAGTTACGAGTTGTACGCCCAAATCCATGGCGATTTGGATGGGAGAAGTGATCTCGCTAAACCCTAACAGATCGCTCGTAACAAGTATACCATCAACGCCGAATGATACAGCCGCAATCAGGCAGGTAAAACGTGTCTAAACAGGCACCCGCGATTCGGAACTCGACATCATGCCTATGCTTCAAGTTCATGATCCGTCCGAACAATCCTGTGAGTTTCCGCTCCGGCTGATGTCGGCGCTTCTCGATCAACATCAGTGATACAATTAATGATCCGCCTGAGGACCCGCCGACTGTCATTGGCTGCAGTAAGGCGGTCATTACACGGTTTTCTTGTGTAAGGACTCGGCGTGCACAGAGCTGGAGCTGAACATGTTACATAAACTCAAGCCTGGAGCGCAAAAATCTGTAGTTTCCTCTGCTACGACCAAAAGGTCGTCGTCAATTTCTTCGAGGATCTCGGATTTTGATGTGAAGGCTAACAATAGTAGAATGTGTACTTTTTACTGCACTCTGATCATAGGTACTTCCTGGCCCGATGAAACGCTTCCCACGGGGAGACCTGAACGGCCTTGCAATGACCACTCCCAACGCCATGTTTGACCTTTTGTTCACCCACGTGTCCTGGATCCGATCCAGCACTGGGCCGGGATCATTCATGTAGGAAATCACTACGACTCTAATCCTCGGCCCAGAGAACCCTGGGACGTTCATCATGTAGAACTACGTGATGATCTAGCAGTGGATATTCCCACAGCATATGTCAACAGATCCTTCAAATTCAATCCAAATAACCTATAGCTTATGTACAATTATATCTAGGAAGCGTCTAGATTCGAGAAAACAGAGAGCAAAGCGAAATAACACATCACATAGCACTATGACCAAAACATCAAATCGAAGGGCTGGATGACCTAGTCGGACGCGTCTTGCTCTGGAAACACAGTAGCGTCATCATCACCGGCGGCATCATCGCCATTATCCATATCTCCTTCTGTCTGCTCCGGAAAGGGAGGCTGCCCTGGCAATCGCTGAAGAAAATGAATGGGTGGCCTTCCAAAGTCCTCTAAACTTACTCGGAAAATGAACTTGCAGACTAGAAAACCACCATCGTTTAACCCTGGTTCCATCCATGCCTGTGCAATGCAAGTGAATAAAGCACTACGAGTGGTGCACAAAACCTTACTTTCTCAACGACATATAGTCCATCATATCTGTATCTGTATCCATATTGGCCGTCAGCGCTGATGCAAAAAAATTCCAGCCGCACCCTTCTGAGGGAGCGTAAGGTGAATCCAGTTTGAAGCCACGAATAACTCGGACAGGTTTTCCCGTCTCCGACGATACCTACGTGGTGATCAGAGAACCGAATATAATCATGCCTGAAAACGTCACCTTTAACGCTCTGTTAGACGAATTTTCGAAGCTCTGATCGGAGCTCTGGGGTGCTGTTCGAAGCTGAAGGTAGCAAAATTGCCGTCAATATTTCAATTGCACCTCGTCGAAACAGTGGGGACACACATTCTTGGGGTTCGCTTTGGTTCCCTTAAGAGCTCGTCCACCTGGGGACCTTTTTAATAGGGATGTTCAGCAACAAAGTTAGGACTATACCAGATCCGGTGAAGGTGCTAGACTAGCGTCAGACAAGATGAGTTCACCTATACGATAAGCACCTACAAACACTCTCCCAAGTCTACGTCGTCTTCGTATCCCCCCGAGAGCGCGACGGAATAAGCTCCTTCAGGGGATCCAGATATTCCTGCAACCCACGGGCTGTAATACCGTCAGGTCATGATTCAATAGCAATGGAGTCGTTGCGTACGCATGAACAGCATCATTACTACAGTCTTCTCTGTCTGACAGTCAGTCCAGCACGAGAATAGCAGCATGTATTAAGCATACCGGCTCTCCCACCAAGTCCCGACTGGAATGCCTGGAATGTGGCCAAATGTCTTACTGTGTCACATGTTTTGTCAGCACGAATCCTCCCAAGTTACTGACTGCACCGATCGTACGGGTCATGTATTCGCTTTCCAGACCGCCGATTTGGATCCTTATCGTGATCCACGCCTATCTTCCTCACAACCAGACGGGGTAACTGTGTCTTTGACTCGGCTTGATAGTCAGGAGCCGTCTTCCCTACATTCCTCGAGCTGCGGCGGAGGCCGGTTTGTATAGTTTCCAATCGAGCTCGTTTAGTCGGACGAGATTCCTCCATTTCGCCATCAGGAACTAGTGGTACGCGCTTTTTTGGAGGGGCAGTCCGCTTTTGGGGGGTACTTTTGTGCCCTGGAGTTCTCTCCGCAATCTGCTTGACACTCGCATCTTCTTTGTTCATTCGGCCCTTTGCTTCAGCCAACGCCATCTTGAGTTTAGCAACATTCTCTTGACGTTTAATTTCCAGAGCAGTTGGCATCTTGACTCAGATACCAGAGGGGGGAAGGAGGTCCCAAAGAGAGAAATAGTGTGTTACAAGAACGCGAGCCTGGGTAAGTTACAGAACTACATACAAGTCACACATCACGTGGATGTGACGTTCGTGAATTCGGATCGATGATTTCTAGCCCTCTTCTTCCTCCATACCGTCTTCCTCCAATTCCACTATATCGTGCTTGGGTCCGCCATTTTTAATGAGGCTATTCACACTTACACGGATGTCGCTGTTAGCGACAACCTTCCTTGAATCGACGTCCCATCGAAGTTTGCTGTCGAAGAATCTTAATCTACTTGACTTGTTGTTACCGACAGTTTCGCCGTTGGCTCGATCATAGTAGCCGAAATGATTCATTTGTGGTACATCATACCACTCGTTTGACATGATGCTCATACGCTTCTTCTGTCTTGAACGTTGCAGCCGGCCCTGGCGACTCCGGCTGGCAGTGGAATCAGCAGAATCATACCGATGGGACTCGATGTCTTCAGATTCGTCAGAGTCAGGTTCACGTACATCCGCTTCCTGCATCAGATACACATAACGTGCGTTTTCTGTGGATGGATTAGCGCCGTCTGCTCTTGACAAGTATTAGTAGTTGAGTTGGTATCTTACGAGCAAGTTTTTCGTCTAACACATCCCTTGACAATGTTCCGTCATCTGTCATCAGCCCGAGATGCTGCCCGACGCTCTCGCGAGGAACATCGTGAAGGCCAACTGAGGGAGAAGCCTGTAGCTCTGAAAGCTGTTGTAAAGCCGCCTCTCTACCGTGACTGAGAAAAAATGCAGAGCCCCAGGTTTCTAGCTCACCTCACTCTATCCAAGGACCCGTCCTTCAGGTTTGTATCCTCCATATTGTTCCCTCCAACTTCGAGTCTGTATCGAGGTCCAAACCAATCGAAAAATTCGTTCCATGGGAGATTGAGGTCGATGTCATTCTCAATCCCGAGAGCGCACGCAGTCTCGTATACCCACGTTCGCGAGGTATTCTTCACAGTGTATCCGCCGCCGCCAAGTAGTATGAATGGGATGTTCATGTCGCGAACAAATCGAACGCAATGAGCGTGGCCCTGCATGGTGACATTGAAACACCCTAATTTGTCACCCGCGAGAGAGTCGGCCCCACATTGAAGGACAATCACAGAAGGTTGGAACACGTCCACAGCACGGGCGACGACCTAAGACTAACAATTACTTCCGCTGACATTGCTGCATTGGATTGCTTACCGGCTCGTATATGCTTCTGAAGGAATCGTCATTAAGACCATCCTTCAGCGGAACGTTGATAGCATATCCCATCCCCTTTCCCCGCCCTCGGTCCTCCTGTGTCCCAGTTCCAGGGAAATACTCCCCAAATTTATGGAAGCTAACGGTCATGACACGGTCAGTTGTATAGAATGCTTCCTCGACACCGTCTCCGTGGTGACAGTCAATGTCAATGTATAACACCCTTGGGTATGTTCGCAAAAGTTCAAGGATTCCGAGCACGATGTCGTTGATGTAACAAAAGCCAGACGCCTCCCTCTTCTTAGCGTGATGAAGGCCACCTGCCCAATTGATTGAAATGTCCGCGGCGCCTGATGTGATCCTTTTTGCGGCGGCTAGCAGAAGTGCGAGTCAGATGGGTTGTGATGGTGTAAACGGTTAATAACTTGCACACCTATAGTACCACCTGCAGAGATAGAGCAGAACTCAAACACCCCTTCAAACGCGGGATTGTCATCCCCAACAAGAACTTCAAGACTGGGATCAACAGCCAATTTCAGTCATTACTGAAGTGTAGCTTACATCTCGTTCCATTATACGTTAGTTCCTCTGCTGTATCAGGGGTAACCCTAGCAAGGAAATGGATGTATTCATCGGTATGGAAGGATGACATGGTTTCAGGAGTTGCACGCTCTGCTCTCTATCCCTGTCTTCAAGAAATGGTGTGTAAAGAAAAAGCAACTTACCAGGATATCCATTTTATTTAACATGTCGTACGCGGTGAGTAGTTCATGGGTGATCCGCATACGGAGAGGCTTCATTGGGTGACCCAGGCCATACGAATACGATCCAACGTCGGCTACAGCAATGGTCAGGTCAGTATTTAAAAAGGGTAGTTAGAGACTGACGATCATAATAATAGGATACTCGGCGTCGAGGCATGTGTATGAGGTTCTGCGGCGAGTGGATGTGTTGAGGACGACTTCAACTAAAGTGCACTGGCACGAGGTGCATATGGCCCGGACCGGAGTAGGCCGGACCAGTGACGACTGCTTTTCATGTCAGGCTACACTCGTCCACTTTCACCACCAGTTCCTTCTTCTTCTCATGGTTGACGACTGGTCTCAGGCAATACAACATGATGTGATGCGAATATACCGTGCCAAGCGTGATGAAGCTCATCGTAGTGTCACACTCAAATACACCATCCTTGGTTTCATCTCCTCCGGAACGTATGGCCGAGTCTATAAAGCACAGAGCAAGGACGAGGATGGCCGACTCCATGCCATCAAGAAATTCAAACCCGACAAGGATGGTGATATAGCAACATACACTGGCATCAGCCAGAGCGCAATTCGTGAAATTGCGGTGGGTATATCTCGTTTGTCTCGCTGTCCGCTTTGAACACAACGTAATATAGCTCAACAGGGAGATATCCCATGAGAACATTGTCGCCCTTAAGGAAGTTATATTGGAAGATAAGTCCATCTATATGGTGTTTGAGTACGCGGAGCATGACTTCTTAGTGAGTCTTTTATTTGTCGGCCTTAAGATGGCTACTGATCTAAGCTCTAGCAAGTGATTCACCATTATTCACAGACTCTCCGTTCACACATACCTCATGACTTGCTTAAATCGCTCATTTACCAACTCCTAAATGGTCTTCTATATCTTCATGACTCTCATATACTGCATCGGGATCTCAAACCTGCTAATATACTCATCACTTCTACCGGGATAGTCAAAATCGGAGATCTTGGTCTCGCCCGTCTTACGTACCAACCTCTGCAACCACTTTTTGCGGGGGACAAAGTAGTGGTCACTATCTGGTACCGTTCACCGGAGCTTCTTATGGGATCCAAACACTATCATAAAGCAGTCGACTGCTGGGCTGTAGGCTGCGTTATGGCCGAGTTGGCTAGCCTTCGTCCCATTTTTAAGGGCGAAGAGGCAAAGCTTGACTCGAAGAAAAATGTGCCATTTCAGAAGGACCAGCTCCTCAAGGTCATCGAAGTACTTGGGAAACCCGATGGTAAGTGACACACTTCCCATTCCTACAAATATGTCAGTACATCTTCTCGGTACTGCAGAACGGGAATGGCCGGGAATGAAGAATACGCCTGAGTATCATAACGTCAAGCGATTGGATGAGTAAATCTTTCTCTGTTCCCCGGGAGTTTTAATTTTGAACGCTTTGGTTGATAGCGCCCCAAATCGTCTTGATGCCTGGTGCAAACAACGCTCTTTGCCACCTACCGCCGTTAATTTCCTTAGCAAGCTGTTTATCTATGACCCTGACAAGAGAATGAATGCCAGAGACGCCCTATCACATAGCTGGTTCCAGGAAGATCCACAACCCACGTATAAGTCCGTTTAGTTTGTTTCGCAATTTTGCATAGAAACTGAAAATCATCCCCCAGCGTGTTCCAACATCAGCTCAACACTCCCTCACAGCTTCCTCCTCAGCGTCGAATCACGCTAGATGAGGCTCCGTCCATGATGCCTGCTCAAGCCACGCATGCACAACACTTGCCCGCGCAATTTACGCAGCCACAACACTTGCAAGGGCAGACCCACGGAAGTGTGACAAGCTTTGCCAGCCTAAGTGTGGGCCATGGTGGTCATAATCGGAAAAAGGCTCGACTTGGTTAAAACCTGTGGGCAATGTAAATAAAGGATTCCGTGTTTTGGTTGTTGATTTGATAGAGTTCTGTACACTACGAGGACTCACTCTATGCATGTATTTCCTAGACGATACGATGGGCTGAAAGCGATGGTTTGAGGAGATCGGCCGGTCAAAGCTACCTGAGGACGAACTGAGGAACGATTACATGACTCGTCAGGCACTCGGTGGCACTACTGTATCTACTTGGCGGCCCGCGGATGTGAGAATAAATCGCGGACTGGGCGCCGCCGCCCACATCCTTTCAAGCCCGCGCATCATCGTTATTTGTGACCCTCAGACTTTCGTACCCGGGATGTTGGTCAAGTCACCGGATAGCTTCATGTTTACTGTCGGGAAACTGGGTGCGCCTCTCGTTATTACGTTGCGAACCTGATGGAGTGAACTGGCATTGCAGACGCGGGCATGGCCGTATGTCAACTACCTTTTATTCCCTCACTTTTTGACTGTCCCACGTAGATTCTTTTAGGAGAACGTGCCCACCTTATTGAGTTCCCTTCCCTTCTCCTTCCGCCTGGTGCGACCACTGGCTCAATTGTGAACATCTCCGTCACCCAAAATGTCGCGGAAGAATATAGAAGAGATCACGAATTCTGGGAGCTGCAGAGCAATATTTTCGAAGAGTTTGGTCAAAGGACACCAACGGCCCCACAAATCAACGTCGGTTCTCCATTTTTCCAATGAAGCACTACTAATCCAGTAACCACAGCTTCGTAATGTTACACAGACGTCGGTGACGCTGGAATGGCCGCCACTTGAACTAGAAACGGCTTCCCTGCGATCCCTTGATATATATAAGAATGGCCAACGCCTTGCAGCCATACCATCTCCTCTCCAGAACACCTCGACAAAGCTGTCAGGTCTCGATATCAATACCGACTACTCATTTCGTCTTGTCATGCGTACGACAGCTGGGATTTTCCAGTCAAATCTCATTCAAGTCCGGACTCACACCATGACCGACACATCTGGCATATCAGTCTGCTTTGGAAATGTTCAGGATTCTGTATTACTGGAGAATGCGAAGCTTGCATTGCAAGAGATGAACGCAAAGTGGAGTGATAAGATCCAGATTGACACAACCCACTTTGTTTGTACTACTCCCGCTGCTATACCAACGGGTGCGCAGACCTCTGGTAGTATATCTAGCGCTCCTGGAGTCGAGTATCAACGGGCACTACAGCTAAGTATACCGATTGTTCAGCCTCAGTGGATTCTGTCTTGCTATGCTGAGAAGAAGTGAGCTGCGCTTTCTTCATCGTAGCGAAAGTTTTTACTCATTGAGTCCGCAGAATGGTACCTATATCGGCATTCTATCTTGGCACTACTCAGTCCACTCCAATAAACTCTGCACCATTCACACGTCCACAGTCGATGTCGCAAGCATCACTCCCTCAGAGTGCCCAAGCGGCGAATCGTGCTTCAATGCCCGCGCCATCCAGGACGCCCATATCTCCTGCCCCTACGCCACCAAGCCATTCCGATTCTCCGTTGAAAGCGGTGCGCAAAACCTTTGAGTCAACACCAGAGGGGGGCGGGGGTGGGGATGAATCACCAGACGCGTCGTCGCAAATGAAAACAACGAGGACTAGAGGCCCGCCGCGGGTCAGACATGGGACCATGGACCGGGAGTTTAAGTTCCCGCCCCCCGCTGTGCCTCCTGAGTCAGATACGGCCTCGCATGGCCAACAAACTGCCAGTACTGGAGCAAGAGACACGTCACGTGCCCCCAACGACGCCGAGGAAGCTGGGTTGACCGCGGTCGATGTTGTCGCCCCATCAAGTTCAACTGTGGAAGTGCCGCCGCCTATTGAGAAAGAGCGTCCTCCAACGAGTCCCGACGATGGTGACGAAGATGTTGGGGAAACTGAGGAGATCTCGCTGAATTGAGGGTACGTTTGAATCTGCTAGCCCCACGGGGGAATTGCTAGCCCATGACCGCCTCTCGCTTACGACTCGTAGATATGCACTCAACACATCCTGGCCGTGACGTTGTCATGGCAGACGGGAAAACACCGGGAGTTGTCCGTGGGAGTGACGCCGTTCTGTTATTCCTTATGTAGCTTACTATGATGATTATCGTGTTTGGGCACGTACCAGCATCAATAATTCATGTTTCCTTCAAACATTGCCGACGTTGAGATCGATGAAATCCTTGAGAAATTAACAACGGAGGCGGCTGTAAATCTGATCGTTGGGGTCGGACCATGGCACACAGCTTCGATCGGACGGCTTGGCGTACCAGCCATCAAAGTAAGACTCTTATTGCCCCCTGATTCATACTGCTTAACTAGGCACAGGTCAGTGATGGTCCGAATGGTACGAGGCACCATCTACTCTGCCGCTCAGGGCCTTATAGATTTACATACTAATGTAAGGACGTGCCACTTGCCTTAACAAAGGTATCCGTGGCACCCATCTCTTCATGTGTACCCCCGCAGAGTGCCTTCCAGTGAGTTTTATTGCAGTTTCCTCGAATCTAAATTTAGGGGAATAGTGTGCTACGGCTTTGGCGACCACTTGGGACAGAACTCTTGTTGAGGAAATTGGATTCAGATTATTGGCCTCCGAGGCGAAGCTCAGAGCAGCATCCCTTATCTCAGCCCCTACTTGCAATATCCCACGTGTGAGTTGCGTTATGTATCATGAGTGTGTTCCGATGTCTTGATTATCTTTCAGAATCCACTCGGAGGTCGTGTGAGCACATAGTACTGCCGCGCCACAGCGCGCCGCCGTTTATGCATGCACTTCAAAGTACAGAACTTCGAGAGCTTCTCTGAGGACCCACATCTTTCTGGAACCATCTATTCCGCACATATCAGGGGAGTCCAGAATGGGGCATAGGTACTACCATCAAGCACATCGTGTGAGACCTTCTGGGCATACAGTGGATGTGGATCCTTGTGCTGATCCAAATTATCAGAGCTCAGGACCAGCAAAATGGACGTATGGAATACGACAGCGTGTTGAGCCCGCGCGCTCTCCGAGAGATCTACTTGATGCCGTTCATGCTGGTTCAGAAAGACGCGCAGCCGTGGGCAACCATGACAGTGTACGTAGAAGGTTCTTTCACAAGGACACTGGTCATGACAATTTGCCAGTTACAACCATGTCAATGGTATTTGTGTTTCCGAAAATGCCTATCTCCTGCGTGACATCCTCCGAAAGGAGTGGCAGTTCGACGGGATGATCATGAGTAACTGGTGAGATTTATTCCACGCGAATGCCATTCGGTTTATTTTCGAGAAAATTCCCAGGTTTGGTACGTTCAGTGTAGATCACGCAATCAATGCTGGGCTGGACCTTGAGATGCCTGGTATGAATAAGCGCCGCACGTTCGAACAAGTTGAAAGGTTTATCGAGGCGAAAAAGCTTGCTGTCCATACCATCAAAGAGCGCGCAAAGAAAGTTCTCGAGCTCCTCAAGAAATGTGCCAAAGGGGCGCCAGAGGTACGCGAAGGCAATTGAATATGACTTGTCGTGTAATAAAATTGTGGCTGTAGGTGCTTGACGGTGATGGTCAAGAACATACGAAAGATACAGAGGAAGATAAGTCATTGATGCGGAAAATCGCTAGGGATCAGCGGAGGATTCGGTTCCCGCTATTGTCCACACATGGTATCTTGGTAATGCAACGGGTGACGCTATTGCAGACGTATTGTTCGGCAGAGTAAACCCCTCAGGCAAGCTCCCGCTCACATTCTCAGCGCGATTGGAGGATGACCCATCGTTCGGATATCTCAACGTGGATGACGGAGAAAAGGTACAGCTTCCAGCGTATCTTGTGCATCCTGTGTTGATTTCGATGATTAGCTTCGATACGCTGAGGCAGGGATACAAACATTATCAACGTAGAAGTATCATCCCCCGTTTTGCCTTCGGATGTGTGGATTTTACATTGGTTTTCATAGCCAATGACCTCACAGACATGGCTTGTCCTACAATATTCGGATCTAGAAGTGTCAGAAACAAGCACAAGAGAGAATGATATCGATGCTACAGTCAGACTCAGAGTGAGGAACTCTGAGATTGCACAATTGTATATCTCGTAGCCTTCGCACTCGGCGTTGTCCCATCCTCCGCTCACATCGAGGGCATTCTCAAAAATAATTTTGGAGGCCGGTGCAAGCCGTTCCGTTGAGCTACGCTTGGACAAATATGCGGTATCATCATGGAACGAGAACTCGGAAAAGTGGGTTGTGGAGAATGGTAGCTATACCATCTGTATCGGTACTAGCTCGCAAGAGCTGCCATTAACTGCGACGAAGACAATTAGGTTGGGTTTTGAATGGACTGGGTTGTAAAAGAAATGGGAGGATCAAAACCTGTGAGAGGAATTGTGTTGTAGTGGTAATCAAACCGTAACAGAAAGGCTAGCACCTCACTCTTGGTTCGTGGTTTAGTCCAGCTCGGGCTCCTCATCACTGAGAAAGAAATGCTCCGTCCCATACAATATGGCTGTCGCAGCCGTAGCACCTGAAAGAGCAAGAGAAAGCCTGCTGCGCGGGAGACGAAGAGACCGTTGAAGCCCTAATGAGAACTGTTCGATAATGAAGTAGCTAAGTGACCAAGCTGTGCTTCAAAGTCAACGTACGGTACGATGAGGTTGGATGGTTCAATGTGTAGATACCTGTAGCAATGCCACTCCCATTCTTCGAGTCGCCCGTGGACAATACATAGCCAGCACCGGAAAATATTGCGCCGAAACCGACTCGCAGCACAAACGGGGGTGTAAATGTCTGAGCATGCAGACGAGGGGGAAATATCGCAGACGCGAAGACTTGACGCAAAGAGCTGAGCAAACAGAGGGTGGAGGAGAACAGGACATACAAAGAGTGCTCAGACCAAAACACGGTATTCTACGCGAAAAAGTAGGAAAGATATTAAGAAGCCATTGTATACAACGTATCAACACACTGACGAGGATTGAGATATTCTTTGCTGCTGCTGCGCGGGCACGGGCATGGCGGACTTGTAAGAAGTCGCGGTTGCGTAAGCGACCCAGGACGCGTTCCGAGTCATCAACAAACACTCCATTGGCCCATGTCGACGGTCGGTCATGGCCCAACTCACCCAAATGGCCTTAAAGAAGACCCAGACATAACCACGGGGAACCATGCTCGCCCTCACGAAGAATCCGTAATGACCGCACCGAATACTGACCGGCCAAGTACTGTCACACCACATCCCGAAGACAACGAAGGCCACGTCTCCGATAACGGAGCGGCCGATCATGCTAGCGTTGCGCCCGATGTGCAGCTCATTCCCCGAACTGTACCATTACATCCTGAAACTCAACTTAAGCTCGAATACGAAGAGGCAGCAAGCACAATGGGAAGTGGACACCACAATGAAAGCGATGAAACAGAAGATGAAGATGACGAGGATGAAGGCGATGAAGGTGACAATGAAGAAGAAGAAGAAGAAGAGGACGAGGAACCAGCGTTAAAGTATGAGCGGTTTGGCGGTGCGTTTCAAGACCTACTCAAGAAGGATTCTGCTTCCACTCTTGTCGTATCAAACAAGTACCTGGTGAGATATCATCCTCATGCAATAGCCTTCGCTGACATCGCTATGCAGGCTCTCGGTACGCACAACGGATTTGCACATATCCTGGACTTGACAGGCCAGCGTATCAAGACATTTAAACCTCATACAGCATCCGTCGTCGACATGTGTTTTGATACCACAGCAGACTTTATTGGCACAGCGTCAATGGACGGTGAACATTTGAGTTCCAGTTCTCTCTCCCTACCTAACAGTTCGAACTAGGACAGGTATTCGTTCATTCCATTTCTGGTCAAGAATCCTATATTTTCGATATGAAACGCCCATTGCGAAGCCTAGCTCTTGAACCAAACTTCGCGAAGAGGGGATCTCGTGCCGTTATATGCGGAGGTATGGCTGGTACACTTATGATGTACGAGAAAGGCTGGCTGGGGCATAAGGAAACCGTATTGCACCGAGGAGAAGGTCCGATCTGGCACATCCGATGGAGATGTAGTCTGGTTGCATGGGCGAATGACCTTGTTAGTATCCCAAACGACTAGTTTGAAATGTTTACAAATCAGCTGACGGTACAGGGTGTTAAAATTTACGACACTACGTCGCAAACTAGGATAACCTACATTGAAAGACAGCCAGACAGCCCACGTCCGGACCTATTCAAGTGTACCCTCCATTGGCAAGACGACTCCACACTCCTCATCGCCTGGGCAGGCATCATCAAGGTGGCTCGGATCAGAGCGCGGCCTCGGAACTCAACTTCCTCCTCATCCGCAAACCTTCCTCCTTTTATGGTCGAGATCACTGCCGTATTCGAGCTAGACTGTATGATAGCCGGTGTTCTCCCTCTGTCATCAGTGATGACCAACCTCAACCTTCCCGTGCCCACACATACTCGCAACGCCAGCACCTCCAGCTCTTCGTCTGTGCCTGCTCCTACGTCCCTTCTTGTTATGGCCTATACACCCACGGACACATCGTTCTTCCACGAGGCTACCGATGATCGCACCATGCAGGCGCGTAAGATTGCTGAACGTCCTGAGCTTAGGATCATTTCTCGAGCAGGCGAAGAGCTCTCAACAGATGCGCTTAGCGTAACAGGATTCCAGTCCTGGGGTTGTAATGACTACACGCTGGCTGAGTTTGACCAGGACGGCACAGGAAAGACCAAAGGCTACCTCGTACTTAGCCCCAAAGATGTGATAGTTGTCCGCCCTCGAGACCGGAAGGACCACATTGCGTGGTTGGTTGAAAGGAAGCGTTATGAAGAGGCACTAGGACAAATCGAAATCATGGAGAGCGAAGGCACAGAGACTATCGACGCAACAGAAATTGGACAGCGCTATATCGAACACTTGATCGGAGAAGGCAAGAGTATTGTTGCGTCACGATCCGAACTTCCCTGAACTTTTGTAGGTGACTTCACAAAGGCGGCCAAGCTCTTCTCGAAGGTCTGCGGACAGGACACTAAACGATGGGAAGATTGGATATTTGTATTTGCCCAAAAGCAGGAGTTGCAAGTCAGTGCCCGTGCTGTTGAGAGTGACGAAGTGGCCCACCTTTTACGTTACAGGCGATTATTCCCTATATCCCAACTGACAGGCCAAGACTAGGTCATCTCGTGTATGAAATGATCCTTGCACACTTTTTGGCGAATGACCGACAGGTACAGGGAACTCCGAGCTTAGGATTTATCACTGCTTATTGCGTTTCAGGCCCTCCGGCGAACAATTCATGATTGGCCGAAGGATATTTATGACATCTCGGCAGTGATTGTAGCGATTCAGTCCGAGCTAGATCGCTACGATCCGTCCTCATCGAGGACAACCATTTCCATGCCAGCAGCACCCGACACCGTCATTCTAATGGAGTGTCTAGCGGAACTGTAAGTTAGCAACCCGAGTTTTTCTTAACCACACTGATACATTAAAGATACACCGCCAATCGCCAGCCAGCAAAGGCTCTTCCTTTCTTCATCCGGTTGCGACGGCCGAATGTCTTTGAACTCATTCGCGAGCACAATCTATTCACAGCAGTGCAGGACCAGGCTTTGCTTCTCGTCGAGTTCGACCATGAGCTAATGAACAAAGAAACGAGCGCTGACCCAAAAGGGCGGGGCATTGCGATTACTCTCCTTGTTGATCATATTCATTCCATCCCGGTAAGGCACTTCATGGTATTCCTCATAATTTAGATCACTCATCCCGTGTGAAGATAGCGAGAGTTGTGCAGCAGTTACGCAGTCGCTCGCGTTTTCTTTTCCTGTACCTTGATGCACTGTTCGAAAAAGACGCACATTTAATTGTCGACTTTGCGGATACGCTGGTGGAACTTTACGCAGAACATGCGCCCGCGAAGCTCATCGACTTCCTACGTGCAAGCAGTGACTACGGCCTTGAGGCGGTCAGTCGAAATCCTTCTATCACGTTTCTGACAACTTTAAACCATCCCCGTCTAGGCGTACAGGATTTGTACCGAACGCGATCTAGTACCAGAAATGGTATTCTTACTTGGACGAATGGGTGACAATAAGAAAGCACTGTACCTTATAATTGAACGCCTTGGAGATGTTAATAGGGTATGTCGACTGAAGTCATCGCATTCTATGCCTTCACATCTATTGCCGTAGGCGATTGATTTTGCCAAGGATCAAAACGACGATGACCTGTGGGAGGATCTACTAAAATATTCGGAGACCAGGCCACGTGAGTTACTCTCACCATTCCTTTATCCTGCTTCACAACATTTTGCAGTATTCATCCGTGGCTTGCTTGAGAATGTTGGAGCCGAAATCGATCCCATACGTCTCATACGTCGCATCAAGAACGGTTTGGAGATACCTGGACTGAAGCCTGCGCTGATTAAGATACTGCAAGACTTTAATTTGCAAATCTCATTGCTGGAAGGTTGCCAGGCAATCTTGCATGGTGATAGCTCTGATCTAGCAAAACGACTGCATCGAGATCAGACCAGCGGTTTTCTCGTCACCTGTGAGCATCTTACGACTTCTTCCGTGCTACGGTAGCTGCTCACGAACGTTATCAGCAAAAACACTCTGTCCAATATGCGATCTCCCTCTACAGGAGTTGCCGTCGTCTGTCATCTTACTTTTCCTATGCCGTCATGCCGTTCACGCTCGCCATGTTGACTGTGGTGATGAGCTCCCTTCTCCCCCTGACCCAGTAGTAGCCAGCGTGACGTTTGGGGGCAGGTCCAACAGGGGCATAAGCAATAGGATTGCATAGTGCGTGTTCTCGAATGTTGGTGTGCTTTGTTTCTATTCTAATAGCTGTGCTGTGTTCAGCACGGCAATGGTTCGTGCGAAGTCTAGGCAGGGCTGTCCTGTGTGTAACAAAGAAGAACAACGGACATGACTTTCGATCACACGTCTGAGATACCATCACATCGTACTTACATGTTTACCTGTGTCCATTCCGGCCATTCTTTCCTTTCAGCATGCCAAGTTAATATGCCACCTTGTCACGAGTTGTTGTCATTCACTTAAGCAATACTCAGCGGCTTACGAAGAGGCCATCTTCGAGATCACAGAAAATACTTTTGTCGATTGAAACAGTCAAGGAAAGGTCTACACCGAACAGTCTACAGAGCACAGTTAGACCCCGGCGCCTTCATTCAGAATGAACTTTCAGGGACTGCCTCCACACAGCTGTTTCCTGCGTTTTCCTTTGCTCGTGCGTCTTTTGGGCAGCCAATGTTTCCCGATAACGCATTGAGGAAAAATGCCCTTAAGTAGTTCCAGCCGCTTTCAACCACCTGACGACACCATCCTCGCCCCCCGTAACAAAAGCACGCGAAGATGCCGCAGCGGAGGGCTGCCACGACACGGCCCAAACTTCTTGAGATTGAGAAATGGTAAAGACAGCTGCGCGAGCTGCTAAATCCCAAACCTTGATTGTTTTATCGGCAGAGCTATTGCAAATTGTCAACGGGAATGTAAGACTTGGTCGCTCACACACATACCCCGATAGAGCAAGTCGTCCGTCCGGAGATATATCTGAACTCAAAACCCACGAGGAATGCCCAGACAGCGAGGCTACTGCCCCAGAGCTGGGCCGACCGGACAAGGTTACGCGCACGTCGTGCAAGATAAGGCGCTTGTCCTCAGAAGCCGAGAGGAGAAGCTTGAGTGTATGTCAGTCACGTGAGTGATATGGGCGAGTTACAGCGGGTACAGACATTTGAGTCGGGGGACCATGACAAGGAGCGGACAGCCATCGCATGTGATGTATATGTGGAGGTGAGGGTGCTTGAGGCAAGATCAAATATGAAAATCTGGCCACTGTCAACAGATAATGCCACTCGAGAGCCATCGGGGCTCTACACAGCTTCAGTCATGATCAAAAAATGATGCGCATACAATACCTACATGACTACACCGCATTCCAAACTTACCGCGCCCACTCGGTAAAGTAGTACGTCGCTCGCCGAATGATTCTGGTTCCGCCGAGTGGACAGTAACGTTTCCTGACCCACCAGTGGCTGCATATGTACCACCTTTGGGGTTCAAGGATACAGACCACGCTGTCGGAAGAAAGTTAGACGTTCCTTCAGTGGTACACCAAAGTAGGATGCGCTGGACAAGGGACTCACATGGTTCTCCCGCCGAACGCGTAAAGCTTTCGTGTTTGCCAATGATCTCGCCACTTTCTAAACCCAACAAGAAGGTTGTGCCATCAACGCCGTTGTATAGCGCATGTCCTCCGTCAGGGGACACGGACAAGGAAACGAGACCAAGGGTATGGGGAGGGGCTGAACGCATGACTTGACCAGAAGTCGAATTCCAGCGTTTGAGTACCCCATCGGCTGAAACCGATACTACCGCGTTATCTTTTGCAGTCCAACAGATGTCCCATACTGCGTCGCCATGCGCTTCCATCGAGAGGAGTTTGTGTCAGGAAAAAGGGAAGCCGTGAGCATTCAAGAGCACCATACGTTCAACACAGTCGGTCGCATTCACATAGGGCTGGCTCTATGGCGAGGTTAAGCTTCCCGCAACGTTTCACACTAGCACTTGTGTACAGACCATTGTTGACGATGTATACGAGAAAAGCGCAATATCTGCAATTGAGTCTGGAGGTGAATCGCGCAATCAGAGGACGCTACTGTCGGGTTCTGCCGAGCGGCATTAGAAAACACCCATAAAGTCTAACTGATCCATGAACTCTAATTTTGACTCTTATCAACGAAGGCGGACGAAGACATCACCTGTAGCAATCCAGAACCAAAAAGTATGCGCTTTTTTGTGCGGTCATCTGTTACTGCTTCAATTTTACCCACGTTTAGGATGTCTGACGCTGGAGATAATAATGTTGAAGTCGAAGCTACTGAAGAAGTTGCTGAAGTCTCGGAGGCACCGAGGGGGAAATTGTCGGTCGAAGAGGCCCTCGAGGTGAACAGTACTATTCTTCACCCGATACATTCTTCTCAACGTGATGACGATGGTCAGCAAGTTCTAAAGAAGTCTCTCAAACATGACGGGCTGGCCCGAGGCCTACGTGAGTGCGCAAAGGCATTGGACAAGCGTCAGGCCCATCTTTGTGTGCTTGTTGAGACCTGCACGGAAGCGGAGTATATCAAGCTCGTGGAAGCGCTTTGCGCCACACATACTATTCCCCTCATCAAGGTCGGAGATGCGAAGGTTTTGGGTAAATGGGCGGGCCTTTGCAAGATCGACCGCGATGGCAATCCTCGCAAGATTGTGGGTTGTTCGTGCGTTGTAGTTAAGGAATACGGCGAAGATTCCGAGGCGCGCCATGTTCTCGACGAGTACTTCAAAGCTCGCTGAGGTGTGTCTCAAATTCCGTTCTTTGTTTCCTTGGTGCCTTCGGGATGAGCACTAGACTCCCTCTACGGAGAATTTCTTTGAGGATAATCGAGTATCCGGAATCATCACATGTTCTGATCCGTCTCTCTTTCATCGTGGGAGATTTTCACGTGGATGCTAATGGCTTTGTGTTCTGTAGCCTTTGGATTTGCCAATCACTGCGTAAACGAGTTTATTTGCGTAGGATAAAGTGCACGGAAAATACATAATAAAGACAGCATAAGCTGACTTGTCATGTTTTCTGACCCTAATCTAACTATTTTCTTACCGTGTGATTT
>Ga0137358_10000242_pt1 | contig 22438 bp, 17 predicted proteins | sample Mad1_20_16metaG_FD_105551 | JGI IMG/M metagenome (GOLD analysis project Ga0137358, IMG submission 105551) | Vadose zone soil microbial communities from Angelo Coast Range Reserve, California, USA - Mad1_20_16 metaG | ecosystem: Environmental > Terrestrial > Soil > Vadose zone | place: USA... | reverse complement strand
TCAACAACGCAGGCGTGACTATGATGCGGAATCAGACTTCAGCGACCCATTTGGTTCGCGAAATACAAGTACAACACACCTCCCCGCCAACTCTCCCTACTACAACCACGCTGGCCAGCACGATCATAGTGAGCATCACTCCCCATTTATTCTTACTCCTCTCTGCCCGAGCGCCTTTCCTGGTTTCTACCCGCTGTAATTTTTTTTGTCGACCTTCCACCCTCACCGAGGTCTTGGTTTATTTTTACTGAAAATTTCCCTCGCATTGCAACCTGTGCTTGATCGTACTTACGTTCTGTCATAGACTCCGATGATGGCTATGCACAATCTATCAGCTCTCACACGAGCGTGACAACGCGACCTGGACCAACAAATTATGATCCTTATCCAGCCTGGTCTGCCGACAAACAAATTCCCATTTCCTACGAGGAGATTGAAGACATTTTCCTTGATCTCACACAGAAATTTGGTTTTCAGCGGGACTCTATGCGAAATCAAGTCCGTTATTTTTAAAAAAATGCTTGGGCCATTGCTGACATTCCATTCTAGTTTGATTTCCTCATGCATTTGCTCGATTCCCGTGCTTCGCGAATGTCGCCCAGCCAAGCTCTTTTGACCTTGCACGCGGATTATATCGGCGGCCAGCACGCCAATTACCGAAAGTGGTACTTCGCGGCCCAGTTGAATCTAGATGACGCTGTTGGGCAATCTCAAAACCCAGGACTTCAGCGTTTAAAGAGTGTCCGTGGTGGCTCAACCAAATCTGCAGGGGCAAAATCACTGGACAATGCCCTCAACCGTTGGCGTAATGCGATGAACAATATGAGTCAGTATGACCGCCTCCGACAGCTTGCTCTTTATCTTCTGTGCTGGGGAGAAGCCGGCAACGTTCGCTTCGTACCGGAGTGTCTGTGCTTCATCTTCAAATGCGCCGATGATTACTACCGAAGCCCGGAGTGTCAGAATAGGTCTGATCCTGTTCCCGAGGGCGTATACTTAGAGACGGTTATCAAGCCCCTCTATCGGTTTATGCGGGATCAAGGCTATGAAGTCGTGGATGGCAAGTTCGTGAGAAGAGAGAGAGATCATGATCAAATAATTGGCTATGATGATATTAATCAACTATTTTGGTATCCAGAAGGCCTTGCCCGCATTGTGCTCCATGATAATGCGAGTTCTCTAAAATTGGCACTTCCTGACCTTTTTTTAATCCATCGTTTTCAGACCCGCCTTGTCGATGTTCCCCCAGCACAGCGCTTCATGAAGTTTGGCCGCATCGATTGGGGACGTGTTTTCTTCAAGACTTATTACGAAAAGCGTTCAGCGGCTCACCTTCTTGTCAACTTCAATCGTGTATGGGTTCTACACGTTGCAGTGTATTGGTTCTATACCGCCTTCAACTCACCCAGGGTTTATGCTCCGCATGACAAACAATTCCCGTCTGCTCCGATGACATGGTCAGCTACAGCTCTTGGCGGCGCTGTCTCCACGAGTATCATGCTCCTGGCGACTTTGGCGGAGCTCTTCTACATCCCCACAACTTGGAACAATGCCTCTCATCTGACGACGCGGTTTATCTTTTTGCTCTCAATCCTAGCAATCACGGCAGGTCCAACAATTTATCTGGCCAAGATAGATGGTGTACCCACAAGATCACACTTCCCTCTTTATCTCGGCGTTGTCCAATTTTGTATATCCGTTATCATCACCCTCGCGTTCGGCATTATCCCTTCCGGCCGAATGTTTGGCGACCGTGTTGCGGGCAAGTCGCGAAAGTACATGGCCTCTCAGACATTCACCGCTTCTTATCCTGACCTACCACGGAGCGCGCGACTGGCCTCAATCACTCTCTGGTTGTTGGTCTTCGGCTGCAAGTTTACCGAGTCATACTTCTTCCTGTCATCCTCCTTCAGTAGTCCAATTGCTGTAATGGCACGAACCACCGTCCAGGGTTGCAACGACAGAATATTTGGCAATTCCCTTTGCTCCAATCAGATCAACTTCACGCTCGCCATCATGTACATCATGGATCTGGTGCTGTTCTTCCTCGACACGTATTTGTGGTACATCATTTGGATTGTCGTTTTCTCCATCGGGCGTTCATTCGGCTTGGGCCTCTCGATCTGGACGCCCTGGAAGGACGTGTATACCCGACTTCCCAAGCGCATCTACGCAAAATTGCTTGCAACTGCTGAAATGGAGGTCAAGTACAAACCCAAGGTCCTTGTCTCGCAAATTTGGAACGCAGTCATTATTTCCATGTATCGTGAGCACCTGCTGTCGATAGACAATGTCCAACGATTGCTATATCATCAGACGGACGGTCCCGACGGCCGCCGTACCCTCCGCGCCCCGCCATTTTTCACGAATAACGAAGGCAAAGGATTCAAAGGCAACTTTTTCCCCAATGGTGGAGAGGCCGAGAGGCGCATCTCGTTCTTCGCATCTTCCCTTACGACCGCTATCCCCGAGCCTTTGCCCGTTGATGCCATGCCTACGTTTACGGTCCTGGTTCCTCATTATTCGGAGAAGATCCTGTTGAGTTTGCGTGAGATCATTAGGGAAGAGGATCATAATACCCGTGTCACGCAACTCGAGTATCTCAAACAACTTCACCCTGTCGAATGGGATAACTTTGTCAAGGATACCAAGATTCTCGCAGAGGAGCACCCAGAGGACGATGAAAAGGGCATGAACAAGTCGGACGATTTGCCATTCTATTGCATAGGCTTCAAGACGGCCTCACCCGAATACACCCTCCGCACACGTATTTGGGCTTCACTCCGGGCACAAACACTCTACCGCACAGTTTCCGGCATGATGAACTACTCGAAGGCGATCAAACTTTTATATCGTGTCGAGAATCCTGACGTCGTTCATACGTTTGGTGGTAATTCGGACCGCCTCGAACGTGAGCTAGAGCGAATGTCAAGGCGCAAGTTCAAATTCGTCATTTCCATGCAGCGCTTTGCTAAATTCAATAAAGAGGAGCGGGAAAACGCCGAGTTCCTCCTCCGCGCCTATCCCGACCTTCAGATCGCTTACCTTGACGAAGAACCAGGCGCCAAAGGTTCAGACCCAAAGCTCTACTCCGTGTTGATTGATGGCCATTCTGAACTCGATGAGGCGACTGGCAAAAGACGACCCAAGTTTCGTGTCGAACTTCCTGGCAATCCTATTCTCGGAGACGGCAAGTCGGACAACCAGAATCATGCAATCATCTTTTACCGTGGGGAGTATCTTCAGCTCATTGATGCCAACCAGGACAATTACCTTGAAGAGTGTCTCAAGATCCGGAATATCCTGGGAGAGTTCGAGGAGTACTCGATTTCCAGCCAAAGTCCTTATGCGCAATGGGGTCACAAAGAGTTTAAAAGGGCTCCTGTGGCGATTATCGGTACTCGCGAGTACATCTTCTCAGAGAATATTGGAGTTCTCGGAGATATTGCTGCTGGGAAGGAACAGACATTCGGTACCATGACGGCTCGCGCGTTGGCTTGGATTGGTGGCAAACTTCATTACGGCCACCCTGATTTCCTCAATGCTACCTTCATGACAACCCGTGGTGGAGTCTCCAAGGCCCAGAAAGGCCTACATTTGAACGAAGATATATTCGCTGGTATGAACGCCTTCGGTCGAGGTGGTCGTATCAAACATTCGGAGTACTACCAATGTGGCAAGGGGCGTGACCTGGGTTTTGGGACAATTCTCAACTTCCAGACGAAGATCGGCACTGGTATGGGTGAGCAGATGCTCAGTCGAGAATACTATTACCTTGGCACACAGCTGCCGGTGGACCGTTTCTTGACGTTCTATTACGGCCACCCCGGTTTCCACATCAACAACATTTTGGTTATCTACTCGATTCAAGTGTTCATGGTCACTCGTAAGAGTATTCTTTCATCCATGTATCCTTGGCAATAACTTTACCTACAGTGGTCTTCATCGGCATGTTGAACAAGCAGCTCGCCATCTGCAAAGTCGATTCACAAGGGAACGTGATTGGTGGCCAGGGAGGATGCTATAACCTCATTCCCGTGTTTGACTGGGTCAGGCGGTGTATCGTCTCCATATTCTTGGTATTCATGGTTGCATTCCTTCCTCTGTTCTTACAAGGTCAGTTTCAGTTTACTTCTTCTATCACATTCGACTCTAATGCCTTGTTTTCCCGCAGAACTCGTGGAGAGGGGCACAGGAATGGCTTTGATCCGTCTCGGCAAACACTTCTTGTCGCTCTCGCCGATTTTTGAGGTTTTCTCCACCCAGATCTATTCGCAGGCTATCCTCAGCAACTTGACTTTTGGTGGCGCACGATATATCGCCACGGGCCGTGGATTTGCAACGACTCGCATCTCGTTTACCATCCTCTACTCCCGCTTCGCTGGACCGAGTATTTACATGGGCATGCGCAACCTACTGTTTCTGCTCTACACTTCGCTCTCTATCTGGATCCCGCACCTTATTTATTTCTGGTTTTCTGTTCTGTCGCTCTGCATCGCTCCCTTCGTCTTTAACCCTCATCAATTCTCTTTTACCGACTTCATCATCGATTACCGAGAATTCCTGCGTTGGATGTCCCGTGGTAATTCGCGAACGAAGGCCAGTAGCTGGTATGGGTACTGCCGCCTATCGCGAACCATGATTACGGGGTACAAGAAGAAGAAACTGGGACATCCATCAGAGAAGCTGTCAGGCGATGTTCCCCGCGCCACTTGGAGGGCCGTCGTCTTCTCAGAAATCATTTGGCCAATTTGTTACGCAGCCTTGTTTATCATTGGGTACATGTTTGTCAAGTCTTTCCCCGATCGCGACGGTAACCAACCACCGAGCCCCCTCATCCGAATTGCTGTCGTCTCCATTGGGCCTATCGTGTGGAATGCCACCGTTTTACTGGCATTCTTCATGATCTCTCTCTTTTTAGGCCCCATGATGAGCTCGTGGGCGAAATTTGGTTCTGTTGTGGCGGCGACTGCTCACCTTCTCGCACTCGTTGGAATCATAGCATTCTTCGAGTTCTTCGTACGTACTCCGCATAAGCATTAATGCGATTTACTCATCCTGTATTTTAGTGGTTCCTCGAGCTTTGGGACGCATCGCATGCAGTGTTGGGTGTCATCACGATCATTGCCATCCAAAGGGCCATTCAGAAAATCCTCATAGCTGTCTTCTTGACTCGCGAGTTCAAGCACGACGAGACCAATCGGGCATGGTGGACTGGTAAATGGTATGGTCGTGGCCTTGGTGTCTCTGCAATGTCTCAGCCAGCTCGCGAGTTCATTGTGAAAATCGTGGAAATGTCGCTATGGTCAAATGATTTTCTGCTTGGTCACCTTCTCCTGGTAATTTTGACACCACCAACCTTGATTCCCTTCTTCGATAAGCTGCATTCAACGATGCTCTGTGAGTTTATATTTATCCCGTGTCCTCTCTACCCGTATTTATACGTACACAGTCTGGCTTCGACCTTCGAAGCAGATCCGTCCGCCATTGTTCTCTACAAAGCAGAAACGCCAGAGGCGCTGGATCGTGAGTAAAGTTGATGGCTGCTTGGCCGTACATCTCTGAACATTTTGTCACAGGTCTTCAAGTATACGATTCTCTACATTATTGTGGTTGCTTTCTTGGCGTCGTTGATTGTCTTGCGTGAGTACAGGACCCACTAACGATGCTTCTTGCTGCTGATTGGTGATTCATAGCTGCCCTCTTCCGAAATGACATCACTTTCCATTGCACGATTTGTCAGAATATCTAATCTACTAATCTTTGTTTGTCGCTAGTCGTACGACTAGGTGTGGTGGACGTTTTGGGGTCGGAGATCATCGGCCCTGTACAACATTCATTTGCTTCCTGTATACATAGGGACTTTTTGTGCAATCGTCCGTCATAGAAGCACAGTTTTTATATTTTGATGGAGAGTGCAGACGTCGGGTGTAACTGAGTATGAAAATGAAATGTTGTGTGCGAGCTCGCTCAGGCTGGCGTGGTGGATCTTGTCAGGCGGCTTAACGACAGCCATCTTCTCTACCTCAGTGCAGGATCACTATTTGTGAAATCTAGGTTGCCTAGATGGACTACTTCTCAAAATTTATTCGATCTGGCAACCAGTCGGGTCCCAAACCTGTTCAGGATAACGCGACAGAATTCCACAATTCGTGGACCTCTGTCAAGGTACGTTCCAACGCATGTTCTACCTTGACGTTTTTCTCATGTTAACACCAAGAGTACCCTTTTACAACCAGACGAACGACAACTTTCGAGGGGTATCGCGTCGACTGATGTGTCCGCAAATCTCAAGGGGATGGTGGATTTACTTGTCCGCGAGTCTACGAGGACAGAGGAGGGGTGTGTCTATTTCTTTTCTCTAATATCCTACATTGACAACCTTCAAGAGGAACGGGTGTCTGTCTGGAGTACCTATTGAAAAACGGTGCGTCCTCAACCGCTTCCTCCATTATGTTCTGCTCAGGTTTTCTAGACGTCCTGGGAACGCTTGTCAGACTGAGCGAATCAGATTGCCCATCTGGAATCCAGGTGGAGGTACTACGCGCTGTTCAAAACATGGTTATCCTATTGGACGAGCAGTTCTTGGTTCACTCTGCAGTTCACAAGGCCGTCCTGCGGTTGCTGAGGAATTGTGTGGGTGATGATATCCAGGAGCAACTGGATAACCGGAACCGCAAAGTGATGGGCGCGGCTAAGAACATCGTTCGAAGTTCACCGTCTGAGTACGAGGAAGATCGTGAGTTTCTGCCCATCTCAGTATCCGCAGCCCCTCCAACGCAGAAACGCAGTTGTCAATCTTCTATGCATACTATGCAGCCGCATCCGGACCTTTCGCGAACTTCTCATAATATTTTTTCACGACAAGCACGGGTACCACTCTGATACCTTGTTCTCTGTGGAGGAAGAGGGCGAGGAGGATGAAGACGATGAGAGTGACGACTCGAGCGATACCGAACCAGGAGAGCACCTTTCAGAGACCGTCCCCGGCTCAGGTAGTTCAAACTACGTTGCAGCAACATCAGAAGTATCCGAAAAACCCAAGAAGACTGAATACGAATTTCTTCTCTTTAACTATCTTCTACGATTTGTGCACAGGGAAGGCCAGATCGGTGATTTTGCGCGGGCTGGGCTGTTATTCCTCATGGACGTGGCCATGTCACCTAGTGACCAGGAGCATCGACTCTCGAAAGACGACCCTGAAAAGGCAGTAGCGGACCCAATCGCTGATGCCGCGCTCTCTCTGGCCGAATACATCCTGGATGGCGACTTCTCCGACGTGCTTGGCGCTGGTCTTGGGGCCGTCTACTCTCAACTTCCTTCCAAACTCCAAGTACACACACCCACTGTCACCGAAGAAAACAGAGGTGCAAGCATGGTACTTGGTGGCTTCCCTGCAGACGACGAGGAAGCGAAATCTCAGATGGACATTCGAGAAAACAACCGTCCGCTCGCAGTGGAGGATTCACGAACCAAGGATTTCAAGACTCGCCTAGACCACTTCTTGAAACTTCTCGAGTTTCTCGAGGACATATTTCGACGCAATGTTCCCAAAGATGATCCTGACGCCTGTCTCGACCCTTCCGCGCTTGTCGGTACAGCTGTTGTGAACTCCATCTTGGCAGCCATTCGCCAAACCTTCCTTGAAAACGTCTTATATCCATCCATCCTAGAATGTTCGGATGTGGATGGAAGCGCCGTAGCCGTCATGTCATACATCGAAATAATGATTCGAACCTTGGAAAGGGGTCAACTTACTGACCTCCTCGTCAATTTCCTGGTCAGCGAGGACAATGACGACGTACCAAAACCTCGGCCTCGACCACATAGCACCCTGACTCTGGGGTCCAGTGGTCCCCGCGAGACGCAGAACATTGAAGCCCAAGCCAAGCTACGTCGACGGCGAAGCAGCGCAATGATGTTGCTTGAGCTCGAGGCTCCGGCGTCTACCAAGCAGTCAGAGTACTTTACCAGTCTCGGTCGATTCACACTCAAAGACCTCCTCATCTCCAATCTCCGTTCCAAAGATCCACCTACAGCCGCGGCAGCCCTGCAACTTCTGAACGCACTGCTGATTCACTATAGTCCGCTTTGTGTGGACAAGTTATTAGTCGTCGTTTCCGATCCAACAGCAACCAGCTTTCCCGAACCGACTTTGAATGACAAGCCGCCTACCACGCCACTTGACCAAGCAGAGGATGAGGTTTTCGTCTATCCACCCGAGGTACCCGATGCTTCCCCGCCACCTCCCAGTTTCGCACAACCAAGGATGACATATTCTACTCACGAACGTGAGATGGACCTCTACCTAAACCTTGTTTCGCGTCTGGACCCCACACATTCAAGTGATAGCTTCAGCACCGGCTATGACCGATACGCCTGCGACGCAATTCAAGCTATCCAGAATCATAATTCGTTTTCATTGGACGTCCCACCAGAGACGCAAGCCCAGTTAAAACATCGACTTAATCCAAACGATCCTATCCTCTCTGCCGTTTTAGATTGGCTCCGCAAGCTATTTTTGAATTCTCCAGAGTTCAATATCGCCCTGACAGGCGTACTGGCATCGCTGGCCCACGATCCATTCCGGTCCCTCGCTGGATGGCTGAACTTCGGTTACGCAGAGCAGCCTCTAGCGGACAGCTTTGGTCTTGTTGCACCAGAAGATGGCGATGACAGGTCAGCGGATTATCAGATTGAGGAGATGCTCACATCAGGGTCAAGAAAACCTACATCGAGTTTCGACGATGCGTCTCGACCTGTCATCCTCACCATATTCCAGAATCTGGTAGCGCAGCTTGATAGATACCGCCAGAGCGTAGCGAACTTTGATAAATATCTTCTAGAGCGGCGACAAGGCCTCCTGTTTTCTGAAAACCTTACCGATGCACTCACACTGGCGCTTGATCTCGAAGACACCAGTGGTCCCCCAAATCTCCAATCACCAGTCGTCTCCGCCCCTCCTGTTCCAGAGAGCCCTCCAAAGTCTGTCCCGAAAACATCTGGATCGTTCGTGTCATTCCTGACACCAAGGAAGCCGAAATCAACACTGGCCAAAACGACACAGCCAGGCACTTTATCAATGTCAACGTCCTCAAAAACTGCTGCAACGAAGCCTTTTGGTTCTCATTACCAACATACAGGTGCAGTCACTGTTGAGCCCTTTGAGGCACCGAGTCCGTCAGAAGGTCCCTGGATGCCTGTACGCCCTCTCAAGTTTTCGGCGGAAGAGGATGTTTTCTCCTCAGGTTGGGATGACAGGTCTAGGCACACGGCCACCTCAAGCTCTCAACCAGAGGAACCAGTGCAGGGTCCTAAAACCGTGACCTTGTCACGATTACTGGACAATATCGTTATCCTGGAGGAATCTATAAAAGAAATGGCTGCTATCATGCAGGCAAGGCGGGCTCTCGGTATTGACGCAGTACGTTACATATAGATTTATCGTGTGTAGGCTATGGCCACTGTAACCATATTTTAATGGAGGTATTTGGATTGTTTATACCATAGACAATATATACGCGTACACATGTAAGGGAGCTAGTTAATTTAACAACGACCGACCAGGGGATACAAATGACAGAATATCAGGCAAGATGAATAGACCAGAGCGGTCATGGCTTCCGTGCACGTCCAGCTCGTTTTGGCTTCCCGGTAGACCTGCCAGCTTCTGCGTCCTTATCTTTAAACAATTTCTGTTGAAACTTTGCAAACTCCTCGTCATCGATATCTCCGGGATCAGGTTCTGCATCGCGTTTCCTTTTCTTCGGAGACTCGTCTGCCTCGCCCGAAGCGGCGGCATCCTTCTTTCGCTTCCCCTTTGCACGGGGCTGGGGCTCCGCGTATTTTGCAGCGAGATTATCGAGGAAAGAGCCAGCGTTCTGCCGCTTCTTCAGTATGAGGGCCTGCAAAGCCGAATGATCCTCCTCTCCCTCCCCCTCATCTTCTGCCTTCTTTTTGCCTTTGCCTTTGCCTTTGCCTTTGACTTTACCCTTACGAGGGCCCTCTTTACCGCTCCCGTAAAACTCGTCCCAGACGCCAAGTTCTCTGGCCAGTTCCTCGGCTTCCTCGGCCTCCTTGTCGGCCGCCTTTTTGCGGACGAGCTTGGCCTTTTCGTCCTTTGAGCTCTTGTTCCACGTGGCGGTTGCGGTCAGCTCCCCCTTTGTGATCAAGTCGGATACGATCACCACGAAACGCGCTTCGTCGTCGTGGGTGGAATGGGGTATGTGGGTCATGATGTCGCCCAGAAAACCGCCGGTCTCTTCGTATGCGGCCTTCAAGTCATCGATCTCCTCGCGCGAGCCTGTCCAACAATCGATTGTAGATTAGCCGTATGAACGACGGGCGAGAGAAGATCCAGATCACCTCACCTTGGTATTCCTTCTTCATCTGGTCGAGCTTGTCTCTCGTCACGCTCTCAAACAGCGCCTCGAAATACGCCTCCCAACCATCCTCGCCCCCTGCTAGATCGAAACCATCCTCGATGCTGCCGGTAGCATCATACTTCGCGCGGCGCTTCTTGTCGCTGAGCACGGCATATGCAAAGCCTACCTGTTGGAATTTTCGAGACGCAGCTTGTTTGGCATCCTCGGTGGATGATACGTGCCTATCTGGATGATAGATGAGAGCTAACTTGCGATAGGTCTTTTTAATTCCTTCATCTGTTGCGGTAGACTCGAGACCAAGGACAGCGTACAAATCTACGTCTTCCTCGTCGAAGAGGGATGAAGCGGGATTATTTGAGTCCATACGAAAAGCAGTGTCTCGTCCAGATGACGCGACTCCGACGCGCATTGTCACAGCTCACGTGGACCTTTGCCGTGACAGACAGAAAAGAAAGAAATTTATAGGTATCAGGTCATGGGTAAAATAGAAACTATCCACTCCACTACATGCATAAACATAGACAGGGTCGTAAGAAAAGTCCTTGTATGGTGGGCTCGACAGTAACGAGCTCGCAAGTAAGGGAAACCCTGGTATATTACTCAATCGATAATCGTGGTTCCAATTGATAGCCACCGGAGTCGGGCTTTTCTCCATCGCCATCGGGAATATGTTTTCTCTTTGCTTGAAGGAAGGTATCTACAGCATGTTCAGTGTGAATCTCAGAGACAAGCTAATGCGTGACCAACAGCGAGGGATAAACTGACCAGACGTTTTAGACTCATACAAACCCTTTCCAAAGTCGGCGAGGCATTTTAGGCCGAAACCAAACGTTGCCAGCAGCAAAATTATAGAGACGATCGCTTTTGAGGGGGATCATGTCGACACATGGACGAGGCAAATAAAAGACAAGTACTCACTGAAGAGGGTCAACGTCGCACGAGTCGTTACGTATTCAGCCTCAGAACTTGGACTATAGAAACGAACCAACTTGTAGACTGGGAGGTGTGAGAAAGGACCTTAGAATAACCCCACAAAACGACATACTAACTACGGAAAAGGTGAGCAATCGAGAGTGTGGTGAGTAGGAGAAAGGACAACTTACAGTAGGTTTCGGATGCCAACATCAAAAACAAGGAAAACACCATCAACCTCCAAGGAAATGCCATGTCAGGATCATAAATGACATCTGCCTCAGAGTACGCACGATTTGATTTCACGTTGCACGGCAAAACCGCAACCAATAAGAAGGGCAAAAACCACGGGGATTGCAGCTATTGTCACACCGAACTCGGTCGAATTCTTGGCAAGAACAAGGATGAGAAGCTGCAGGAAATCATCTCGGTAAGATCACAAGTAAAGGGTACGGTAACGCCTACTTGAATAGTAACGCCGGTAAAGGCAAAGAAGTCGAATTTCAGGAGGCAAATCAGCACCTGGTAGAACTGGTACATTGCTTGGTAATCGACCGTCAGGAGAGCCACTCGCAACAATGTGGGACAAACTGACATTTCATAGCAGGGTTTGCTCCAACAACCCGGAAGATAGCCCAACTAGGGCCGCTCAGCATTGAACCTCCCAGTCTGATGCCATTTGCTTACCCAAATTCATAGTAGAGCGCCCTCACGAAGAGAATTAAGATAACCCACGCGAGCGCGATGATGCCTGGGACAGCAATGAGTAAATGCTCCACCTTTCTGTATAAGGTGCCAGGGCCACCGCATGACTTGAGAGAAAAACATGAGAGTTCGCAAGGCCATAAGGATAGCAAAGGGTTGAACATACGACATAGTCAACAGTGCTGTCACAATTGGGTTGTCGCACTAAGGCCGTCTTGGTTTCGTGAATTTGTATTGCCGCAAAGATAACGAGTGACGCATGGAACACTGAGCCGACAGATGCGGTGAGTTCACATCTTGCTCCTTGGTCAATAGAAGGGAAACACACAAAGAATGCCAACGAGCTGAATCACGTTTCGCAATCGGAGGGCATCAAAGGCCATCAGCAGTTCAAATATCCTATTCAAACATCAGCAACGAACGACCGAAAAGGTCTGCAGGGAAAAACGCTCACTCGGCGAGGACAAACAGCGCAAGGTAACAAGGAATAGTCTTAGTACAGTTAGATCAGAGACGCATGAGATCGTTCAGGTATGTACATACCTTGTAATAACTAAGGGTGAGATCAACGTGTTCTTCGACCTAATTGAGGTCAGGTATACGGGTGGGCAATACCGAGATATGAACCGACCAAGCGGAACACAACAGAGATGATTGCGAGGACCGCAATGGCTTCTGAAACCGATGTGAGGATGATGAGCCTTCATTTCGAACATAATTTCCTTACGGATGCAGACTGGCGACAAAAGGTCAGAGGTACGGAACGGAAGCAGAAGGATGATTCACTGACTTGTGGCTATGAAACATTGTTGTGCGCGAGTTCCGAGGAAAGTCTCTACGGTCATATCTCTCGAGGTCGCCTAAGGTGAAGGAGGAGGAATGAGGACAAGGTGTGGAGCAGGCAGAACCATCCCGGGTGTTTCATCATCCATTTTCGGCTGGTTTCGGGGTGCTTACGCAATCAGCATTGCCTTGGCCACGGTCTGTTCCTCTAGCCAGAGCGTCTTTACAGCCACCAATACGTTCCGATACCACTCCTCAAACTCCTCAATCCCCGTCCTCATCGCCTCCTTCACAGCCTCTGTCATTCTTTCTGCCCTTTTTATCACGACCTCGCATATCATTACCATGCTCTCCTTGCACGCCCGCTCGTTCTCTTCCGACACCACTTCCTCATGTCCCAGTATCGTATCTCGCCACCTCCTCGAGGCCGCGGCCATTTCTTCTTCTGACCACACCTCTGCACTTGCTTGGAAGCTGTGGTACAGCCTTAACGCCGTAATAAGACGGAAAGAAGCGTGTGTTGGCAACGGAGAAGAATGTATCGTCCAGTCCCTTTGTTAGCATGTCAGCACCCGTTCCAAAGTCTCTGAGGTGTAAACTCGATCAATTACCCCCAATATCCCTCCGTTTCAAGGGTTCTCTTTACGAATGAGCCCGTTTGACCTTGACGGTCCAACCAGGTAGTGACGATGTCTTGGACATTCACCTCGCCTGGGTACGCTCCGGACATGAGCTCCTCAGACGTGATCGCGTTTGCGAATCCATATTCAACGAAAAGGGTCCGATTGGAATGCCATCCGTAACCTAATGTTACTTCTTGATCGCGGGCAATGCCTTTCTCACATGAAACACACACGAGGTCTGTGTTGCCGTCTCCGTCAGGCGAACATCTTCCAAGTTGCAAGATCTCGGATCCCGCAGCGCGCACTGGCTCCATCGTTGGGTGCACCCAGACGTGATTCGCAAAATCGAACACGGGGCATAGGCTGATGTTATTGTCCTTGTTTAGTCCGAGATCGTCGTATAAACAGCGCGTATTTACTGTTGCAATGTCAATCGAAAGCAGTTCTTATAGAAATTGAAACGCGGCCTACCGTTCAGCCATGCCCACACATAGTCCAAGATCAAGTCTGATTGCACCCGTGGCCTGAGACGCGGTGAAGACAAATCAGGCAAGTTGTCCTGACCAAAGTTAAAAATGGCAGTTGAATGCTTGAAAAGAGCACTTATGCCCCACCAAATATTGACGGACAACCTCCCAATCTTTCCAAAAACGCCCTTCGAGCAGGAGAAGATCGAACTGCACGCAAGGCGGTAATAAACGCAAAAGGGCGTGTCCTTCTCGGGATTCTACGCCCAGAGTTCGATGTACGACCCAAGTTAGAGGGTGGTTACCGAAGTCTCGCGGCAAGGTGGATATATATGGCCCGAAATGAGGGTCGTCCGACTCACAGCCAGGTGCGGGTTTGTGCAGCAGCAGGTGCAAGGAGATGAGTTGAGTTGCCGTCAGTCGTTTCGAGTAAGGATAATGACCCAGGGTTTTCATATTGATTTTGGTCTTGCTGGGCAGTGTAAGCAGCGGGGTCCGAGACTGCAGACGGCAACAGTGTCGTGAGTGGGTCGAGTATTATGGAGCATACTCGGGCACAAACAGGGATATCGACGATCGCGAACAGACCAAACCCTGCACCTGGAGGCATCGAGCAGGTTTGTGAAACTTTTGAAGGTTCCGAGACGCGAGAGACGGTAGGCACGTACCACCGACGTGCTTTGGTCGAACGAGTAGATGATCCTTGTCGATCACCATACCGTTCCCTTTCAGCCATTCTAGCAATGCATTCCATCGTCGCTCATTGCAGTCGGTCAGACCAGAGCCGGTCATGGTCATTATTAAGAAGGAATTGACCTGATCCAGAGGGCCTTTCACTCCTGTCGTTATCAGATCCTATCGCAATACACGATCTGAAGCACTAAGCGAAACTATGGGTTAGCCGAAACCATAAGCGCGATAGGCGAGCACGACACGGAAAATTTAAATAATAAAAAAAGGCGCGAGCAAGTCAGGAAAGCGGCGCGTGAAAGCACTCACATGAGCTCGCAACGCGGGGCGCAGGGTGGTTTTGGGAACAAATTTTCAGTTCGACGATCGAGCCTTTAAAAGCCTTTAATAGTGCTTTTTGTTCTTGTCATATGTTTCTTTGCTTTCCGTTAAACGTAATTAGAGCAGGAAAATTTTTACGATGACGGAAGAAGCGTCGGACACGACGTGCAACGTGGCTCCGTTGCGTTGATACCGCCTGACAGTATTGTGTCAGTAGCCTTCATCGTTTGAAATTGGGCGGTTGGGCGCTTTTGAGAATCGAAAAGTACACTGGCAGGGCCCAAACCGGCGGGACAGAGCACGGCGGACCGAATTCCGCTACTACAGTAGTATTTAGCAAACTATCTGATCATTATCACCTGCTAGTGTCGCTCATCGATGTCCATCTTCAACGCACCCAGATTACTTGGCAAGACAGTCCTCATCACTGGCGCCAGTGCCGGTATCGGCGCAGTACTCACGCCCAAGGCGTCCTCTTATCTCACCATAAAAATACGCGGCTGATATATATCTCTGTGTCACTTTTCAGGCCACTGCCATATTGTTCGCAAAGGTACCAGGGGCCAGGTTATCATAATTGCTCAGAGACAATAGTTTTGACGCATATACCGTTATCGTACTGTGGTTATCTAGGGGGGCTCAAACCTGATCCTCATCGCGCGCCGAGCCGAACAGCTGGAGAAAGTCGCAGAGGCTGCGAGCGCGGCGCACAAATCCGCCGGCGCACAGCAAGGCGGGCAGATCGCCGTCATACAGCTCGACGTGACAGATAGAGCCCAAGTGTCTGCATTATGGTCCAAAATACCGCCGAATCTCCGCAACGTCGATATTCTCGGTGAGTTCACCCACTTCAGTTCAGTTTCAACTTCACGCACTCACGACATTTGTCGGGGTGTCTACGCGCCTTTTGTTCTCATCTTTCCGAAACTATCGTGGTAGTTAACAATGCTGGTGGTGCCCACGGCATCGACCACGTCGGCAATATACAGGACAAGGACATCGACACTATGTTCGCGACGAACGTCCTCGGCCTAATTTCCCTCACTCAGCTACTCGTCAAAGGTCAGTCTGAGACTTACCTCACCGCACTTCGCCTTACAGTATCAATCCCCATCCCCAAAACGCACACACATTTACGGTCCATCTGCAGTACGGCTGAGAGATCACGACAGACTTCAAAGCCCGCAACGCGGGCCATGTCATCAACATTGGGTCGATTGCAGGAAGGGATTCGTACGCGGGCGGTAGCGTGTACTGCGCGACCAAGGCTGCCGTGCACGCATTCACTACCTCCCTCCTGCGCGAGGTAGTGGACACACCCATCCGAGTGACAGAGATCCAGCCCGGTACGCATATCACATATAACTCAGCTCTTGTCCCCCAACGTGTTCTGTTCTCAATTCTGCACTGTAAAAACAGGAATGGTAGAAACTGAATTCTCCGTCGTACGCTACCGCGGAGACAAGTCTGCAGCGGACAAGGTGTACGAAGGCCTGCAGCCATGTATGCAACTTCCTGCTTCCGGTGATCGTCCGCTCACGGATCCTTAGTGACAGTGGAAGACATTGCGGAGGAAATCGTGTGGGCGGCCGCACGCCCGCCGCACGTCAATATCGCCGAGGTTTTCGTCCTCCCAGTCAACCAGGCCGGCCCCACGCAAGTTTTCCGCGGCGGATCCAAGTGATAGGACTCACCATTAGCACTTGGACTAGCAGTAGATATTAGCTGGCAATATATAGATTTCATTCCCTCGACTTCTTGCCCTTCCCTTTAGCCGAAGATTTGGGTGTATCGACGTCAGCTGCCTCAGCGTCATCATCATAGACATATTTTTTGATGACGATGTTCTCCTGCACAAGATCCTTAAGTGGTGAGGTAGCATTGACCAAATTGCCGAGGCTGTCTAAACGCAATGCCTGTGCAGTCAGATTAGCGAGCGTGTATATGACCCAAGGATTGGGGAGTGTGGTGTTACCTTGGCTGATCTGGCCAGTGCTCCTCTGACGTCCTTCGCGTTCGCGGGTGTTTGCGGTTTGTCACGCACCCGCGACTGTAACGGCAGGTCGTCAAAGTAGACTGTTGTAAACAGACCGCGGTCCCATCTTACGGTCTTCGCTCCACCCTCTTCCCCAGACTCTCCCGCTTCGCCAATGCGTGCTTTCTTCTCTGGTCGTTCTATTCTCTCCGGACTCTCGTAGTCTTCCTCATCCCCAGCTCCACGTCGATGCCGGAGGGGTTGACCATCAGGCCCGAGTGGTAGACTGTCCTCATCCTCGCTCGTCAAACTCGAATCATCCAGGGTCTGCTCAGAGCTACGCCGCGCCCGGCGCTCGGCACGCTCTCTTCGTCCCTGACCTGGCTCGAGCTTCCGCTTCTCCTCAGTTGTCTTCACTCTTGTAGTTGGACTTCCAGGGCGGTTGCCTGGTTTGCGGATAACCTCCGTTTCGAGGACGGCGACGAGATTGTGTTGATTCTTCGCAGTATTTGATGTAGTTAGAGCTTTGAGCGCGACCGCGCTCATGGGCGAGAACGTGCCTCCCCCTGGTGTTTCCACGGGACGCCGTCGGCGTGGCTGTAAGGGTCGGAAAGGACCGAATAAGTCGCCCGTGGGTTGCGGGTTTCGGCGCGAGCGTGTGACACGTGTAGGACTAGGTAACGAGGGAGAGCTTGATAAACTCGCATTGGCTTCAGACGGCGATGTAGTTGACTGAATATTGGGGGGTAATGCAGGTTCAGTTTGTACGTCGGGTGGAGAGGGCCCTTTGAGGGTGGTATGTGGTAGTGCTAGTGGGAGAGTGGGCAGCGGGGAGGGCGGAGCCATTTGAGAATCTGAAGGATCGGAGACAAGATCTGTTCTAGGCTGATCGCCGGTTTTGGCAGTCCCATCCACAGAAGTCTGTGGATCGGGACTGCGCGCTGCGCGCATCTTCGTAGCGGAATCTCCGCCAACTGTTCTGACGTGGCCGATCTTTCCTTTCTTCACAACTACGCCAGAGTCTTGCGGTGGTGCAGGAAGAACGCATGACGAATTCTGCCCTGACGTGGATGTTACAAGACGAGCAAAAGTGGGCTGAGTAGCCGGAGGGGAAAGCATCTTCACTGAACGCTTCCGCTTTAATGATGGAGACGGCTGAGGGAGAGCCGGTGTGCTCGTCTGGGAGCTAGATGGAACACCAAGGGTCGTAGCATGAGAATCTGCAAGGTCTTCGGAGCTGCTGCCGCTTCCAGTGGCATTCACACTTCGCACAAGCCGCACTGGCTTTGTCTTCGGGGCAATTCAGCACAAGAACATTTGTACGGCTTCGATGCCACTCACCAGTGCTAGACCAGAAGGTGTTGGGCGTTTTGTCATGAGTAGTTTGCGCACAGCCTCATTTCCTTTGCCGTGCTGCTTCTCCTTCTCTTGTGGTCTGGCGTAAGGTTTTGCACCAATCCGGGGAATCCTACTACCAGCCATGGAAGACGGTTGTCGTAACGCGGATTTCAACGACGGGTTTGACTGCGTTGACTTCATTGGGGAATCCGTCGCATGCTCCTCTGGAATAGTGCTGGGTAATCTTGCGTCGATGGCAGGACGAATGGGAAAGGCTGGGGTCCTCCTTATCTTAGAAGGGCTCGAAATTTCAGAGTCTGACGCGGACCTCTGAAAAGGTCTTCCTAGATGACTGCTTCTCGGAAATTGAGGCTCCTCTGACCCACTGCGCACCTTCCCAGGTGAAGTTAAAGCTGTAGGCCTGGCTATCCTAGGCGAAACCATCGTGGCATGATGTGCTACGTCAAGAGGTGGTCGAATGGGGCTGCGTGACCGGCCTTCCGGTGTATAACGCGCAAAGACAGGAACCCCGAGTATGCCAGTAGATGAGCCGGAAGAATACTCCTTTCGAGGAGAAGCAGAACTCTGAGCAATAGCTTCTCCGATAGGTATCCTCCGCGCAGGCGTGCGATTAGGGTCATGAAGCGTACTGGTAAAACCAAACTTGCTTGGCGACCCGAGACTCGCGATGTGATTACGCCACGGACTACGCTCAGGAGGCGGACGTTGGACATTGTGGATAACCACAGCACCACTTGGTCGTTCGGGATATGATTGGTGTTCAGGGGTGGATGGTCGATCACGAGACTGTTGGTTATTGGCAGAGATCACGGAAGCGAGGGCGGGGATTTGATCCAGGGGTGCGGTTGTGATGGCTTCGGTGGTTGACAGAAGGTTATGGAGAACATCCTCTGAGACTGGAGAGAGAGATCCGAGTTCTCGAACCTGACGCGGTGGTTCAGTCACGACACGACGCTCAGCTGTCTCAGAAGAGCGTCTTTCGGCCAGCGATGTATGCGTGTCTGGAATATCTACCTCATTCCGCGAAAGGAGACCGTTCTGATTCGAGGGAGCGGGTTGGAAACCTGGTGACGAGAGGCGGGGAGAACGGCGAAGTTGGACGGGTGATTCCGTGGTAGGCGAGTTCGACACAGGGGATGTGGTCACGACATCCGAGGAGTGCCCTTCTTCTGTCTCTTCGTTCTCGGGCGAAAAGATCCAGGCACCGGACAAGGTGGCCCGAGAGGTGGACTCAAATCCTCTCAAGAAGGGGGCAGGCTGCCTTGACGGAGTGGGAGCTAAAAGGTCAGGAAAGGGCTCCGCAGTCGGCTACATTTAGATCAGTCAAGGCGATAGGTAACATGTACTGAATTATGTTTACGCACCGCGACTTTTGTAACATCTGGAAGGTGGTCGTCATCGAATACTATCAGATCTGCGGAGGAACTGGCGAGTGGAGATGCAACCAGAATGCGGTCGGGGTGTGAGACGGGATCAGGAGAAGCTGGTGACGGGACGGGTGCTAGCGTTCTGAGCAATGGTTCATCTGAGGTAACCGGGTCAGACACCTTAGAAACGAGAGAATCAGAGAGTTGATGTTGGTTTGTAGGGGCTGGAGGTATCGCATCGAGAAGAGGCTGCATCCTGGGCGGAGGTGATGGGTTATCGTGTGCCCGAGATATCTTGGTGGCCAAGGCAGAAACAGGTTCTAGATCTATGTCTTCATAGAGCATTTCAAGAAGATGTAGAGATGTGAAAGTAAAGAAAACATGAGTTCTTACCGTCCTGTGTGCTATCTTCGTCGGGAGTGGGCGTTGCAGAGGGCGAGGCAACCTCATGTCCCATTTTCTCCCCTAATGTTGCCCCCACTGGCTTCCCTTCCTCCGCCGAGGGAGAGGCACGTTGTTGCGAGTTTTGAAGAGCTGAAAGCCGTGGAGAACGACGGACGGGTATGGACGAAAGGTTGTTCCGCTTATGAGTGGCTTGAGCGGCGATGAGAAGCCTCTCCGGAGACTGAATTGGGCCGAAATAGACACGGGCGGCAGGATTGTTAACATCGTCATCTGTACTGCTCACAGAGGAGAAAGTGGGTGATTGCGGGGTAGATTGGCACGGCAGTGCGACGTTGAAGGACATTACAGCGAGGACGCCTCGAGGCGGGCCAACTGGTCCACAAACATTCAACGCGTTTGGTCATGTGATCAATTTCTGTCCATTTTTAGAAACCCGAAAAATTATGTAATCAACCAAAAATCATGTCGCTTCTTCGGTGACGGCTCGAGCCACAGCGACTCCAGCGACTCCACTCGCTTCATACGGAAGCCATGGGGTCCATCATCGGTATTTTAAGGAATCTGTCCCCCCCAAGGGCATTTTTCTCTTCAAGACCAAAGTATCTCCCGATGCAGCAGCCCGCCCTCTCAAAGAACATCTCGCTTCGCTCATTGCTCGAGTCACATTGCCCAAGCGTTCTGTCGCCGTTCCGTCCAACCCCGTGGCTATTCAAGCGAGTAGATGCCCAGTTCGTTCTTCTAGTGTTGCCACGTACTAACGCAGCATAGTGGACACCTACAGACCATGTATTCCGTTTTAGGCGATTTTTCTGCCATCGATCCGGTTATATACGATAGGCAAGTCATCTTTCACCATTAAACCAATCGCCGACTCATGTTCACCTTGGCAGGCGGCTACTCCAAACTAAAGATGGCGGGACCTTGTCAGGTTATCTGGTTTGATCTTGAAGAGCTCCACTCATTATTGCGACAGGGGCCTCGACTTCACACCGCCTGCTTCAGACAGTATCCTCCCGGACAGAACACCGATCATTGTGGTTTTACACGGCCTGTCCGGTGGTCAGTTCATAAACCTGACTGTTGTTTAGTCGTTGGGCCTGACACAGCCGTAGGCTCACATGAATCTTACGTCCGCGCCATTCTTTCTCCTGCGGTAATGCCAACTCACAAAGGTGGCCTCGGATACAGAGCAGTCGTTGTCAACTTCCGTGGATGTACGCCCTCGATTTAGTCATGAAAGTCTAGACCATTTATCAGAGGCATCAGGTGCAGGAGTTCCTCTCACCAGTCCACAGCTCTATTCTTCCTGTCATACAGATGATCTACGTCAGGCTTTACTTTACATCTCACATCGCTATCCTCGAGCACCATTACTAGGTCTCGGATTCTCCTTAGGTGCTAATATTCTGACAAGATATGTCGCTGAAGAGGGAGAAGAATGCAGACTAATCTCGGCTTGCGCTCTCGCTTGTGTAAGCTTATCCTCCTACAGTAAAATTGGTTCATCTAAAAACCTCTTTTAGCCATGGGATCTCGCTGCAAACTCAATCGCGTGCGTCTATGTTCACCACCTTATCCACGTTTCGGACTCCCACTCACCCCCTCGTAGCCTACATAGTCATTGGCTCATGCGCAATATCTATGCTAAAGCATTGGGTGAGAACCTAAGGCGACTGGTCTCAGGACACGTCGACACTATCATGAAGTTCCCGGACTCACGGCTCGCGCAGTCTCTCCCGGAGCTATTCTCCCGGCGGTCCCTTACGCTATCCCAGTTTGATAACTTAATAACTGTACACGCTGGCGGCACATCTCCTCCATTTCCTTTCAAAGACGCACAACATTATTACAAGTATGCCTCGTCTCATACGGTACTCGGCGATATACGCATACCGTACCTCGCAGTGAACTCGGACGACGATCCTATAGTGAAGCACTTTCCCATTTATGAGACCGACAATGAGTGGGTGATCCTGGTGGTCACCCGGGGCGGGGGGCACTTGGGCTGGTTCGCAACGACGGGAAATGGTTCCAGGAGGTGGATTTCGCAGCCAGCTCTTGAGTGGTTTAGGGCGACGGCCGAGAAAATTGATGTGCCCCGACGGGCCGTGCGTGACATAAGAATAGTGGGTGGATGGTTGGTTGAAAGTGGAAGGGAGCACCTCGGCTGTAGAGACAATGGGGAGGGAGGAAGGATAGAGCGGGGGACGAGGCAGAAGGGTGGGTTTGCTGGTCTGTGACAGACACTAGAGCTAGAGACAGAGTGCTACCTCTTATGTAATGTACTAATGCAGCTCATTTGTAGATATGTGTGGGCCAGAAAGAAAGCTGCCACAAGCTTAGTGGTGGTGCCGTTAGTGGCGAGGGATGAACGCGTCGAATATATTCCTACGTAAAATGTGTAAAATTCATAGTGAGGTATGCAAATTCGGAGAAGGCAAGAGAT
>Ga0137358_10000241_pt1 | contig 22441 bp, 16 predicted proteins | sample Mad1_20_16metaG_FD_105551 | JGI IMG/M metagenome (GOLD analysis project Ga0137358, IMG submission 105551) | Vadose zone soil microbial communities from Angelo Coast Range Reserve, California, USA - Mad1_20_16 metaG | ecosystem: Environmental > Terrestrial > Soil > Vadose zone | place: USA... | reverse complement strand
GTATCCCCGGCGGTTGCACCAGCAATTTCGTTGAGTGTCGTCCAAGCGTTCGCCCAGCTGGTTCCATTACGTGCTCCGGTCGCTGAGCTGTCAACATACCAAGTGGCGGCATCAGCCGAGGTTCCGAACCAACATGCTATGACGATTATGGCCACAAGACTTGTAGCTCGGCTCTTTCTGCAATTCTTAGGATTCATTTTATTTCTCTGATCGAATCCGCAGGAATATCTCGCTGGTGCTGCTAACTTTACTACGCACTTCCTACACGCATCGGACCAAAGCCTCGCGCACCTTCTCACCTTGTTCGTTGCGGCGTAATGCCGACTTTCCAAGAAAGCGTTTTCGAATATCAAGGCTGCCAATGCAGGCCAGAAAGAAAAACCACATTACATACGTTTGATCGAAATAGGTTACAGAAAACAAGATGCCAACGCTTCCCACCAGTGTTGACCCGATTCCCCATAACATTTTTTCGCTTGGCATTCCCCGATACGCTTTGATCGCGATCCCAAGACGTTGAAAGCAACGGACCACCATAACCACGCAAAGTATCACCCCGATTAGTCCGGCAGCCACTCCGGCCGCCACAAACATGTTGGTAATATCCGACTGGCCATCCGCCAATTGATAGGGAAACCAGTCGTTTGTTTCGCTAATTCCAGCAAACCACCATGAGCTGAAACGATTTACAAATTGCTCGATGAGGTACGCCCGATGATAGCCTCCACCTCCAAAAATATCGCTAGCGCGTCCAATAAGGAACCATACGGGGACCCTCATAACGATTTGGAGTCCTACCAAGAACGCGACGAATCCCCACCATATTTTCAGCGTATGGCGGCGCATAGGCCAGCAGGCTAGAGCTAAAAGACCAAGCCCCAATCCCAGGAATGGGCCGCTGGAGCGGGCACAGCTCACAATGATTAGTGACGCCACTAGTCCAATAATCGTGGATCGTCTAGCTCCTCTGGCGAAGAGGATGCTCACAAACAGCATCGCGAAGGTCGCACCAAACGCTCCCGCGGTGATCGGATTGCGAAATGGGCCCTGACTGCGCACGTGCTCATCTCTGACCCAGGAAGATTCCATAACTCCGCCAAATACCGAAAAGAGGTTCCTGCCAGTAAAGGATTCTAGGACCATCAACAAGGCAAAGGGTACGATCAAATAAGCAACCTTAGCCAGAACTGCGCGGTAGTCTTCCTCGTCTCTCAAGAGGCAACGGAAAACAAAATAGGACAAAAAAATGTTATAAAGTAAGCCGACTTCATAAATCAATTGCTGTACTGACCCAACGCGCAACGTTGATATAATGAGCGTTGCCCCTGCAAAGACGAAAAGAGACTTATCGACCGGGTTCAACCGAAAGTATTTCGACTCTCCCCGCGCTATCACTCTGATTAGACCGGCCAAAAGGACAAATCGAATCGATGTAAGGTGGAATACCGCAACGTTCAGGACCTGAGCTTCGGTAATATAGCAAACCGGAGCAATCATTGCCGCAACTGCCATTCGCCGCGACCCACACAGCACTATCAACGCCAAGCTAAGTGTTACTATAAAACCCAAGGGCGTCATAACTACGAGGTAAACCTAAACTCACGGAACTTAGTCTTATCCACCATACCTCTATCGAATCAAAGAACGCTTTTGAAGTTTCAAGCCGACTCTTTCGCCTTCTCCAGACCCGCAACCCGGAGCCTTTCCATAATAGATCTTCCCTACCGGTTAAGCTTTCAGTTCTTAGTCCCTTCGAAGCGATAGAGGCACTCGCTCCCTAACCAAGCAGCCCGACTTTGCGCCGCCGTCCCGTAGACGAACCGAATTGTTCCGTAGCTTACGGATTGGGGAAGAAGTTTTCGAACGATGGGCAAAGGTAGACTATAGCGGAAGCTGTTCCCGACCTCGTAACCCAGCTCCTTAAAGGCGGCGACTACTTCCGCGCTCGATCGGCAAGCGGTTTCGAAATCCTCCGCGCCTAATTTTCTCCGAAGGGTGCCATAAGCCCGGTAGGCCCGCCCGATAAAATGTTTCCCGTCCGAGCATTCTACGATAATCGTACCCCCGGGCGCGAGAACGGAAACGATCCGGCTAAGAAACGGGCCTAACTTCTCAACATAGGCTAGCACGCCAACACAAAGGATTAAATCGAAGCTATGGGGCGGGAGCTGCGCGGTTAGAAAATCCTCGTTGCATAAGGTAACCCGATCCGACGATCCCTCCGGGAGGCGGGAAAAGGCTATGTCCAGCATGCTTTTCGACCGATCTAAGAGGGTTAAACGATTGCTTCGATCGAGCAGCGGCAAGGAAAGAGAGCCATCCCCGCAACCAATATCCAAGATATTCTTCGGTTTTGCGCCTCGCACAAAATGTTTCACCGTTTCGACCCGGATTTTAATATTGTAGGCCGTCTTCCGGAGGTACCACTCGGGTCGCTCAAAGGCCCTTTTAATTGTCATTTGGTTAACGTCATTCATATCATTCTTCTCACTCATCTATTACTCCAAAGGCTCTCCCGACCAAACAAAGCATTCATTTGCTGGTGGCGGAGATAGTTTATTGCTAGCCGATCTTCCACCTGGGAAACCCGCTCGAGCCGGAGATTGAAGCCAAGCTTCCAAGGCGAAGTGCACGCCTTTTCTCACCGCGCACACACCCACAAACAGCGACGGCAGCCCGCGCTTGGGATCTCTTGGCGCACTATCGGGATAAAACAATTTCTCATCAACGCCGTATATATGCCTTGCCAGTCTTTCTCGAGGAAAACCTTGGTTGAGAAAGGTCTTCACAACAAATTCGGAGGGGCATAACAGGCAATCCGCCAATCGGTATTCCTTTTGCTCCTTTTGGAGCACATCGGTCTTGTAGGCGCGCTCGTGGTAGCGTCACACCCAGCGTTCACATTCCCGTTGTACTACCTCGTAGGCAAACCGCGTATGAACATTAGGCCTCTCCAAGACAGTTGGAATTCCAAGTTTTGCCGCCGTCTTCAGCGTCAAAAGCGCGCCCAACGGCCAGGTATGAATTGAGCGAGTCAGCCCGTTTTACACTCCAACGCAGGATCGCCAACCACTTCCGCAAAGAAGCGCGGGCTAGCCGCCGTCGAACGTGTGACCAACGAGTCAAACAAGAGATGCTTAAAAGCCCAACTCGACAGACGGCGGACACTAACATGGCAAGCCGATAACCCATCCCGTAAAGGTCTCCCCTGGTGTTTCGAAGGAATCGCATGGTCGATTCCCGCATCATCACGCTGGAAAAATTGCTGGGCGCCTGCTTCGAACTATTTCCCCCGAAATGAATCACCTCAGCCTCCGGAACATAGTAATTCTTATAGCCAGCCCGCTGGACTTTGTAGCAAAGATCGATGTCCTCTGAGTACATAAAATAGTCCTCATTGAATGCACCGACGCGCTCAAAGGTCTCTCTTTTGAGCATGAGGCAAGCGCCACTGATAGCCTGCACCTCTTGTGGTCTCAGGTGGTCGTTCAAAAATGCTCTGGTGCCCCATAATGCCGACTTGGGCCATTGCTTACGAAAGTATTCGCAATCCAGTGCCTGGTTCAAAATCGTCGGAAAAGATTGAATGCAACTCGTCTGAAGTGAGGCGTCGCGATTCAGCAATCGGGCTCCCACCGCACCTGCCTCGGGGAGTTCCTGCAGGACTCTATAGAGGAGGCAGATCGCAGGTCCGAGAATTTCTGTATCCGGGTTGAGGAATAGGATGCTCGCTCCGCGGGACCTTTGAAAGGCATGATTGTTAGCCTTCGCGAACCCTAGGTTTTTCTCACATTGTATATAAGTCGCGTAGGGAGCGTGCTCCTGCAAAACACGATCACAACCGTCAAACGACGCGTTATCCGCAACAATTATTTCGTAAGTTAGCCCAGTTGTCTGAGCTCGAATTGAATCTACACACCTCCGCACAAACTCCGCGGAGTTCCAGTTCACTACAATAATCGACAGGTCCAAAGAAGGCTGCGAAAGCGCAACTCTCTTGTCAGTGTCGTGTTCAGCATTTTGCATGGTCACCTAACAGGTTCAAATGAATGATCACTTCGGTAGTTTGTCGCCTTTCCTACTCTTACTCCAGAGGCTGGGCTGCCCCAGCAACCGGTGGATTTGCTGCGTCCGAACATATCGGATAAGGGCCGGATCATCGATCCTCCAGATCCGGTTCACATACCCGCTGCAAAACCCCACCCACAATCCCAGAGCCGCGACTCCATAGGGCTTCCTGAAAATTCTCGATACACATTTCAGGACCATAAAAACAAAATCGTAACCCGCAGCGTAATTGGCGCGGCCATTTTTTACCCAATTCGCCCAGGCACCATAAGCAGCTCCCGCTGGCCGATGATGGAGCATCTTTATGTCAGGAAATGTTCGAGTTGACCACCCCAACATATTGGCCTTTAACTCGTCAATCGTGTCCCAGCCCACGGCTGGCGCTAGGCCTCCGATATCCCGCCAGCATTCGGATCGATAGATCTTATTGGCGCCTCGCACGTGAAACACCGGATCCGTCTTCGATTCTGGCCGGAGTGCGCCATCGACCGCCGCGCAGATCACGCCCCCAGCGATCCCCAAGCGCGGCTCGTGGGCAAACTCTGCTAGACAATTTTCGAAGTAATCTGCCGAAAAGGTTACATCTCCATCCAACTTAACCAAATACTTCCATTGTTCATTTCCGAGCAGCTTTAGCCCAGCATAAAAGGCTTCCATGACACCCCCGCCAGCAACCCGGATTCCACGGTCCTGCCGGTGGACTGCCTTAATCCAACTATACCGCTTTGCAGCCTCATCAATAATCCGTCCAGTCGCGTCGGTCGAACCATCGTTCACAATAATCCATTGCTTCGGCAGGATAGTCTGAGCCAGGACCGACTCAATCGTCCTCTGAATGTATTCAGCTTCATTCCGGACCGGAGATACGATGATATAATCGAAATCTATCATGCCACCCTGTTATCAAAAAAACGTTTTGTCTGATCCACAACAGAAGCTACCATCTCACCAGTCATCTCCGGGTAAATCGGTAACGATAGAATCCGGGACTGATTAGCGTAAGCCACCGGAAATTCTTCTGGTGCGTGTCGGAGGTACGCATAAGCCGGATAAAATGGCAGCGCCTTCGGGTAGTTCAACGCCGTCGATATGCCGACCTGGCCCAAATGTTTTTTCAAGGAGTCCCGCTGATCGGTCCGGATGACATAGAGGTGGTAAACATGGTCACGATCCGGCGCGACTTTGGGTGTCAGCACCTCCCCGATTTCGGCTAACATTTCGTCATACTGTGCGGCAACCCGACGCCGCGCTTGGGTCCATGCCAATAAATGCGGCAATTTGACCTTCAGTACCGCCGCCTGCAAACCGTCTAGTCGACTATTGATGCCCTCCATGATGTGCTCACCCTTGCCACCGTGTCGAGCATAGGTAGCCATCCAGTCAGCCAATCGGTCGTCATTGGTGACGACGCATCCCGCATCACCATATGCGCCTAGATTTTTTCCAGGGTAAAAAGAAAACGTTGCCGCGTTCCCCAAGGTTCCGACGAGTTTTCCCTTGATTCGTGCCAGGTGGGCCTGAGCGCAATCCTCGATCACCCATAGATTACGTTTTTGGGCAATCGCCATGATGGAATCCATGTCGGCCGCCTGCCCGTAGAGGTGTACTGGAATAATGCCTACTGTCCGAGGAGTGATCTTCGACTCGATCAAACCGGGATCGAGAGTATACGTGTCGACATCGGTGTCGACAAACACCACCCGGCCGCCGGCCTGAGTGATCGTCTCCGAAGTTGAGATCCAGGAGTGCGCAGTCGTGATAACCTCGTCGCCCGGTTTGATACCAAGCGCCCGCATCGCGATAAAAAGCGCATCGGTTCCGTTGGCACAAGAGATACAATGCCTCACTCCGAGAGCTTCTGACCACGCTTTTTCAAAGGAGTCCACGTACGATCCTCGAATAAAGGCTGACTCGCGGATCACGTCGCCGATCGCGCCATCAATATCTTCCTTGATACTCAGGTACTGGGCGTGGAGATCAACAAATGGGATATTCACAAGATAGTAGTTTGCTGGGAGGCGCTTAGAATCGACGCAAAAGCCGAGCCGGATTACCCACATAAATGCCCGGCTCAGTGATATCTTTCGTTATCACTGCTCCGGCCCCGACCACCGTTCCGTCGCAGATACTGACTGGCAGAATAGTCGCGTTCGTTCCGATGCTGACTGCGTTGCCGATCTTCGTCGATCGCCAGAGGTCGCGCCGCCCCTTTGCCGGCCCCCCCTCAGAAAAGAGATCATTAATGAACATTGCGCCATGCGAGATAAAGCAGTCGTCTCCAATATTCACCAACTCACAGATAAACGCGTGCGATTGAATCCGGCACCGCTTCCCGATGATGGCGCCACGCTGGATCTCGACAAATGGGCCGACAAAGCTGTCTTCGCCTATCGTGCAGCCATAGAGGTTTACCGGATCGACTACTGTGACTCCCTTTTCGAAGGTCACGTCGATGATGCCCGCTTTTCGAATTTCTGGTAATACGGCTGTTTTGTGCATACGCGGTCTTTTACAATGAACTCGCTTGTTCGAGAATCGAAACTACATTTCTGGCATGGACCGCACCGGTTATCGGTTGTTTACCATAGCGTACGCAATCGGCAAAATGCTCGGCCTCTGAACGCAACGGTTCAGAAAAATTGATCTGAGGGAGTATAATGTCACCGCTGCGATAACTGAATTGTTCGGGACGCGGATGATCGAAGTCCATGTTCTGGCCGAGGATGGCCCGCTTATCGATGCCCTTGTCATATATAGCAATCTTGTCGTCGGCAATGTCGTCGTACACGACCATCTTACGCGAACCCACGATGATTATCTTTCGAACCTTCTGAGGATCGAGCCAGCTTACATGAATATTGGCAATGACCTTATTGGGGTAAACAATGCTGAGGAACACAACATCGTCGACGCCGCTTTGAATGAAGTCCATTCCAATGCGATGGACGGAAAGCGGTGTCAGATCGCCTAACCAATACTGGACGATACTGATATCATGCGGAGCGAAGTTCCACAGCGCGTCAATGTCAGCCCGGATCCGACCAAGGTTCAGCCGCTGACTGTAGACATAGCGGATCTCTCCCAGCTCGCCCGCGTCGAGCAGCTTCTTAACATACCGCACTGCGGCGTTGTAAATAAAGGTGTGGCCCACCATTACCACGAGGTCACGCGCTGTCGCCAATTTGTCCAGCTCATCGACCTCGGCTACTCTGGTCGCCAGCGGCTTTTCGACAAATACATGCTTGCCAGCCAGGAGTGCTTCCTTCGCCAGCTGGAAGTGCGTACCGGCGGGCGTTGCAATAACAACTCCGGTAATCTCCGGATCAGAGAAAGCCGTGGCGACCGCATCCACTGCAATGGTACGTGGAAAATTCGTTTCGACGAAAGCCCGGCGCTCCGGGCTCGAGTCAACTACGTACTTGACCCGGCAATTCGGTAAGGACGAGAAATTCCTCAGTAGATTTGGCCCCCAGTATCCACAACCAATTTGCGCCAATACAGTTCCGTTCGTGTTCATATCGCCATATTAAATTCTGTTGTGCGGTGAAAGCTCGCGTCCACAAATTCTGGCGCTTTTCTGGCCGCTACCGGCTCTTTCAGAGAGCGAGCCCTGGGTTTGTGTATCCGGATCTTCAGCCCAGGCAATGTATCAACCGTCTCTAATCGCCCTCGAACCCTGATCACACCTGGATCCACTCGCCGATATTCAACTGCGGCCGATCGCCGCTTCCTAAACCAGGCGACGGCCTGAGCTGCAGTCGGTGACCAAGCTCCCCGGCGTTTCAGTTCGCGAAGTAACCTCAGATAGAAGTCGTCCCATAACCTCTCCGGGGCAATGCTACGATCGTGCCAGTTAAATGTTAGTGCCCCACCAAGCCGTTCCGCATCATCCAATAACTCCCAAACCAGCCGTTCGGCTTTCTTTTCGCTGAGATTCAAATAGCCTGGATAGAAGAGCGCTGTATCCATCACGTGCAGGGGCAATTCGAGCAGGTTCGTCACACCCAAAGGCCTGTAGGCTTGGGTAGTTCCAGCCCGGTAGCCTACCGTTTCTCGATAGCCAACGGTTGTATCGTAAGTATATCCCGCTCTATCCAATACTGCCGGAGAGTTCTCGTTAAAGAACAGCCAATGCATCCGCACACCAAGTTCTTTAGCGCTGATGGCCTCCGACACTCGCTCGCGTTCCTTGCGTCCCTCGTCGACATCCAGCCATGCGTCCAATCCATGTACCCCCACTTCCCCACCCGCCGAAACGATCCGCTTCAACTGGGGAAGGACCTGCTCAATATCGTAGCCGCAGGCGCGCCGAGGCGAACCGAATCCATTGTCGGTATGGCCGGGGTAGCCCTTTCGAGGAATCACAAAAAATGTCGAAGCGAAGCCCGTCTCCATCTCAAGATAGCGGTCGAATCCACTCCAACTGTCCTTGGCGATTCCGAGGTAAACCAACGGGAGCCGACAAAGTGCATTCCAGTTCTTCCATAAGCTTTCGGCTGGTTTCCTACCGCGACAAACGCTTATCAACGACCCGATGGTCGCGCGATACAAGAAACCAAACATGGTGTGATCACAGAAATGGTTCCGCAGTGCCGGATGGTCGATATCATGGGTAAGACAAGCAATGAATCTGTACCCGTCCGGGATGGGCGGTATTTCAATCAATGGAATTCCGGCCAACGTGATCCAATCACGAAGCCATGCGATATGCTCTTCTAAAGCGGCTACGCCGGCGTTGTCAGCTGGCTGGCCAGCAACGAGCAGGAAGCGGGCTTCTTCAAATAAGTTGTATCCGACCTTCAGAACCGTGATGTTTCCGCAGTGACTGACAAAAGCCGCTGGCTCCAACGTCGACTCTTCCTTTAGCACGGAATTTTGGGATCCAGGAAATGTTTCCAGGCCAGTGTAGATCGGCATCCGCTTTCCTTCCTCGGACACAACGAAACGGTGGGACGGTGATTTAACGGGCCTCCCTCCTTCCAGATCATTCGGCCCGGATTCTCCTCCGAAAATGATTAACAATTGCGAAGCTTCTCCGCAGAAGTCGCCTGAGGTAGACAGCACGACGTCATACTTGCCATCATCCTGATAGAACTCCCACGGGGTCTTAAACAGTTCAAAAAACTCCTTGGCGATGTCGCGTTGAAGCGGCGAAATCGATACACCGATCATTCGCGACTCCCCAGAATGGATATTGCCCGTCGCTTGGCGAACGCAGCGGAAGACCCGGATCGATTCAACAGATCGTCCACGATGTTCAGGAACCGCTGCCGTTCACTGCTCCAATTGTGCTCCCGAAAAATTTCTTTTCCTCGTTCCGTCACCTTCAGCATCTCCTCCGGACTCTTGAAGACGTAGACCATCTTCTTCGCAAGATCGTCAGAGTCGCCTAATTCAAAAAAAACCAAATCCTGCAGACCGAAATAGTCGAGTATTCCTTGAGCCCGTGGTGCGATAACGGGCTTGCCTTGGGACAAATACTCAAATATGCGAGTCGGTGTGTTAATCTCAGTGAATATACTCCGTCGATTTGGAATAACGCCGACGTCGCATTCGCTGATGGCTATCGCTACCTGCTCCAACGGCTTCGGGCCGAGATAGTGAACGACCTCGCTGAGGTCCATTCTTCGGACCAGATCCATCACCTGCTCCAAAAAGGGCGTGCTTTTTCCAAAAATTCTCAGTTCAGCGTTCGGAATCGATTGGCGGGCTTTTGCTAGAGCCTTTACCGCTAAGTCAAGACCGTGGCGCTCGACTAGCGAACCATGATACATGATAACAAACGGTTTCGAAGGATCGCGCCCTGTGAGACTCGGGCTTGACGGTTCGCGATCGTGGAAAATCTCTTCGTCCGGCGAGTTCATGACCACAGTTATCTTTGTGGACAAACAACTTCTGGCCGAAAAAATCTTCCGCACCGCCTCGTTAACAGTAATTACTGCATCCGCGAACCAGATGCTCAACTTTTCAAACTGTTTAAGCAGCCGAACCGATAGACTATCAAGGCGAAGGCCGAAAATCGTCATCATCAATTCAGGCATAGGATCGTGTAGATCAAGAATTACCTTGGCGCCGAGGATCTTCGGCACTAGCGCGCTGAATACCAGGAGGTCAGGCATGTTGTGGACGTGCACGAGGTCATAACGTCGTTTCCATGCGCGACCAGCCAGGATTAAACTGGAAAACAGAATGAATATCCCATACTGAAGAAAGTATGACAGTTTTCCGCGGCGGCTTCGCTTCAAAGGGATGCGGGTGATATCGACCGCATTGAAGGTTTCGCGTCGCGGTTCTTCATCTGTCTCCTTAAGGCAAATTACTTCCACGATGGCGCCCTCTTTGACCAAAGCTTCTGCCGCCCTGCGAGGGCGTGGATCCGCCGGGTAACCGGAATACAACACCGTAACAACACGCTTGCCGGTCAAGCGCAGAAGTCGGTCAACGCGAGCAATATTAGGCTCGACCTTATCGTCCAAGACTCTCATGCTACGGAATCCGAATTCATATTATACGCTTTTGCAAACTAACAGCGTAGCTGGCCGCAACAGATGGTCGCGGTTCCTCACTCACGAGTATCATGTTGCGAGTTTCACTTAACGTCGCGGCTAAACCAACGTTCGCTACCGCTCGACCGATCGCAGCCCGTCAAACTTCACCTTCGAGCCACCTCGGTCCATAGGATCGACTCTTATTGAAGACAACCGATACTTTAGTTTTCGCAGCAAGTTGCTCATAGGCGCGCTTAACCGCGTCACGATTGTTTTTCTCCGCTTCAACGACCAACAGCACGGTATCCATGAAGCCGGCTAGCGCAATCGTCGCACTGGTGTTCCCTAGCGACGGCATATCAAAAACGACGTAGTCCAGGTCGCTTTCCTTGAACTCCATCAACATATTATAAAATCTCCTCGTGGCGGGTGGCTTATCCACCAGAAGCACCTTACTATCTTCTGCCTGGGATAGAGTGTTCGCCAGCCCGGCGGCCAGAGTGGAGGCTCCAGCATTTTTCGCGAGCCCGGTCACAGCCACAAGCTTCGGTTTGTGGGCCATTTGATTGAGCTCGAAAAAGAGTCCCAAGCGGTCTCTTATTGCTTCGCAAAATGGCTGGAGCAAATCGCCGTTCTCCATTTCGACTACGTTCGAATCCCCATCTGCCTTAAGCGCATTTTCGGAATCATGGCCTGCGTCATATAGACGGAGGTGCTGGCCATTTGTGCCAAAATACGGAATCGAAAGCAATAACGGTATCTGTAGCTTTGCTTCAAACTCGTGCGCCCGTTTGACGGTCCGATCAAACACAAGCTCGATCAGCAAGGCGATCACGATTCCAATCGCAAGTCCACCGACGGCCAGACCGATCACTATCTTCTTCAGATCGCGAGTTGCTTTCTCTGCCGGTGACGCCTTTTGCACGATACTGATGTTCGGTATTTTCGACGGATCCAAGGTTTCGTCGATCTGAGCTTTCTCCAGACTAGCCTGAAGATATTTGTAATTTGTCTCCTGCACAGCCTTGATACGCTCAAGCCCCTCAATCCGTGGTCCGTACTCGGCAAGCACTTTTGATCGTTCCTGCAGATTGCTCAGCCGGGATTTGAGCATTTGTGTCTGCGTCTGAAGCCCCACGAGGCGGGCCTTCTCCGACATTAGATCGAGTCTGCCGCTTTCGTTGGTTGCGGTGGCAGGCACCGCTGCGATTACCCCAGGATATTTCTGGACAATTTCCTGTTTCTGCTTTTTCAGCTCCTCAATCTGTTCCTGCTTAACTTTCACAATCCGATTTTGCGGAGTGTATCTGGAAAGAAGTTCGGTCTCACTTTGACGCAGTTGCGCCAGGCGACCGCTCAAATTCTGGTACTCTTCAACGACGGCATTACTTACCGGCGATGGTGTCCTACCCGACTGTTTGCTGTCTAGTCCAGTCAGTGATTTTTCGATTTCGGTTACCCGAGCCTGCTGCGCGGCTAACTCCGTCTGTGCGACGTCCAACTCCTGCTGGGTCTTTGCCAATACCGAAGACACCGCGGCGGCGTCTTCGGCTGGAGAGGTGATTCCGGCTGTCTCCTTCAACTTTTTCAAATCTTCCTCGGTCTGACTTAATTCCTTCCGTAGCTGCTCGGTTTGTCGCGCAACCAGGTCGAATGAACCGGCCGACCGATGGACCTCCAGATGTTTGTCGAAGTAAAACTTAACCAATTGCTCCAGCACTTCCGAGGCAAGCTTCGGATCCGCGTCTTTGTACGCTATTGAGATGATGTTGCTTCCTTTCACCGCGCTGACTTCCAGGTTGCGCAGGATCTCCCGTGCAGCCTCGACAGATGTCGCAATGTCCTTCGGCCCTTTAACCAGACGTTGGGGACCGACCGCCTCGGCAACTTGCGTCGCTACATCCGCACTGGTAAGGATCTCCACTTCGGCAGTGATGACACTATCGCTTGATGAATCAAGCGTTTTCCCGGCGTTATCAATGTTGTCCACCGCGCTATGATCCACCACGTAACGGACCATCAATTTAGATCTGGACTCGTACAGGGACGGAAGAAGAAAAACACCAGCAGCAGCGGCAAAGCCACCTAAGGCACACAAGGTAATCATCCATTTGTGTCGGAAGAGAATGAACAGAATATCATGGAAACCCATGCCAGAGCGTTGTGGTTCTGGCTCGATATCCCGTATCGGAATTGCTTCGGCCGTAACCCGTTCAACATGGCCGGCTTGTCCGTTAAGTATGGATAGTGAATCTGTTCTCATTTCAGGCGGTCACACCTCCGATAACGGCGTTTTTCACGCCTTGAATTACAGTTTCCAATTGGTGCTCAGTTAGTTCTGGAAACATGGGCAAAGACACAAACTCCTTGGCACATCGCTCCGCGACTGGGAAGACTCCCTGCTCATATCCGAGGCCGCGGTAGGCGTCTTGCAAATGAATCGGGATAGGGTAGTGAACGCCACAACCGATGCCTTCTTCGGCGAAGCACTGCATAATATGGTCCCTATCTTGAACGCGAATGGCATAGATATGATACACGTGCCGGGCATAGGCAGCGTGCGTCGGGATAGCAACCGTTTCCACGTCCTCAAAGGCGTGATCGTATCGGCATGCGTGAGCACGGCGAAGTAAGTTTCCTTTTTCGAGATAGCCCAGTTTGATCCGGAGAATGGCCGCCTGGATTCCATCCATGCGACAGTTCCATCCGACCAAGGTATGATGATATTTGCGAGCTTGGCCATGATCGCGGAGAATTCGGATCTTGTCCTGCAACTCGGGATTGTTAGTTACCACCGCACCGGCTTCACCGAATGCACCGAGATTTTTCCCGGGATAAAAACTGAAACAGGCCGCATCAGCAAGCGTACCAACTCTTCGCCCGTTGTATTCGGCTCCGTGAGCCTGGGCAGCGTCTTCCACGACAAACAGGCCGTGCCGGCGCGCGAGTTCCGCTATAGGATCCATGTCTGCCGGCTGACCAAAAAGATGGACCGGAATGATCGCCTTCGTTCGTGGCGTAATAGCCTTTTCCACCATCGTCGGATCCATCGTGTAAGTGCGCTCGTCCACATCGACGAACACGGGTCTAGCCCCACAATAGGTGATCGCCTCGGCGGTAGCCATGAACGTGTTTGGCACCGTGATCACCTCGTCACCTGGTCCGACGCCTAGTGCCAAAAGGACTAACCAAAGCGCATCCGTACCGCTGCCTACACCAACGGCATGCGAAGCGTTACAGTAAGCAGCGAAATCTTCCTCGAATCGCTCGACGAACGGACCCCCGGCGAAGGCGCTGCTTTCGACGACCTCCCGGATAGCGCCGTTTATCTCATCGAGCATCGGCGCGTGGTGGGATTTAAGGTCAAGAAACGGTACTTTCATTTTATATTCTCTGCTGCAATTCGCACCTCGCGGCCGAGCTTCACAGACGGCGCGATTCGCTGGTAGTCGGATGGCTGGGTACTCATATGCTAAGGGATTCCGCATACTCAGCCTGCTTGGCCGGCGTGCGCTGCGAGGTCAAAGGAGCTTCGAGGGATGGTGAGAACGTGACCGGTGCGCCGTAGCTTTTGAGTGAAGACGAAGCAGCCTCAAGAATTCTTACCAGTTCCAGGCCCTCGCGGCCGCTCGTCAATGGTTTGGCGCCATTTTCGATGCAATCTAGAAAATGCTGGCATTCTGCTTTCAGGGGCTCCTCTTGTTGCAGATGCGGGATATAACTATCCCCATAATGATAGGAGTAATGAAAATCAGCGAAGGTGTCGTAGTGCGGCGGCCGTTCCACCCGAACATCATAAATCCGGATTTTTTCGTGTGTCTGCAAGTCGTCGTAAACGATCATTCGACGCGTGCCCACGATGGTCATTTCACGAATCTTCCTGGGCTCGAGCCAACTGCTCTGAATAGTAGCAAAGCGCTTTTGCCGGAACGATAACGAGATGTTAGTCACATCCTCAATTCCCTGGGTGACATGAGCGTTACCCTGGCAATTAACCGTCAGCGGCATTTCGCCAAGAACATGCAGGATGATCGAGATATCGTGCGGAGCCAGGTCCCAGGCCACGTTGATGTCTCTTTGAAAGAGTCCCAGGTTCAGGCGCCGCGAATTGATGTAGCGGATCTCGCCAATGTCTCCGGCTTGGACGATCTCAACAATCTTACGCACCGGGGCCGAATAGAGAAAGGTGTGGCCCACCATCAATACCAGGCCCTGGCGCTCGGCAATCTCGATCAATTCCTCGCACTCCGCCGAGGAGGATGCCATCGGTTTCTCGATCATCGTATGTTTACCAGCAAGCAGGCTGGCCTTGGCCAGTGAATAGTGATGCCTGACCGGCGCGGCCACAACAACTGCATCCAGTCCCACACCGTTCAGCAAGTGCTCGAAGTCGGTTACCCCCTCCACATCCGAATACAAGCTTCGCATGTGTTTCAGGCGTGCTTCGCTGAGATCGCACATCGCCTTGAGACTGCAATTGGGTAATCCTTTGAAGTTGCGAACGAGATTAGGTCCCCAATATCCACACCCAACTACTCCCACCACGATTGGTCGTTTCATATCACCGCTATTGGCTGTTCCCAGATTTTGTTTTTATTGCCACTGTCTAGTTTGATCCATTCGGCGAACAAGACCTTTGCCGATCCGTCTGCAAGCTGCCGCCCTTGGCTGGTCTCCGTCATTGTCGGAAAAGCGACCTTCTGCTGCGCTGCTCTTGTCGCCTGAGTCATTAATGGGCGGCGCATACGCCGCCCAGTAAGTCGATTAATCGACCACAGTTGACACCGGTTGAGCGATATCTTCGAACTCTGCTCTCGCACACCGGAACGAATCGGCAGGCAAGCTGCCGCTCTTGGCCATTTTCCGTCTTTCGCGGAAAGTCCTTTTGCTTCGCTGTCTTAACTGTCTCTCTAAAGCCACGAGAATGATTGCTAAATCCTCCGTGTCAGGAATCCAATCGACGATTCCGCTTTTTGGAACCGGGCGAAGAACTCAGAAGTCAAAAGCCGGAATCCTCAGGCAATGACTTCTGACTCCGTTTGATATCACTATGCAGCAAGCGGATGAGCCATCTGTCTCAGCACATTTGAACGTCCGACTTCGGCCTCAATCTTCCTGCCAAGGAAATCCATTAAAACCTTTACTCGCTCTCTGGCGGGTAGAGCCTGAGTGACCACAGCATCCAGTCCGCCAAAAACGCCTTCCACCACTTTTACCTGGTCGCCCTGTGAAAGTTCGTAGCTTAGCTCTCTGACCTCCCCGGCATCAGTATAGTTCCGTAGCTCCGCCAAAGCCTCATCGTCGATAGTAGGATACTGATCGGCGAAGCGGACAATACCGCTAACTCCGTGAGCATAGCGAATCTGGCGATGCATTTCCGCCAAGTCGAATCGCGCAAACAAATAGCCGGGAAACATCGCCTCGGTGACCCAGATCATGCCTTGCCGGGTCGCCCTCTTGAATCTGATACGCGGGCAGAAAACGGTCACGCCCTCGAGTATACGTAGATGCGCTGCTGCAATGTGCTCGTGCTTGGGCTGAGACCGCAGGCAATACCATGCCGGCTCTGCGCTGCCGGTCTGGTTCCTTTGTGGGGTCGTTGTCGTGTCCATGTTAATCCTGTGGTTAGATCTCAAAAAAGCGGCAAACAGTGCGAGCCTGCTGATGCAGATTATCGACCGTGTTTCGCTCCGGTTGAGGAATATCTAGTAACAATTAGCAGACAACAGGCAGCCATACCCGACCACCCCCACCACAATCGGTGTTTGATATCACCGCCCATTAGTCGCTGCTTCATCTTCCAGTTAACACCGTTCTGTGACAGGCTTGTGCGCACGCTTGAAGAAGCGAGATTCAAACACTTGGATCACGATCGCGGGAAGCGTTTTCAGGATGATCGCGAGATCCAGCCAGAGGGACATGTTTTTGGTGTAAAAGATGTCCATGTTGATCATTTCGGTGAATGTCGTTTTGTTCTTGCCGTTGACTTGCCAAAATCCGGTGAGGCCGGGCGCCGCCTTGACTCGTTCCCTTTGCCACTCTTGATAGCATTGAAATTCGTGGGGCGTGCACGGACGCGGACCCACGAGACTCATTTCTCCGCGGAGCACGTTGAAAAGCTGGGGCAACTCATCCAATCCCATCGCCCGAAGAATGCGTCCTCCGGGGATAATGCGGGGATCGCCGGAAGCGTCCAGTTTCGTCATTGGGCAGTCGGCTTGCATAAGTTGCTCCAAGTGACGTTCGTGACTGTGGGTCTCGACATTGACCTTCATCGTTCTGAACTTGAGGATCATGAAACGTTTTCCCCGGCAACGGACGCGTTCCTGCCGGAAAAAAATAGGCCCAGGCGAAGCGATCTTAATCCATAGCGCCACCAGGATCAGGACGGATAGCCAGAACGGGAGACTCAGCAAAATGCAGGTGCAGTCGAGAATTCTTTTCCAGCGAGGACTGTCACTGCCAGCGCGTATTTCGCTTTCGGAAGGTGCTTTTGCACCATCCTCGCACACGGATAGAGGCGGATTACAAAGCGGCGCTCCGCTGGAGGATCGCAAATCCAAGGTGGCTGCGTCGCCTTGTCGAATGGAATCGGGCCCAATTCGGGGGTTGAAAGAGAACACGTCCTGTAAGCGAACTGCCTTGCTGGGACTGAAATCACTTCTGCGCATATATCGTCGGAAATAGGGATCTAAAAGGCCGGCAAAAAAACGACCGGTGTTGAGTGTAACGACCCCGATTCTAGGCGATTAAGAGAGATCAGACGGCTGGAACCGAGCAGCTAGAACCGCCGAGAAGAGAACGCAGATTCTATAAAATCTAAGAAAAAAATTGGTGACCCGAACCAGTCTAAAATCCGGTTGTCACCGTGTTTCCAGAATGAGCTTCAATTGGCGCTCAAATCTGGCTATAGTGGGTCCGTTCACCAATATATGCATTGAATCAATCGCAGATAACTGCTACAGGGCTAAAAAAATGCTCCAAGACCGTCACCTGATCTCCCGGCTGAAGCTGTTCTTCCGCTTGCTCTGCCCTTACGTGATCACTATCTCGTCGGCCATTCTTTGCCTAGCGCAAGTCACCGCTTTGCGGGCGCAAGAGCGCATACGGACCGCTGCGAGAGAGCTGGAGATCCAAGAGTTTCGACAGCCAGAGACTTTTATCCGCATTGGACCATTCCAAGAGGAGCTGACCGGATTTGCTGGCATCGATTTCACCGACAATTCCAACATCGTGCAGACCGGGAAGGTTTCTCGCGTCAGCTTTTTTCAGGGGTTTAACCTCGATACCATCTGGACCTTAAGCCATATCAATCAGCTGGAGTTCAACTTCGGAGGGAGGCTTAGGGAAGACTTTTACGGCAACGGGACCAGCAATGTGAATTTTGCCATCGCTCCGAACTCGCAGCTTCAATTTAAGTTTGCCATCGACGATGTACAGGTTCGGCTTTACGACAATTTTTCCTATACCCAAGATCCAACCACCAATCCGGTGGCCACCAACACGACCTATCTCAATAGTTTCAACAACATAATCGGCGCGGAGGTCAAAAAAAATATCAACTTGGCTGTCCTCACGTTATCCGGCGACTATTCTTATAACAACGAAAGCGGCACGAACGCTCAAGGTCAGACCGCTGGATCCAGTAATGGTTCTCGGAATACCTTCCGGGTCGGTTCAAGTCTCGGCTTCCGATGGTCCCCTACCTTTCTCTACGGCATCGAAACCAGTCTGTCGAAAACCAACGGTTCGAGTGGGGGAGTCCGCGGCGTGAGCTCAAACGTCAACAGTATTAACTTGGGACCCTTTATTCGCGGAGCGATAACTCGGCTGACTGATTTAGACTTTGGCGTCGGCGCCACTCTGCTCGATGCTAAGCCATCCGTCCCACCCACTTGTTACTTGTTGGCGGCGCTTCGGCACCGGTTCAACCGGAATTTTCAGGTGATTCTCTCGGGCTCGCACGATCTCATCTTCACTACCGGCTCCGACATAACCGAAGAATACGCATTTGCGGCCGCAGCTCAACTCAACTTAACACGTTTCATCACGTTTACCGCGAACCCTAACCTCCTTGTGGGTGATTCCAGGATTGCACCCAATCAAGTCAATTTCCAGAACGGAACTATCGGAGGGAACTTCAAGGAATACGCAATTGGGGCGAGTTTGCGCTGGAACCCTCGCAGGCACTTGAGCGCCACGGTGTCATATGATTTCAGACGGCGCGACGCCGAGGCGCCGAACGGCAGTTATAGCCAAAATAGAATCTTATTCGAGATTGACTATGTGTTTTGATCGGTCGCGTTTAGCCAGACTTTTAACGGGCGGCTTTGCCTCCAGAAATTCTTGGCGGAAACTCTGCTCCAGCCCGGTCAAGACGTTGAATTTAATCAAATACCAGATCGCATCTAGCCCGATCTTTTTCCCCTCTTCGTAAGTCCGGCCGTAATAGGAGATCGGAACCTCATAAATCCGTGCTCCGATCTTCTTGCACTTCGCAACAAATTCGATTTCAAATCCGAAGCCACTGGGTATTTCACGCGGATCGTACTCCAGATCAGCATCCTGAACGACGACGTTCGTTGACGTTCGTTGACGTTCGTTGGCGCTCGCTGCCAAGGTCCTTTAATACCTCTGGAAGTGGTGCTATGAGTTTTGCTTCACGCTCATGGCTACGGACGCAGGACAGAATTTGAACGAATCAGCAACGACAAGCGCAGGAGGCGAGACCGTTTTGCTCGTTTTGGTGGCCGCCAGCTTTTCCCACCTGCTCAACGACACGATTCAATCCCTTATCCCGGCGATTTATCCCGTCCTGAAGGATTCGTTTCAACTCAGTTTCGGCCAAATCGGGCTGATTACGCTCACTTTCCAGCTTACCGCCTCACTCCTCCAACCCCTGGTAGGTTTGTACACCGATCATCGGCCACAGCCATTTTCATTGGCAATCGGAATGACCCTTTCCCTGGTCGGTTTGGTCCTGCTCGCTCTTGCCAATAGTTACCCGATGATATTAGTGGCCGCAGCTTCGGTCGGGTTGGGCTCTTCTATTTTTCACCCAGAAGCTTCTCGCCTGGCTCGACTCGCCTCCGGCGGCCGATACGGTTTCGCCCAATCACTTTTTCAAGTCGGAGGCAATGCCGGCCAATCTTTGGGGCCTCTGCTGGCGGCGCTAATTATTGGCGCGCGGGCCAGGAGCAATGTCATCTGGTTCACACTGGTCGCACTGGTCGGAATCGTTGTGCTGTACAACGCCGGCCGTTGGTATCGGCAAAATCTTCCGCGAGCTCACAAGCACATCAGGCGCCCGGTCAGCCACATCGATCTTCCTCCAGCGCAAATTCGATGGGCTCTCTTTATCCTCATTAGCTTGATTTTTTCGAAATTCTTCTACCTCGAGAGTATGCGGAGCTATTTTACATTCTATCTCATATCGAAATTTCATGTCGGGGTACAGCACGCGCAGCTGCTTCTATTTCTATTCCTGTTTTCGGTCGCCGCCGGAACCATTCTGGGCGGCCCGATTGGTGATCGATTCGGACGCAAATACGTAATCTGGGTCTCGATCTTGGGGGCAGCGCCGCTCACGTTGCTCTTGCCGTACGTCAATCTTGGGTGGACGATAGCGCTCTCCGTTCTGATCGGAATAATCTTGTCCTCCGCATTCCCTACCATCCTGGTTTACGCCCAAGAATTGCTTCCCGGCAAGGTAGGATTGATTTCCGGGCTTTTCTTTGGATTCGCTTTCGGCATCGCTGGCATTGGGTCCGCGGTTTTCGGCCAGCTGGCCGATCGTACTAGCATCGAATACGTGTACTGGGTCTGTTCTTTCCTGCCTCTCATTGGGCTCCTGACTGGCTTTCTGCCTAATTTGGAGCGGTCGGCAACGACTGTCACGGTGGGAGAGCACCAGTGAACATCAACGAACCACAGTGAAAACCAGCGAATGGGACTGCACCCGAACCGGAATCGTATACGGTTCATCAGAATATTCTCGACCAGGGACAAACGCGATCGGCTATTTGTCTTTTGCCGATTGGTTCACTGCTGCTCACTGTTTTTCACTGGTGTTCATCGCCGTTCGTTGGTGTTCACTGTCGTGCGCTGTCGTTTTGGCCGCCGCCAGCTGCACAACCCGCAAATCGGCCGCGCCACCACCTCCATCGTATCCGGCCGTGCCGGCAAATTCGGTGCAAATCTTGGAGCGCCTGCCAAGCCCGCCTTATGACGTGATTGGTACAATCACGGTGCAGACCGACACAGAAACTACCCGAGAGCAGGCGCTCTCTGATGTTCGGCAAAGGGCGGGTAATAGCGGAGCAAACGTCGTTGTCGTCCTTTCGGACAAGGCGTTCACCTGGCGAAACGCAGCCATCCGCCAGCGCCTCCACACCCGGCGAATTGTCGCACGAGCGATTCGGTTGCCTTAGTTGCGCACCGCCGAACCAGAACAGCTTTGGGTCAGCGTTTCTTTAACGCGCGAAGTTTGAAGGGCCGACTGGTGGGCTGGCTCGGCATGACGAAGCGCGATCGCCACATGATATCAATCTCCTCAGGCTTCTGACGAAGGAACCGCCTTAAGCACGAATCGTCCCCGCAGCAAAAGCCAAATAGGATCTAAAACTGACAGCAGAACGCCGGCCCGTCTCGAGTCTAACGACCCATTTTTGGGCAGTTGAGAAAGATCAGACGGCCGGAACCGAATCGCTAGATTTGCCGATAAAAACCTCGAGATTCTATAAAGAATAATAAAAAAAATGCAGACTAGACGCTCACAAGGTCATTGTCGCCTGAGGCTCGAATGAAATGACAAATCGCAAATGACAGATGACAAAGGAACAGAGATTGGTTCGTAGCTCAGTGGGTGGTAGGCCATGGCAGACAAGCTAGCCGCCCGAGACAAGCAGGGCCAACCGGTGTCGATCGATCGCTGAACCTACAATCCGAAATCCATATCTGTCATTTGTCATTTGTTATTTGCCATTTCATTCGAGCCTCAGGCGAGAATGACGGCTTGCGATGTAACAGATTATCGATACGGAATAACACCCGCTCCCTATACGGATGGATCACCTCAGCGGGAAAAGCATTATGGACATTTTCAGAACAAAGTCGGTGGATGAGCTCCGTGAGGCGAGTTATCGAGAAAGTCATTTTCGGAGAGAATTGCATGGCTGGCAGCTCGTTCTCCTGGGTATTGGCTGCATCGTTGGGACCGGCATCTTTGTCTTGACCGGAACCGCTGCCGCGCGGCATGCCGGACCGGCGATTGCGATCTCATTTGTGGTCTCCGCACTGGGGTGTCTATGCGCAGCTCTTTGCTACGCAGAGTTTTCGTCGATGCTGCCAGTGACAGGCAGCGCCTATACCTATGCCTACGCGACGTTGGGAGAGTTCATCGCCTGGATCATCGGCTGGGACCTGATCCTGGAATATCTCTTCGGCGCTTGCTCGGTGGCCGTTGGATGGTCCGGTTACGTCACTCAGTTGCTCAGCGACTACGGAGTCCATCTTCCGACCGCATTTTCCCAAGCACCCTTGGACTTTGCTCAAGATCATTTGGTGACAACTGGGGCTGTCCTTAATGTGCCGGCGGTACTTATCGTCGCGATTGTTACGACTGTTCTCGTGCTGGGGATCCGAGAATCGGCGGGCGCTAACGCGGTCGTTGTCTTGATCAAAGTCGCGGTTGTTCTGTTGTTCATCATTACGTGCGCGCCACACATTCAACCGCAAAATTGGACGCCATTCATACCTCCTAACACCGGCCGAATCGGAGAATTTGGCTGGACCGGAATCCTGGCTGGAGCCGGAGTGATATTTTACGCCTATATTGGATTCGATGCAGTTACCACCGCGGCGCAAGAAGCAAAAACCCCGGCCCG
>Ga0137358_10000239_pt1 | contig 22475 bp, 20 predicted proteins | sample Mad1_20_16metaG_FD_105551 | JGI IMG/M metagenome (GOLD analysis project Ga0137358, IMG submission 105551) | Vadose zone soil microbial communities from Angelo Coast Range Reserve, California, USA - Mad1_20_16 metaG | ecosystem: Environmental > Terrestrial > Soil > Vadose zone | place: USA... | reverse complement strand
GGCGATTTCACCAACTGAGAATGGGATGTTTACAGCTTATTAGCTTTGTTCGCGTATTGTTGATGTCCAACAGGGGTGTGGGCTGTTTCCATTCGAGCGAAGGATTCTCGCAGGCCATCCCCGATTTCGAGGACTCCCCCGCCTGATTCTGCTCCTATTCGGCGGCATCCCTAACAGCCCAGGGTTCAAAGAGAATGCTAGCGGTGCGACGTGTGAGTCCGAAAGTGACGGAGGTACTAGCACGTTGGCGGGTTAGAGCGTCAACGAGCGCTATGGTGATTCTTCGCCAACGAGCCTTTCCGCAATCGCACTAAGTTGGTGGCGGACCGACAGGTCGACTTTCCGCTAGAATCGCGCTGATGGCTCTCGTTCTCGCCTCCGCTTCGCCGCGTCGTCAGGAATTGTTGCGCTCGGCCGGCATCGCTATCACCGTGCAGCCCACCAATATTCCGGAAGTGCCGCTCGATGGCGAGGCCCCCAAGGCATTCGCGCAGCGCCTGGCGCGTGAGAAGGCCTGGGCCATTTTCAAACAGCGTCCAAACGAATTCGTTCTGGGCGCCGACACAATCGTGGTGGTGGATAAACAGATTCTCGGCAAACCCGAGGATGCTGCCGACGCCGCGCGCATGCTGCGCTTGCTGTCCGGGAGGTCGCATCAAGTTATCACCGGCGTTTGCCTGATGGGTCCGATGTCGGGAGGGAGCCCCGCTGAGAATCCCGACGCCAAGTCCGAGACTTCGCTGGGAGACGTTCGCTCCGAGACAACCGTCGTTCATGTAACTCCGCTCAGCGAGGACGAGATTCGCGCCTACATCGCCACTGGCGAGCCCATGGATAAAGCAGGAGCTTATGCGATCCAGGGAATGGCGTCGCGCTGGATTCCTCGCGTTGAAGGAGACTATGCGAACGTGGTGGGTCTACCGATTGCGCTCGTTTATCGGATGCTGAAGGAACGCGGCGGTATCTGAAGCAAAGAAGACGAAGCTTGACCGCTGTTCAGGTCAGTTGAAGACGCGACGGACTGTCGATCTCAAGTCCTGTCGGGCGACTTCAGGATTTCTTCTCGGAATCCTGCCCGCCGTCCTTGACGGCAGACTTGAAATTCTTGATCCCCTCGCCGAGGCCTTTGCCCAGATCGGCCAGCTTGCTCGGCCCAAAAATCAGCAGGGCTACGGCAAGAAGCAACAGGATTTCAGGCAAACCCAATTTGCCAGGCATTTCGTTCCTCCGGCGGGGATCCTAGTGCTCGCTTGGCACCTTTGAGGTCACAGACTCCCCTGCGGGAATTCTAGGCTACAGCCGCGGGGGAGTCAAAGATCAATCGTCGTGCTAGTCGTCAGTCGCTGACAAACCCCTGAAAGACAGACCTCGGTCGTTATTGGTTACGAAACCTTTCGAGATACACGGGTGAAACCCTCAGCCGACTAACATCCATGACCTAGGGTCTTGACCGACGGTCCACACTAACGCCAACGACCAATAGCCAACGACTACTAGGTGTCGTGTCCCGGAACTTCTTTGAATATCTCCGCCCACGAGCAGCGATGCAAAGGCTCGAAACACAAGGCCCCTCCACTCCGCTTCGCTCCGGTCGGGATGACAAAGTTTATGGGGCGAATTTGTGGGACAGTACATTAGCTTAGCTTAGCTCCCTCGAAAATAGCCGTAAGTGATTGATTCCGCGTCGGCGCATTTTCATGATCCGTTGTGAGCCAGCAGGATCATAGGAAACTTAGCTAGATTCAATCAATCCCGCCAGCAATGCCGCCCTGCGCGGCAACTCCGAGACAACAATGAATTCGTGCACGGCATGAGCACCATCTCCAACGCCGCCCAGCCCATCGAGAGTCGGGCCCAGCCCGGCGGTGAAGTTCCCGTCCGAACCGCCTCCCACCGCAGCCTCGCTCAGCTTCCATCCAAGTTCCTTCGCAATCACGCTCGCCTTGTTGTAAAGCATGGCTACACCCGCATTTCTTTCCAGGGGTGGACGATTGATGCCACCCGTCACCGCCAGCTTGCATCTTCGATTGAAAGGCTTCAGGGATCGCAGCTTGCGATCAATGCCGGCGGCGTCTTTCATGCGGGCAATGCGCACGTCCAGGGAAGCTGTGGCCTCCGCGGCAACCACATTCACACGCGTCCCACCCTGCACAAGGCCGACATTCAGCGTCAGCCCGCGTTTGAGATCGACCAACTTCGAGATTGCGCCGATCTGCTGGGCCAGTTCCACAATTGCGCTCTGCCCTTTCTCGAAATCGAGTCCCGAGTGCGACGCCACTCCGCTTACTTTCATCCTGTATTCACCCACCCCCTTGCGCGCTGTTTTGACCGCGCCCTTTGGGCCGTAAGAAGGCTCCAGCACGAGCACGGCTGAGGACTGCTTCGCCAGATTCTCCGTGATGGCACGCGACGAGTTGCTTCCCACCTCTTCGTCGGAAACCAGCAAGACGGTGACGGGACGAGGCAACCGTCCATTCCATTCCTGCAAGCCCTGGATGGCATAGAGCATGAGGGCGATCCCGGACTTCATGTCGAGCACGCCTGGCCCCCATAGTCGTCCGTTGCCGAGGCGGCACGGCATGGTGGCAAGGCTCCCGGTGGGATACACGGTGTCGTGGTGGCCGAGCAATAGGACTGGTTTCTGTTGCGTCTCGCCTTCGAAATCCACCTGCAGGTGATTTCCAAAGTCGGACACGCGATGAAACTGTGCCCGTCCCCCGAGCGCCGCGAATTCCTCCGCTACGAACGCGCCGAGACGGTCGACGGCTTGCTTGCTGTCGCTGGGCGATTCGATTTCGACCAGCCGGCGAATGGTGCCGACGAGCTGGTCGCGACGTTGCTCGAAGTATTCGAGCCGCGTGTTGGCGGGCGATTGGGTGTGTGTAGTCCTGGAAGTGTTTCCTTTGCTGCGTGATTTTTTCATGAACGTTATGTAAGTGGTGATCTAGGTGGCGCTGCGCGGCACGGGGACGCGGACGGGAGTGTCCGCGCCACACTAGCCATGCGCAGGGTGCGGTACAGTATAATCTCCGGGCTGTTTATCTCTCGCAAATGACTGATATCACCCAACCGGAAACGGAGGTTCCCGTGGCGTCCAAGACCACTATGGACATCCACGAAATCCAGCGTCTTCTGCCGCATCGCTATCCCTTCCTGCTGATCGACCGGGTGATCGATCTCACGCGCCGCGAGCGTATCGTGGCCATCAAGAATGTCACTATCAATGAGCCCTTTTTCCAGGGTCACTTCCCCAACCTGCCGATTATGCCTGGAGTGCTGATCGTGGAGGCCATCGCCCAAGCCGGTGGCGCCCTGCTGCTCACAGAAGTCGAGGATCGGGACCAGAAACTGATGGTCTTCACTGGCATCGAGCGAGCCCGTTTCCGTCGCCCGGTGGTTCCCGGAGATCAGCTGCGCATCGAGGTCGAAGTAAAATCCTGGCGGATGAACGCCGTGCGCATGGAAGGCAAAGTCTACGTCGGCGACAAGCGGGTCACAGAAGCAACCGTCACCTGCCGGCTGGTGCCTCGCACCTTCGAATCTGAAGGCCCGCAGAGTGAGAATGACGCGCCCGCAGCAGAGGGCTAGAACGATCATGCGACACTCCCTCGCGACTCGATACTCACAACCCGGTACTTGGTGTCGATGAGCATTCATCCCACCGCCATCATCGACCCCGGCGCGAAGATTCATCCCTCCTGCAAGATCGGTCCCTATTGCGTGATTGGCCCGGAAGTCGAACTGGGCGAAGGCTGTGATCTGGTCTCCCACGTCGCCATGCAGGGTCCCACGAAGATCGGCGCCGACAACGGCTTCTTCCCCTTCAGTTCGATTGGCCTCGCTCCCCAGGACATTAGTTATGTCGGCGAGCCCACCCGCCTGGAGATCGGCGATCACAACGAAATCCGCGAGTTTGTGACCATCAACCGCGGTACCGTCAAAGGCGGAGGGCTGACCCGAGTTGGCAATCACACGCTGATCATGGCCTATGCCCACATTGCTCACGACTGCATCATCGGAGACCACGTCATCATGGCGAACGCCGCGACGCTGGGCGGCCACGTGACCGTGGAAGATTGGGCGATGGTGGGAGCGCTCTGCCCGGTTCATCAGTTCGTTCGGATTGGCACGCATGCCTACGTCGGTGGCGGGACAACGATCACGCAGGACGTGCTGCCCTTCTCCAAAACCTCCGCCGAGCGCAATACCCACGCCTTCGGAACGAATTCCGTAGGATTGGAGCGTCGCGGCTTCAGCAAAGAACGGATACGTAAGATCCATCACGCCTACAAGATCCTGCTCGCGTCGAAGCTCAATACTTCGCAGGCTTTGGAAAAGCTGAAGTCGGAAGCGGACCTGGGTGAGGACGTGGAGATGCTCATTCGATTCGTTGAGGCCTCGGAGCGCGGAGTAATCAAGTAGCTGATGGCTGGTAGCTCCTAGCTCGTGGCTCATGGCTCGTAGCTGTTCCAATGCTAGACTTCTATCCGCTCTCGTGCCGACTCCAGAAAAACTCGGTCTCATCGCGGGGAATGGCAAATTCCCCTTCCTGATTCTCGACGCCGCCCGGGCGCGGGGTCTTGAAGTCGTCGTCGCCGCCATCAAGGAAGAGACTTTCCCGGAAATCGAGTCGCGCGGCGCCGCCTCGGTTCACTGGCTTTCGCTCGGGGAATTGTCGAAGCTGATCGAGACGTTTAGGAACGAAGGCGTCCAGCGCGCCATCATGGCGGGGCAGGTCAGGCACAAGCAGATCTTCTCTAGCATCAAGCCTGACTGGCGTCTCGCCAAAATTTTGCTGTCGCTGACCACCCGCAACACCGATTCTTTACTGGGAGCGGTCGCGAAGGTGCTCGCCGACGAGGGCATCACACTGGAAAACTCGACGTCCTTCCTCGAGCCGCTCCTCGCCAAGCCGGGCGTGCTCACGGAACGCGCACCGACTCCGGAAGAAAGGAAAAACATCGACTACGGACGCGCCGTCGCCCGTCACCTGGCGCAATACGACATCGGCCAGACCGTGGTGGTCGCCGAGACTGCCTGCGTGGCCGTCGAAGCCATGGAGGGCACCGACGCCACCATCGAGCGCGCAGGCCAACTGATGCGCTCTCTGGAAGGCAACGCTTCCACCCTGAGCCGTGCCTTGACGGTCGTGAAGATTGCCAAGCCGAATCAAGACATGCGCTTCGACGTCCCTGTCATTGGCGTGAAGACGATCGAAGTAATGCGTGCCGCGGGTGCAACCTGCCTGGCCATCGATTCAGGCAAATGCCTCCTCCTCGACGGCGAGGTGATACCCCAAGCCGCGAACGGCGGTAAAATAGCTATGGTTGCCGACTAGCCGGATGTCTGAAGCCGCTCGCATCGCCGATCAACTCCACTGCGCTTTTAAAGGCAGCGCGTGGCATGGTCCTGCCGTGCTCGAACTGCTTGCCGACATCGATGCCGCCACCGCCGCCTCCCATCCCCTGCCCGACGCGCATAGCATCTGGGAACTTGTCCTGCACATCGCTGCCTGGGACGGCGCAGTCAACCGCCGTATCGTAACCGGCAAGGCAGTCACTCTCAATGATGCCCAAAACTTTCCACCCGTCAAAGACAAGAGCCGCTCCGCCTGGAAAGAATCTGTCGCTCTCCTGAAGAAAACTCACAAAGAGCTGATCAAGACCGTCGCCGCCCTGCCCGACTCTCGCCTCAACGATCGCGTTCCCGGCAAGAACTACAACGTTTATTTCATGCTGCACGGCGTAACGCAGCACGAACTCTATCACGCAGGGCAGATCGCCATCCTCAAAAAGACCCGTTTGTAAAAATAGCCCTGCCGGAAAACTGATATACCTGGATTCGCCTTCATGAGTACAATCGGCAATCGACGGCAACCCGCCGCTTGAGAACTCTTGACCTCCGACAGCATCGTCAACGTAGCCGTGATCGGTGTGGGCGCGTTTGGCCGCAAGCACACGCGCGTCTACAAGCAACTCGAGGACCAGGGGGAACCGATCCGCCTGTTGGGCGTCGTCGACCGCGACGTCACGCGCGCTGACTCGGTCGGGCGCGAGTTTGGATGCCGTTCCTTCGGATCGCTGGAACAACTCGTGACCACGCACAGCGAAGTGCAAGCGGCGTCGGTCACAGTTCCAACCGCTCACCATCTGGAGGTCGCCCGGGTCCTGCTGCAGGCCGGCGTCGACGTGTTGGTCGAAAAGCCGCTGGCGTCCTCTCTGCAGGAGGCCGACGAACTTATTGCTCTGGCGAAAACGAATCAACGGATCGCCCAGGTTGGCCACCTGGAGCGCTTCAACCCCGCTGTGCGCGCGACCATCCCGCTGATCAACCGGCCCATGTTCTTTGAAGTGCATCGGCTTAGCGTCTTCACCCCCCGCGCGCTCGACGTCGACGTCGTACTGGACCTGATGATCCACGATCTCGACATCGTGCTCTCGTTCGTTCATTCGCCAGTCACGGAAGTTCGCGCGGTGGGCTTGCCGATTCTCTCCGGGAAAACTGATATCGCGAACGCCCGCGTCGAATTCGCCAGCGGATGCGTCGCCAACTTCACGGCCAGCCGCGTCTCCACCGAACGCATTCGCAAGCTGCGTTTCTTCCAACCGCGCCAGTACATTTCGATCGACTACGGGCGGCAGGATGTTCTCGCTTTCACCCTGGGTGACGACCCCGGCAAAACCGCGACACCTTCCGCAAATCCGCACATCGGCATGGTCAAGCCGCCCGTCACAAACGAGGAGCCCCTACTCGTTGAGTTGAAGTCGTTCCTAGAGGCCGTTCGCCGTCGTGCCGCGCCTGTCGTCCCGCTCGAGGACGGCCGCCGTGCCCTCGCCCTGGCCCTCGACATCGTCGAGCACATTCACAGGCACGGCGACAAGATCGATTTGGAAAAACTGGTCAGCCGCTAATTTCGCCAAGGGCGCCGGCTGATGGTCTCCGATGCGCTCCCCTCGCCTTTAAGTCCTGAATTTTCTCGAGCAAAACACACATCCCCCCGGAGAGGATGCGTGCAGGTCACGATAACCAAGGAGAGTTTGGCACCCTCCTTGCCAAAACCGTGGACGACGTTCTCTTTCCGGCGCCGAACTGGTCTAGTCGAGGAAAGCAAATGTGCAGAATTGTGCGATCGATTTGCAAAGGTACTTCCGGTTCCAGGCGCTGCCGACAGTCTTGAATTAGACCAACCGTGCACAATTCACCCGCATCCAAGGCTCGCTCGGATGCCCCTTACCGCGAAGGACCCCGCTAGGAGTTAGCCATGAAGAAGTTCACTTGCCAAGTTCGTCCAAGAGTCGACGCCCACCTTCTTGTCTTCCTCTTATTCGCGATCCCCATATCTCTGGCGGAACGCAATGTCACGCCAGCATCCCAGGTTGGGTTGCGGCAGCCAGTCTCCTTTGAACGAAACCAGGGCCAAGCTCAACCAGATGTTCAGTTCCTCGTGCGAGCCGGACGCTATCGGCTGTACCTGACCAAGAATGCCGCAATTGTCAAGGTTGCAAGCCACAAGGGTGGTGACAGCGATGCTGTTTTACGCACCAACATCGTCCAAGCGAATCCGAACGCTCAGATCTCGGGGATCGATCAGCAGACATCGACCACCAATTATCTCGTCGGGCCGACGTCGGAATGGAAGGTGGGAGTCACGCACTACGGCAAGGTCCGATATAGCACGGTCTATCCCGGCATCGACCTGATCTACTACGAAACGACGCAAGGACTCGAATACGATTTTGCGATCGCGCCCCATGCCGATCCGTCAGCCATTGCGCTCGAGATTGAGGGGGCCGATAAGATCTCGATCGACCGAGACGGCTCCCTACTCCTGGAAACCGCCGCGGGCAAGGTGGTCTGGCGCAAGCCCGTGGCTTATCAAGGGTCGAGACGCCGCAAGCTGGTTGCGGCCAGCTATCATGTAACGGGAAACAAGATCCGTTTCGAACTCGGGCCGTACGATCGCACCAGGACGCTCGTGATCGACCCGACCCTGGCTTACGGTAGCTATCTGGACGGCACTGATTTCGATAACTACTCGGCGGTGCGAGTCGACTCTGCAGGCTTTGTATATGTTCTGGGGCTCACGACATCAACCGACTTCCCAACTACGCCGGGCGCTTATAAGCGGGCGATTAATAGCACAAATGCTGCGCAGATTTTCGTGTCGAAACTAAGCCAGAATGGCTCGTCGTTAGTTTGGTCGACGATCATTGGCGGATCGGGGGCCAACAACATCGCCCTGCCCAATGACTTCACGCTGGATTCCTCCGGCAACCTTTACATCGTGGGCGGTACCTCCGATGTTATGTATGATGTGAACGGAACTCCCACCTACCAGCCCTCAACCTTTCCGACCACCAGCGGGGCCTACAATACAAACCATCTGGCCGCGCTCCGTTATTTCCTGCTGAAGCTGAATCTCAGCGGCAGTGCGCTTGATTATTCAACCTTCTTGAGCGACCAGCCCAACATTGCGGCGCAAGCGGTGGCGGTCGATGTGGCTGGGAACGCGTACGTTACCGGGGCTTACAACCAAGCTGGGGGCTTGATCGCGAGTTTTCCGTGTACGAGCGGCGCTTACCAATGCAATTACGGGGGCGACAATGACGCCTTCGTGACGAAGTTCAATTCTGACGCGAGCCAACTGGTTTATGCCACGTTGGTGGGCGGCGCCAAGAGCGAGGATGCTCGCCAGATTCTCGTCGACTCCTCCGGACAGGCCACCATCGATGGGCCGACTTACTCGCCAACCTTTCCAATCACTCCGAACGGACGGCGGCAAACTGACGAAGGCGGTTTTGTCACGACTCTCAATGCCGAGGGCACCGCCCTGCTGTACTCGACCGTGCTGAACCACGTTTTACAGGTGAATGTGAAGCGTGACGCTCCCGGCAATTATTACGTGGGCGGTTCAGCGGGAACGGACCTTCCTGTTACCGCGAATGCCTATCAAAAAGATTTCACGGCAGTGGGGACTCAGATCCATCTGGGATTTCTGACCGTGATCGACACTTCCGGGAACCTAGTTTATTCCTCGTATATTGCCGGGAACCCTCCCACCACCTATTTGGAAGATACTCAGGTTCAATTAGTCTCGCCTAGCAGCGTGACCGTCGCCGGGAATCGCTTCGCCGACACGGCGTTCCCGGTAACCGACCGGACTTATGAGCAGGACGATTGTGCTTTTCTGGCTACGATCAATCCGCGAGCGTCATCAGGAAACGCGTCACTGGTCTACTCCGGATGTACCCCCATCAACATCACTGACAATCTAGTGCACGAAGTATTCCGCGGCGTGCTGTATTTCGCGGGCGCGCGCATGTTTTTGGACGCCAACCGGCATCTCTACGGGTTAAGTCCGGTGGGTCAGACTTCCGCTAGCGCATTTCAGAAATCGCCTCCCGACCCGACCTCCGGAGACGGTTCGGCCCACGTTTGGATCGGCAAGTACAACCTGAATCCACCGGGTCCGGGCGGCGTCAACCTCTCTGGGCCCTATCAGTGGGGCGCTCCTTATAGCAATTATGTGCTGTACAGAGCGACCGCGAGAAGTCCGCAGTGCGCGAGTGGGATCGCCGCGATGCGGGTGTACATCTCACCAAACGTACCGGCTAATACCACGCCCGGAAGCACGCTCAACGCGTATATTTCATTCCCAACGGATGGAACATACAATTCGGTGATCGTGGCTTACGACAATTGTGGCCACGCTTTTTCTATCAAGGACCCCATCTTGATTCAAGGGACTTCAGGAGGTACGGGCAGCATCGCGGTGAAATCGCCTGTCAACAATACCGTGCTCACGAGTCCGGTTCGCTTCCAGGCAAATGCGCAAGTAACGAATTGCCAAAGCGGAATCGCCGCCATGCGTATATATACGGCGCCGGGGGTCAACGCCTACACCGTGAACGCAGCCCGCCTGGATAAACAACTCAGCCTTGCGCCGGGAACGTATAACACGGTAATTCAATCGTGGGACAACTGCGGGCATGTGTATCGAGCAGCGGTGAACATTACGGTGCACTGAGGAGGAACAACCCGCCCAATAAGAGCTTGAGCGGGGGCACCCTTACGGGTTCCTGCTGCTTCCCACGTCCGCCAAGCCGGCTGGGGGGATTAATGGGTCGGTGGGACGTACTCTTTCGGCGCCACGGCTCCTTCGCCGAAGAAGAATTGTTCCATTTGTTTCACGATGACTTCCTGATCTTCGCGTCGGGCGGGGTTCAGGCGATATTCGTTCAGGATCATTTTGCAGAACTCGGTCCACTGGCGCCAAGCTTCTTGCGAGATGTTTTCGTAGATTTTCTTGCCTAGTTCAGTGTCGAACGGCGGTTCGTCCAGGCCGGGGAGTTCTTTTTTCAGCTTTGCGCAAAAAACTTCGCGTGCCATGTCACTTCCTCGATAACCAGATCAATGCGAAATTATCTCACAATGTCAGCGGGCTGCCTCGGCGCGGGCGGGCCTGCGTCCGGGCGAAACTGGTATGCCTCTCAGACAGGAAACTAAGTTCGCAGTGGGGATGTCCCTGCGGCTGGCAGGTTGGCGGATTTGGAGTGTTCGGCTGGCGCCTCACTGCGCCCGGAATGGCCGATGAAGAAGAGCCTCGAGGATACCAAGAGAAACCTTATAAGCGCGAAAGGCCGCAAAAGGGGACGCGCAGGGCGCTAAGAAGGCGCGGCGAATTTCCGAATCCGATAGACTTGCGTGGAATCTGATCTCCAGAATGAGCACTGACCTGGTGGCGGAATTTCGCAATATCCCAATCCTCGCCGATCTGGCCGACGATGAGCTGCGCTGGCTCGCCGACCACGCCGAGGAGCTTGTCATCCAGGCGGGAGAGGTGTGGGTGCGCGAGGGGGAACCGGCCAACTGGATGAGCATTTACCTGGAAGGAGAAACCGATGGCCGCCGCGAGAGCCTCGGTCCGGATGCGCCCGTGTATACGGCTCGCGCAGGGCAAATTACCGGCATGTTGCCCTTCTCCCGTCTGACTCACTTCACCATTACGGCTCGGGCTGTGACCCGCACCCGCATCGCGCGCATTTCCAAAGACGAGTTCCCGGAAATGTTGCACCGCATTCCTGCGCTGGGCCCGAAGCTGGTGGGGATTCTTTCAGACCGCGTTCGCGAGGTTACCAAGCAAGACCTGTCGCGCGAAAAACTGGCCTCTCTGGGAAAGCTTTCTGCCGGGCTGGCTCACGAGTTGAACAATCCCGCGGCTGCCGCCAGCCGGGCTGCCAGCATGTTGCGGGCCGTGATCGAGAGACGCAAGCTCGCGGATGAACAACTGGATGAGGCGAACATTTCAAAGGAAGCACGCGCCCTGCTACGCATGATCGAGTCAAAAGCGGTGGCGATGCAGGCACACGTCAAGCCGAAAAACCCTCTCGAGTTGAACGATTTGACGGAAGAACTGCAGGCCTGGCTGGAATCGCACGGAGTTGAGGATGCTTGGGAAGTCGCGCCGGTGCTGGCGGAAGCGGATGCCAAGATCGAATATTTCGAACGACTGGCGGAGAAGTACCAGGGGCGCCAATTGGCTCCAGCCATCCGGCGTATCAGCGCGATGTTGGAGATCTCCCGCTTGCTGGGCGACATCGAGCACAGCACTTGCCGGATTTCTGAACTGGTGAAGGCCATCAAGGAATACTCCTTCATGGACCAGGCCCAGCAGCAGGACGTCGATATTGCCAAAGGTATCGAGAGCACGCTGACCATGCTGACTCACAAACTCAAGCGTGGCATCACGGTGGTTCGCAACTACGATCCGGATTTACCGCGCGTTCTGTCCTACGGGAGCGAGCTGAACCAGGTGTGGACCAATCTGATTGACAACGCCGCCGACGCGATGAAGGGCGAGGGAGAGTTACGGATCCGGACCATGCGAGAGGGAGACGACGTTCTGGTGGAATTTGTGGACACTGGCGCGGGAATACCTCCTGAAATTCAAACCAGAATCTTCGATCCGTTTTTTACGACTAAGCCGATGGGCGAGGGCACGGGACTGGGGCTGGATACCGTGTATCGCATCGTGCGCAACCATCGTGGCAACGTGACGTTTGTGTCGCGGCCGGGATACACATGTTTTCGCGTACGGCTGCCCGTCAAGAGCGCGCGGGCGTAGGCGGCACCGATTCCGCACTCCTGCACACAACCTTCTGCAGAGCTTGTCAGGCGCTGGCGGCTTCTTGGCTTCCCAGAGGCAGAAAGTATTGCGTTCCCTTGATGGGTTCCGTGACCTTGCGGAGAAGCTCTTTGAGATCCTCGTTACGATCCACGAAGTCGATCTCCGAGGTGTTCACGATCAGAAGATCGGAGGAGGTGTAGTGGAAGAAAAAGTGCTCGTAGGCCTTGATGACCTCTTCCAGATAGTCGTCGTTGATGGCCTTCTCGCCGGGCGCGTTCCGTTTCTTCAGACGTTTCTTCAGGACCTCCGGCGTTGCCTGCAGATAGATCACGAGATCGGGCGTAGGTAACTGATCGCGAAAGAAATTGTAGTAACGATTGTAGGTGTCGAGTTCCTGGTCGCTCAGGTTAAGGCAGGCGAAGAGTTTGTCTTTCTCGAATATAAAATCTGACACTACCGTTTTCTGGGAGCGGGGGCCGAGATCGAGCGATCGCAACTGCTCAAAGCGACGGATTAGAAACGCGAACTGGGCCTGGAAGGCGGCACCTGGTTCGCCGCTGTAGAACGACGGAAGGAATGGATTTTCCTCAGGCTCCATGAGCCGCTGCGCGTTAAGACGTTCGCCCAGGATGCGAGCCAAGGTGCTCTTGCCGACTCGGATCGGACCTTCCACTGCAAGGTAACGGGGACTTTCGAAAAGATTTGCCATGGGCTCGGAGGGTAGCGCGTCGCACTGCAGAATATCTCGACCACGCTCGGGAAGCAATTGCGGGAAGAGTTAATAGGCCAAGTGCTAATTCACGGTTGATCATTTTCGTTTCTTGCTTCGTGATCGACACGATTGCCGATAGGAATTTCGTCCTTGGCCATTACAATTTCGTGGGATGCTCGCTTCTCCTATCTGGGTGGGGGCTGCTACGGTGGCAGGAACTGCGGCCTACCAGGCGATGGCTCCGTGGGCACAGGGATTTGGCCGCACGCTCGTGAGCGGAGTCCGCGGGTCGAAGCAGATTGCGCTCACCTACGATGATGGTCCCAACGACCCGTACACACTGCGGTTAATGGACGTGCTGGCGCGCCACGACGTGCGCGCCACATTTTTTCTGATTGGCCGACACGTGCAGCAACGGCCCGACATGGTACGCGATCTGATGAAGGCAGGACACGTGGTGGGAAATCACACCTTCACCCATCCGCACCTGGTTGTCTCTTCCGCAATCGAAACTCGAACTCAGCTTGAGGAATGTCAGCGAGCTGTGCAGGAAGTTACGGGTGAGTCCCCGCGACTGTTCCGGCCGCCCTTTGGGGGGCGTCGGCCAGCGACGTTGCGCATCGTGCGCTCGCTAGGCATGGAACCAGTAATGTGGAACGTCACCAGTTGGGACTGGAAGACTCCGGGTGCTGAGAAGATTGTGCGGACTTGCATGCGCCAGATGCGGGGAGGCGATGTCATCCTGATGCATGACGGGAGCCATATCGCGATGGGCGCGGACCGCTCGCAGACTGTGGTCGCTACTGATCGTCTCATCGAGCGCTACAAGCAGGAAGGATTTGAGTTCGTGACGGTACCGGAAGTAGTCGTCCGTCGCTAGTCGTCCGTCGTCAGACAGGGCCGGCCATGGGCCGCTCACTTGAGTTCTTACAGACCAGGGGTCAGGCCGCGACCATTGCAAATGCTTGCTTTGCCGCCGCTATCGTTTTCTGAACGTCTTCTTCCGTGTGAGCCGCGCTGAGAAACGCCGCTTCATATTGCGACGGCGGCAGATACACGCCGCTGTCGAGCATGTTGCGGAAGAAGCGTCCAAATGCTTCCGTGTCGGATTTCGATGCCGAGTTCCAATCCGTCACCGGACCGGGAGTAAAGAACCAGGTGAACATGGATCCGACGCGGTTATGGGTCATGGGGACACCCGCGGCCTTGGCTGCGGCCGCCACACCCGCGACCAACTCGCCGCTCAATGTATCGAGCCGCGGGTAAATATCCTTATGTTCCTTGAGGTAGCGAATCTGCGCGTACCCTGCCGCCATCGCCAGCGGATTCCCGGAAAGTGTTCCGGCCTGGTACATGGGGCCAAGGGGCGCTACCAGGTCCATGATGGCCGACGGTCCGCCATAGGCGCCCACCGGCAGTCCTCCTCCGATGATTTTCCCCATCGTGGTGAGGTCAGGCTGGATGGTGTACAGCTCCTGGGCTCCACCGAAGGCCAGACGGAAACCGGTCATGACTTCGTCAAAGATCAGCAGCGCGCCGTCGTTCGATGTGACGGCGCGCAGCGCTTCCAGGTAACCGCGGGCTGGAGGCACACAACCCATGTTTCCGACCACCGGTTCGACGATCACACAGGCAATCTGGTGCTTGAACTTCTGGAAGGCTTCTTCCAGAGCATCTGTGTCGTTATAGGGTAGGGCAAGCGTAAATTGCGTAAACTCTTCCGGAACCCCCGCCGACCCGGGAATGCCAAGTGTGGCCACTCCGGAACCTGCTTTCACCAACAGGCAATCGGCGTGTCCGTGATAGCAGCCTTCGAACTTCACGATGTATTTGCGCTTTGTGTAAGCACGCGCGAGACGGATGGCGGACATGGTGGCTTCGGTACCGGAACTCACGAAGCGCACCTTCTGCATGTGCGGGGAGGCCGAGATTACGAGCTCCGCCAGATCGGCTTCGGCGGGCGTCGACGCGCCAAAACTCGTGCCATTGCGCATGGCTCCGGCCAGAGCTTCGATCACCACTGGAGCCGCGTGTCCCAGAATGAGCGGGCCCCAGGAGCCGATGTAATCGAGATACCCATTCGCGTCGGCATCCCAGATGTGGGAACCTTGCCCCCGCACAATGAAGGGCGGATCTCCGCCGACCGCACCAAAGGCGCGTACGGGCGAGTTGACGCCGCCCGGAATCATCATCTCGGCACGTTTCTGCAGCTTGCGTGACTGCGCGACCTTGCGGGGCATGGGGCTCCTCCTGCGAGTTTCTCCAGGCAAGACAACTATAGCAGCGTCGAATCCGGCGGCAGTGAGAGCGGAGTCACGCGGGGCTGTGACCGATGGCGGGGCGACGTCGTTTAATTCACGAGATTTTCACAGACTGGCAATACTCCCGAAACATCAGCCATTTACGTTCTTGGGTAGAAGTTGCCCTTCTAACCGGGAGGGTTTTATAGGGACAGTCTCGGGGGCTCCGGACTGTCCTGATTTTGTTTCCGCAGAGCAGATCCGACGAGCCCATCTACTTCCTGAAGAGCACCCTCGATGGTCGCAGGCCAAGCGTCGTTAGTTCTTCTCGACCTTCACGCCCTTCCAGAACGCCACGTAGCCTTTGAGCTGCTTGGCCGCCGGCTTGGGTTCAGGGTAGTACCAGGCAGCATTGGCGTTGCGCTTTCCATTCACATCCACGTTGTAGTAACTCGCCAGCCCTTTCCATGGGCACGTAGTGTGTTGATCGCTCGGCTGGAAGTATTCGCTCTTGATCGCGTCGGGAGGAAAATACTGGTTTCCCTCCACCTCGATGGTCTTGTCGCTCTCTGCCAAAACCGTGTTTTCCCAGATTGCTTTTGCCATAACGCCCATTTAGATTCCTAGGCGGACAGACAGTTTCAAATATGATTCACGGGCAAAACGGGCGCTACAACGGTCATTCCATGGTCGGGGCCCTTCGCAGGGTTATGGTGTGCTCGCCGCGGGCGGCGGGTTGGGACGATCCGGAACGTGTTGCGGAATCGGGCAAGCTCGGTTTCGCGCACCCTCCGGTCTGCTCCCGGGCACAAGAACAGCATGACGCTCTATGCGAGATTCTCGAACGCGCCCGGGCCGAAGTGCTTCACCTGACATCTGTGCCTGCGATGACGCTCGATGCCGTTTACGCGCACGACGCTTCGCTTCCTACGGACTTCGGGCTGATTCCTATGCACCCCGGCAAAACGAATCGGATTCCGGAAGCTCAACACCATCGGGAATTCTGCATGGCCCAAGGGATTCCGGTAGCGGGCCAAATCAAGGCGCCCGCCAACACCGAAGCCGGTGACATGGTATGGCTGGATGCCCACATGCTGCTGATCGGCCAAGGCTATCGCACCAACGCCATGGGAATCGCACAAATGCGGGAACTGCTCAGCCCACACGGTATTGAGGTGCTAACCGCGCCGTTGCCCTACGGACCGGGCGCCTCGGCATGTCTGCACCTGATGTCGCTGATCAGCTTGCTGGATGAGAAGACCGCGTTGGTGGACCTGCCATGGCTTGCGGTGGAAACGGTGGAACTGTTGAAGACTCGGGGATATGAGTTTATCGAGATCGACGATTCCGAGCGCGCTACGCTTGCCTGCAACGTGTTGTCGCTCGGAGAGCGGCGGCTGGTTGCCATCGAAGAAAACAGAAAGACGAACCAGCGGCTGCGCGATTCTGGGTTCGATGTTCACACTTTTCCGGGATCGGAGATCTGCATCAACGGCAGTGGGGGACCAACATGTCTGACCCGGCCGCTGCTGCGAGGATAGTCGTGTCGAACAAGACGTGAACTTTGCCCCCCCAAGAGTCTCCTTTCTGGCTGCTAAAATAAAGAGGCAATGGTCTCATCGTTCGTTCGCGAGCTCTTCGCGGACGTCGAGAAGTTACCCGCATTTTCGCGTGCGGCCTCCCACCTCAAGGAGAACACGAGTCGGATTAGTGTCTCTGGGCTCACCCCGACTGCCAAGGCCCTCCTGCTGGTTTTGCTCCAAAGGGCCTCCGGACGGCCTTTGATTGTGATCGTGAGTGACAACCGGGCGGCCGAAGATCTTCTGCCAGTGCTGCAGGGATTCGCCGAACTGACGGGAGCCACCGACCCGGAGTCCATTGTCACGCTGCCCACGCGCGACGTGTTGCCCTTCCAGAATCTGTCTCCCCACCCGGAGATCCAGGAAGAGCGCGCGACCGCTCTGTGGAAGATCGCCAGCGGGGCGGTATCGCTGGTGGTGGCTCCGATTGCCGCCACGACCATACGACTGGCCTCGACCGAGTACTACACAGACCTTGCTCGGACCATTCGCCGCGGCGAGACCTTCGACATCGAAGCCCTGGTCGAGCACCTGAACACCGTGGGGTACAGCGCGGCCGACGTTGTGGAAATGCCCGGCCAGTATGCCTTGCGCGGCGGCATCCTCGACGTTTATTCGCCGGAGGCGGACCGGCCCGTACGCGTGGAATTCTTCGGGGACGAGGTTGAGTCCATACGCAAGTTCGATCCGGCAACGCAACGTTCTTCGAGCCCGGCGGACGAAGCCCTACTTCTCCCCCTTACTGAGACGCCCGTGCGAGAAGAGCTGTTGGGTGCGATTCACGTGCGCCTTTCCGGAGGGCGGATTACTGGGAATGAGGAAGTGATTGACCAAGCCGTGCGCTCCGGCGGTGTGACGGTCTTCCCGGGGTGGGAGTTCTACGCGCCCGTGGCTCGCGAGAGTCGCAGTCTGTTCGATTTGCTTCCCCAAGCTGCTGTGTTGACCGAGGAGCGCGAGAACTTGAAACAGGAACTCGATCGAACGTGGACGCGCATCGAGGAGGCTCACGAACGCAGCGGCGTCGGCAACCTGGTTAGGCCCGGAGACCTCTACTTCTCACCCAGGGACTGGTGGCAGACTCTGGGGACGCTGCCGGGCGCGGACCTGGAACATCTCGGCATCACCCGGGCCGAAGATAGCGATACCGCAGTGCAATTTCAGTCGCAGCCTACACCCCGCTTCCATGGCTCGGTCCCGGCGATGCTCGAAGAAGTGCAGAAGCTCATCGGGCAAGGGACCGGCGTGGTATTCGCCGCGCCCAATACCGGCGAGGTGGAGCGGCTGGCCGATGTCTTCACCGAGTACAACGTCTCGTTCCGCCTGGGTAGCCGCACGCGTGGCGGCGAAAGTTACGCTGACGAGACCGCTTATTTTGCGCAGGAAATTCTGGCCACCACGTTGGTGAAAGCTTACGTGCCAGACGGCGTGGTCTTCCCCGAGGCGCACCTGGCCATCTTCGGCGCGCGCGATCTGTTCGACGAATCGGAACTCGTGGCCTCCCGGCCGCAGCGGCAGAAATCGAAAGTTTCGGCATTTCTCTCAGACTTTCGCGATCTGCAGGTGGGCGACTACGTGGTTCACGTGGAGCATGGCATCGCTCAATACCAGGGCCTAAAGGAGATCAATCAGGGCGACGGACCCGCGGAGTTCATGCAACTGGAGTTCGCCGAATCCACGCGCCTCTACGTGCCGCTGACTCGCCTCGATCTCATCCAGAAATATCGTTCGGCCGAGGGTGCCAAGCCAGTGCTCAGTCACCTGGGCACGGCGACGTGGGCGAAGACCAAGGCGCGCGTTCACAAGGCCATGAAAGACATGGCGGACGAACTGTTGAAGCTCTACGCGCAGCGGCAAATGGCGCAGGGGCATGCCTTCCCTGCCGATACCGAATGGATGAAAGAGTTCGAAGACGCCTTCGAGTTCACCGAGACCGAGGACCAGGCGCAGGCCATCACGGATGTGAAGGTCGATATGGAATCCGGACGGCCGATGGACCGCTTGCTGTGCGGGGACGTCGGCTACGGGAAGACCGAGGTTGCCATGCGCGCCGCCTTCAAGGCCATCAGCGACAACAAGCAGGTCGCGGTTCTGGCGCCGACTACCGTTCTGGCATTTCAGCACTACGAGACTTTCAAGCAGCGCTTTGCGGCGTTCCCCGTCACGATCGAAATGATCAGCCGCTTCCGTTCGCCCAAACAGCAGAAGGAAATCCTGCAGAAGGCGGAGGCCGGCAAGATCGACGTGCTGATCGGCACGCATCGCATTCTTTCAAAGGACATCAAGTTCTCCGATCTGGGGCTATTGATTGTCGACGAAGAACAGCGCTTTGGCGTCCGTCACAAGGAGCGCCTGAAGCAGATGCGCAAGCAGGTCGACGTCCTCACCATGTCGGCCACGCCCATTCCGCGCACACTGCATATGTCCCTGGTCGGGCTGCGTGACATGAGCGTCATCGAGACGCCGCCCAAGGATCGCATGGCGATTCAGACCGTCGTGGCCAGCTGGGACGAGAAGCTGATCCAGTCAGCGCTCGAGCAGGAACTGGAGCGTGGCGGCCAGGTCTATTTTGTGCATAACCGGGTCGAGAGCATCTGGGAAATCGCCGCGAAATTGCAGGAACTCGTTCCTAAGGCACGCATTCTCGTGGGCCACGGGCAGATGGTGGAGACGGAACTCGAGAAGGTGATGCTCAAGTTCATGCATCACGAAGCGGACCTCCTGGTGGCTACGACCATCATCGAGAACGGGCTGGACATCCCCCTGTGCAACACCATCTTGATCAATCGCGCCGAGCGCCTGGGACTCTCTGAACTGTACCAGCTGCGCGGCCGAGTGGGCCGTTCGGACCGACGAGCCTATGCCTACTTGTTGTTGCCGTCGGACATCGAGCTGACCCCCATCGCCCGGCGTCGCTTGGCTGCGCTCAAGGAGTTCTCCGATTTGGGCGCGGGGTTCAAGATCGCTGCACTTGATCTCGAGCTGCGCGGAGCGGGCAACATGCTGGGCGGAGAGCAAAGCGGGCACATCGAAGCGGTCGGCTTCGAGCTCTATACGCAGATGCTCGATCGTGCTGTTCGCGAGCTGAAGGGAGAGATGCCCGAGGAAGAAATCGCGACCCAGCTGAACCTCGGCCTGAATATCCGCATTCCGGCGGAGTACATTCCCGAGGAAAACCAGCGCCTGCGAATGTACAAACGGGTCGCAGGCGTGGAACGTGAATCGCAATTGCGTGATGTGCGGGCGGAACTCGGCGATCGCTACGGGGAACCACCGCCGGCGGTGCGCAACCTGCTCGACTATGCCGACCTGAAGCTGCTGGCCGTCCGCGTCGGAGTAAGTGCCATCGATCGCAAACGGGATCAGGTCAGCATAAAGTTCCGGCAAAATGCGACCGTCGATGCTGAGCGCCTGGCTCGTTTCGTTGCATCGCAACGGGGAGCACAGTTCACTCCAGACGGCACTCTGAAGTTTTCGCAAAAGGCGACGGGTGCCGCCGAGGTGCTGGTGCTTCTGAAAGACTTGTTGGAGACCCTTGCGACCCAAGCGACGGCCCCGTAGTCCTTTGCAAGAATGGAGCGATTGGCAATCGGGATTATCTTCGAGCTTTTCAACATGAACGCTTCGCGGGAATTCGCCACTGCTGGTATTGTGATCGGTTGCTCCGGGCCACTTTTCACTTTATTGTCAGTCGGGACTCCGTGCCCCCCAGGGAGAGAATGAAAACCTTATGCCGATGAAAGTTCGCAAAGCGGTCTTCCCCGCGGCGGGCCTGGGCACGCGCTTCCTGCCCGCCACCAAGGCCCAGCCCAAAGAAATGCTGCCCATCGTCGACAAGCCCATCATTCAATACGGCGTAGAAGAAGCACTGGCGGCGGGCTGCGATCAGATCATCATCGTGACCGGACGAGGCAAGCAGTCGATCGAGGATCACTTCGACGTCAGCTACGAACTCGAGAAGATGCTCGAGGAGCGCAAAAAGACCGACCTGCTGAAGATCGTCCGTTCTATTTCCGACATGATTCATATGGCCTACGTCCGCCAGAAGGAAGCACTCGGCCTCGGACACGCTGTCCTGATGGCGCGAGAGTTGGTCGGTAACGAGGCATTCGCAGTGCTGCTCGCCGATGACGTTATCGACGCCGAAGAGCCCTGTTTGAAGCAAATGATGCGGGTGTTCGAAGAAACGCAGTGCTCGGTCGTGGCAACCCAAGTGGTCGAAGGTCCGGCTATCTCGGCCTATGGTGTGCTCGATGTCAAGCCAGCCGATGGGCGTTTCGGTGGACGCCTCTACGAAATCAACAATATGGTCGAGAAGCCGAAGCCGGAAGAGGCGCCTTCGAACCTGGCGATTATAGGACGCTACATTCTTACCCCGCGTGTGTTCGAAATTCTCGCTGATACTCCGCACGGCACGGGTGGAGAACTGCAGTTGACGGATGGTCTGCGCGCGCTGCTGAAAGAACAGAGAATCTACGCTTACGTCTACGAAGGACGACGCCACGACACGGGCGACAAGCTCGGTTTTTTGAAGGCGACCGTCGAGTTCGCGTTGAAGCGGCCTGCTCTGGGCGACCAGTTTCGGGAGTACTTGAAGGAACTGAAGCTCTGATTCGTCTACTCGTGCGCCGAACTCCAGCCCATCATTCCATTACCTTACTCAGAATAATGTCGTGGGTCCAGTCCTGCTTGAAGCCTTGTTGCCGCAGGAACGTGGCCAACTGTCCGCGGTGATGCACGCTGTGCAGGACCGCCTGAATCAGCATCTTCCGCGGGCTAGCCTTTAAAGTACCGAAGCCAAGCGGGCTCAGTTTTGTCCAATCCTCGAGGGCCGCCTTGTCGAGGAATTCCTGGAATTTCCGGTCGGCCTCCTCGCTAATCGCGAAAAGTTCGTCCAGCGTAGCAGTGGGCAGCTTCTCGAAATCGGCTCTCGGTAGGCCGTGCACGCGATTTGCGAAGGACAATTCCGCGGCGAAGATGTGGCAGACCAGCTTTCGAACCGTGCCCGCACCGGCAACATCACAGGGGAGATCGAGCGCGGCGGGATGCTCCGCGAACCAGCGCTTCCAGTGACTGGTCTCGTCGGCGTTATAGGCCAAAAGATCTGTGAATCGGATACCTGGGTCCATGGAGGCATCGCCTTTTCGGGGAAAAGCATCAGTCGAGTAAATCGCCGAGTCGGGAGCCTAGCGAACTCTGCAACTTCTTCGATTTCTCTTCGACGCCGCGTGCCAACTTTTCTTTGTGCGCGTCGAGTTTGCTCGCGATGGGCGGGTCCGAGAGAGCGATGATTTGTGCAGCCAGGATTCCCGCATTGGTGGCTCCCGGCTTGCCAATCGCGACCGTCGCCACGGGAATGCCCGCGGGCATTTGCACGGTAGCAAGCAAGGAATCCATACCCCGCAAGGAGGTGGACGGAATCGGCACACCGATGACAGGGAGCGTGGTGTGGGCAGCGATCACGCCGGCCAGGTGGGCAGCCCCGCCCGCTCCGGCGATGATGACTCGAACGCCGCGTCCGGCGGCCTGGCGCGCAAACTCGGCCGTACGATCCGGAGAACGGTGGGCCGAGGTTACGTCGATCTCGTAGGCGATTCCGAATTCTTCCAACGCTTTTCCAGCCTCGCGCATGATCTCGAGGTCAGAATCGCTGCCCATAACAATAGAAACCAATGGTTGCTTGCTCATGACAATTGTGTGTACTCGAAATCAGAACGAGAAAACTACCAGACCTACTTCTTCAAAGCTCGCGCCGCGATGTCCTTGCGGTAATGCATTCCCTCAAATCCGATGGTTGAAACGGCCTCGTACGCCCGCTG
>Ga0137358_10000230_pt1 | contig 22638 bp, 20 predicted proteins | sample Mad1_20_16metaG_FD_105551 | JGI IMG/M metagenome (GOLD analysis project Ga0137358, IMG submission 105551) | Vadose zone soil microbial communities from Angelo Coast Range Reserve, California, USA - Mad1_20_16 metaG | ecosystem: Environmental > Terrestrial > Soil > Vadose zone | place: USA... | reverse complement strand
CACGAGCAGACGGTGAATCTGCTCTCCTTCCAGCAACTGCCGAAGAAAGTGTTCGACACACAGGTCGCATTCAACATGGTGGCGCGCTACGGAGAGCAGTCCGCCCCCGCGCTGACCACAATCGAGCGTCGCGTGCTCAAGCACTACCAGCGCATCGCGGGCAAGGACGCTCTGCTGGGGTCGCTCCTGTTGCTGCAAGCACCCATTTTTCATGGGCACGCCTTTGCCCTGCATATCGAGATGGAAAAGCCAGTAGAGATCGAGAGCATCTCCAAGGCGCTCGCCGGGGAGCATGTGACCATCACCGGTCTGGCAGAAGAATCGCCGAGTAACGTGAATGCGGCGGGCCAAGGCGATGTCCTGGTATCGATTCAGCCGGACCCAAGTTTTGCCCACGGGCTGTGGTTGTGGGCAGCAGCGGATAACCTGCGCGTCGCCGCTGCCACCGCGGTGGAATGCGCGGAAAACATGGCCGCTTCTCGTCCCAAAGGAAAGATCCAATGACCGATGCGGTCCATGTGGTCAATGTGGCGCGGGCGCCCTCGCCCACGAAGAGCGGGGAGAGCCGCAAGCAGTTTTCAAGGCCAGGATATTCGCTGCCTATCGCGACGGTGCTGCTATTGATCTTGATTTTGCTTTTCAGTGTAGCTTGCGGCTATCACACCGCCGGCCACGGCGTCACTCTTCCTGCCGACGTTCAGACGATTGCGATTCCCGCCTTCGTCAATCAGACGCAAACCTACAAGATTGAGCAGAAGCTGACCGCGGCCGTGGTGAGGGAGATGGTGACTCGTACCCATTACCACGTCCTGAACCAATCCAGCGACTCTGCCGATGCAACCCTTCGCGGCATCGTGGTCAGCACTTCAACTTCACCGTTGACCTACGATTCGCAGACCGGGAGGGCTTCGAGCGCGTTGGTGGTCGTGACCGCGAGGGTTACACTGACCGACCGCCAGGGCAAGGTTCTCTACGAAAATCCTTCTTACCTGTTTCGGGAGGAGTATGAGGTCTCGCGTGAACTTTCCAGCTTCTTCGAGGAGGATTCGCCCGCGCTGCAACGGCTGTCGCGCGAGTTTGCCCGCACGCTGGTAAGCAGTGTGCTGGAGGGTTTCTGAGACTGGAGGGCTTCTGAAAAATCGACGATTTCTGATGGGAGGTTTTTGATGCGGGCCTTTGCAAAGGCTGATCGGTTCGTTTCCGAAGTGGAAGCCCGCAAGCTTCGTCCAGTCTATGTTTTCGTGGGCGATGAGGTTTTCTTCCGCAAACGCTGCCGCGAAGCCATCCTTCAACACCTGGTGCCGGCGGAACTCCGCGATTTCAGCCTGTTCGAATCTGACCTGTCCGAGACCGATCTCGCGGAAATTCTCGACCGCGCGCGCACTCCTTCGCTAATGGCGCCATTTCAGGTGTTCTTCATCCACGGCGTGAAGAGTCTGTTCGGGCGCGGATCGAACGAAGACAAACTGGCTGCGATCGAGGCCTACAGCAAAGACCCGAACCCGGACGCTGTCCTGATTTTTGTCGCCGACCACATCAGCATCCCGGCGGACGCGCGCCGCATGGACATGACCGACAAGGACCGCTACGAGCGTATCCGGGAGACACTGGGCGGATACTGCGCCATCGTCGAACTGGCGCGCGTGGAAGAAAGTGAAGCGGTCCGCTGGATCGGCGAATACGGCAACACCCGGGATGTAAAGATTGACGCCGACGCCGCGCGAGAACTGGTTGACGCTCTCGGCGGGCACATGATGATGGTTTCTAATGAACTGGAGAAGTTGATTCTCTACGTGGGCGAGAAAAAGCGAATCACGCTGGGCGACGTGGAAACCATGGTGCTGAGGGCGAAGCAGAGATCGTTGTACGAGCTGACCGACGCAATTTCAGCCAAAGACCGGGTACGCGCGCTACAAATACTGGATGCGATTTTGAGCAGCGGTGACGGGGACGAAGCCGCCATCGGACACATTTACATGCTGGCCAAGACTTTTCGCCAGATGCTGGTGATTCTGGAACGCAATGTGCGCGACCAGCGCATGCTCTGGGCCGCACTCTGGCAGGGGTTTCGCGTACCGCCATTCGCTGCCGACGATATCATCAAGCAAGCCCGCCGCTACAAATCAAAGCGTGAGCTGACTCGGGCCATTCGACTGGTGGCGAAAACCGACTTGGCCCTGCGTTCGAATCCGCCGACCAAACGATTCGTACTGGAAAAGCTAATCCTGGATCTTACCGCCGAGGCTAAGCCTGAAATCCCGGGCTGGTCACAAGAAGAACTGCCGGTCTAGGAATCACCGGATGACGACAAGAGAGGTTTTCCACGATCTGATCGAGTTTCCCTGGATCGTATTCGTCCTCTACTGGATCGTCGGCGCGATCAAGACCCACGCCACTCGCGAGAAAGAGTCTTTCGCTTCTCGATTTGCCATCCTCTTGCTTGAAATCGTTGGCTACCTGCTCATATTCAACGGTTCAGCAGGAATCGGCTTCCTGGGAAATCGATTCATCCCCCGCACCATGGCGATCACGATTCTGGGCGTGGCCTGTACCTGGGCAGGTATTGGGCTGGCCGTTTGGGCTCGCTATCACCTGGCGGAGTATTGGAGCGCGAGGATCACCATCAAAGAAGGCCATCAGCTCATCCGCACTGGACCCTACGCTCACTTGCGACATCCCATCTATTCTGGACTAGTTCTGGCGACAGTCGGTTCGGCTCTGGTAATCGACGAGTGGCGATGCGTCCTGGGTATTTGCCTAGTGCTGACGGGATATTGTTTGAAAGCGAGGAAGGAAGAAAGCATGCTCAGTCAGCAATTCGGAGACGCATTCCACGAGCACCAGAAGCGCACCGGCTTCCTGATCCCACGTTTCCGCTGAAATTGCTGAAAGGCAATTTTCTGAGAGCTAAAAGCTAATAGCTTACTTCAACGCATTCACGCGGGCGCTTAGACGGGACTTATAGCGCGAGGCAGTGTTCTCGTGGATTACGCCCTTCTGGATGGCCTTATCGAGGGCGGAAACGGTCTGTCTGAAGATCAGCTCGGCGCCGGCTTTGTCGCCTTTGGCCAGGGACTCACGCAGCTCGCGCAGCGCGCCGCGCAGCCGGGAAGTGTTGGCGCGATTGCGGACGCTTCGTGTCTCGGTTTGGCGGGCGCGTTTCAGAGCCGAAAAATGATTTGCCATATTTGGTTCGTTACCTTCGTTTCTATGGAGACCTGTTCCAGTTGATATTGAATACGCTATTTTACGGGAGTACGTCGCAGATGGTCAAACCCTTATGCCGGATGCCCTCGAGCGCCTGAAAATCCTGCTCAACTCATCCACGCCCATCGTCGTGATGGAAACCGTGGAAGAGATGCGCGCCGTGCGTCTGGTGCGCGTGGCCTGCTCGTCGTTGAATCTGGCCACCTTCGAGTGGAGCATAGCCAGCGGACTGATTCGCTGCGGAAATAACGTAGGAGAACTAGTCCCGGAACCGGCCCGGGTCTTGGCCAGTGGGCACGGCGCCAACGGATACATCGCCAACGCCACTGGGCACGATCCGAATGACGTCGGTGCCCAGGCGCTGTACAACAGCAAAGAACCTGCCCAGGCGCTCAGCAACCTGGAAGCGATGTCGCTGGAAGCGGCGTTCGTCCTCAAAGACTTTCATCGCCACATGGAAGATCCGGTAGTCGTCCGGCGGCTGCGCGACGTGGGACAAAAGTTTTCCGCCAACCGGCGCACCATCGTCATCACTGCGCCTTCGATCACGATTCCGCCGGAACTGGGTAGCCTGGTTGAGTTCCTGGAACTCCCTTTGCCGGACAAACAGCGTCTGCGCCAGATCATCGGCGAAATGAGCGTAAGAGTAGGGAAGACCCGTACTCTGAAACGCACCTTGGATGCGGCAGGCCTCGACGCCATGGCGAACAACTTGCGCGGCTTAACCGAGCAAGAAGCTGAGCGAGCGGCTTCACAGGCGATCGTGACCCGGTACGGACTCATGCCGGAAACCGTTACCGACGTGTTGCAGGCGAAAAAAGAGCTGCTGCGCCATTCCGGAATGCTGGAGTTCATTACTACGCCCGAAAATGACGCGCCCGAAAACCTGGCCACGGTGGGAGGTCTCGACAATCTCAAAGGCTGGCTGGCACAAAGGCGTGGCACCTGGGAAGACGCCGCCCGCGACTTTGGTCTGGAGCCGCCGCGAGGAGTGATTATTCTTGGGGTGCAGGGCTGCGGCAAGAGCATGTGTGCCCGTGCCATCGCTGGCGAGTGGAAGCTGCCGCTGGTGAAATTCGATTCCGCCGCCATTTTCGACAAGTACATCGGTGAGACCGAGAAGCGAATCCAGAAAGTCTTTCGCGTCGCGGAAGGACTCGCGCCCTGCGTGTTTTGGATTGACGAACTGGAAAAGGTATTTGCCGGAAGCGGGCCAGATTCGGCCTCAGTAGACGCAGGCGTCTCCTCGCGCATCCTTGCGGCCTTCCTTTCCTGGATGCAGGACCGCAAAGCCCCGGTGTTCGTGGCCGCCACTTGCAACAATGTCACCGCCCTGCCGCCGGAGTTGATCCGCAAAGGCAGGTTCGACGAATTGTTTTTCGTCGATCTGCCAAATCAGGTGGAGCGCAAACAGATCTTTGCCATTCACTTGGCGCGGCGGAAAAGGATTCCGGCGGAATTTGATCTCGATCGCGTGGCCACTGCCGCGAAAGGATACTCCGGGGTTGAGATTGACGCCGCGGTGCAGACCGCGCTGTACGCGGCATTCTCGAGCAAGCAGACGGTCAGCACCCAAGGCTTGCTGCAGGCACTGAAGGCCACCGTACCGCTCTCCATCACCCGGTCAGAAGAGATCCAGGCGTTGCGGACGTGGGCTAAACAACGGGCGGTGCCAGCCTCAATGGCCGACGCCAAGGGAGAAGGAGCTTAAGGAGTTAGGCGTTAGCCATCCCGTGTGGGGCGGACACTCTTGTCCGCCGCCTTTGACTCTGAATTTACGTACACAAACCTCCCTCGCACCCTCAGTAACCAAACAGAAACCAGGGTCCCAACCAAAAACCCACTTCAAAATCGGCGAACAAGAGTGTCCGCCCCATACGGCCAGCAGCGATCCTCAATGTCCGGACGGAACGGACTTGCGCAACTCATCAGCCGATCCGTTCAGCAGATTGCGCAGCAAAGCGACTTCGGCCGCAATTCCTGTGTGCAGCGCCAGGTCCACATCAGGAGCGAACAGGGGAGAGTGATTGGATGGCAAATTTGTTCCCGTCGCTTTCGCTTCCGTAAATTTATCGGGATCTGCCCCACCCAGACTAAAGTAGAACGACGGGATGCCCTGAGCCGTGAAGAAAGAAAAATCCTCCGAAGCCATTCCGGGATCTTCGACCACCACATTCTCTTTGCCGAGGGTTGATTCAAGAACGCCCTCCAGACGCTGAGTCAGGGCCGGGTCGTTATACACGGCATCCGTGGCTTCGTAGTGCTCGATCTTAGGTTCACGCAACGCACCCGCTGCGTTGGCTTCCGCCTTCGTGATCCGCGCGATGGCAGCGAGCACCTGCTTGCGAACTTCCGGTTTATAGCTGCGGACGGTAATCCCGAGCTCAGCCTGGTCAGGGATGATGTTATTTTTCGTGCCGGCTTGAATGTATCCAATTGTGACGACTGCCACCTCCCCGGGCTTCACTTCGCGGGAGACGATGGTCTGTAGCGCGATCACGGTGCGGGCCGCGATTACGATTGGGTCGATAGTGCTGTTGGGCTGGGAGCCATGCCCGCCTTTCCCGTAAATCGTAATGCGCAGCGAATCGGCGTTTGAAAATCGGTGACCCGGGCCGAGTCCGACTTTCCCCGCCGCCAGCTGGTTGCCCACGTGCAGGGCTAAGGCCACGTCTGGCTTGGGAAAACGTGTCATGAGGCCATCCTCGATCATTCGTTTAGCGCCGCTGATGGTTTCCTCGGCAGGCTGGCCAATCAAAATGAGCGTTCCGTGCCAGGCGGCTTTGTTGTGAGCCATGATGGCCGCGGTTCCGAACAGAGATGCCATGTGCACGTCATGTCCGCAGGCGTGCATGACGCCGACATCACGTCCAGAATCATCTTTGGCACGGACCTTGCTGGCGTAAGGGAGGCCCGTCTTTTCTTCGACCGGAAGGGCGTCGAGCTCGGTGCGAAGCATCACGGTCGGGCCCGCGCCGTTCTTCAGGAGGGCGACGACTCCAGTTCCACCAACTTGTTCGGTGACCGCATATCCGAGATCACGGAGACGGCCTGCCAACTTCGCCGCAGTTTGGGTTTCATGCGAAGAGAGTTCCGGATTCTGGTGTAGATCAAGATATAGCGCCCGCGCATCGGAGTAGATGGCCTCAACCTCGCCGGAGCGGGAGGGAGCCTGAGAACAAGTAACAGCGGTCAACGTTACGAGCAGGAAAGAGCGTGCCAATCTCATTGTGGCGTGAATGATATCTGGAGCTAGGGCCTAGCTGCAATTCCCACCGGTGCGACCCAATCCACACTCCGTCTGGGGTGTCCTACCCGACTCGCGCCATCTTCCACCTATAAAGTTACCCTAGGTTCTCGACGCCATTGACTCCCGTCCGCGAGCGGGGGTAACCTTTATCGTAATGGTAGTTGCCTGTACCTCGAGGCGAGCACCCTCGGCTGGTTCCACCTCCAGACATAAGAATGGTTTGTCCGCAAGGAGGCAGGAGTGCGCCTGCCCGTCCTGCGGTACAACTTGGACGAGTCAACGACCGGTCCACCGCACAGGGAACTGAGCATGCAAGGCTCGGGAGGAAGAGCGCCAAACACTAAATGAAGAAGAGCATTGAAATTAGTCCTAACATCGGAACCCTGTTCGGCACGCGGGATGAGAATCTGCGCCTGCTGGAAGACGGCTTGAACATCAATATTGACTTGCGCTCCGATTCCATTGACCTGGAAGGGGCGGCGCGTGATGTGGCCCGCGCTGAGCAAGTCTTTGCCGACTATGACCACCTGCAGCGCTCCGGGCACGTTTTCAACAATGGCGATCTGGGCAGCATGCTGCGCGTCCTGTTGGCCGACCACAAGACTACGTTGCGCGGCTTGGCCGAAGCTGGACGCCTACGTTCGTTCGGGCGGCGTACGGTACAGCCCAAGAGCGTGAACCAGCGTCGTTATCTCGAGGTCATCGAGAGTCACGACATGGTGTTCGGGATCGGGCCGGCGGGAACTGGCAAGACCTACCTGGCCGTGGCCATGGCGATCTCCGCGTTGTTATCCAAACGCGTGAACCGGATCATTCTGGCGCGTCCCGCAGTCGAAGCGGGCGAGCGTCTGGGGTTCCTGCCGGGAACGTTGCAGGACAAGATCGATCCCTACCTGCGTCCCTTGTACGACGCCCTTTACGACTTGCTCGAACCGGAGAAGGTGGACCGGTATCTGGAGAAGAACGTGATCGAGATTGCGCCGATTGCGTTCATGCGGGGCCGCACGCTGAATGATTCGTTTGTGATCCTCGACGAGGCGCAGAATACGACTTCCGAGCAGATGAAGATGTTCGTCACCCGCTTGGGGTTTAATTCCAAAGCGGTCATTACCGGAGACGTCACCCAGATTGATCTGCCCAACGCGAAGCGCAGCGGTCTGCTCGAAGCTGCCGATGTTCTCAAGCACGTCGAAGGCTTGGCTTTCGCGTATTTTGACGATACTGACGTGGTGCGGCACCATCTGGTGCAGCGCATCATCCGCGCCTACGATGAGCACAAGGCCAGAGCGGCGGAAGGGGAGGTGTCGCTGCTCGACTCCCATGCGAATGGCAAGCCAAATGGGACGGAGTCAGCGCTCTTGAATAAGAACGGCGGAGACAAGAACAGTGGGTTGCCTTCGGAAGTAGAAACCAGCGAGTAGAGCAGGTAAGATTGAGCGGGAGGGCGCCTGGATTTGGCCCTCCTGTTTGTTTTTGGGGTCACGCAAAAAAGATTTTTGACCGCGAAGAGTGCGAAGAAGACCTTGGTGATCTTAAGAGAGTCTGTAGCCGGATTGAGCGATGCAACTTTGGCGAAGTTTGTGGCCCGGGCCAGTCGCACGGTCAAACTGCGGGGCGTCGTCAACGTGCTAGTGACGAGCAGCCGGGAATTGCGCGCGCTCAACCGTCGTTTTCGTGGGAAGGACCAGCCCACGGACGTGCTCTCATTTTTGCCCGGACCGGGTTTGGTGGAAGCTTTGGCGGGTGATATCGCGATTTCAGCGGAGATCGCGGAACAGAACGCACGCCGGCTCGGCCATTCGCCGGCGCAGGAAATAAAGATTCTTGTTCTGCACGGAGTCCTTCATCTCGCGGGATACGATCATGAATGCGACCATGGAGTAATGGCGGGCAAGGAGGCGAAATTGCGGCAGTCGTGGGGGCTGCCGGTGGGGCTCATTGAGAGGTATGGGAATGGAGGGCAGAAGAGCTTGAATCGCAAGGGCCGCGGATCGGCGATGCTGGCAAAGACCGCGGGCGGGGGCGCCCGCGCCACGCGAGAGCCACCGACACAGGCACGGATACGATGAATTACGCCATCGGAGCTGCGCTGCTCGTGATGCTTTGCTTGCTGACGCTGGTTTCCTACCTGGACCGCGTCTACACGGAGATCGGCAAATTCCTTTCGCGGGAGTTCCAGGACAACATTGCCACGTTCGAGCAAAAAATCGAGCCCAAGCTCGGAGTAGGCCGGGCGCGCGCGGCGCTGTCCATGGCGGTGCTGACCCACATCATGACCGCTGCCATCGCCATGCTGGTGGGTTTCGCCGTGTTCCGCGACCGCGCCTGGAGCGTGTACGAAATCCTGCAGGCTACACTCAGTCTCGTTCTCATCGTCATCCTGTTCAACCGCTTTCTACCCTTTCTTTTCTTTTCCCGGACCAACGGCGAATGGCTGGCGCGCTGGGTGCTGCTGCTGAAAATATTGATTTACGTCGCCCTGCCGGTAACTGTGGTGCTGGGATTTTTACAGTCGGTCACTGCGCTGACCAAAGAGCACTCAGACGAAGCGCCCGAAACCCAGGCGGAAGCGGTGGATGCGCTCATCGAAGCGGGCCGGGAGGAAGGCATTCTGCACGAAAGCAATCGCGACCTGATCCAGTCGGTCGTCGAATTTGGCGAGAAAACCGTACGTGAGGCAATGAAGCCGCGCCCGGAAATCGTGGCTGTCCCTACCAACACAACGGTCGAGCAGTTCATCGAGCTGCTCAAAAACAAGCCCTTCTCCCGGGTGCCGGTTTTTGAGGGCACGATTCACAATATCGTGGGTATTGTGTACGCGCAGGATGTGCTGCAAGTGCCGGATACGGAAGCCCGCTTCCGTACGGTAGACACGCTGATGCGCCGCGATGTTTATTTTGTGCCCGAGAGCAAGTTGGGCAGCGATCTGCTCCGTGAAATGCAGAAAAATAATGTCCGCATGGCCGTTGTGGTTGATGAATATGGAGGAGTGGCGGGACTGGTCACCATCGAAGATCTGGTGGAAGAAATCGTTGGAGAAATCCGCGATGAACACGAGAAGATGGAGGTCATCCGCGAGACCGATCATTCCTACATCGTGCCCGGTAACATGGATGTGGACCGCCTTGGCGAAATGTTCGGCATACGGCCTGAAGGGAAAGAATCGGCCACGGTGGCAGGACTGGTGAGCGAACTGGCGGGACGCATTCCGCATCGCGGCGAAGTGGTGGAAGAAGAGGGTCTTCGTTTCGAGGTTCTGGATGCCACCGAGCGGCGGGTGGAGCGGGTAAGGATTTCACTAGCCAAGCCGACGCAGATGAAGCTGATATAGTGTTGATTGTGTGGCGCGGACGCCCTCGCTCGCGTTGGTCGCTGCAAAGCTGAGACTGCGGAGCTTTCGCCCGGTTCGGACGTTCGGGGGTTGCTGTCTCCCGCATTCATTTCTCATGCCCTTTCATTCCGGATTCGTCTGCATCCTGGGCCGGCCCAACGCCGGCAAATCCACTCTGCTCAATGCGCTGGTAGGCCAGAAGGTCGCCATTATCAGTCCCAAGCCGCAGACTACGCGCAACCGCATCCTGGGAATCCTGCACGTGCCCAAACAAAAGGGAAGGCCGGGCGGCCAGGTCGTTCTCATTGACACGCCAGGAGTTCATAGGCCCGACACTTCGCTTGGCCGGAAGATGATGGCGGAAGTGCGGGAAGCGTTGGATGGCTGCGAACTGGTTCTGCTGATCGTGGACGTGACGCGAAAATTCGCGCAGGCTGACCACTTCGTGCTCGAGATGGTGAAGAGGTCCAACCCGCTGGTGTTCCTTTTGCTCAATAAGATTGATCTCCTGCGTGGCACGAAGGACAGGTTGCTGCCAGTCATCGATGAATACCGGAAACTCCACGACTTCCGGGAAATCATCCCTCTTTCCGCTCGTAAACGCGAAGGCCTCGATGTGCTCCTGGAAAAAGTGATTCGATTCCTGCCTGAAGGCCCACCCTATTTTGCTGAGGACCAGATCACCGACCAACCCGTCCGCTTTATGGTGGCCGAAGTCATCCGGGAACAAGTCTTGCTCGAGACCAGTGAGGAGGTTCCGTACGCGACCACGGTGGTGATCGAGCAGTTTGAAGAAAAGGCCAGACTGACTCGCGTCGCGGCGGTGATCTTTTGTGAACGGGACGGGCAGAAGGGGATCCTGGTTGGCAAGGGGGGGCAGATGCTGAAGAAGATTGGCACGGCGGCCCGGTTGCAAATCGAGACGATGCTGGGTAAGAGAGTGTTTCTGGAACTGTTCGTGAAAGTTCGGGGAAACTGGCGGGAGTCCCACGAGTTCGTCGAGGAGCTGGATTGGCGCCGCCAGGTTGAGAGTTTGACGGGGAGCGGCAAGCTATGAACCCTCGTCACTTTGCTCGACAGCCGCGATCACTGTAGAATCCCGGAGCGCGTCAAGACCGGACAGGAAAGCAGGACATGACCGACAATCCCCAGATCCACAATTTTGAAACCGGAAAATCGAGCCTGAAGCTGAAAGTAACGCTCGCAGCGGATCGGGATGCGGTAGATCCAGTCGTGCAGAGCGTGATGGAACTCGTGCGGCAGATCCATTGCGAGTCGGATAAGCATGACGCCATCGAGTTGGCGCTAACCGAAGCGTTGGCCAATGCCGTGGTACATGGCGCCAAGGGCGACCCTTCGAAGATCGTTGAATGCGACGTGGTTGCTAACCAGGATCAGAGTATACTGATCGTGGTTCGCGACCCGGGTAAGGGATTTGATCCAGGAGAAATTCCCAATCCCTTGCGTGGCGAAAGCGTTTATTCCGATCACGGCCGTGGAATTTTCCTGATCAATCAGCTGATGGATGAGGTGAAGTTCTTGAAGAACGGCAGTGAAATCCACATGATCAAGCGGTAGAGCTTAACCAGCCAAACCCGACCCACCGGCTATTCCTTCACCGCGATTCCCAGCGTTTTCATCTTCCGATACAAATGACTGCGTTCCAGACCCAGCACTTCCGCGGTGCGGCTGATGTTGCCGTGATTGTCGTCGAGCTTTTTCAAAATATAGTCGCGTTCGTAAGCCGCACGGGCCTGGTGTAAGGTGGAAAATTCGGTCCCGGTGGAGCGGCGGCTGCCATCACGGTGCACCAGCGGCGGCAGATGCTTGCGGTCGAAGCGAGTGGTGGTGGGATTCATGATGACAATCCGTTCGATCACGTTGCGCAACTCGCGCACGTTGCCGGGCCAGGAGTAGCGCATCAAGGTCTCGATGGCATCGTCGGTGATTTCGCGCGGCCGGCGGCCGTAAGTCGCGGAAAAATCCTTCAGAAAGTGCCTCGCCAGCAGGGGGATGTCCTCCTGGCGCTCACGCAGCGGTGGGACGGAGAAAGGGATCACGTTGAGGCGATAGAACAAATCTTCGCGAAAGTTGCCTCGGGAGATTTCTTCGTCCAGATCCTTGTTGGTGGACGCAATGAGGCGGGCATCCACCGTGACCGGTTCGTCACTTCCCACCGGCGTGAATCGCTGCTCGTCGAGAGTGCGCAAGACCTTGGACTGAGTCTTCAGGCTCATATCGCCGATTTCATCCAGGAACAGCGTCCCCCCGTTGGCCCGGTGAAATTTACCTTCCTTGTCGGCGGTCGCGGCGGGGAACGATCCTTTGTGATGACCGAACAGTTCGCTCTCGATCAAGTCCTCGGGGATGGCGGCGCAGTTCAGTTCAACAAACATCTCGCTCTTGCGTAAGCTTTGGGCATGGATGGCATGGGCGACCAATTCCTTCCCCGTACCCGACTCGCCGTAAATCAGAACCCGGCCGTTGGTCGGGGCCATGAGTTGGATTTGCTGGCGTAACGCCTTCATCGGAATGCTCCCCCCCACGATCACGCTGCGGGGCGCGAGCTGTCTCTTGAGTTCCCGGTTTTCCTGGCGCATCTGTTTGGCATCGATTGCATGCTTTACCAGGATGAGGGTCTTGTCGATGGAAAGCGGTTTCTCGAGGAAATCGTAGGCACCTAGCTTGGTGGCCCGTACTGCAGTCTCAATGGTGCCATGGCCGGAGATCATGATGACCTCGGGGGCGTTTTCCAAATCCCTGATCTTCTGCAGAGTATCGAGGCCATCCATTCCGGGGAGCCAGACGTCGAGCAGCACCACGTCAAACGCGCGCTTGCGCAGGCTCTCGAGGCAGGCTTCGCCGCTCTCCGCGGCCGCAGCCTTGTAGCCTTCATCCTCCAGCACGCCTTTGAGCGATTGCCGGATGCCGGATTCGTCGTCCACGATGAGAATGCTATGCATGCTGGCGAATGGTGGGAGCGGGAATCATTTCGACGGCCACAGGCAATTCCACCACGAACCGGGTGCCCACCGGCTGATTTTCCTCAACTCGAATGGAGCCGTGGTGGTCTTCAATGATGCGGCTGACGATGGCCAGTCCCAATCCAGTTCCGCGTTGCTTGGTGGAAAAGTATGGCAAGAAGAGCCGTTCTTTCAACTCCTGGGTAACGCCGTGGCCGGTATCGGCGACGGTGATTTCGATAGCATCCCGGCTGGCCACCAGCGACGTGGAGATCTGAATCTCACGCACTAGCGCACCTTGCATGGCCTCGGCGGCATTGTCCACAAGATTGGCCAGGGCGCGCTTGATGGCTTCAGAATCGGCCATGACCTTGGGAAGATCAATAGCCAGGAATGTCTGCACATGAATGCTGTCCAGCCGTCCGTTGAACATCGCCAGCGTATTTTCCACGATGGAGTTGATGTTCGCGGGAGCGGGCTGCGCCGTGGGAAAACGTGCTAGAGTCGAAAATTCATCCACCAGCGCACGCAATGTTTCCACCGCTCCGCCGATGGTTTCAGAGCAACTATGGAGAACTTCGAGCGAAGCGGCGTCAGGAGGAGAACCGCGATCGAGATGCCGGCGGATGCGCTCGGCGGAAAGCGCAATGGGCGTCAACGGGTTCTTGATTTCGTGGGCGACCCGCCGCGCCACTTCACGCCAGGCGGTTTGCTTCTGGGCCTTGAGTAGGTCAGACAAGTCTTCGAACACTAAAACATAGCCAAGCCTCTGCCCCTCGTGCTGGAGGGTCGCCACCGTGACCGCGGCGTTGAACGGGGAAGGATGCAGAGCCATTTCGAGTTGGGTGGTGGTCGTGCCCATGCGGTCGGCGCGACGCAACAGCGGTTCCAGGTCTTCCAGAACCTCCTGGGGAAATACGTCGCGCAAGGCGGCGCCGATGGCCACGTTCGGGTTTGCAGATTCGCCCCCGGAAGCGTTGAACATACGAAGCAAGGCGTGGTTTACGTGGGTAATTCGCCGGCCCGCGTCCAGCGAGAGCACGCCCGTGGGAATGCTTTCCAGAATGGTTTCAATGTGCCGGCGTCGCTGTTCCAGCGCGATGTTGGCGGCGCCCAGGTCGTGGCTGGAGGCGTCAATCTGGCGGCGGCTGGTTTCCAATTCTTCCGCCATACGGTTGAAAGAGCGTACCAGATCGCCGATTTCATCCGCGGCACTCACCTCCACCCGGTAGTCCAGGCGTCCGCGCGAAATTTCTTGCGTCGCCTCGGCCAGCGCCACTACCGGGCGGGTCACAAGCTTAGACAGATAGAGAGCCAGCCAGGTGGTAGAAAACAGCACTAGCACGGTCAGCAGAAGCAATAGCCCCATGTAGGTACGGCGAATCAATTTGCGTTCGCGGCTGAGTTCGAGATAACGCCGCTGACTGGCGTCCAGCGACTTTACCGTTTCCGAGAGTTTCTGCGGCAAAGGCATGCCCACCAGGATCAAGCCGCGGTTGTTCGCGCTGGCTCCGCCCACAATGTAGTCGGTCTGTTCCCAGTTCAGATGCACGATGGTATCGGTGGTCACCCGCTCCAGCGGAATCCTCGCTTTCAGAAGCGGCCAGGAGGCGGGCGCCGCGAAACTCGCCTGAGCGTTTCCATCCTCGATTGCCACCGCAAATCCGCCCTGCAAGGTGGGCTCATGCCGGCGAAATTCGCTCATGACTGTTGAAAAACTATGGCCGGCAAAGGCCCGTTGGGTCTCGGGCAACGCTGCAATAGACTCAGCCTCGGCCCGCGCATTCTGTGCTAGATACCGGGAGAGCAGGGAGGCCATGGCTGCGGTGTCTTCGCGCACTTCCTCAACCGGACGGGAAAACCACTTGTCGATCGAGCGATTCATCAACCCATAAGCAAACCAGAACATCATGATGACCGGCAAGAACGAGAGCAGCAACCCTCCCACCACCAGCCGGGTGCGGAATTTGGATCCCAGAACCCCCAGTCTGCGTTCGGCAAACAGCTTCAGCAGATTGCGCGCCAACACGAACGTGAGCGCGACGAAAAGCAGAAAAATCACTGCGGAGAGCGCCGCAAAGAACAAGAGTTGCTGGTTTGTGTCAGGATTGAGAAAGGGGAGATCGAAGGAAGACTGGGAGAGCAGGATACCAAACAGCACAAAGATCCCGACCGCCAGCAGGACGATCATTTTCTTCCGGCTGGGCGCTTCCTTATTGCGGGTTGAATTAGGAGTAGACACGTTCCTGATCGGCCTGGTTGAAGCTCAAACAGCTATAGATGAATAATCGGGTGTAAGTGGTTCATTATAAGCCTGAAGTGGATCGTGCGAGGGACGGACCCTGGGCATAACTTTAGCTAAGGGACACATCTGGTAACAGGGTCGTGCAGCAGGGCTTCACCATACCGCGGGCGGCGGCGCAACAAATTCGGGTCCGAGCGGAACGGAAGCAACGGCTTGCTGGCACTGCCAAGTCTCTCACCGTCCCCCGATCAGCACACCTTCACAGCGCTCACATGAAGATGATTGCCCGAAATGATTAGTTGGAAAACATCTTTGACTATCCGCGACCGCCCCGACAGCCCGAGACGCCGAGGCACGTACCTTGGCCCGATCGCCACTTGTCCGTGGCCCCCATTGTGCAGAGGTGGGATTGCTCTACATTAAGGAGTTTGGCACCAGAAACGGGCGGGGGAGTTCCAAAAGTGAGCAGACCTCTGGGGGTTTTCGCGGTTACTCTTTGGGGTCATGAGTAGCGAACTATTTCGGGCGATTTGCATAAAGGTTTTCCCATGAAAAGGATCCGCAGAAAAAAGCAGGCGAAACTGTTCTAAGGCAGAAGTGGCAGCTTGGATGCCGTGGAGCTTACGTGCCCGTCTTTCGTCCTTGTTGCCCAGACCAGGTTGCTATGTCGTTTCGTAGAACGTCCAGTCCCCGGAAAGCATCCTCGATGGCTTGATTTTCTTCTGGCGTTCCGCCATGGTCCAGATCGATCTCGCGCTTCCTCTGATGTAACGAACCTTCTGCTGCCCGAATGCGTTCTTCGATCTTCGACCAATCAGTTTCAAGCACAGCGGCTTTGTAGACATCCTGCCATTTGTATGCAGTCATGATGAACCTCCATTAGGGGGGTGCAGGTGCTGAACGGCTAAACGGCTGCGTTCAATTCGTCTCACTCTTCTTTTTCCACACGTAGAAATTTTCTTTGTCCGCCAGAGTCTCAATTTCCAGTCCATGCGAGGTTGAGGCGCGATGAACAGCGGAACGAAGGTTGGCCAATCCAATCCCGCCTACAGCAGCAAGCGGAATCTCCATTGCCGAACCCGGGGACAGCGTCTTTAACTCTTGAAGAATCCCAACCACGAGATCGTAGTGCTTCCCGCGTCGGCTTTTGTCCAGAGCATCGACCTTCACTTGCCGGTATTTCAAATCCGGCGGTTTGCCCTCGGCTTTTGGACGTCGTGCCATTGCCCTATCTCCTTTTAGCAATATAATAGCAAAACTATACGTATACGACAAATCTGTATTATTATGTGCGCTAGCGTACCGTTGGCTACTTCGCTTCTGTGCCATGCGGATTCATGCCTGCGCATAGGGCGCAGAATCTGCTTCAGTATTTCCACCTTTTTTTAGTGGCCGGGATAGGCTCTAGGCATGGAGCCGAAGCTGCCAACGCAGGGACGACCGAAGAAGCGGATGTGCCGTGATTCAAGGCGACGACAGATGTCGTGGAAAGAGCTGTTCCCGCGCGTCACAATCGTCAATGACCCGAAGAAATTGGCTGAGCTGAACGCAGAACTGGAGAGCGGCAAACTTGGACTCTCGCAAACCGAAAAGCAACCCTAAACACTAAGAGGACGTGTGAGCTATACGCGACTTGGTTAAAGACCGTTAACTATCCGTTTTAATCGGCTTCGTTGCCTTCTGTGTCTGTTTTAAGTCATGGCTCAGCCATGCTATTCACATTTTTGAGTTGGACTCCTACTTTGCCGCCGTGCGTCAGACGGTTACTGAGTGTGCCGCTCGTCGCCGAACCCGTCCCTGTAGGTGATGCCCCGTACACGTAGAGGGTCATGCGCGGCGTGCCGAGTAGAGGCATGGGGTTTTCGGGATCGGCGGGCTTCGCCTGACGGAAAAGATGTGTGGCCTTTGTCCGGGAGCCAATATATCCGCCCCCCTCTCGAATCCCGGTGGTGGTGTCGGCAGGGACCTCACTAAGGGGGTACGTTGCCAGCCAAGAGTGTATCCAGGCTTTCGCGTTGTAGGCTGGCGTTCTCGAAGTTCGTCATGGCGATTTGAGCTTCAGGCGCTCTCTCTTGAGCGAACCGGATCACCGCCTGGGCGAGGCAGACGTAGGCCCTCAACTGCCTTACAGGTGTGTTGGCCATGGTTTTATGATTCTTTCAGTTTGTTTCCCCGCCTCCATCACTTGCTCGACCTGTTGACCGAGTCTCGTGGTTTGTTGCCTGAAGCACTGATGATCCCAGAACATCTCTCATTCGGCTCTCGATGCGGCCGCTTTCAATCTGCTCAGGGTTACCTTCTCTGTGGCTCCATCCGATTGGGAATTGTTTGTCCGAAACAGAAAAGTGTTGTTGGATGAACTGAGGAAATCGGGCTACGAGAAACTCCTACAGAATGTCGGTTGGGAAGAAGGGCAAAGAACCGATCGACAGCTATCACTTCCCGAGAAAGCAGCACGACTTCTACAGCTTGCTAAACCAGAACATGATTGGAACATCGAACATCCCGTTCAAATACGACGATGGCAAGTTGAGGCGGATAGACGAGCTTCGGCACGAAATCATTCACAGCAAGTATGGAATCGGCAACTTACTCCGCGTCTCCGATGTTGAGAAAAAGCCAAACTTTGCTCGAGCAGACAGGGATGTACCTCGTCCCTATCGTCAAGAAACGATATTTCACAGATGACGTAGATTTGACGACATGTTGAAAATTTCGGGGCGCGCATCACGCCGCTCCTGATCGGGTTAGAATCCCCGCGACGAAACTAAAGTACCCTTTTTGCGGGTGCCGCTATTGTCCTAAATTTGTCCTGCACTCCTGCGATTCCCCTGATTTGTAGCGATTCGCACGGGATGTTGAATCAGTAAGTTACTGAAGATACACATCGGTCTTACGTACCAAAGTTACTGGTGCCGTAATCCATATGGGTTGACAATTTCTGTCAACGCGATAGGCTGCAACTTCTCCCCTCGAAAAAGCAGCTGCAAGTTCGCGCAGCGATCGTAAACCGCATTCATCTGACGCGCAGATAGGAGACCGAGGTATGTCGCAACGGCTGGGTGATCTTCTGGTCAAAGAGAAGGTCATTACCACAGAGCAGTTGGTGCAGGCGACGAAGGTCCAGAAAGAGAGCAACTGCCGCCTGGGCTCGGCTTTGGTAAAGCTGGGCTTCCTCACGGATGAGGACGTCACCAACTTTCTCTCGCGGCAGTATGGCGTTCCCGCCATCAATCTTTCTTACTTTGAAATTGACCCCTCGGTGGTCAAGTTGATTCCGTTCGAAACCGCCAAGCGCTATCAGATCCTACCTCTCAGCCGGGTGGGGGCTTCGCTGACCATCGCCATGGTGGATCCGACCAACGTCTTTGCCATGGACGATATCAAGTTCATGACCGGTTTCAACATCGAGCCGGTCGTGGCGTCCGAGAGCTCGATCCTGGAAAGCATCGAGAAGGCGTACGGTACCACGCAGCAAGAAGACCTGGAGCAGGTCATGCAATCCATGACCGAGGTCAACGACGCCGACGTCGAACTGCAATCGGAAGAAACCGAGATGGAGCTGGCTGACCTGGAACGGGCGGCGGACGAGGCTCCGATCGTCAAGCTCGTCAACCTGGTGTTGACCGATGCGGTGAAGCGCGGCGCGAGCGACATTCACATGGAACCGTACGAAAAGGAATTCCGCGTGCGCTTCCGTATTGACGGTATCTTGCAGAGCATCATGTCACCGCCGCTCAAGTTGAAAGATGCCATCACCTCCCGCGTAAAGATCATGGCGAAGCTGGACATCAGCGAAAAGCGTCTGCCGCAGGACGGCCGCATCATGCTGAAGATGAACCTGGGCGGGCGCAAGAAGCAGCTCGACTTCCGGGTCAGCACGCTGCCCACGCTGTGGGGCGAAAAAATCGTCATGCGGTTGCTGGACAAAGAAAACCTGCGTCTTGACATGACCAAGCTCGGCTTCGAGCAGGAATCCCTGACCAAGTTCGAGAAAGCCATCCTGAAGCCCTACGGCATGGTGCTGGTGACCGGTCCCACGGGATCGGGTAAAACCAACACCCTATACTCCTCCATCGCGCGCCTGAACACACCCGATACCAACATCATGACGGCGGAGGATCCGGTTGAGTTTCAGCTGGCTGGAGTGAACCAAGTGCAGATGAAGGAGCAGATTGGGTTAAACTTCGCGGCCGCGCTGCGCGCATTCTTGCGGCAGGATCCGAACATCATTCTAGTGGGCGAAATCCGCGACTTTGAAACCGCGGAAATTGCCATCAAAGCCGCGCTGACCGGTCACCTGGTGCTGTCCACGCTCCATACCAATGGTGCGCCGGAGACGATTACGCGCTTGATGAACATGGGAATTGAACCCTTCCTGGTGGCGACCTCGGTTCACCTGATTTGCGCGCAGCGGTTGGTACGCCGCATTTGCCGCGATTGCGCCGAGGTGATTGACATGCCGGGGCAGGCACTGATCGAAGAAGGCTACACCCCCGAAGAAGCCAAGACTGTGAAGATTCAAAAAGGCAAGGGCTGCGGCACCTGCAACAACACCGGATACAAGGGCCGCACCGGCTTGTACGAAGTGATGGAAGTCGATGACGAGATTAAAGAGCTGGTTCTGGTGGGTGCCTCCGCGCTGGAATTGAAGAAAAAAGCCATTGAGCGGGGCATGATCACGCTGCGCCGTAGCGGGCTGATCAAGGTTGCAGCGGGCATGACCACTCTGGAAGAAGTGGCACGCGAAACCATTCACTGAGTTTGAGAAGGAAAGGGAAAACTATGTCGCTTTCGTTAAGTGATCTGTTGAAACGGCTGCTCGAGATGGGGGGAAGCGACCTCCACATCACCACCAATTCACCGCCGCAGATTCGCGTTCATGGACACCTGGTGCCCCTCGATCTGCCACAAATGACTCCGGCGGAGACCAAGCAGCTGGCCTATAGCGTGATGACCGACTCGCAGAAGCATCGCTTCGAAGAAAACCTCGAACTCGACTTCTCGTTCGGGTTGAAGGGCCTGGCCCGGTTCCGCGCCAATACCTTCAACCAGCGCGGCGCCACTTCGGCTGTGTTCCGTCTGATTCCCTTCGAGATCAAGTCATTCAACCAGTTGGGACTGCCCGCCATCGTCAGCAAGCTGTGCGACAAGCCCCGCGGACTGGTCCTGGTGACGGGTCCGACCGGATCGGGCAAGTCCACTACGCTGGCGGCCATGATTGACAAGATCAATACCGAGCGGCACGACCACATCCTCACCATCGAGGATCCCATCGAGTTCGTGCACATGAACAAGAATTGCGTGGTGAACCAGCGCGAGTTGCACGCTGACACCAAGAGTTTTGCCGACGCTCTGCGCGCCGCCCTCCGCGAGGACCCGGATGTGGTGCTGATCGGCGAAATGCGCGATCTGGAGACCATTGAATCGGCGCTGCGTATCGCCGAGACGGGTCACCTCACGTTCGGAACTCTGCACACCAACTCGGCATCTTCGACGATTAACCGAATTATTGACGTGTTTCCAGCCCACCAGCAGCCCCAGATCCGGGCGCAGTTGTCGCTGGTGTTGGAAGGCATCATGTGCCAAAGCCTGCTGCCCAAAGCCGACAACAAGGGACGCGCCATGTGCATGGAGATCATGGTTCCGAATGCGGCCATCCGCAACCTGATCCGTGAAGACAAGATCCACCAAATTTACTCGTCCATGCAATCCGGCCAGGACAAGTTCGGGATGCAGACGTTTAACCAGGCGCTAGCCACCGCGTATTTCCAGAAGCAGATCACCCTGGAAGTGGCGATGGCACGGTCCAGCAATACTGACGAGTTACAGGAAATGATCAACCGTGGCGCGGGTCTCAATCGCAACCAGACCGCAGCCATGGCCAAGGGTGCCGCACCTGGCAAGCGCTAGCGGCGAGGTTGAACGGTACGACAGCAAGTAAGTAAGTGGCGATTCGGGACGCCGGAGGAATGCGGGCCCGTAAAAAAACGAATTGTAAGTGAGGAGAGAGTTACCATGCCAGTTTTTACGTTCTCTGGAAAGAATGAGTCTGGTCAGAAAATCAGTGGCGAGCGGACTGCAGTCAACAAACAGGTGCTGACCACCCAGTTGCGGCGCGAGCGCATCACGCCGGGCGCCATCCGGGAAAAGGGCAAAGAGTTTGTTATGCCCACTTTCGGTACCGGCAAAGTCAAGACCAAAGACATCGCCATTTTCTTCCGCCAGTTCTCGGTCATGATCGACGCTGGTCTTCCTCTGGTGCAGTGTCTGGAGATTCTGGCCGCAAACCAGGAGAACCCGGCCTTCCAGAAGACCCTAACCGGCGTGCGCACCACGGTGGAAGGCGGCGCCACGCTGGCGAACGCCATGAAGGGTTATCCCAAGGTCTTCGACGATCTCACCACCAACATGATTGAAGCCGGCGAAACCGGCGGCATTCTGGACATCATCCTACAGCGGTTGGCCATTTACATCGAGAAAGCCGTCAAGTTGCGGGCCGCGGTTAAGTCCGCCCTAATCTACCCTGTGTCCGTCGTCAGCCTGGCGTTCCTGATCGTAGGCGCCCTGCTGAAGTGGGTAGTTCCGATCTTTTCCAACTTGTTCATCGGCCTCGGCGTCGCCCTGCCGTTACCCACCCGCATCGTGATGGGGCTGAGCGCGTTTGTCGGCCAATTCTGGTGGTTTTTCATCATTGGTATGGTAGGCCTCGTGTTCGGCATAAAGCAGATTCGCAAAAACCCCAAAGGCAGGTACTACCTCGATTACACCTTGCTGAAGTTGCCGATCCTAGGTGTGCTTCTGCGCAAGATCGCGGTGGCGCGCTTTACCCGGACCCTGGGAACCCTGATCACGTCGGGCGTGCCCATCCTGGAAGGTCTGAGCATTACTGCCAAGACCTCGGGCAACGCCGTGCTGGAAGAGGCGCTGATGAGGGTGCGCAAGGCGATCGAGGAAGGCCGGACAATCGTCGATCCGCTGCGGGAATCGGGAGTATTCCCCAACATGGTGACGCAGATGATCGGCGTTGGCGAGGCCACGGGCGCCATGGATGCCATGTTGCAAAAAATTGCCGACTTCTACGAAGACGAAGTCGACTCAGCCACCAAGGACATGCTGGCCATGCTGGAGCCGGTCATCATCGGTCTGTTGGGCATTATGATCGGCGGCATCGTCATTTCGCTTTACATGCCGCTGTTCTCGATGATCGCCGAACTGGCGGGCTAAAGGGCAGAGGTTCGGAGCGCAGTCGCATGGGCGTCACGCGGTCGATGCTACCGCCTCCGGCTTAGAAAAGTTTCTCACCCGAAGGGCCTTTGGCGCAGTCGGCGGAACAGGCCCTGGGCGAAAGCAATATTCGGGATTTGGATCTCGCATGCAATCCATGTTCGATGAACGGCTTTGGCTGGCCTGGCTGGCCAAGGTTCGAATCATCATTCTGACACTCTTATTCGGAATCGAGCTGGCCATTGCCCGGCTCACGCCCAACCCGCTTCCGCTGCGGCTGTTCATCAATGTCGTCCTGCTGTGGTACACGATCTCGATTTTCTATCTGCTCTTATTGTCTTTCTGGGAGGAGTGCCGCATTCAGGCGCTGTTGCAGGTCGTCACCGATCTGGTGCTGGTCACGCTGGTGGTCTAT
>Ga0137358_10000228_pt1 | contig 22674 bp, 24 predicted proteins | sample Mad1_20_16metaG_FD_105551 | JGI IMG/M metagenome (GOLD analysis project Ga0137358, IMG submission 105551) | Vadose zone soil microbial communities from Angelo Coast Range Reserve, California, USA - Mad1_20_16 metaG | ecosystem: Environmental > Terrestrial > Soil > Vadose zone | place: USA... | reverse complement strand
CCCGGCGTCGGCCGACCCCGAGTCTCACGGCACTTGGGCTTTTCTCGCATTCTACACCAACACCACAACTATGTCCCGTCTGGCCTACTATCCGACTCCTACTACCCGTAGACTGGGGAATTTTACACTGGATGCATGTCCCCCCGCTTTAACACGCTGTCTCACTCATTCATGATTTCGTAGACCGCGAAGCGATGGTCAGGCAGTCTCGGCCTTTGGGGGGTAGGAGCTGGCACCGCCCTTGTTTTCGTACGAACACCGCTGTTACTTTGTTGCACACTGTCCCTACTGAATGGTTTTCTCTAGCTTCTTTCTGTGACGCCGAAAGTGAAAAACACCCTGCTTCTCAAGATACCTGTGGTGCGTCTCTTGCCTCTCCACGCGTACGACTTCTCCTGACTGTATATCCCTCCACAGCTCAGTGGTTACTACGAGGATAAGACACCAGCCTCCGACAAGCCATTCTAATTACTGCTTTCTTGAGAGCATAGAACATAGGAATTGTTGTCAAATGCAATAATTAATGTTATTCCACCGAATCTCCTCGCGGTGAGACGGAGAGATCATTGAATGTGCCGTTGTTCAGAGTTTTGATGGGATATCTGCTTCGAATTCCAATTCTTGTGTCAGGTCGATGCCCAATTTGTTCCCCAAGATTCTGAGGGCAGACACAGCGCCGTCCATCGGCACATCTATCAACGCATGTTATGGATCAGACATTGGATTGTTTACCCGGAAAAAAGCAAGATTCTGACGTATGGTTTCCATTCCGAGTTCTCGGGCAGCTTTGAGATTCCTGTGAGAAGTCATGCTCCGTCAACCGCGGGAACGTGCATTCACAACAGATTCGACAAAGGAAATACTGTACTTACAAACCTAGATCATCTAAAAAGACAGCTTCTTGCGGCCGGATATGATTCCTTTCACAGGCTAAGAGGTAGAACCGATGCTCTGGCTTCCTAAAGGCACGGAGCGGAGATTAGCGTGCCTTGGTCGGTTCCAACAGGTCCAGCTGTCAAATAGTGAGTTGCGCACACCTCATGCCGACCTCACTCGAGTCTAGGAAGTCATCAAAAAGGTTGCGAATGTGTGGCGGGACTGGGCCCCTTTCCCACCCGAGAAACCTGAGTTCTGAATCTAGAGTAACACCGGGATATCGTTTTGAATGTCTGATGTCGAGACCAAGGAATGATGCATCAATTTTGGAGTAGTTATTCGTGAGAGCGATGACACGCCAACGCTCCACCGCTAAGGAAATGCAGAAAATGCCGATAAATCGAAAAGAAGCGTAAAAGAGGCCAACTAACCTCTGATTCGCAAGATAGCCTCATAGACATATTTATCCAGCGTCTGACTTGTTCTCATCATGCGTCCGAAAAGCTGCCACACTGTTGAGAATCTGCGCATCAAATGCTTGGAGAGTGCTCACTTCTCGGCCGTCGATGACCAACTTCTGCGGAAGCTCGGGACATGCTGCCATCCGAATAAAATCTTATCGGCGTTTATGGAGAATGATTACATCGCTTACCTATATTCTTCCTCTCACAGTACTCAACGTACATCTTATTGCCGCTATCCACGTCAGACAGCTCCTGGCTGAATTGTTCATAAAAGGGGAATAGGGAAATTTGTCCCCGCTCGAATTTCTGCCACGCCCCTTGCGAGCCCCGTCCGGCGCTGAGTAGTTCATACATGGTCTCACATGAGCGCTCAGATCGTAACTTACCCGCCGGAATACTCACATCAAGCAATTGATGTAGTTATTGGGGATCCCATGCTCGATTTCATACCCACGGATGGCCAAGAGGGGGCTTTGCACAACAACCCCCCCAATCTTTGCCAAATGTTAGTTAAACATATATAGAAGTAGCTTGATGTAGAAAGGACGCACATCAAATAAGACTGCCTTGAGATGTGGGCTGGACATGGCAAAGTCCAGTCTTCAAGCGTGTCAGCATTGACCAAGCATTTCCTCGCACTTACTGCGTGGCGCCCCAGTAGCGCAACAACTCAGAATGCTTGCCAAGCACGGACTAATAATCGATCTCCGTCCAGAGTCCTGTCACAAAAAATATTTTGATACAAAGGCACTAAGAGCTCTTACCATAAGGAGAAGGATTTGCAATCAGTCCGAGGTGAAAAAGTGTCCCGTGACGCCCGTTTATCCCAGAAAGTTTATGTTCAAGCGGAGCACAGAAAACTTTGGCACCCCTCGATTTTGAATTGACTTTCTTGAGTGGACCGTGCACAAAGGATGTTCGAGGATATGTTATTGCGAATTGGGAGGAACAGAGCTAAACTGAAATCATGTGTGATACAGGGAGTTAATCCGAGAGAAGGCGAGCCCCGATATGGGTACAGTGCCTATCCTATCTAAATTTAGAGACGGATGGCGCTGACCGGATTGCATGACTCGTTTAGCTCATCTCTGCCCTATACCTCTTCTTCTACTATCATACAGTTTCGATGTACGGCCCCAACTACGGTGGTGGCTACCACCAGACGCAGAGCTCTTCCCGACCCTATCAACCCCCCAGCCAGCTTGGTCATAGCTATTCAAGTGGCCCCTACAACACGGACCCACAGCTCTTACAGTGGTTCAACGCAGTTGATACAGATAGGTCTGGCTCGATTAGCGTGGCCGAGCTTCAAGCTGCACTGGTGAATGGTCAGCGTCCTTTCCTCACATTATCCCCAAACATGGGTTGACCGATCTCGGAATGTCACAGGAAACTGGTCAAGTGAGTTCCCGAGTCAAGCTGATCTGACGTCGAGCCACCTTCCATTGCCTCTCGAGAATCATGCAGCTCCCTCTCCGCCTTGAAACGCACATGTTTTGTTCAAATTGCATATCACTATGCTTATACAGCCATGTTCTCTTAGAATTCGACCTTGATACTGTCAAAATGCTGATGAATATATTCGTGAGTCATCGCTCCCCTCAGACCAGACTTCCCACCTTACATATCAATGTGTAGGACACGGACAGAAACGGGACCATAGGGTTTCAGGGTGCGTGGTCCTTTAATCCAAGTCATTATCCTCTGGCTAACGTATTGATCGAAAGAGTTCTCGGGTCTCTGGAAGTACATCACCGACTGGCAGGGTGTTTTCCGGCACTTTGATAGGGATCGATCCGGTACCATTGACGGACACGAGTTGTCTGAGGCCCTCCGGAATTTCGGATACCGGTTGCCACCAAGCCTCCTGACCCTTCTCGAGAACAAATACGGCAAGTCCCATAAATTTATCAGATTGTTTGAGGTGATAACTCCGTCTTCTCCGATAAAGCTTCTGGACCATCAACGGCGCACGGTGTTTCGACAGGGATCACATTTGATCGCTTCGTGAGGGCGTGCGTCACGGTGAAGACTTTGAGCGAAGCTTTTCAACGGTATGTTTAATCAGATTCGCTCACACGTACGGTCTCTCATGTGAAGTAAGAGCTGACACGGACCGCGATGGGTGGATTACGATAAGTTATGAGGAATTCATGAGGGTAAGTCGTCGGTGCTTTCGTTCGTTCATTTTTGGCGATGGTAGGTCTGAGTTATCGACGGTAGATTGTGCTCAGTTCTCCCTAAGACGGGGGGTCGTGTAAACAATAATGTAATTGACTACCCAAATGTATCTAAGCTTGGAAAGAATGTCACATACCGGGTCACACATTGTTGCGGATCCGGATCCGGACACCCGCGCGTAGTGAATTAATTAGCACGTGATAAATGCGACCGGTAAGCACTACTTTAATGCCCCACCCAAACTACTCACTCCGCACCTCCGTCTTCCACCCATGCAGGTGCACAAGATAATCCCTCTACCCCACGACGTCGACTTCAAGAAACAGTCTTTTCAAGTTCCTCGCACGAAACGACCTGGCCAGACTGGTACGCCATTTTTTTTTCATCGTCTGCTTTCCGTCGGTAACCAACCAGAAATTTTCTTTAAGCTCACTATCGTAATGGTGTGCCAATCTTCTTACCGCTCGCTCTATAGTTTTGACGTTCTGTCTATTGTAGCAATCTTCGGTTATGTGGATCTTGACACCCCTGGCGTTCTTACGACCCTTCCTGAGGTCTTCGAATCGGGTTACGCGGTGTCCAAGAACAGCACATTCTTGGGACAACGTCCTGTTGTTTCAAAGAATCCGTTGACATATGCGCATCACTACGTCTGGCAGACATATGCCGAAGTGGATGAGAAGAGACGCCATATTGGAAGTGCTATCCATACTGTCTTCGAAAATGGAACAGTAGGCGGTGGAGAATATCCTACGGTGGGCCTCTGGAGCTCAAACAGACCGGGTATTTTTCTCGCTCTCGGCACTATTCAGTATATTTACTTCCAACAGAGTGTGTAATCGTTGAATTGGCGTTGAATGCGTACGGAAAGGTGGGAGTCAGCCTTTACGACACTCTTGGTGATGAAGCTGTCGGTGCGTTCGTGAGCCGCAATCGGCCAAACACACCCTGGAGCTAATTTCAATATTCCTCAGAATATATGTAAGATCCTTGATCACAGCAAACCGAAAACAATCTGATGGGCGTACAGTATCGACCATGCCCACCTTACCCTTATTTTCACGACATCGAACCACTTGGCTGCACTGCTTAGGACAGCGCCACGTCATCCTCAATTAAGGTTTATTGTTGTCATAGATGAACTAGAGCCCGAAACCAAACGGTTCGCAACGGCTTGGTCTCAGACCATGGGTGTCAAACTCCAAGAATTTCACGATTGTATGTCGTACCTTGTTGTCTATGCCTACTATTAGGCATTTACGGCCGTTTCAGTCGAGGAGTTTGGTAAGAAGCACCGCCGCGAGATCATTAAACCCTCTTCGAATGACGTTGCTGCCCTTTGCTACACTTCCGTAAGTTCCGTCCAGCGTGGTATCACGCATACATAGCCCAGCTAAGGTGAATCAATGATCAGGGTACTACTAGTATACCGAAAGGTGACATACAAAGTCCGATCGATTGCTTCTCTGGGCTTATCGAACTTAGGTGTTCTGCTGACCCATGGTAACTTGGCCATAGCGGCCAAATCAAATCTTTACGGATACCCGATTGACTCTGAGCGCGTCACGTTGTTGTCCTACCTTCCACTGGCACATATATACGAGGTTTGTTGGCAGTTAAATGTTCGCGCCTTTCCCTTTCAAAGCGCGGCCACAGCGAATTATTCAATTGGCAGTCATTACTGTCGGGGGAGCCATCGGCTTTTACACGGGCGATCCCCTTCGACTGCTCGAGGATGCGCAAGTCCTCAAACCAAATTTTTTTCCTGCAGTGCCCCGGGTTTTGAACCGTATATATCAGGCCGCCATGGTTGCGGGAAACGTCCCTGGTCTGAAGGGCGCCGTATTCCGACGTGCAGTACAGACCAAGCTCGATAATTTGCATTTAACAGGGGCATTGACACATCCTTTATGGGATCGATTAGTGTTCAAGAAGGTACGAGAGCGTTCTGCATCCTCGCGATCATGCATGAACATTGTAGGGTAGATTCAAACCGTTCTGGGAGGCAATGTGAAGTTGGTGGTCTCTGGCTCAGCTCCCATCAGCGCCGAAGTTCTTGACTTTCTCAAGATAGCCCTTGCCTGCGACGTATCTGAGGGTGAGACTTTTCATTATTTTATCGTCTGATATCTAACCGATTTATATAACTCAGGGTAAGGAGACAGTGCCTTCACTCACTGCCATTTACTCACTGCCATTTACCCTATTTAACTTTTGTAGCTATGGTATGACTGAGAACTGTGCCCTCTGTACAAGATGTCTTGCGGGGGACCCAACATCGAGTGGAACCGTCGGTCCTCCTCAGCCTGCAGTAGAAATGAAACTAGTCGATGTCTCAGCTATGAATTATACTGCTGAAGACAAACCGTTTCCCCGAGGAGAAATATGTTGTCGAGGTCCGGGCGTTTTCACCCAGTATTACAAAGGTCCGTTGGGCTAGTTGCAGCTTGTTGAACGTCGCTGACGAAAGATGTTAGACGAAAAAATTACCAAAGAAGCCATTGATGCTGAAGGTTGGGTACACACCGGCGATATTGGAGAAATTGACGACTATGGACGGTTTAGGATTATTGATCGCATAAAGGTGCGCATGACGCATTGTACTCGTCGTGCGCATGACTCAGCTCGCGGATAGAATATAATGAAACTCGCGCAGGGCGAGTATGTCGCCTTAGAGAAAATTGAAGACGTCTACTCCCGCATCCCAATCAGCATGCAGGTTTTCGTCCACGGAAACGGGTTGAAGTCGTACCTTATCGGGGTTATCGTCCCAGATCCCATGCAGTTGGCCGCGTTTGCTTCGCGGGTCCTCGGACGTAGGGTTGATGCTGCAGATTTGCAGGCGTTGAAGGAGCTGTGCAGGGACCCCCGGATTGTGGATGGCTTGCTGGTCGAACTGAATGCGGTAGCTGCAAAGAGTCTGAAAGGGTGGGCTATCATCTGTATGGTCTTCAACTGATGGTATGACTGATGGAACGTGCGTTCGTGAAGATTCGAGCAACTTAAACGCATACACCTGAGCCTTGACCCATTCAGTGTCGAAGATAACACGCTGACGCCAACCCTGAAACTCCGAAGGTGCGTTAGACCCTGGTTGCGCTCTGATGCCTATGTTCAACGCGGATACCCACATTCCCAACCGTGGTAGGCGAGATGCATATGCCAAGTACAATGTGGAACTTAACGCGCTCTACGAGCTCCCTGATCCCTCCCCTTCTGTGTCAGAATCTGCAAGGTTGTGAATGATTGACGGAATTTATCACGTCTTCGTTCCATTATGCATAGGTTTCCAAATAGGACCGTACCCTACACGATTTAACATTTAAGGACCTTTCTTCCGCATTTTCCGTAATCATATACATAAATACGGCGTGTAGAGGCACCTTTTCTTCGCAAACAAATTGAGGGACGCGAGGATTCACCGTGATAACCGTCGAAGGAATCCCGCGATCGTCAATCTTGTGGACGCTGGATTAGTAGGCGAATGTGCGTGTCTGTTGATCACATATATTCTAGGACATCAGTGCATCAGCTCATGCATTCGAGCACACCGTAACCGCAATAGTACCTATGTACTGCACATATCTCGCACCGATAAGGTCGAAAGGAGGCGTAACAGTCCAAACGGTCCTAAGTTATGGTAAACGACTGATGAAGGGCCGATCGATGGATCTCATTACACCATTTTCACTTTTTAGCATAACATGATATTGTTTCTTAAAGAGAGCTAGCCGCTCAGGCTATCCCCACGTTGACTCCTCTGATGTGGTTCGATACGATATGATGCGAGAGATGAGTACTATGAGTTCCGAACAGAATAATAGAAGGATAGGTACCGATCCCGTCATACGAGAAGTTAGATGCAAGGTATAGAGAGGAAAGTGATGTATGGAAATCCTGTGCAGTGGCCGGAATGAATGTTAACCGCCATTTATACAAATCGATAGTTGGAACCAGATTTTATCTACACACATTTCGCAAGACCTGCAGGGCATTAAGCCACAGCAAACCGGAAGCCATGTCCCCTATCACGTGGGGTCGTAGCGACAATTTGAGCGAATCCACGTGACCAGAAGATTAGGGACACGTCATCGATCAGGGGAACAAGTTGGCGCGCTCGCATTTTCGGATAAATACACCTTGTACAAAAAAGAGCGAATAGATCCCAATATCATAGGTAAAATAAGTAGTGGATATGTTCTTGGGATAAAACGACAAAACGGGGCGGGGATCTGATAATAATAGTTACATTGTGGAGATAAAGATCCATTGGGAATAGTCGAGATGTACATTAAAGCGTAGTCCCAAGGTGCATCAGAGCATCGCCAGTTGCGAATGCAAGGAAAAACAAAGGTTGATTTCGGTCATATTATTGGATGTCGCGTTGGGTGGCCTTGGCTGATAAGATCAGATCAGATTGACTCGAGCTCGCTCGGTGTAGGAGAAGGCAGCGCGACTGAGGCCGGAGAGAGGGCCCGATCCTGCGGGAGATATGGAGCGGGAACAAGTAGTGTTTCATAAGAAGCGTGACGTTGAAATGGATTGCGGGTGTGTATGCGGGAGATAGGGGATGCTTAAGATCAACCGAGTGAGCAAATTTAAAGGTCGGAACGGACACGGAAGACGTACCTAACGGACCGGAACTAAAAAACCTTGGAGGCGTTTCTTGTCCCACGTCATTTTCTTCGTTTTCACGAAGCGGGGGAGCGCGAGAGTTGAGGGGAGCACCCAATTGCTTTACTGGGGTTCGAGAATCGTCACGCGGCAGAACAGAAAGGTTATCGATCCCGCTAAGGGGTTTGGACGGGAGGGCCAGCGCACAGTCGTGGAGCGAAGAAATAGGGTATCTAAGGGGACGGAGGATGGGAGAGCGCGGAGGGAAAAGGGAAGGCCTGAGGATGGAGAGAAATTCTTCGAGGGCCTCCGAGGGCAAGCTAGACCTCGGAGAAGCACGGGGAGATGCTTTCGGGGACTTTGAGTCGGGATCCAAGTGGAGGAGAGCATCGTCGTCTAAGGGGGAGTCGGCGGAATACAATCTGTCGACTGGGTCTGCGGGAGTGGAGGCGATTCGAAGGGGATGTTGACGATGGGGGGACGGGAGATGAATGGCAATATTGGATAGCCTGACGGGGCGGGGAGCGACGAGGGTGACGTTGTCTGTGTTGGAGGGCATGGGGAGGAGGAGCGTAAGGGAGCAGGCGAGGAAGCGATGGGAAGACAAGACGGGTCACACGATCATGTGGTGATGCGATCATGTGCGTCACGCATCGCTGGCTCGATTCGATGTTTGCACGTAAAAACTGGTCAACTTTAAAATGAGAGTATTTAATCCCCAGCTGCATCCCCTCGTTTTCCCGAGCTCGTCCCTCTTTTCGAGCACATGGCGCAACGTGGCCAGCTCATTCGCTCCCCTCCTTCCCCGTCTCGCCATGACCATTGCACGACTCTTGATGAATCTTGTCCTCTTCTTGCACACACTACTCCCAACACGCTAGAGTCCCAGACATCCCCTCCTCCCGCCAAGGTCCACCCTTCGTCTACTCCTCTGCCAATAGCCCAATTGGTTTGTCTATGCCTCGTCCGTCTCGTTGACCCCATTGCCTTCACCCAAATCTTTCCCTATATAAACGAGATGATGGCTCACCTCCATCTTACCAACGATCCTTCCCGTGTCGGTTTTTACAGTGGCTTGGCTGAGAGTGTTTTTTCAATTTGCTCCCTTTTCTCGGTTTACCAGTGGGCTCGTCTCTCTGGTGCGCACCTACCATTCTTTTTCTTTTTATCTTACCTCACCACTTGTTTAAGACGTAATCGGACGTCGGCCCGTTATTTTCACTGGCATTCTCGGTGCGAGTCTCGCAACTCTGCTCTTTGGCTTACAACGGACCCTTCCCGGCATTTTACTCGTGCGGTGTATCGGTCAGTCACTTCCAGTCACTGATCTTCTACATCGGTCACGTCCATCATTACAGGAGGTCTCTTTTCAGGCAACACGGCCGTGATCTTCTCGGTATTGGGCGAAATTACCGATTCCACGAATCAGGCCATCGCGTTCCCTTTCCTTGCCCTTGCCTGGCCATTCGGTTCTATTATCGGGTAATGCATCTCATCCATCGATTCCTACCATCTTGACCAATCAGTTCGGCAGTCCCCTTATAGGTGGAACATTCTCAAGTCCCGCAATTGCATTCCCTAATTTATTCAATCACGACTTTTTCCGCTCCTATCCTTATTTCCTTCCCGGTTGCATAGCATCCGTCATCTGTTTGACTGGTGCTATCTTTGGTTACGTCTTTCTTGAGGAGGTCAGTTCTCCTCACTGCTTCCCCACCTCAATACTTACTTGTATTGTAGACTTTGCCCAGCAAACGTCGAGGATTTCTCGAGTCGATCATCGAGGAACACCAGGAACAAAAATCGGCACCATACACTTTTCGGATGCTTATCTCCGTGCCCATTATACGTGCCCTCAGCTTGTCCGCAGCCGGGCTCAGTTTCACGTATACGGCCTTCGACGTACTCTTCGTCCTTTTCTGTTACTCTCCCATTGAATCTGGTGGTCTCGCACTCTCTGTATGTCGCACCATACTTCGCTAGAGGTCTTTTAATTTACTGGTGACAGGCCTCAGAGATTGGCTTTTGCCTTGCTATTGCAGGGATTATCTCTTGCGTCTTCCAACTGTTTGTCACACCGATCCTTCTTACACGCTGCGACCATGTCCGTGTGTATAACAGGTGCATCGGTCTTTGGACTTATTGCTTCCTTGCCTTACCACTCCTCAACATGGTCGCTCGAATCGGCTTTCCGATGATAGACCATCAAGTGAGGCAGGAGGCCGTACACCTGACAGATGTGGATCGCCGTGTCCAGGCGATCGTGTGGTGCGGTATCGTGGCGCTATTAGCCTTATCGAGGTTGGCTTGCCTGGCATTTGCGTGCGTAGATGCATACTTTGCATTGTTTATACGGAGATTGAAATGCAGCAATTTCAGGCTCAGCATGATATTGGTCAAGGAGAACGCACCAACCCCCGACTCTCTTGGGGCGACGAACGGACTTGTCCAGTTCGCGATGTGCCTTACTCGTTCGTTCTGCCCTGCTTTCGCAAGGTAGGTAGACGATCAAACATAGTCGTCTTGATGAGTATCATTATTTGACATACGTATTCTTGTAGCTCGCTTTTTGCATCGTTGGCTAGCAACCACATCCTTTATGGCAATCTCTGGGCTGTCATTATGGCGAGTATTTCGTATGTCTGCAGCATGCTTGGCAGTCAAATTGAGCGTGGCCGAGAATTGTCCATCGTCACCCCCGACTGAGTTAAGCGAGTAAACCCTCCGTCTCTTGCGCAATCACAACTCTCTTGGGCTTCTGGAAAACGCTGTTTCGTTGATGATTCGTGTTTCCCTGTTGTACCCGGTAACTTTAGATTGAACCATGAATGAATTGATTCACCCAATTTATAGATCCGTCGATTGCCCTCCGACGCATGCAGTAAGATGGACAGACTTTCCACCATGGCCTCATCTGAATGAAAAATATCGTTCAGATTTCGCGATTTATTGTAAAATATGGACGAAATGTTCATACTGCCTGCCCTCGGTGTAGACGCCTGGCGCCTTGGAGAAAGTGCGTACACTCACTGATGATATAAAATATAACAATGCATACTTCGAGAAATCGAGACCTGATCTATGTCGCTAGTGGCTGCAGCATTCATGTGGACCCTGGGTCTCATGAAGCAGATTTCGGTGCGAGACACGATTCCTTGTTAGTGTTGACTTGTCCAATAGAAAGTCTAGCAATCCCAATGCGCCAATGTCAATGGGAAACAATCCGGACTTTTGTGACGTCGGTTAATGAAATTAATGAAAGGTAGGAGGGGAAAACGAAAGAAATTAAAGCCAGACAGAGCATACTATTCTCGACCCTTTGCCGTAATACTTCATTGTATGTACTCATAACACGGTCACCAAAATTGATGAGCACAAGACTGTTTGGATCCCAACTCATGGCCGATATTCGAGCCATGTGTAAGAAACCGTTTTCCGTGGGCAATGACAACACAGTATTGCGATGCTCACTGACAGTGTTGACATAGCCACCGCAATCCACGGGTCAAACAGCGGTTTCACTCGCCATCTCTCCAGCAGCACCACACGAAAATATATGGCAACCTTCGTTATATTATATTGAGCCCCAACGGTGTGAATCCAAAATTGCTTGCTGTGGGTGTGTCACTGCCAGTGCTCGACGAGGCCGATGAGTCAAGCTAGTCAAGAGTTGTGTGAGCTGTCTGGCATGCACGCACGCGACGATTCCATTCCGTATGGCTGTCACCTTCACACCGTTCAATTGATTTGCATCGCCTTAGCTTGCCTCTCGCACATTGCACATGCTCTTCTTTGACATGTCGGACATTTTCCTTGGCTAACCTGTTGATCCATGCAAGACAGATAGTAACTGCTGTAGCAACAATGAATGTTGAAACACGACAGAGCATAAGGATGCCAGCTGGTCGAATGGAAAGGGGCGACGGTGTCCGCATATACAGTTGGGAAGGCAGTGTTGGTGGACATGTATGCTCCGACGTCTCGCGCAGGCCAACCCAGACAGAATGCTGCCGCCCACTTGTACTCGAGTACAGAACCAGGACACTGCGGCGTCATTCATTTGCAAAGAGCTCCTTCTTCTGTAGGCCCATGAAAAAGGGATTGCTACGGTACACATTATAGGTATGCCGCAGAACGCTGGGAGGCTGGGAGGCTTTATGAGTGCACGGAACGCGCGGATCTACAAATCTGCGATAAGATTACTCGGATAGATTAGTAATATACATACAGTGACGTGACACCAGCACGATGCTAGGCGGCATGTTTGAGCACCCATTTAGTCATTCCTTAGTCTAGCTGCTTCATTTCTGGGACATTTATAGTGAAGTTACTATCATGTCACGCGGATTTGAAATTGCACCTAGTAGTTGAAATGTATTTTTCTTGAGTCTGAATCATCACATTTTTGTTCCGGAACCTCCGGGATGTGTTCAAAGATGTCTCTAGTACATGTAGATTGTTGGAGGTGTGCAGTGTCAGGAATATATGGCAAAATGGTTACTGAGAATGAAGGTCATCAATTTCTGTTGAAATCTGAGTCTGTAGGTCCAAAACTTTTCAACTACTAGGTGCAATTTCAATTCCGCATGACATGGTAGTAGTCGCTTCGGGCCCCTCTGCCCTTGTGCTCTCAGTGCACACTGAGGTTGATTGCACCCCCCGGAACTCAATCACAGTGTTATTGCTTGCAAAACATTACTCCTTCAAGTTCATCACGAGGTACACTTCACAGCCAAGCTGCTTGTCACGACAGCCTGAGAACACGGTTTTCGTGGTTGTCGCCACTGAGCGCTGAGCACCGGCGAGCGAGACGGCGGACGTTAAATTTCACCATAAGTCATTGAAGCCTTGGCGATGTGCATTCCAACTTTTGATTTTCTTGAAGAATTGCTGGAAATTTGAGATACTGTAGATCCGCCGACGTAGGCTGAGGTTGATACTACTGTACCAGTGTAGCGGCCCAGAATGACTTGGCAACCCACACGCTATTCAATTGCTTCGCTTCGGTAGTAGTCACCGAACTTGAAGGTACTTGATCAAAGCTGGTACGCGAGGGAGGACCATCTATCGTTTCAAGTTGAATAATCACAAATCGGAAGGAGGTTAGATAGACAGATTACAACTGAACGCTATTCGTGGCGAGACAAAGCTCAAATATAGTAGAGGCCCTCTCGACCACCTGCAAAAAGAGGTTCTCCTGGAGACCAACAAAATGCTAACCTGATTGGGACATACACATTGTCAACCTACCGCATGTGCGGCATAGAGGCACATCGCTGTTGCCGAAGCAGCTCTGCAGGCACTGTGACCTACGTCAGGAACGACAGTTTAAGAGACACCAGACCAGGAAATATGACATTAGCACCATCGAGCACGGGCGTGGGATGTAAAGCGATGCAACTTACACACTGGTCTAAATTAACAACCATTATAGCTCATACACGAAGAAAGCTTTTCCGATATGAGAAGCCGTCGGCCGCGGCATGGTCGATGTATTTGGTGTTCGGAATTTGGTTGGCCTGGTGAGATGTCGGTTCGCCTTCACATCAGACCTCAATCGATTTCTTTCAATTACCCCCAACAGGCAGAAAGCTAGCACCTGAGAGCACAAATCATCGATGCGGAAGAAACGGGGTATTCCTCACATCACACGGTCTTGGGACAGCCAGTTGTAAGCCCTCGGCGTTTCGTCATCCCTGCGAGTTTGAAATGGAAGAGACACTGAAGGGCGATAAAGGGTAGTGTGCCACATTTAGAGCGCGTATCCGAAATCGTGTTGTGGGCCATCTTAAACAGCAACAGCGCCGGGAGAAAAGATGAACGAGCCGTTCTCGCTGGTAGTCCCGGAGACGCATATCATAGCATGTCGGCTGCTATATTGAGTGTTCTGCATCTGGTGCGAGCGAGACCCTCTTCCTCGTTCATTGATGGAATTCGCAAGTTCCGTGTGTCATTGTATTTTGTCACCCCCGGCGACCACGCACTATATCGATGTGTGCCATCAGAGAAGCGTAGAGCATGAAATATGATATCAAGGCGAATGATTACATAGCTGAGCGCATCCCGGGCCCACTCGTGATAGGCATCGTTTTCCTCCTGTCGTTCCGCGGGCCTAGTCGCTACAGAAGTCTCTATCTTCGCTATGATTGCGCGCCACAAAGAAAACGCCACAAAGACAACGCCACACTTCGGGTGCGACGAGCTTCTATCTCCAGGTCTATGAATGATCTGCGCAGAAGACATAGGCCACGATATTCCAAATGGGATGACAGATGAGCAAGAATGACAGAGGATTGGTTGAACGGGCACCGGCAGGTAGTATTGTGTGCTTTTCGGTTACTGGTACTACCGAACCAGAACTCGGCAATAACACTGGTAACATTATATCACAATAAGACGCCAATGGACGATAGAGGTATTAACGGCAGCGATGAGAACTGGGGGATAGATAGAGCCGACCGATATCACGGAAATAGGCGGCAAAACGGGGTGCACCAATGCCGGACTCGGAATTGCGGTGGGCCATGATTATGAGACTCGAGAGAGACGACATAAGCCTAAGCCTCTCGGAATACTTGACAGTGACCATGTTCGCAGATCGTAAACTTGAGTCGCCTTCGAGCGAATGATGGACGGATAGCTTATTACGAGTATTTCTTTCTTGGTATCGATGTTATCAGCCCCTGCACTTCTGTACTCCATTGATTGTGTCCGGTTCTTTGGAGATGATGGCACTGGCACGGTTCAATTTTTATCAACAACGGACTGGGCTGTGACCATACCGAGTCGCAGCGCATCCGAGTTGACTCTATACTCATAGCAATCCGGGATGGCTCTCTTCAATTTCATCTTCAGGCAAAGTCGGCTGGTACGGGAGCATTAGAATTGCGATTAGGCAGAATTTGTTGCAAAACGGGTTCATTATGCTGGGAGCCCGACAAGCCCAACATCCATTGCGACGTTGAAAAGGCAATGGGGTAGGGATATGATCCGACCGATAAACGCAAGTCCGAGTGCAAAAAGATAGGAGCGCGGCCCGACGCCGGAGACACAGGGAAGAGAAGGACATGCAAAAGGGAAGCAACCTGAGAGTATGAAGAATGGTCCTGGTGGCCAATGAGATGTTAACATCCGTGGCTACCTGGGATTTGCTGAGGACCATCAGCCTTGCCTTGATGTATGGTGCAAGTCACGGTGACGGTACCGTAGTTTGTCGGGGTCACGGTGTCGTAACCGACGCTACCCTCAATCACAACACGAACCTACTGTAGGTCCAGATACAACCGTGAGGCTCCAAGCGGCTGCAAAACGCTTATTAGGCTCCTATGCGTAATGTTAAGCGGCGGAAGTTCTCCCAGACCCCCACTACCATTCAGTTCATTCGTACTGGGAAACTAAGTTCTAACCGGCCTTGTTTTGTCAAATCGACTCGCTTGGGCTTTGACATGGCTGTTACCCTGTCGTTTCGGGCAGTACGGATCCCTGATCACTGGTTCATGATGCTGCGATGATGCTGCGATGCTATGTGTCATATTTCCAATATACCCCCCTCTTCCTCCAAATGCATCGCCTCATAGACTGGGTGGCACTGTCCATCAACATGATGGTCAGAGACTTCAACCCATGCCATATAGGGTCGTTGGACGTCATCGCCCATAATATTATCGCGACGGGGTATAAGCTATGTTATAAGGGGTTTGACAGGTTTGGCAACCGCCGATGGTCATGGTGATCATGATAGCTTCGCCTCGGTGGACAGTGTGATGGCCTGGCATCAGGCCCTGATGGTGATGAAGGCCCTCGTCCGATCGTAGCCCTTCTAACACCAGGATTGTTCCAATCATCATCAAGTCAGGACATACACGTGACCGGACAAGGGTCTTCGCCACAACTGACCGGCTTCATACCTATTAACAAATGTCCGGTTGTATGGGTAAGGCGGTAAGAGCGAAATGACCGAGGCAGAGTGAGGCACTATTGAGGAAGAATCTGGAGATTTCCGAGAACTCCGAGCGAGTCGAGACAAATCACTGATGTCGAATTATGTGTTTCGTACGCCCGCTTGCCCGCGGCAAGCAAGCGTACTTGGGGCCACAAGATCACGAGGGGGAATATGGAATCATCCCAGAGCAGCGCTGCACCAACGAATTGCTGTGGTGATAGAGTCTACGCGAGGTTGGCATTAGCCGACGGCGCACTCAATAGTCTTCTACGGGAGTTTTAGGCTTGATATTGACCCGATTGACTCCAAGAAGATGAGTACTGCTCGCCGTGGCTCGCGGGACTTCAAGGTGACTTGAATGAAACGAAGACTCCTTGGTGACGGCTGTCACACACGACACGAGGATGACTGAACCCGGGAATTCGTGTTGATTGCATCCCCCTCTGTCTGTGAGGGAACGAAGGTGCCGAATGCCGGCTCGGTTTTGATTTCATGACTTTGCTAGGTGATGATAAATTTTGGGCCATCACGAACTTGTTTGTCTGCAACGGTGTTCGCTTATTACAACCGACGCCACGCCTCAACTTTCGCGGATATCAATGTGAAAGCCTCTGGTGCATGGCGCACGTGGTGAGAGTAATTACCTGCATATTGGGTAAAAAAATTCAATTAGACTCCAATTAAGGCGGGACTGTTCCTTTGGAGACAGGGGTTGCTGGAGAGATCACCTGGCACATCATCGTTCAAACCCTCCTCTCCCCGAGTCAAGGCTGCAACTCCGATGCAGATATACATGATTCGCCGGTGGTTGTCCCATCATCTAATGAATATCTGGGGATAGAGGCGGTATTAGTAACATGTATTTCAATTACATACTAACTTGGTGGACAAGAGAAGGTACTGTACCTCAAAGGCTTGCGCTCGCTGAAGTACCTCGACTAGTGCACTGACGTCGACAAAGGTCGTCCCGTTCATGGCACCCTCGTTAGGATTTGCGCCCGCACGCTCTCTCGACAGTGTCGCGACGGTGACCTCGTATGAGTCCGCGTCCTCTGCCTACTTGAGGTGCCACCCTTCGTGTGCGAGAGAGATAGACACGAGCAACAGTCGTCCGCACGTCGCGTAAGGAACCGCGATGCGGATAATAATCGCCGAGCATTTGCGGTCGTACCTTGTGTTCCCCTAACATCGGACCGGGAAATGTTCGCAAAGTACGGGTCCGGCTCGGGGATATACGGCACAGAGATTGGAGGCGATAATCGGGGATGTCAGCGTCTGGAACGGGACATTTCTATTCCTGAGAGGCAACTGTCCATCTCAGTCACGTGAGGGTATCTAACGCAGTTAGACGGACCTTAGACGGACCAGGATATACAATTTCCAACAACCCAACTTGGATTGTTCAACTTGAACGTTGCGTGATTCTCCGGGGTGTCACATTATGCTTCCCACATAATTTGTTGGTGCTCCCAACACTCTTATTGTACAGGCTTTGACTCAGGTCCCATCACATGGGCTGTAGCCGATATGCCAGAAGCGCAAGATCAATCAGGCGCCCATGTGAAACCGAGTTAGCCACGTCCGTTCACGCCAGAAGGCGACGGCCACGGACGTGTTCATCAATGGCACGAATGTGCGTGTCCTTCGAATCGCCTGTGGCGTTCGCATCAGTGTTCATCAGTCAGGGGAGAAGTAGATGGAGAACGCCCTTCGTAGGTCCCCGGAGAAAGCGCGCTGACAAGAGTGGCGTGCTCGAAAGCGCCCAATATTTAAATGAGGTGTCTCACCAGGCAGCAATTACTGTAATAGAACTGGCAGCGTGTGCTTCTCATTGTGAATCTATTAACAAACAGGATCCATGAATGCATGTGTCGAAGTATGTATGTATGTATGTGCAAGATGTTATCTGGAAGCAGAGGGATGTGAGTGGTTGCATGCGAGTTCCGAACAGACGGACCACGTACGATGAGTGAGAGAAAGTTTGACGTGGGTATGAAAGTAGTGTGTTACAACAGGAAATGAGGTCCAACGCACGCAGGCCGAGTCACTTTGAGAACCGGCGCTGCGATCTGATACCGTTCAGGCCTCGTAATACGGTCTCTGTGGCCCGTCGCTTAGAAAGAGAAGAGGTGGCAACAAGGTCATCCTGTGCATCCTGCAGACGCTTTCGCTTCGAGCTTGATCGAGTGTAGGGTGGGTGTGACAGATCTTCATCCGGGTCGGGAAGTTCAAAATTATCAAGAAATGCAGGTGGCCGATATGGAAGCGGCTTGGGTGCCAATAATGGTGCGTTGCACACCACATGGAGAAACTCCGGGGCGGGTGTGGGTGGCGCAGCCGTTGACATCGGCGATCCGGGATCCGAGGGGGAGACGGCAGATGCTGAGAAGTCGCGTAAGTGGAGGCCAGAACAGGCACAACAAAGACTCACGCTCCAGTCCAGGTATCGGGAGGGAAATGGGGAGTGCGGGAGCAAACTGGGCACGTAGCGGGTGTGGGTGGGAGTGTGAGTATGCTCTCGTGCGGGACGAATGAGAGTGCAGAGGCCTTGATGTGGACGGACTGGCCACAGTCTGTCCAAGACGAGGGTATGGCCGGCGGCGAGGAGGATTCGGATTCGGTGGATAGGCGAACCAGGACGGGTCTGGTTTTGCAAAGGCAGGGACGTCGAGCCAGTTCGGGCCCCATTGGACAAGGGGAGAGGGGAGAGGATGGGAGGAGTGGTACATCATGATAGGGAGAGGAAGGCTAAGGGGAAAGGAGGGAAGTCGGACTCGCAGACGGGTATAAGAGGGGCGGCATAATCGGGAATATTATGATATGTGGATGGCAGGGATACGGAAGGGCGGTGTGAAATCTGGATATGACAGCGTTGCGGGCGACAGACCACAGGCTCCTCGAAACACGCGCCGCGCCAATTCAAATTTCAGATCTGCCGATGCAGATTTGCGCTGCGGCGACCCTTCCGTAGCGCAGCACCTCCCCTCTTCCATTCCCTTTCCGGTCCTCGTCAAGTCATGAGATTCCCTCCCCACCCCTTTCCCTCCTCCTTCTCGGGAATCACAAACCGTCTTTTCGTCCGTCCAGCCTCAAACGCCACATCCAGTCCAGCCTCATCCTCACAGCACCCTACGTATCTCGTTCCCCGAAATTCCCGTGGCGGGCTCCCTGTTTATTCAGATGTTCGTAACGCCGGCACGCGCTACCTCATCTCGATTCGCAATGTGGAAGGAAACATAAAGGTCTGTGATCCGACTCCTCACGACCGTTCCCCTCTCATTCGGCCCATCACAAAAGGCTCTGGCTGATGAGCTACTTCGCGACCTTTCCGACCCTAAATTAACAGGGTCAGCCACCATTAATGCACGCATCATTAGAACAAACCATCTCGTGCTTAGTGGCCTCAGACGGAAACAAGTTGTCTTGGATTGGCTAGCTCGTCACGGTTTCTGACTGACACGCGAAGGCCGCCCATGTCATTTATATTATCCCCTTTGACACAATCGTGTGCATTCAGATACACCATCTTGCGCCGTTCCTACAAATACATCGCACCAGTCCTCCAGCGCCCGTTTGCTATTGGAATTTTGTTTATCGCCTCGCTCCATAGTAGTTCATAACAGAGACAGGTGCATCTGATCGTTGGGGTACGTGCGCCCTTTCGGGCCCTCCGGTTCCTTCTATGGCCAAGAAGCCTGTTCGGATTATCAGAGTCAGGCAAGTCATCTCGTGGGATAGGTCAATGCTTCCTCTGTTCATCGCCTTCCAAAAACGTTGCCGCGCCCGAAAACTGAGTCAAAACCTTCCCCTATTTTTGTCTGCGCAGTAAATGGCGTGAGTTCTGACGGCCATTACGAGAACGTTGATTTTAGCAGGATCCTTGGCCGCTTACCCTACAAGCCGGTTTCCAACTGTAATCATCGGCGGTAGGTCACATAATGTACCATCGGAGGCCGGGATCGAGAAATGTAATTACTTGGTAGGACAGCGAGTGATCGTGCTTTGAACATGTGCCAACTCATTCCCCTGACACGGAGCAGAAGCGAGATTATTCCAATTTGGTGTCATGCGGAGTTGGCACCTCTCATGTCATCCTAAAAGCACGCATATGAGGGACATGCGCCAAGGTGTGCAAGGCACAGTGACACATATTTGGCTTTCTGTAGTTGCACTACTAGTATGATCTCCCACCCTTTGTGATGTACAGCCGTCATGATTGTGCCACTGGTCGTGCCAACAGACAGCATATAACTTTATTACGATATTGCAAGAAAATTTCCCGTGAGAATGTGTTCCAGCTAGACTTTGTTCAGAACTCATCTGACCTGATGAGGTATCCGACAGCAGATAGTGCGCGTTGATACCATCTTCCCCTCCAGGAACCATGTGGGGCATGTGTCTGATTGAGAACCCTTGGCCGAGAGCCCCATCTGTTCTCCGGGGGGAAAAATAACCCAGATGCAGTGCATACAGGATCCGGACTTGTAGTAAGTCGGGCTGTAAGGAAATGCGCGGAAACGCAACGCTAGGATGCAAAATAAAGAACCCTAATTTCCATTGGGATAGACCATCCAGAAGCCTATGCGACCGTCACGACACGACCGCCCACCGTTCTGGACTCAGAAGCTTTCCGTCAAGACAGGATTTAAACTCAGAGATTATCAATGACTTGTTATATATACAAATGAACTGTGAAGTACTCACGCGTAAGCCACGCCCTGGCCATTCTTTGTCATTTACAGCGGTGCGCAACGGTGTCCACGCGGCGGAAGCCCTCGGGATCGCAGCCATGCCGGCTTGATCGGTCCTGAGCGAGGCAAAACGAGGCGAGACGAGGCGGGGTGCACCCCACAGGGAATAAAAATAAAGATCAGATAAGAACAAAAGCTCAAATTGTACAAATTTTCGTTGCAAATTTGAAAGAACACACAAAGCCACAACTCGTCTTTGACTTGGCTAGTGATGAGTACCTCACCACAGATCGTCCAAGGAGTAGGGAGCGGCATTGGATCAACCGTTTGTGCACCGACACGCGTAAAAGATGCGGGAAACAGCAACTTGGGCACATTTGGGGTGTGTACTTCCTCGCTCATCCCTATATAAGCGCCTTCTTGGCATGGAATTCTGTGACTCAATCCATGTGTCTGTATTCTGTAGGTCAAGTCTGGCCTCGCCCAGATGCTAAAGGTGTGCATGTCCTCCCGTTCGATTACCCTTCGTCCTTGACCTTGAGCAGGGTGGCGTCATAATGGACGTCGTCAATGCAGAACAGGTGCGCATGCCGTACGCCCACTGCACGCTTCTATGGTAGTTATTAATGGCTGTTCGCCTGCCGCCGTAATGCATTATTTTTATACAAAGGCGCGGATAGCTGAGGAAGCTGGCGCGTGTGCCGTCATGGCACTGGAACGTGTGCCTGCAGATATTCGCGCTACAGGCGGTGTCGCGCGTATGGCAAGTGCGAGGCGCTTCGTCACCGTCCGTCGTGGTGCTAAAAATTCATGCCTTTTTTGCATTTCCCCCTTCCAGAGTGACCCCGAGATGATCAAAGAGATCGTCGAGGCCGTTTCCATCCCTGTGATGGCCAAAGTGCGGATCGGTCATTTCGTCGAGGCCCAGGTAGCGACTTTTACCACCGGTAAAATAAAGAGCGCCATCATAAAACTTATATCCGGGCCATTCTAACTGTAGATATTACAAAGCATTGGGATCGACTACATCGACGAGTCAGAAGTGCTGACGCCCGCGGATGAAGAGCACCACATCAATAAGCATCCGTTCAAGGTGCCGTTCGTTTGCGGTGCGCGCAACCTCGGCGAGGCTCTCCGACGCATATCTGAGGGTGCCGCTTTCATCCGCACCAAGGGAGAAGCGGGCACCGGTAACGTCGTGGAGGCAGTGCGCCACCAGCGTGCCGTCGCTGGCGAAATCCGCAAGGCGAGCATAATGACCGAGGATGAACTGTATGCGTATGCAAAGGAGATCCAGGCGCCGTTCCACTTGCTCAAAGAGACGGCGCGGTTGAAACATCTCCCTGTGGTTAACTTCGCCGCAGGTGGCATCGCCACGCCAGGTGCGCAGCTGAAAAATCTCCCGTCTCCGCATGAACTCTAGTTGATGCGATCCTTCTCCACCGCGGTTTTTCTATCCTGCGTGGACCAAAAGCGGATGCCGCGTTAATGATGCAGTTGGGCAGCGATGGAGGTCGGCAGTATATTCCACCTAGCATGCGGACGCCAATTAATTTACCTCTATTTTAAGTGTTCGTTGGTTCGGGCATCTTCTTGGTACGTTTTTCCAATATAAGACTCGCGACCAATTTGATGAGTTGTCAAATTTTGTGGGTAGTCCGGGGATCCCGCGAAGCGCGCTCGTGCGATCGTGCAGGCTGTGAGTCCCCAACCGAGCGCCGCCTCTCATTTCTGTCACTGAAACAGCCTCTACTAGGTTACACACTATAAGAACCCGAAAATTCTTGCGGAGGTACGGACCCGATTTGATTCGAATCCCGTGTTTCGATTTGTGATGGTAAACGTGAACGGACGTGAAACAGGTCTCAGAGAACCTTGGCGCGCCTATGGTGGGGTTGTCAATGTG
>Ga0137358_10000222_pt1 | contig 22807 bp, 29 predicted proteins | sample Mad1_20_16metaG_FD_105551 | JGI IMG/M metagenome (GOLD analysis project Ga0137358, IMG submission 105551) | Vadose zone soil microbial communities from Angelo Coast Range Reserve, California, USA - Mad1_20_16 metaG | ecosystem: Environmental > Terrestrial > Soil > Vadose zone | place: USA... | reverse complement strand
GACCTGGAGCAGCGTGTTCTCGTTGCCGTCGACTGCGCGAAGGCGGATCGGATCGGGCCCGACCCGGAGCCGGTCGAGCGTGCGAGCCTCGTGCTCGACATCGACCACCATCACGACAACACGCGGTTCGGGGACCTCAACCTGATCGTCGCGACGGCCGTCGCGGAGGAAGGGTTGGACATTCAAGCGTGCTGTAATGTCGTGCGGTGGGACGTGCCGCCGAACATGGTCAGCTGGGCGCAAAGTCGCGGGCGCGCTCGCCAGGAACTCAGCTCGTTCGTCCTCATGCTTTCAGACTCATTGGCGTTTGAGCCGACCGTGCGCAAATGGGAGGAACAGGAGAAAGAGATGACTAATTTATACAATACGAGGCCAGAATACCAGGTACCGTTTGTCGAAGATGAAGATGCCGACGAGGATGGAAGTTTGCGATTTAGGGTAGACGCGACCGGGTAAGCCTGGCGCACGTCTTCCCCGCTTTCATTTCTCGCTAAACGATTACTGTAAATCAGCGCAGTACTGACGGGAAACTCGGCTATCGAGCATATCTTCCATTTCTGCTCCATCCTTCCTTATTCAGGGCTGGCCAACAACGCCCCGTTGTTCGATATTGACCCTCCCGATTACCCCTTGGAATGGCACACAGATCGCGGACCGCGCCTCCCGTACGTCGGTTCATATGGGTGTACCTTAACACTTCCGAGGCTGGTAGACCCTCGATTCCGCTCGTTTTCAACCGATAGAATTCACCCTACGAAGGTCTCTGCGAGACGCCATGTCGCATTCCAAGCCTATCGTGTTCTGTACGAAAACAAGCTGCTTAACGATCATCTCTTGCCTCTCACAAGCTCCTTAGAGCCCGATCAGGAAAGTGAGGTGCAGCTTCTGCTGAAAGAGGTCGAGAAGCGTGAAGGTACGGCACTGGTCTCGAGCCAAATGGATCCTTGGCATGTCTCTGGCGGCAGAGAGAGAGACACGCTATGGTGGTCGACAACATTAGAGGTGGACGGACTTCCCCCATTACGCATGCTGACGCAGGCTGCTCTCCCCCCGCTCAAGACTGACGAGCTCCCTGTCATACATACACGCGAATACTTACCGTTCAAAGTGCGTGTCGTGGGGGACCAAACACCCATCATCACTGGCGACGATGATGACATTCTGGCGCATGCGAAAGAGTTTACACGTCGGATTTTCTGGCCTATGTATAGCTCCCGCATGAAGTGGGACCAGACCGACTTCCTTCATCTCTTCATTCCTGTGGACGAGTCCCCAACCGTTTGGGACGAGCGAAGGGGCCTGGCTTCCGACCCCAATTCAGCTTCCAGTGGCTCACATGTGCTTTTCTCACCCTTCTCATCGTTCATGCGCCATTACGGCCATGTAGATGACATCCACATAGTAAGCGGGACGGGGTTCACCGGGAAATATTACAAGTTTATACGAATGCGAAATACACCCATTACCATCGAGGAGAAGGCGGACCTCGTGAGGCGATATGTGCGTAAACGCGACGATGACGATGCTGCTGGGCTCGGGATCACGTACCCACTGATCGAGGCGCGGCACATCGTCAAGCGCAGCTTTCTCACTCCGATGCCGAATGAGTCAAAGGGGTTGGACGCTGTGAGTCAGAAGACCGTGCTTCTTCTGCAGGACTTTACCCTGGTCGCACTCATCTCGTCTCACGAAGCACAATACGCGCTATGGGCTCCGTCGATTATTAGGCACCTCCAGATGGCCTGCACCGTCTCTTCCATGAGAGATACCTTGTTCATCGGGACCCCTCTAACTCAAATTCCCCTAGATCTGCTCTTGACCGCGATTACCATGCCAGTCGCTCGAGAACGCACCCACTACCAACGCCTCGAGACACTCGGCGATACAGCTCTCAAGTATGTAGTGAGCATTCAACTTCTCTCAGCGCATCCGCTCTGGCATGAGGGGTATCTGGCGAGACGCAGGGACCACGCTATCTCGAATGCTAATCTTGCCAAGATGGCGATCGAACGGAAGCTATACAAGTGGATCATCCGAGATATTTTCATACCCAAGAAATGGAAGCCGAGGCGAGCGTCGGATCCAACTGCGTTGGTGTTCGATGAAATGTCACAGCGGTCGCCTGACATGGCCGAGATGACGGAAAAACAGAAGAGGAGAGTTAGCGTCGCACGGAACCTATCGACGAAAGTCTTGGCTGACGTCGTAGAGGCGCTCATCGGCGCAGCGTATTTTCACGGTGGTTTCGCGATGGGGATTGAATGCATGAAGGTTTTCGATCTTGGTCTTTCGTGGAGACCCCTCCCTGAATGCATCGACGCTATGTATTCACGCGCCATCGACTTCGCTTACTACCCAACGCAGATCGCCGTCGTGGAGAGCATCTTGGGGTACACGTTCCGTCGCAAAACGATTGCTGTCGAAGCCCTCACGCATGCGAGCTACCAGAGCGACCTAGAGACGATCTCTTATGAGCGCATGGAATTCCTGGGAGACGCCGTGCTCGACATGCTGGTCACCGACTACCTCTACCGCGCAACAGGGAAGGACTATGTTCCAGGAAAAATACCCTTGATCAAGACAGCCGTGGTGAACGCCCACTTCCTCGCAATGTTGTGCCTACGCGCATCCACCGAGTTGCCTGTGGTCTTGCCGACGTGGTCAGAGGACACTGGTGTGACCGTGAAGGAAGACGGGAAGTGCCTATACCTCTACAAATGTCTCTTGCATTCAAACGTTTACATTCTGGACGAGCAGCGGGTCACGTTTGCTCGATGGGAGCGTCCAGGTGGCCGCGACGAGATTGAGGCTGCGCTCGTGGAGGCACGTGCTTTCCCTTGGTCAGCCTTAACGTCATTGCAAGCACCGAAATTCTTGAGCGATATGTTTGAGAGCTTGCTCGGGGCTGTCTACCTCGATTCTCGTGGGGACCTCGATATCGTGCGAGATGTGCTCCGGCGCCTGGGTCACTGGGAAGTCTTGGAGCGCATCGTCAACCGCGATATGGACGTGCAGCATCCCATCTCGCGTTTGTACCTGTGGGCAAGCAAAAACCACGAGAAGGTGAAGTGTGGTTCTCCCAAGAGGGAGGGGGATGGAAAGATGGTCAGCTGTTCGGTCCTCTGGGACGAATATGAGATCGCCAAGGTCGAAACCGAATGGCGCGGGCGGATCAGCCAAGAGGCCGTCCGCTTCGCTGCAGCAGAGGAGGCCATCGCGTTATTGGAGGACCCGGTTTCATTGCTGCGGATCTGGCTTGCGAAGCGGAATCGGAGTATAGATTACTCCACGGAGGAGACGGAGGGCGTGTGGTCATGTACCGCGATTGTTGCCAACACAAGCATCGCTATGGTCCAGTCACCTGTCCAGCCGGGATTAGGTGAGGAGAACGTAACGGACTTGAAGCGAGCAGCGGCCGTAGAAGCATTCAAGACGCTGGAAGAACCGGTGCACTGGCTTGCTTTCCTATCGGTGCAGCACAACTTTGAAGTGGGATACCAGATTTACGAAGAGGAAGGGCAGAAGGTTTGTTGTGTGCTCGTAGACGGTTGCGAGGCTAGCAGGGTGAAGGACATTATGAAGGGCCACGGTGCGGTTGTTACGGAAAGGGATATGATGAGGAAGGCAGCAAAGGAAGCTATAGAAGGAGTAGAGCTACAAATTGCGACGAGAACGGAGGTCTGGCAAGGCGCTGACTAGCTGACTGGGCGTAGATAGATTATCTGATTGTTGTTCCTTACCCTCATCCACCATGTCATCACTTGACAGCGCTGTTCTCACTCAGATTCTAAACCAACTCGCATCCTTGCAACTCTCACAGCAACTCTTGCAGGCCAAGGTCGTTTGGTTGTTCGTTTCAAATCATGCTGCTAAAACGTCAGCTATAGCTTGATTCTTTGGCCAACCCAGCATCGCCTGGGCTACGACCGGTGGGAAGCAATGAACTCCCTGTCCCAACCCGCGCTTCTCTGTCAAACCTCGACGGTGTTTCGTCCTCTCCACCCTCAGTTCCTGTCCGGTCGACCGCAACTCCGCTCGGGGAAAAAGGCGTGGATGGCACTTCGTCCGAAAAGGAACGCGAAAAGATTATATACCCCGGCCGTGTCACGTTGACCAGTGAGTCTTCGACGGCCTCTTTTACTTTTCCCCCTCCGTCATCTCTGGGCGTCCGGTTACACCGTCCGCCAAATGACCCGTAGGGTCTTGAGCCCGTCCAATACCCAGTCTCCCGAATTCTGACCGGATGCACTCCCCCCTTGGGGACTTTGCTATACTGATAGGGTGCTGGGGTGCCACCGTACACGGAGTCTTGTAATCTACTCATTTAATTGACGCCACTGACTAGCACCATAGCATATCCCGATCAGCACGGCGTCAAACCCGTCCCGTTGAAATGGGGCGCCGAGAGTGCCACCGAGCGCGGTCCCGTAATCCCTTCGCGTCTTACCTCATCCATCAAGCAGCGCAATGCCATCGGTGCACATTCAGGATCTTATTCCATCTACCGGGCTCTCGCCGTGGCAATGGGAACTCTTGTCCCAACGCACAAACCGGACTATGCGCGTACGGAGCCACCGGTGGACATTCCACCAAATCCTGCGTGGTTCGATGCAAGCAAAATCGTATCTTTTGACCCGTGGGGTCACCTCACAACACAGGTTTTCCGCGCAGAATCGGCCAGTGGCTTGGACATCAGGCCCAGCATTGCAGTCACCAAGGCGCATATCAAGCTCAGCGAGATTGACGAATCGTCGCGCAAGGGTGATATTGCCGTAGATGGGAAGGTGGTGCTAAAGAGCGCTCCCTTACTCAATGCTGATGGAACGACGAGCACGGCGGATCCTGGCGTGGAGATTAATGTAAGCAAGGCTGCAGTAGAGCCAGTGTGGTATTTGCCAGGCGTCGCAGAACGTTTCAAGATGTGAGTATCCCCCGACTCAAATGACTAACGCTAACAACGAATGCAGATCAGAGAGCTTTCTCCGCCGAGCTCTGTTTGAGGAAACGGGTGGGATGTACCCGGAGCTGATCACACGGCCAGACATTAAGGTTTTCTTACCACCCATTGGCGGCATGACTGTCTATATCTGTACGCCATCACCCCTACGCTCGCTATCATTGCTACTGAATGACGTATGCTACTCTGCAGTCGGCCCGGCTTCATATCTATCAGATGAAAGCAAAGAGCTCACATTACGCGTGCACGATGAATGTAGGTCATATTCACCCGATGAGGTACCTACGTCCTTAACCCTCCCCTCCCAGGCAACGGTTCGGATGTCTTTGGCTCTGACATCTGCACATGCAAACCGTACCTCGTATTCGCGATTGAGGAGTGCATCCGTACGGCGCAACGAGGCGGCGTTGGCGTTGCTGTATACTTTCGTAAGGAAGGCCGTGCGCTCGGCGAGGTGACGAAATATCTTGTTTACAACCTTCGCAAGCGTGGCGGCGACTCGGCAGACAAATATTTCCGCGCGACAGAGCTAATCGCCGGCGTGAAGGACATGCGCTTCCAGGCTCTCATGCCGGATGTATTGCACTGGTTGGGCATTAAGAAGATCGACAACATGGTTTCTATGAGTGATATGTACGTGCCTATACCTTCGATTCTAGCCTCTCTCCTCCCCATGCTAACGTGCATGCGTTTTACGCAGGAAATACGATGCAATCGTCCAGTCAGGTATTCCGATTCTCAAGCGCTACGACCTACCTGGTGCGTCGTCTTTGCTCCCTTTTTATGCAATAAAACTGACCAGGCGCGGCTGATGTTCCTGTACATGTGTAGAATACCTGATCCCGATGGACTCGCGTGTTGAAATCGACGCGAAGATCGCGGCCGGTTATTTCACGAGCGGAAAAGGCATAACCACCGAAGACCTTGTCAAGACTGTGGGGCGAACCTGGGAGGAGACGGAGCACTGATATTTGGCACCCACGTGCCCGATTGTATAACCTGTAGGATATAATGCATGGAATTGTGATGTCTGGGTGTAACGGGCGGTAAAGCCTCCGCGAGATGATCAGGTTGTTCGTCTGACCGCACGTCGATGTTGCTGTGGATCGCATCTTGGGCTTCTGCCCGTCTCTGTCGTGCCAGACACCGCACCCGTACCTACGCGTTCTCGATAACCAACACTGGCTCCAGCTCACTTCCTTTCCTCTCTCCTTTCACCATAACAAGTAATACCGTACGCACCGCCGGTCCACTCGCAGGCCTCCTGGTGCAACCCAGCGCCAGTGCCGATCCGCCATCAGGATGGTTAGTCCTGTCTGCGTTTGTCGGGCTTCCCATTGCGCTATGGGCGTACAAGGTCCGCCTTGTAGAACCATTCCGAGGTTGATATATAGACCGCTGAAAGACTCCTGGGGTATGCGCCAACGCAGTGCCTTATGCTGGTCGTGTTTCAACGGAAAATAATTTACATGGGTAATTGGTCGCATCGCTGCGAATACGTTTTCCCGCACCTTCTCCGTATGTTAAGTTCGTTGGCAGGATACGCACCGCCTGGTTCAAGGACAGAGTCTCTTAGGGACGTGTACCCCAATGGCACACCGAAAGGGATCCACATCGAGGAGCTCTCTATTCCCAGCTCCCAACCAAACACCGTCCGACTTTCGACTCTACTACTGTGCCGGTGCGATGTGACCTCTCCTCCTAAACATGTCGTCGTATATTGTCAAGGTATCTATCCGTCTTTTCTTCTCGTCGGCCAAGACAATTTAACCTGGCTCTGACAACAGGCAACGCCGGAAACCCAATTCACCGCATTCCTGTCTTCACTACCCTGTTGAATGCTATCCCATCGTTGGCCATCCTCGCGCCAGCCCCACGTTCATATTGGACATCCTCAGGAGCAGTGCGTCCCACCCAAGCCGGTCTCACTGTCGACTACGCCGCCACGCTAGCCTTCGCGGCTTCCCGCTTCCCAACATCGCGCCTGACAATCTACGGCCACTCCCTCGGCGCATCCATTGCGCTCTGCCTCCTGACACCCCACAAGGATTTACCGAACGCAGCCGCCGTGGTACATGGCCTCGTGCTTAAAAATGCGTTTACGAGCGTACCCGACATGCTCCGTGAGCTCTACCCACAACGCTGGCTGCCCTATCGCTATCTCGGCCCATTCGTGCGTGACGGGTGGGACGCGCGGGCTGCCGCAGCCTCGCATACATTTCCACGCGACCTCGCGCGCCGCACGATGGTGCTTGTCAGTGAGCGGGACGAAGTCGTCCCGCCGGCTATGGGCAAGGAGATATTCGGTGCACTGCGGGCATCTAGGGATATTCAGGAAAGAAGAGGAGAGAGAATTGGTGGAAGTATGGGGATGCAGGAGCCTCTGGGGCGGTTCGTGGTAGTGGAGGGTGCGCTGCATGAGGACGCATGGCGATATCGCAAGTGGACACGGGCGGTTAAGGAGTACTTGGAGGATTTGGAAACGACTGGTTCCATCTGAGCTACGGTGGCACGGGAATTGCCGGAGTCACCATCTGTCGATCATCGTCGATCAACCCTTTGTCGACCTCGGGGTATCATCAGCATGCCCGTCGTTCAGTTTGCACAGTTCTCATCCATTGTTCAGCCAACCTTCTGGCATGAACTCAGTCGGCTTAAGCTCGAGGTCCTTCGTCTGTCGGACGAGACAGTCACACTTACGGCAACTTACTCTACCGGGCGCACAGTCAAAGACCGGAACACGGGACAGGAGGTCCCATTGGGCTGTAACATTGCATTGGGCGGAGAAGGTTTTTCGGAGAGTTACAGGTGTGTGTATCTTAAAGTCCGTTCCTATAGGCGCTCATCATTCCAGCCCACCTCATCTCTCCGTTCTGGCCCGGGGGATCTTGAAGAATTACAACACAATTGAGGAGTTCAAGAACGCCGACAAGCGTGCCTTGTTTAATAAGTTATCGGATGAGGTATGTGCTGCGTGTCGTCTCCACTGCGAGCCCGCCTGGATAAGAGCTCACAGTTGATGGGTGCTAATGACCTTGCGTCATAGATTTGGGATAGCATTATCCAGAACAATGACACTTTAGCGCTAACAAGATTCCTACTCATTACCTTCGTCGATCTCAAGAAATACAAATTCTACTATTGGTTTGCTTTCCCCGCCTTTGCTGCACAGCCGTTGTGGGAGATCGATGATGACTGGACGGCGGCTGAGTCGCACTTTTCGGAAGCTCAGCTCAGTTCTCTCACGAGGCAGCTATCCCTTCAAGCGCGCGCATTCTTCCTTGTACGGCCTGCGCAGGACGGCGGCGTTGAGGTTGCCTCTGCTCAGGACTTCTCTGTTTTCTTTGAAAACGTGTCTGAGCAGTCGGTGCGTGCTTGTGTCTCGCATATCATTTACAAATGTGTATCAGACGACGATGCCAACGATGATTTTCAGCGAACGGTTGGTTTCCTTGACCCTTCCGCACAAGCTTCTGCACCAGGATGGCCACTACGTAATCTCCTCGCCTACCTTCGCGCAGTACACCCAGAGGCAACGCAAGCCGTGCGAGTACTATGCTGGCGTGGCGATACATCTTCGAGTCGTTTCGGTATTCTGCGCGGTGGTCCCACGGGCGTTGAGAAGCAGAGTGTCGTGGGGTGGGAAAAGAATGTGCAAGGTAAACTAGGTCCGCGAGTCGCCGATCTTGCGCCCATGATGGACCCCAAAAGGTCGGTCTTATTTTTCTCGTTACCAGTACGCCGATAATCAAGGGTGGAAACGACAGACTCGCGGACCAAGCGGTGGACCTAAATCTCAAGTTGATGCGCTGGCGGATTCTCCCCGCCCTCGACCTGGAGAAGATTGCACAAACGCGTTGCCTACTGCTTGGTGCTGGCACCCTTGGGTGCTATGTTGCACGTACGCTTATGGTCGGTCATCCTGCCCTCATGGGCACATTTTTTTTCTTTTCTTTTGACGTAGATGGCAGGGTTGGGGTATTCGCAAGATCACGCTCGTCGATTCGGGCAAAGTTTCATTCTCAAACCCTGTGCGACAACCGTTATTTGAATTTGATGACTGCCTCCATGGCGGCAAGCCAAAAGCCGAGGCAGCCGCCGAGCGGTTGAAGAAGATTTTCCCGGGGGTTGTACGTGCAAACGCACGTCATACACACAGAATTATACCAATGACGCTTCCAGGATGCACAGGGAGTAACGCTTTCCATTCCGATGCCAGGTCATCCAATCCCACCGGGGTCTGAGGAACAGACCAAGGCGGACGTTAATACCCTTGAGAATCTCTTTGACACCCATGACGCCGTCTTTCTCTTGATGGACTCACGTGAGAGCCGCTGGCTTCCAACGGTACTCGGCTCGGCGAAGGGAAAGGCGCGCGCCTTCCTTCCTTGAACCCCTCATATTCTGAATATCATAATGCAGATTGTACTGAATGCCGCACTGGGCTTTGATTCATACCTTGTCATGCGGCATGGTGCGCGCGACAAACCTGCGCATGGTTCAGCAAGACTTGGCTGCTACTATTGCAACGATATCGTGGCTCCTGCCGACGTTTGTTTTTTCATCTCTTCCTCATCTGAGACTCCTGATAACTGACCAAGTTGCTGCCTGCATACTGATGGTTCTCAGTCCCTTACGGATCGCACACTAGACCAGATGTGTACAGTGACGCGTCCAGGCCTCGCGCCAATCGCGTCTGCGACAGCCGTAGAACTCCTCGTTTCGCTCCTTCAGCATCCCCTAGGGTGTGTTCTACTCGACCTGAGCGAACCATGTATGCTGGGGTCTTATAACCACTTTTTGCAGCCTCCACGCACCGGCGCCACCAGCTGGGCAGGATCCCCAGCAACACCAACGGGAAAATGAGGGAAGTGTATTGGGTCTTGTTCCTCATCAGTTGCGCGGATTTCTCGCGCAGTTCCGCAACATGCAGATCGTTGGCGCCGCCTACGACCGTTGTACAGGGTGCAGTGAGACGGTACGCCTGGCTGTGCCGACGATGAGCGGAATGGCTGACCTGATGACGATTTTTTTTTTGGTCGTGGCAGGTTATCAGGGCGTACGAGACGGAAGGATTTGGCATGTTGTCGAAAGCATTCAACGAATCGGGATTCCTGGAGAGCCTGACTGGTCTGGATAAGTTGCATGCCGAAGGTGAACAAGCGTTGGAAGCGGTGGATTGGGAGGAAGAAGAGGGAGCAGACGAGGACTTTTGAAAGATCATGGGATAGAATGCAGCGAATGATGAGAAGTGTTGTTTGTGTACCCAATGAGAAATACCCTGAACGCTGAAGCTTTCTGATACAGTATTGTAACTGGCAATGAGAATGAGATCCGTCGGTGTACTGTACAAACAATACATCAATCTAATAAGGGTTTGGCCGCATCGCATCCGCATCAACGAATGGCCACACTAATGGAACAAATCGATCGACGACGTCATTGTCGAAAATCCCGAGTAGTTATTGACTCTAATGACTGGGTACATGGTCAAAATAAAGTCACATCATGATGGACCATCGGTTTTTTTTGCTAGCAGATTCACTTTACGCGCCGCGCGCTCCCCACTGCTACAAAGGGCACGACCATCCCTATTGTATACCTCCCTTCCCCCAGCCTACAATAGAACAAGACATCTATTACGAGGCCATTTTCATCTATCGTGCACCGGCAACGACCGCTGGTTGTTCCTGGGCGGGCTGTGTCTGCTGCTGCTGTTGTCCAGTCCGACTGAGCGCGGCACCGAGCGCCTGCGTCCGGATACTCAGTCCACGGGTCTTCTCGATGACAGACTGGTATATCGGCAGCGCCGGGCGGTGAATCTCAATGACATTCTGTAGAAGAACTGTCAGCCCGGAAGGGGTCGATATGAAAGGGAGTGAGAAAAAATTGCCTTTTCAAGGTCAATCTTGGCGTCGGCGGCCATCCGAGTGTCGCGGATGAGGTTGACGATCCATTTCTCGCCTTCATCTGGGGTAAGGTTGAGGCGGGCAGAGAGGTCGCTTTGGGAGGAAATGAGAGGGTCAGTTCTCTTTCTCTATACCTTATAGATCGCGCGAATGAAACGTACGCGATGTCGATCCGCTGATGAATGCGGCAGTACGCCTCACTGATGAGATACCGTGCGTTATCAAGGAACTCCTCTCTTATCTCGCTCAGGAAGAAGTCATTCCCAACGACGCGTTCTGCGAGCTGCAACTGACGCTGTGCGGCCTCGAAATCGAACTCGACGTAAAGTTCCCTGAGGAATTTCGTAACCGGGTCCGAATACTGATACTCTTCCAACTGCACGACCTTGACAACCTCCCGTATTGCGTGCCGCACGCGCGAGCTCACGGGCGTCGGTGCGGCTGCACCCGTCGCCTGCGACCTCCGGGAGAGCACGGCGGCGACGGCGAGGTAGCGCAGGACCCAGGGTGCGGCGGATTGGATGGTGTTGAGATAGGCGGGTGAGAGGAATGTTTCGAGGAGAAGGGTGCGACCTGATGGGTGGTTGAAATACACAAAGAGGGACCAATGAACGAGCCAAGTGCGGGAGTGTAGCGTCCCGAGCGGTGGCTCCACGTGTGAGGGTGTTGCCCCCGCCGCGGATGAAGTGATTGGGGCTGCACCTGCGCGCGCATCGAGCGCTTCACGCAGCGTGTTGAGCTCCTCTAAAGCCACGTCCCATTTCCCCGTGAGTATGTCCGAGGCGAGTTTGCCCCAGTGCGCCGAGGTGTTCAAGTCAGTGTCAGTGGAAAGAACGCGGAAGTGGTAGAGGTAATCAGCAGCCCCAGAGTAGTTCCCGTACGTGTATTGAAACTTCCCAAAGTTGTATAACGCTGTAATTTGTTCGAGGGTGAGCTGCAATAAAAGAGGGAAGGATTGTCGGCGTTAAAATGCTAAAGCGTATAAAACATCACCACTCACCCCGTAGTTATCCTTGAGATAGTTTAGGTTTTGGTTTTTGTCCTGGCGCAGAGCCTGGGCCACGTCTGGGTCCTCGATCACATCCAGGACAGCTTGCGCCTCCTGCTGAAGCTGCTCGTTTATCGCCACTGCCTTTTCTCTCTTGGCAGCAAATTCTGAATTATGGGTCTACATAAGATAGGATATAGATAGTCTGAACAGTTTCACACCTTGTGGGACCTCAGAATCTGGGTTCAACTGCTCATAGAGAGATACGATGTAATCGACCATGTTTGTGCCCTTTGCGAGTTCATATTGGGCAGCGGCGACCTGTTCCGGTGCGAAAAGACCGCTTTCGTGAAGATGGGAGAGCAAGGGAAAGACGAGATGTCGGTCTAAGTAGGGAATAATCGTCCTTGTGAGGTCGTACTCGGCCATTTCAGCTTTTGGCCCGTTTGCGAGCCTCGCAGCCAGAGAATACTCGCTGTCACGTGCGCGTCGGACACACGACCCTCACACCCAAACCACCAGGACATAGGATGACTACCACCACAAGAAATCTCTCCTGGTTCATCAAAGACCTCGGTATTTCGACAATAGGGCAGGTCTGTATCCTTGGTCGTGCTCACTTGCCATATGTCTCATGAAATGATTAGAAGTGCTATGTCTCCCTCGTAGAGAATCTCAATGTTGACGACGTCGACTGCATCAAGTATTCATTATCCAAGGCAATTGGTGTTGGAATAGTCGTCGGCGGATCGATAATGAAAGTTCCCCAACTTATTCTCAGTACGATGTGCTGCCTCCACCCCCTACCTCGCTTACCTTTCTCTCAGTCCTTAGAGCCCAATCGGCGCGTGGCCTCTCCCTAACTGCCTACGTCCTAGAAACATCTTCGTATGCCATAACACTCGCTTACTCCTGGCGGAACGCCTTTCCCTTTTCCACATATGGAGAGAACCTCTTCCTCACCATCCAAAACGTCCTCATCACCCTTCTCATTCTCCTCTACAGCTCTCCCTCATCTCGCAAACTCGCTACTTCTCCCCCATCCGACCCGACAAGCAAGGTCATAACCGCTCTACTCGCTCTAATAGCAGCGATCATCGCCCTCTTCACCACACCTGCTAGTGTGCTTGCAGTCGCACAGCTCTGCACGCTGCCTCTCTCCCTGTTCTCCAAACTCCCCCAAATTTTGCAGAATCACCGCGCCCGCAGCACAGGCCAACTGTCGACCTTTGCCGTCGTTTCTCAGATCGGGGGCTGCGCCGCCCGAATATTCACCACTTCGCAAGAGGTCAACGATCCTCTCGTGGGAGCCGGCTTCGCCCTTTCCCTCGTGCTCAATCTCGTCGTGGGCATACAGATGTATGTTTACTGGGGCAAGGGCAGTGCCGTCAGTGTCACCGCGGGACACGAGAAGGCGCGCGATGAGTTTCCGCTCGGAGGGAAGGAGGTCGGTGGATACGGACGGGAAAAGGTCGACATCGTTGTGCAGCCCCAGAGCCCGTCGTCGCACCCGTCGACCCATCAGCATTTGCAATCCGCCGCATATGGGCGTAAATGGGCACGCAAAGTTGACTAGACGCATCCATCTCCGCCTATAGTGTATGGGGGCTTGTGGCGTTGGAGTATGATTCGTTATGTCATTACAGTACTGCGTCAACCCGAGATGTTTTGTTTTGTAATATGGAGGCGTGCCAGAGACGCTTTCAGGGTGCTCAGGTAGTAACTCTATGCGGCATCGCATCGCATATCTAGGAATAGACCAAGGCAGACGTTAATGCCCTTGAGAATCTCCTTGTTGCCCGGACGCCGACTTTCTCTTGGTGGACCCATGATGCGGACAGACCATACATGCCACGAAGCTGGAGTTCCATGAGAGACAGTGGCGAATTTCGCAGAACCAGAGAACAGCATCCGAGCGTGTTCCCTATAGGGCCAATCCAAGCAATCCCACCATCAAATACCCCTCTCTGTGCTAGAACAAACCGATATTATAGATTGACCTGAATGTGCGAATCCGTACAAGAGGAAAACTCTGCAAGCTCATTCCGGTAGCCAGTGCATACGTGAGGCGCGTGTTCCTGCACGTTATGTCCCGGAAAGTCGTATGCAAGAGGGTCGACCGTGACATTTATATTAGTAGGGAACGCGCGTGAAGTGTATCTACTAATAACAAACCGACGGTAACCCTCACGCTAGGACTTGACTTTGACCATGTAGTACGCGGCTGCAAATAACTTTTCGGGATTGCAAACCAACCGCTCTCTCACCCTCAGGTATGGGATACAACATCGTCGTCTGGGTAGAGCTGTTGGGGTCACCCATTATGCAACAAGCTCTACAACGCTGAGGATCGCGGCGGGTGGTGCATACCTTCCCTGGGTTCATGATCCCGAGCGGGTCTATCGCCCGCTTGATCGTCTTCATCAGTGCCACTGTGCCTTTGCCGAGCTCCTCAGCCAAGAATTCCTTCTTCCCAATCCCAACTCCATGTTCACCGGTGCCTGGAATGAAAGCGCGAGTTTTAGGGTCAAAGGGAGGGAAAGTCGCGTGAAGGAGGGCGGATATTTACAAGTTCCGTCGAGGGCAAGAGCACGCTCGACCATGCGGTGCACGAGACCGCGCACGGTATTGAGCTCTTCGTCTGTCTTGAAATGAAGAAATGTGTGGAAATTTCCTGTGCGATTGATCGTCATTCATTAGCCCTCTCCGACGGATTCAAGTTTGCGCCATAGCTCTTTGCAAGAACGACTATTCACCATCCCCTGCGTGGCCGACGACAGAATACAAAATGCCAGAGCGTGCGATGTCTTGTCGTGTCTCGTACACGAGTTGCGGGAGCCTGGATACGGGAACACTGTGCAACCTTCAAAGTGAGCATTACCGCGGGAAAGGGTCACATGCGCAACTGATGAAAGCAAGCCCTCTCTCATACGCGCGGGAGTTATGATGGATTGGACGCACCATACGTCCGTCATCCAGACCCTTGCTCCCTCGCCCGCATACGCCTGACTGGAATACAGCCCGTTCTTCCGATCCGTCCAAACCGCCTCAGCCTCCTCTTGTGTCCTCGCAGGCCAGAATTTATCCCCACCGTGCTTCTTTACGATCTTCTTGACCACCTCTACCGACTCGGATAGCGCGCCAGGCGTCGCGCCCTGCAGCTTGAAGAACAAGTGGTCGGCGATGTCGTACTGACGAGCAGGATTACCCGCAGTCATGGTGGCGCGCATGAACGCAGCGTCGACGAGTTCGATGCATTCTACATAGAATTTAGGTGGTGTTCGGGGAGGGCAGAGATACCAGAGATGGCGCACGAATGCCGATTCCCGTGTTCATGATTTCGATGACGGCCTGGCTGGCCTTGCGCATGTCGGGGAATCGTACAGTCGCGACCGTGGTCGGGATAACGGGTGCAAGGCGGATGGTCACTTCTGTGACGATGCCGAGTGTCCCTTCTGCGCCGATGAACAGCTTGGTCGTGTCAAATCCGGTCGACGACTTGCGCGATCGACGTCTCGTTTTTATCACCTCCCCAGAGGGAAGGACAACTGTCTGCCGAAGGAAGACCAACATACCACCGCAAAAAACTACAGCATGCTCACTACATTAAGGAACCATTCACCCTTTGCTGTGCCGTATCGGATGGCGTTCGCTGTTGCGAGAACGGAGATCAGTGAATATTGGAGTATTGTCAGGATCACGCTGACTTCCGGAGCAGCCGGTACTAAGCATGCCACCAACAGTCGCCGTGGGTCCTGGATCGAGCTGTGGATGGGTGTAAAACACCAAGAAATCAGAGACGCCTTCAGCTTTTAACACGTACAGGAAAGAATAATGGAATGCCCTTCTCCTTCAAAGTTTCGTTGATTTCTGTCCACCCTACGCCCGGCTGGCATACAAGGTCCGAATCCTCTTCTGAAAGGCAGAGTTTCGCGGATCAGCAGCAGGGATCGTAGTTTGGAGAGAGGAATGCACCATGAATAGTAATGATCTTGTCCATTCCAGACACGTCAACACATATGCCCCCTCCCTTCCACTGCAGGGGCAGAACGAACGATGCGTTGAGAAAATGGTCGTATAGTAATATATAAGGGTGATGGTTACGCACGCCTGCAAAATGACCTTCCACGCTCGTTCCACCTGAGTAAGGAACGATGGGCATGCGGTACTTCCTCGCAACGTTGACAATTTTTACGACATCCTCAGTCGAGTCTGGATAGACCACGACGCTATGCGGACATCCTATCCAAATGTCGTGCAAATATCAGCGAACCAAGAGTTAGTATCCGAGTAGCACGGCCCTACCAGGGTGATATGCATTGGGGGAAAACCCATGAGCCTCCAGCTGGTCTTCATCAGTCGTCACCGTGTCCTTCGAGAATAGCGTTTTGAGTTCATCTATTGCGTGGGCAAAGTCTTCTGAAGTACCGTAGACAGGCTTTGATGGGGGAGTTTCGACAGTACCACGCAGGCCGATAAAGTAGCCCCCCAGGCCTAACGCAACACCCCCTAATGCCAGAGCAAACACGTTTGATCTTGACGAGAACGTGTTGTGCGTACTTCTACCGGTCGCTGTATGAAGCTGACGGAGGTTGCAGTGGGGATGTGTGTGCTTCCTCCCATTCATACTGCTTATTAGCGAGGCAGGCACTCTTCGAGAGCAGCAGGTCCTCCTTAGGAACAACATTGTTCGAAATTGTCTTTGAAGTGGTATGCTCCTGTGGCTTGGCGCTATATGAACTTTAGCGGATGGCAAGAGGCACGTTCAACAGTTGGAGCGCCCAAGGCGCTGTGAATTTCAGTCGAATCTGCACCCTTTTCAGTACCTTGATTTACACATCATTACGACATTGTGAATTTGAGTATAAAATTGTGTGATTTTTCAGCATGTTGAAAACATACTGAAAATTTTCATTCATAAAATGTGTGAAAGTCAGTATTTCAATATCTCTAATACATGAAGTTCAGTAGGTTTGACTTTACAGTGATGCAAGGAATGTGTCCCCTTCATGACAAACAGCATTTTCCATTCTTTACTCTTACAACCGTGACAGACTCTGTCCGATGGAATGTGGGTGTTGTTCAAAGCAGGGACAGTGCAGGGACGCCTAGAGGCGGCTGAGGGCAAAATCGCAATCACACGGGCGTAATTCTTGGTTCTCCTCACGGTAGTACTTCGTGTCTGCTACGTGTGTATTCTATGCTTCTATTATCCGTGGTTACATGTACTGTACAGTAAATAATATCGATACATCGGCTCTGCTCTTCGTAGAGCGTGGATGGAAGGGAAAGGCAGGAATACATCACCCGTGTAAGTGATAATGATATATAAACAGATGTCGGCAAGCAGCCCAGTCCAAACACACGGACCAAAGAATGGCACCAACTAGTTATACTCCGTCCGCCTAGCTCCTCGCCGCGGGACAAATGGTCCAGGTGCCCGCGCCGCACGCACCCACTGAGACGGATCTCCCACAGGGATGGGCTCATCCTCGTTCAGCACCACGTCTACCATTGCAGATGGACCCGGATCTATGGTATGATATGGCGAGACACCGAAATTCTCTTCCTCCTCTTTCACTTGTGGTAGTGGTTGCGGTGGCTGTTGTGATCCATGCCCATATTGAGGCCGGTAATATGGAAGCGTGGCTGTAGCTACTCTTGGCCTGTCCTGGTCGTTTTTCCTGGCGGATATTGATGATACACGCCTCAAGGACGACAATCGGTGGCTCGGGTAATGGTGGTTGGAAGGCAGTTCTCCGGGCCGGCGAATGGCGAAGGGGTGGTCGCGGCCCGCCCGACCGGGGATTATACGGTCCCACCAGACATTTGGGTTCGACGGCAGCGGTTTCTCGCGAACAGGTTCGGGTCTGGGTTCAAGCTCAGTTCTGGGTTGTTGGTTCTCCACGGCGACAGCACTGTCATCTTGGTCTTGTAAAAGCGGGGGCGTAATGGTGAGGTGTATGGGGGACGTGTCGAGAGGGGGAAGTTGTGGTGCCGAAGAGTGTTTGTTTTTCCCGTCGTCGAACCATGCTACCTCGTATATCGATGTGGACCATAGGTTCGGGTTCACGCGCAAGTGGGAAACGCATAGCGCCAGAACCGTGACAAAGTAGCCGAGCACTTGGAACGAATGGGGAGGCACTGTCAGCACTCACACCAACTTTAAGCCGGAGAAACTCACGCAAGGTTGCGGCTAACCAGGATATAGGAACAAGGATGGTGATGGAAGCGCATATCGAAAGTGGTGCCTTTGCGTCACAGAACATGGGAGGGCCGCTTAGCGTGACATGAATGCTTGCTGCTGTTGTCGCGAAGAAATTGTTTCAGTAACCATGACACGGCACAGCGAAGAAAGTGGGCTAGGGGCTGTTCTTTACCTATTTGCAGCAAAGTGAAAATCCCTGTCCAAACACACTCGAACGCAACCTGCGACGTGGAAAACGACGAAATTTTAATGCCCGCCAATGCTCTGAGGGGAAGAAAACCGTCTATGTGAACCAATTGATCGTCAAGGGCGAGCGAGGCGCATACATACATGATGATGAAAAGGGATATTGCAATCCCGTTAAAAATGAGGAAAATAGATGCTCCAGCAACTAACGAAAGACATGACAAACTCGGTCAGAAACCCCCAGTCGGGAGTTCTAGAGGTGTGCTCACCGTTGGCTCCAGCTGCCCGAGACGCGCCCACATTCCAAGCTGCGAATCCCAGCGCAGTCACGCTCATATAAATTAATAGACCTATTGGAGCGTGAGTAGGTGTCCATGGACGCTCAAAAGAGATATGATCGTCTCGTACTGACAGAAAATGACAAATCGGACGAGTAGGAAGGGGCTATTGACCAGCAGGAGGCGGCAGGGGGTCCGAGAGAGTCCCTGCTCAAGAGTCCAACCGGACATTCTCTCTACAGAAGTGCGGACGTTCGAGGTGAGGGGATGGGGAGGGAACGATTGGCAGAAGAAGAAATGAACATGAAGTAGGCAATGAGATACTCCTTATGGGTAATTGAGAAGAAGGCTGTTGTTGAAGAATAACCATAGTCAGTGTCTCCATCTCTACCCGCGGAGACAATGATCCAAGACAAGGACAACAATTGGCCCACGTCACACGTGATTACCAATCGACAAAATGTTATGTGCACTGGCCCATGTTTCGAGTCCGCGTGTTCCAATTCGACAGTACACATACAACATATAATCTATCTCACGAACAACCCAACCTGATACGACGTAATAACATAACGAGTGGACGAAGAGCGCGCCGCGCCCAGACAGAGGCAGAGTTCACAGAGAACCAATAACAACGTACGATGGACCGACCCACATTCTACCTACTCAGCGTAAGGCGGGATAATCGTACAAATCAAGTCCATATTAGGTCATGTCCAGGACACGGATGGTCCAAAACTCCTGCATCAAACTATGGCAGACTCGGCGGTAGACCCACTCTCGTCTCACGCGGGTCCACAGAGGCAGATGGATGCTCAGAAGCATGCACCTTCTTCCGAATTACCGTCCGCTTTGGCAATGGATGCGACATGATATCTGAGCGAGGCCAATTCATCAACGGCGGTGGTCCACCAATGTCAGCAGGTGAGTTGCGGATGTGTTGAGAGTGGGTAGCGGGTGGAGGGAAGGAGAGCGGTGGGGGTTCGACGGTGGGTCCCACGGCGGCTTGGACGTGCAAGGGGTAGAGCGTTGTGAAAAGCATGGATACTGGTCTGGCCTGCTGTGTCACAGATTGCCTCGTAGAATCCTCAGTGATCCTAGACTCCCGTTCAGTCCTACGTCCGATCCTGGACAGTGAAGAAAGCATAGATCGCCTCAGGAGGAGAATAGGACGCCGGGGTTGGGGTGCTTGAATAGGCGCGTCGTAGTGGGAAACGGGTATCTCGGGCGAGCTTCCAAGCTGATGGCAATAAAACTTGAAGTGCCACGGATACGACCGTACTTGGGCGTTCCAGACAGTATCATCCCGCTTTTGATGAACTACAGAGGAGATCACAAGGAAGATAAGGTAAATGAACACTGTAGGCGGGTAATGTCAGTAGGAAAGCTACGACTTGACTGAGGATAAATCGCACAATTGACGGTAGATATCCATGAGAAGGCCATTAGAAGCTTCACAGACACGCAAGAATCGCCATTTATAAGATGAGCTAGAAAAATGTCAAGCCATTAGACAGTCATCCTTGTGGATAGCACATGTCCTTGCCTTGAGGTGTACACATGTCACGCGGAAGTTTGGTCGTTACGACGATAGCACCCGCTAAACATAGAGTGAATTAGAATGGCCCTCAAAACGCAAATCAAGGCAACACGCACCGAAATGCAGGAGCCAAAGAAAATTGACCCAGAGGCATTCCACCCAAACACGGCCAATAAAGGCTCGATGTAACAAAATGTCGATGAAGAGTCTAGCATGGCGTCAATCACGACACAAAGAGGAAGTGTGAGATTGATAACTTACATAGGAATGACAACTAGCAAACTAAAAGCACCAAGAAAAATCATGTAGATGTCAATATGCAACTGAGCTGCGATTGCAGATGAGCGGAGTGCAGCTTTGTCGGGTACTATAGGGTTATTTTACCGTGAAGATCGGCATTCTGTGAGATGGGAAAGTTCCATGCAGCTGCACTGCAGACTATTGCATTGGAAACAATGATGATAACTTGAGGTGAGGAGAGGTGTAAGTAAGACGAGGCCAGTGGTGGGTTGGTCGAATGACATACTGAAAAGACAGTAACGGTACATGAGGAAGACAGAGGAGGCTTCCATAATGGGATCAGGGTGGTCGTAGTTGAGAAATAAAGAAAGTGGGAGACTGCAGCTAGTGCGGTCGAGAAACAAGGGGGCAGAACTGGCCACGGCTAAGAAAAGCGGACCGGGCCAGGCAGGCGTGCCTCGCCACTGACAATTCCCACGCCTATTTCATGGCAGACACCTTCACGATCAGAGTCACAGATCATGCCAATGTTAGAGGCCGTGCTGTTCGACGGGTCTTTCTCAGCGATCATGCTATGAAATTGGCAAAATTGTTTGCTGGTGATGTGGTGGTGTTGACTGCTGCCTCCGATATGTGCCAAGAGCAGGTGTGCCTCTACAATCAAAAAAGCAGTGTCGAAAATTTACTGCATTTCCATCTAGAGACAGTTCGCCGTAGGCACGGTATGGCCGTCGTCAGACTTGGCCAGTGATGGTGAGCAAAACTGGCTAATTTGTCGGATATCGTCGTCTCATATTCATAGTCGCCGAGGTCGCAACTACTCTCTTGCTCACCGCTCATTTTTCTGAGGGTTCCAAAGCGGTCATATTCCCTTTGAGTTCGGTCCATGCCACGACTCGCCCTACGTGGTTACTCTCCCTCCAGGAGGCATATCACGCGGACACTGTGCGGCTTTGCGAAATTGATGTCAATAGAGCGCCTATCATGGCACCTGTCTCTCAAAAACCATCCAGAAAGGTCAAACAAAGAGATTGGCTCCGCTTGCTTCTACGTGAATCTTTGGGTGCGAGATTACCTCTTGTATGTGGCCATCGTCAACATTGACCTGGTTCATCGAACAGTGGACCTCAAGTATGTATTGTCCACTCAGGTCGTACAGATTCAATATGAGGGTAGAATACTTTTTTTCTCTATTGCTACTGTGTCATCAAGGAAACAAACCGCTAGAGCCCCTGATTCGGACATCTCGGAGAGCCTTGGGGCGCTAAATATGAATGATATCGCTCGCCTGTATACTGTGGACTGGGACACAGCCGTCGCGATCGAAGATAATGTACAAGCCCCTGAATCAAAACCGCTAACCGTAAATGGTTTCCCTATCCCTCCATCTTTTGTCCCATCTGACAACGTGGATCAGCTTGGCGTTGGGGCTGTAGGCAAACCTCAAGGTGATGGTGCCTACACAGCCGTTGGAGGACTTGATGAACAAATCGGTCAAATTCGTGACCTCATCGAAATCCCTTTCCGGCGGCCCGACCTGTTCCATCACTTTCGTGAGTTCCAGTGAATACCTGGCAAATGCTGTCTAGTCGAGCTTGTCTATCTATAGACCTCAAGCCCCCACGCGGGTTACTCCTCCATGGCCCTCCCGGGACGGGAAAGACACACCTTGCGCGAGCAATCTCCGCCTCGACGGGTTCGTCAGTCCTCACAGTTAGCGGACCTGAATTATCCTCCGCGTACCACGGCGAGACGGAGGCAAGCCTAAGACGCGTCTTTGCGGTCGCCCGCGCCCGCGCCCCATGCATCATCATACTAGATGAGGTCGACGCGATATGTCCGCGCCGTGTGGACGATGCTGGGGGAGAAGTCGAAAAGCGCGTCGTCGCTACGCTGCTTACCGAAATGGACGGTGTCGACGAGACGGACGCACGTGTCTTGGTCGTAGCGACAACGAACCGTCCAAACGCAATCGATCCCGCTCTCCGTCGTCCCGGACGATTCGATCGCGAGATAGAAATAGGTGCGTTTCTCTAACTCTTCCTTGTTATAGAGAAAAGACAAGGGCCTTACTGAAAGTGCGACACCCATCTTCCTTTTCTTTTCTTTTTTGAAGGAGTCCCTGACCTCAACGCACGCATATCGATTTTGAACGTACTTTTAGCAAACACTCCGCACACCATCACGCAGGACGAACTTCATGCGACCGCATCCCGCGCGCACGGTTACGTCGGCGCAGATCTATCTGCAGTCGTCCGCGAAGCAGGAACGCTCGCCATCAAGCGCTTCTTATCGTCATCATCCACCCAGCAATCTGCCGAGACTGCGCACCTAACTGCAGCGGATCTTGTCGCGGCGCTCCCCACTGTCCGCCCATCCGCTCTGCGCGCGCACGCGATTGCCACCCCACCGGTCCGGTTCTCCGACATCGGTGGGCTTGAGAGTACCATCGCTCGCTTGCGCGAGTGCGTCGAGTGGCCGCTCGTGCATCGGGACAGGCT
>Ga0137358_10000217_pt1 | contig 23116 bp, 38 predicted proteins | sample Mad1_20_16metaG_FD_105551 | JGI IMG/M metagenome (GOLD analysis project Ga0137358, IMG submission 105551) | Vadose zone soil microbial communities from Angelo Coast Range Reserve, California, USA - Mad1_20_16 metaG | ecosystem: Environmental > Terrestrial > Soil > Vadose zone | place: USA... | reverse complement strand
GGTGAGTGTCGGCTAGCTCGGCTGGAGTATGAGCGACCGGGACGAGTGTCGCTTTGAGGCGCTCGAGGGTTTGTCCAAGGGGCAGAACAGGAAGTTTTGGTAGTGTAGACTGAGCAGCGAAGGTGGTAGTGCCCGCAGGAGGACTTGGGGCAGCGGACTTCCAGTCGGCGGGTCGGGAATTGGGTGGGTGCACGGGCATGTGTGAAGTGAAAGTCGAGAAAGAGAGTCTGCGGAGGGTGGAGGAGGTAGAGGCAACGGTGAGTGGAGGAGGCAGGACGCGGCAAGCGAGGGCGAGCATGACTCGGACAACACTGGACGGTGTCGAGCGGAGAGGCCAGCCGGTGATGAGCAGCTTGTGATAATCTATCTGTGTTCCATATTGGGCATATAGGCGTTATTAACGACCCGATAGACTTCTCGGAGATTGACAAGCGAAAATAAAATAAATAAAGGGAAATTCACATGTCAGAATGGAGATGGGGATTTGATGATCAGATTTATTTCAATGCGACTTTGCCTGGGGCTGTGACGTCGACCGACTCCACGATGAGAGATATGGACGGGATGACGGGAAAGGGAGACCAGAAAAGCGAACGGAATAAAATAGGAACAGATAAGTTCCCGTGCCGTGGCTTGTTGGTTTGCTTGGCGGCCCACGCTTGACCAGCGTTCACCTCCTCGTATCTGCCTCCTCGCCTCCTCCTCATTCTAGATGATGGACAGACCACTCGGTCCTCGCCAGCCGGACAAGAGAGTCACCGCCTACGAATCCATCTTTGGCCGTCCTGGTGTCTCCCATCATACCTCCGACCCCTCAGCTCCCCAGAACTACCCACCACCACCACCTGGCTACTCCCCAGGTCAGTACCCTTACCCCTCCAATCAGCAGCACTACTCTCCCACCTCGCACGATCTTCATAATTCCCCCTACTCCTCTCATGCCTATCTCCCACAACCATCCAACCCTCGCCAGTCCTTCTACGCCCCGTCCCCACCTCAGAATCAGTCTTGGTCCTATCCAAACTACTCTTATCTCCAACCCCAATACCAACCGACCCAACCCGCCCCCACACCTCATACCAATAATCCGCTTGCTCAACCTATCTATCCCGATGAACCTCCCGACCCCAACTTAGAGTCCCTCCATCACCAAGGTCTCTCCCCCACTCATGCCTATCAACCCCGAACGTATCCCAGTAATGCCATCGCCCACCAACAGACTGAATGGGGTCCTCATTCGTCACCTCACCCCCCGCAGCAGCAACCACAAGTTCAGCATCCCGCCTACGAGTACGATCAAGGTCTTCATTACCAAAATGGCTCTCCAAGCCGTAGCCATCTCAACATACCTCATCTCGGTCTCAACATTGACGCCGACAATGGTAGACTCGGCATTGATTTTGCCGAGGAAAGCAGCCCAAGCGACACGGACGACTCAGAATTACCCTGGGCCCATTCTCGCTCGTGTTTGTCTCTTTAGTTCTTTCAACAGCACCTCTGACCTCTAATCTCACCCACTTTTCTTCCAATCATGCAGCCAGCAAACTTCCTCATTATCAGATACCACAGCCAACTCCCGCGCACCACCGTTCGTCTCGACGACAGTCTCCCCCAGATTCCCTCTCCACCCGCTCCAATGATTCGAGCACTCCCCTCCTTCCCTCCAAGACACATGCTCTCCAGCTCGACACCGCCGCCCTCATGAACCAAGTCGGCCGTACGGCTTCCTCTTCGGCCTACGTTGATTCCTCCAATCTGCGGCGCTCTTCCGATTCCACCCGCACGATGCCGGGTCCCTTCCGCCGCGATCGCTCGTTGCAGGACCGATCCCGGTCATTGTCCGCCACCCCATCTACGCAAGTGCGCTCGTCTTTTGTCGATCAGACCGTTCCTTCTCCTGCGTCTACTTCCCGTCTTCGTCCCGGACCCTCTCACACCCAAGGAAACGGACAAGCTTCTTTGTCAACCCCATTTCGTCGCTCGCCTATTGTGTATCCCGCTCTTATCTCTCGCGTGGCCGAGGCATTGCGTGCCCGCGTTGTGCTTACCAGCATCGTCAAGGACGGGCTCACATATCAGAATGCTTTCGACGGCCGTCAAGCAGTCGACAAGATCGCCTACATCATCAAAACTACGGACCGTAACCTTGCGCTGCTCCTGGGCCGCGCACTCGATGCGCAAAAGTACTTCCACGCTGTCACCTATGATCATCGGTTACGCGATTCCGTCTCAGACGTGTACCAGTTTCGTACCCGCGTCGGAAGCCCCTTCCACTCTGGTGAACTCTCACCACCAGCCGTAACATCACCTAGCTCTCAGGGCAGGAGCACTCCCACACCCGATGGACGCCGTGAGTTGGGTGTGACACGCGATACTGGCTCACCGTCGAATGAGGCGTCAACTGAGTCGGACCCAGGGAAACAACCGGATACGAGCACAAGTCTCCCTACTGACACGTTAGAGGACACTGCTGATGACGTGCTATTACCAACGGGGGTATTTACGCTCTTGACTGATTGCTATTCCCCGACATGCTCACGTGACCGACTCTGCTACTCTATCACTTGTCCGCGGCGGCTTGAACAGCAGAGTCGTTTGAATATGAAACCGTTGCCCGGCCTCGGCATCAAGCGCCAGCTGAGTCGTGACACCCTCGGTGACCTGGACAACGTTGAACCAGGCTTGCTTTGGATACATACGGTGTCCAAGGAGATTGTGGATAGCGTGACGGATCAGGAGAAGAGTCGGCAGGAGGCGATCAACGAGGTCATCTATACCGAGCGCGATTTTGTACGCGACATGGAGTACCTGCGCGATGTCGGTTCTTTGGATTCTTTTTTTCTATCGTGCGTGCTCATGAATGTATGCAGGTATGGATCGCTCCTCTCAGTACGCAGGACATCCTACCCGAGGGACGCCGCGCCGACTTTATCGAGCAAGTATTTTGGAATATCCACGATGTCATCGCAGTCAACATCCGATTGCGCGACGCACTCAACAAGCGCCAAAAGTCGTACGCTGTCATCGAGGGCGTCGCAGACATCTTCCTTGAAATCGTACCGCTCTTTGCCCCTTTCGTGTCCTACGGCTCGCATCAGCTATACGGCAAGAACGAGTTTGAGAAGGAGAAGAGCTCAAACCCGGCGTTTGCACAGTTTGTTGAGGTACGTGAGATGGTTCCTAGTTCCAATTTCGTTATTAGCTGAAGGACGGTGATCGGATTAGGAAACGGAGCGCCGGCCTGAATCGCGCAAGCTCGAACTCAATGCATATCTCACCAAGCCGACGACCCGTCTTGCGCGTTACCCCTTGCTCCTCGAAGCCGTATTGAAGCATACATCTGACGAGTGCTCAGACAAGCATGACATACCCAAAGTTGTAACGCTTGTCCGCGGGTTCCTTGCCGAGGTCAACCGTGAAACTGGCCGTACGGAGAACAGATTCAATCTATTGCAGTTGGAGCAACAACTCTTGTTCCGACCAGGCGAGCAAGTGGTGCGTACCTCAGACACCAATTCAGTCCTCCTTTCCGTGGTTGATTTGGGTACGCCATTAGGATCTGCGGTTAAGGGAAGAGGGCCGTGAAATGATCTACAAGGGCCCTCTGAAACGTCGCGGGAGCTCGCAAGGTGACAGCGGCGAACTATCGGTCTTCCTGCTCGATCATGCGTTACTTATGGTCAAGCAGAAGAATAAAGCAGAGCAGTACAAGGTCTACCGTCCGGTACGTCATGGCTCGCCCCCGATCCACTTTTCGTTATATTTCATCTATCCATTGTAGCCCATTCCGCTCGAGCTTCTCCTTGTCATTGCTACTGATGAATCCGGTATGCGCCCCATCATCACGTCTCGCCCGCAGCGCGACATATCGGGCGCGAACGGTGGCCATTCCCACCAGCCGTACCCGCCCGTGGTGCCCGTCAAATTAGAGGGCGGAAACAAGACAGGTTTTGCGATAACATTTGTACACTTGGGACGCAAGTCCTATCAAATGACGCTCTGGGCGGCGTCGCACGCTAACCACCGCAAGTGGATTGAGAACATCACACGCCAGCAGGATATCATGCGCGATCGGAGCCATTTCTTCGAGATGGATAAACTCTCTGAAGGCTTCTTCCAGGCGATGAATCGCGCGAACTGCGCGGCTCCATTCAGTGGGTGATATCTGTGCTTTTGTGGTTATGTGAGGGTTGTGCTCAGCCCTTGCTTCCTGTGTAGGTGGGGGACAGAAAGTTGCATACGGCACGTTCGATGGCGTGTATTTCCAGGATTTGCGGGAACCAAATCGGGAACCAATCAAGGTACTCGCGCTTACCGATGTCGCCCAAGTGGATGTTCTGGACGAATTTGGGCTTTTGATCGTCCTGTCAGGTTGGTCATGTGCTCCCGTTACTTTTGACTGCCTGGCGCTTATTCGATTCTTTAGAGGGTCAAGTAATCACATTCCCTCTGGATGCACTTGAACCGATGGACCCGCTGGCTGGACTCAAGCGTGCCAAGCGCATCGCCGCACACACTTCATTCTTCAAGTCCGGCATCTGTGTCGGGCGGCCGTTCGTCTGCGTGGTCAAGACGAGTCCCCTATCAAGCACGATCAAGATTTACGAGCCAATTGACCAGAATGTGCGCGGACGGAGCAAGCCAACGTTCCGAAAGCTGCTGCAGGGAGGGAACGACACGCTCCGGATTTACAAGGAATTCTATATTCCGGTGCAGTCGAGCTCGATACACTTCTTGCGCACCAAGTTGTGTGTCGCGTGCCTGAACGGGTTCGAGATTATCGACCCGGATACGCTAGACACGCAAGGTTTGCTTGATCCCAGTGATGAATCGCTTGACTTTGTCCGGCGGAGAGGGGATAACACCCGACCAAAGCCCGTAGCGATCTACCGCATCGAGAATGAGTTTTTGTTGTGCTACGACGGTACGTTGTGTTTGGTAGCGAGATGCGGTGGTACTAAATTGATGAACAGAGTTCGCGTTCTACATTAATCGTGGAGGACGTAGGTCACGGACGAACTTTTTGGTGTACTGGGAAGGATCTCCAACGAGCTTTGGTGAGTGATGCGCATTTCGTGGGCGCATAGAATCGACTAATAGGTGCTCGGTAGCATTCCAATATCCTTACGTACTGGCATTCGAGCCGACGTTTGTGGAGATTCGCAATGTCGAGACTGGTTCGATGTCGCAAGTCATCCAGGGCAACAACCTACGATGTCTGTACACGGATGCGCCAACTTCACTGCAACAAGCAAATCCACGCCACTCGCAGAGCTCATTCTCATCACACAGCGTGAGTGGGTTCGCGCACGCGAATGCGCAGTATCCTCCTACGTCCGGTTACTTGCATAATGGAGCACGCTCTTCGATGCCAGGTGCGGGCGTGTATGGACAATCGCCTGTACAGATGTACCCGGGTCAGCCATTGCTGCCGTCATATGGACGTGCGACAGGACGGGAAGAAATCATCCTCGTGTCAGATGATCGCGTGCTTACGTTGCGCATGGCTGCGCTTCCAGGTCAGTGAGCGCTGGGCGCTACTTTGACAGTCCCATTTCTCGTTCGTATTGTTTTCTCTTTTCGGTGTTTTCATTTTTTTTTTTCCTTTCCTTCTCGGCGTTCTATCTAGTTCTCTCCCACTCATACTTTCTTTTCTTTCGCTACTCTTTTTCTGCTCCCCAATTGCCGCGCATTGACATGAATGGGGGCCTTCTTTAATCTGTTTGTTGTCGTTCTGGGTGTTGTTTGAGTGACGCTGTGAGCACTGCATCTGCTTTAAACGTTTTTTTTGTTGGTCTCCGTATGACCCTGTCCTGTTTATTTTTTACATTCACATTCACGACTGTTTTCATGCGGTTTCTTCTCACTTCTCACTTCATTCCCTCCTTTTTCATGCTTCGGTAATTTGTTTAACCTTTCTTTTTCTGTCGAAAGTTATTCACCTGTTCCATTTTTTTTGTTCATTTGCTACACACAACCACATCAGCATCCATATATCCTAGCTGCATCTGTATCCCCAGAGTTTCTCCCAGTTAAAAGCACACATGATGACGTCAACAGCGGAAGTGTGGGTGCACTGCGGCAGTTCGCCCACGTACTCTCAACCGATCACTCGATCACTTCAAATATTTGTGAGAATAAACAAACTCCGAAATTTTCTTGACAGGTGCCGGGCGACAACCGACCGGGTGAATATGTATAGGGAAGAGCTAAGAGAAGCGGTGGTCAGGGGTTCACCATGACGGTGGCGATAGAAGAAACGCTAGAGCCTGAGGTGAGTAGTAGTCAGATGGAGCATGGAACGATGTCAGCGATCACAGTAGACTTGAGAGTGGAGGGCATGGACTCGGAGTTGGGGAGGTCTCCGCTGTGATGATGCCACTGCGCCGCTTTCACACTGTGCGCTGAGCCACTGCAACTTGTACAGGTTAGTTGCGACAGTCGCAAGTATTACTACAGGACCGAGTTTAGTGGTACAGTGTTTCGTGTATAGAGCACTTACTGTATTTCCATTTCATGGCCAGCCCAGAACTCTGCACCCAGAAAGTTGTTACAAATTCTCGTAGAAACTATAAATAAAAAAACTGGCCTCATACCGTTCTAGCTACTGTATACAGTCTGGGAAATGAAGAGCTTGGCTGTAGGGGCTGCAGATGTAACGCAAAAGATCGTGGAAATGGGTCTAACCTTGGCCCAATGATAAATTCCCATGGAAGACGTGCACGAGTACCATCTGTGACCATCCGCATCTGAGTGCTATGGAAGAGTCCAAGGAGAGCTGTGACACAGGTTTCGATCCTTGCTCGCCACCTTGGGACACAGTTCCGTCCACATCTGCCAGCCTCTGTGCGCGAAGGTCTCAGGAGTGCTTCTGCACACAATGCCCACAGTTTACTGTACAGTAAGTACTCGCACAACGGAGTACGCTCGTCGTTGCCAGGCACGGACGGGCCCCGACAATCGCAGGTACAGATGTGGGGTACCTGGTCAAGTTGCCGACGTGATACCGTATGGCCAGTGGACTCGCAAGGAGGAGATTGCAGTACTGTAGTGTAGTTCAAGAGAAAGAAGAGAAAGTGAGAGAATCACTGGGGCAAATGGGGAAAAAAACCCCGATTGAAAGAGAAAACACGATAATAAACTTGAAGTAGCGCCCAGCGCTCGCCGTCCTAAATTAGCAGCGCTGCCATGCGCTGCGCAACGTTACCCGCCGGTCGTCTGATGCATCTGTTTAATACGACTTTTTTTGCTTTTTGCTTTTTGTGGCCCCCGTGTTGTGACTTGGGCCTGTCATTTACGACTCGGACTATTTTGTGCGTTTTTAATTCTTACATGCCTCGGTATCGTTTACCTTTTTGTATCAGCTTGTTCATACAGATTAACCACAGATCAGATGATGACGTCAGCAAAGAAGTCGGCCCGCCAAGAAAAGGTACGGTGCAATCTGCACGCGCCCTTCTAAAGTGGGAAAGGCCGAACATACCGTGATAGGAATGAATGGATACAAGGAATGCGATGCATTTAATAATGTCTCACCGCCCTGCGGTTTTTCTTCTCTTCTCTCATCTCTCTCAATTTTTTATACCCGCCGTTCCGCCAACTCGCCGCAAAAGCATCAGTCATTTTTCTGTTCCCTTCACTCCTTTTTAAAGTAATGAAGCTTCATGCTTTGACCACTCTTTTATACTTTACGGCGGCGACGCTTAGTATTACGGGGGCGCGAGCCCAACCCCAACATCATGAACAACGCAGTCATATGCTGGTAGCCCGTGCAGCAAAGGGTGAACTGGACTTTGCAGCAGCAGCCAAGCGTCAAGCAGGCCCTGTCGTTGTCGTTGCTGCCGCGCCGGCGCCCAGCGGTAGCAGTTCCTCAGGCCAACCACCGTCATCATCCCAGGGGGCGACCCCTGCGGCCGCCGCTCCTCTCACTTCAAGTTCTGGGGCGTCCGGCGCTGGCGCATCTCCCACTTCATCATCATCGGGGGGCTCTGCTTCGGCGTCGGGGACGGGGATGACGGGGACGGGGACATCGCAACCAACTTCTACGGGCCCGAATGGTGTTCCTGCGCTCCCTTACATCTCCTCTGGCATGCCTCCGGGCACACCCTCGCCCGTCGCATCGACTTATGCACCTGGTGCTACACCGCCATTCGCTGGTGCTCCGGCGCTGCCTGCACAATGTACGCTCACTCTCACTCTCTTGTCACGTCTCCTGCATGCTCGTCGGGTTGTCGCTCATGATGTTGGATTCTAGTCGTGTTTAGTAGCGCTGATTGGCCAGCACAGGACAAAATCCCGGATACAAGTGAGTCACATATTTTCTCTTGGCTTCGGGACGCTGAGGTGAGGTGCTTGGCGCAGCTTCTGAGGAGGTTCAGACGTGGATGGAGGAACTCAATGGCTTCGACATTCCTTCGTGGTCTCCGACCGCCGATGGATCGTGCGCGGGTGACCCCAGCGCGGCGGCGGAGGCCAGTTCCCGCGGTTGGTGGACGTGTAGCAGGACCACGCGCGACACTGATATTACCACGTGCCCGAAGAAGTTAGACTGGGGCGTCAGCTTTGATGACGGCCCGAGCCCTTGGAGTGAGTATTCCCATCACATTTCCCCCTTGATGTTTAATTTCTGATCGCGCTTATAGCTCAGTCAGTTTTTTTTTTCGTGCTCGGCATTTCTTGGCATGTTGACCGAGCACTATTGACTGAGCAGGAAACTCCTCAATTACCTTAACACGAAGAGTATCCTGGCGACCTTCTTCGTCGTTGGCTCGCGCGTCGTCGAGCGTCCTACGGTGTTGATCGAGGAATACATGGCTGGCCATGAGATCAGCGTACACACGTGGTCCCACCACGCACGTCTCTGTCTTTCGTGTCCTTGTTGCGCCCGGCTGATTAAAATTTTCAAATAGCCGCTTACATCCCTGACGACTGAGCAGATAGTTGCAGAGCTCGGTTGGACACGCAAAGCCATCGAGAAAGTTCTTGGGGTAACGCCCACGACGATGCGTCCGCCATTCGGAGACATCGGTGAGCTTCGGTTAACCGAGCTCGCGGATGAGCTAAAGGATTGATGGCATGGAACGTCATATAGATGACCGCGTGCGGGCGATTTCTCTTGCTATGGGGATGGTGCCGATCATTTGGACGTCCACCCCTGCGTCTGGACCATTTGACACAAATGGTATGTCAGCCATAGCGCCTCGAGGGGTCACGGAAGGTATTCAACTCTGTTTGATAGACTGGCGAGTGGCTGGTGGATTAGTCAATTCGACGATATCGTTCAATGCCTTTGAGGCGATCCTCGGCAATGCGTCTTCCCTCAATACTGGGTACGTGTGGATCGGAGGTCAAAATTTACCGTGTTTGACGTGATTTTCAGCTTCATTGTCTTGCAACATGATTTGTATGAGGTCACTGTCGACCTTGCTGTTGGGTATACCCTGGACGCGGCGTTGACTCACAACCCGCCTTTCTCTGTAAGTGTTTGACGAATGGAAAGAGGAGAGAAGTTGAGAAGCGCACCTGCACAGCTCAAACCTATCGGAATTTGTTCGAATATCGCGACACAGAATCTGTACTCGGAAAGCAACAAGAACTCGACGTTCCCTTACAGGAACCACACGCTGATAACGAGCTCAAGCTCGGGCTCGGGCTCGGGCTCAGGCTCAGGCTCCAAGCCTGGTTCACAGAACAAGAACTCTAATTCGGCGGCGGAGGGGGGGATAGCAGTTCTGTGGCTGCTTTGTGGATTGATTTGTGTCGTGGGGCATTCGCTACTTTATTGAGTTTTAATAGACTATCGGAGATACCCGTGCGGGAGTAATCAAAGTCTGTCTGAGCCTCGCTGTGCAACGCTGCTCTGCAGTTCTCTCTCACTCCCATCGCATGTCCTCCCTCATTTCCGCTGTCAGAAATAGTACGCTTGAGCCTTTTCGACCATCGTCGAGCCCTCATCCTTCTCTCTAGAGTTCCTGGATGCCATCCGCTCCGTCAATCCCCCCTCCAGATGGAAGATCCTCGTCATCGACGAGCACTCGCAACAGCTTCTCAACTCAGTTCTCAAGCAGTTTGACATCCTGGAGGAAAATGTGACTCGTGCGCTATCCTTGCTTGTCGCGACCACCGCTATCTTTGCTTAAAGTCGGGCCAAAAGTCATCGAATCCATAACGAGCAACCGAGAGCCTCAACCGGGCTTCGACGCAGTCTACATGCTCATGCCTACCTCCCCCAACATCGACCGCATCATCCGCGATTTCTCCGGCGGACGGCAGCAGTATGCCGGCGCACACCTCTTCTTCATCGATGGTCTGTCTAATTGTCCCCCTCCTTCCATACCCAAGTCCGTTTGACACCCTTCGGAACAGGTTTAGCGGAGGAGCTCTTCCAACGTCTCACGTCCTCGCCCGCTGAACCATTCCTGCGTGGCTTGCAGGACCTGTACGTCAACTTCTGGGGTGCGTCTGATCGACATCCTACTCCGTGGCAACAATAGAGAGCCCTGAGTCTCAACACATTTTTAGCGATCGAGTCACAGGCTTTCTCACTACAGGTGCCTGAGCACTTTTTCAGCATGTACAGCCCAATCCGATCCGATGCTACTGCACGTGCAGAGCGCGACAGGTTAACGGAGGACATCCGCTTCGTAGCGAAATCCGTGCGTTTCCATTCTTCTTCATCTTCTTTTCCATTTCTTGCTCACGCGAGATGCGACGCGGCGTGGGGCGGGGCATGCAGATCGCAAACGTGTGCATAACGTTAAATGAATATCCTTACATCCGATATTACGTCTCCGCACACCACGGGCCCCTCGGTGCGCTTCGCCCTCACGAGAGCACCCGCGCGGCGGCGCGCCCACCGGAGAACTCTCTGCGCTGGCGCACGAACCTGGCACGCGGTGACCAAGCGCGCCAATACGAGGCCGCGGACGCCGAGGTGTTATCACGAGTACTGGCATTTGAGGTCCAGGCGGCACTAGATGAATACAAGCGCGCAAATCCAGACTTTCCGGTGCGTGCGTGCATGGCCACTCCAAGATAAGGAGGCTGACGTGAGATCTCACGTGCGACGGAAACAGAAAAAAGATTCCGGTAGGCAACGCGCGACGTTGATCGTTACTGAACGCGCGATGGACGTCGTCGCCCCGCTCATTCACGAGTTCACGTACCAGGCGATGGCGAATGACCTCCTTCCCATCGAAGATGGATCTAAATACACGTGCGTGCATCGAGTACTTTGCCATGTTCCTTTGTTGTGACGTAATAGTTCTGCATTGTAGGTACAAGTTCCAGTCCTCGGTCGGCGCGTATGAAGATAAGACGGCCGTCCTGTCAGATACGGACACTGTATGGACCGACGTGCGGCACATGCACATGAGGGAGGCGATCGACAAGCTCATGGCCGACTTTAATAAGTTTATGACGGATAATGCGGGGTTCAAGGGGTGCGCTCGGCCTTCCTGAAATGAGAGCCAGTTATTGATGAGTCATTATAGGGAGGGCGCGGCTACGCTCAGTGACATGAAAGATATGCTGGCCAGCCTACCCCAGTATCAAGAGCAGAGGGAGAAGGTGCGTAGACCGACCGCACTTAGATCGTTCATTGCTTTAATCACCGACCGTGATTGCTCGCAGTTTTCATTACATTTAAGTATGGCACAGGAGTGCATGGACATTTTCGAACGCGACAAGTTGCCTGTGGTGGCGACTGTCGAACAGGTACGTCTCCTGGATGAGAGGGTGGTTCATAATGGCCCGTTGTTCATGGCCCACTCACTCCTAGAACTGTTCAACGGGGCTGACTGCGCAAGGTAAAACGCCGAAGACTTTGGTTGAAGAGATGGTGCCACTCCTGGACAGTCGAGATGTAATGTTCGTCATAGACAAGAAGCATGTCTGCAGCTATCTGATCACATCTGCGACAGTAACTCTAACAAGGTCCGCATCATCGCGCTGTACATCCAGTACCGAGAAGGTGTCCCGGAAGAGGATCGTAGGCGGCTGTATCAGCATGCGCGATTGACACGGCCTGAGATAGACGCCGTGAATGCGCTCGTGCACTTGGGCGTACGAATTAACAGAGTGCGTAAACAAAATCGGTATTCTCTTCTGTGGGTGCTGATATGATTATGCGTGGGGCGCAGGGGGCCGGGGACAAGGATCTCAAACGTCGTATTAAGCAGAAGCTTTCAAACGAAGAGGAATATGAGCTGTCTCGCTATAAACCTCTTCTCCGTACAGTCATCGAGGTATGCCACAATACTCCGTTCTTCTTCTCTCTCTCGTGGCCGCTCACCACTGGTGGCAGGATGAAGTCTCCGGCAAGCTAGACCACGCGGGATTCCCCTATGTTAAGGACTACCCAGCACCCACTCCCGCTGCATCTAGCGCACGGCCAGCGATGACACCGACGACCTCGCTGCGGAGCGCAAAGCCGAGTTGGCATCGCGCAGCACGTACGGGCGGTGCCGCGGTCGAAATGCGTCAACGGCTACTCGTGTTCGTAGCGGGCGGGATGACCTTCTCAGAGATGCGCGAGGCGTACTCGCTATCCAGTCAGCTTGGAAAGGACATCTTCGTCGGTGCGTATGTTGAAAGCCGATTTTTTTTTACTGAGATGTTCAATGTGTGGTGGATAGGATCGACGCACACGCTGACGCCGCGCCAGTTTGTCGACGACCTTAAAGTGCTTGACCTTAGTGGTGTTGCCTCGCGCGCACTGCCTAACGGTCTTAGAGAACTACGCGCAGCTCGGCCGTACCAAGCATTCTATGACGAGCGATACTTTACGCGTGACACGCCACCGCCACAGCAGCAGCAACAGCAGCAACAGCCACATACACATAAAGCACCGGTGATGGGCAAGAGCGTGAGCGCACGCAGTGTAGGGAAGTCAGGGGCAGATCTTTCGTTGACGAGCAGCAACTTGTCCGCCAACTCGTACCCGCCATCGCCGACGAACGGGGGGAAGGAAAAGGAAAAGAAGAGACGGTTTTTGGGCTTCTGAGTCATGTGGTTTGGATATACCTACCTACTTAGCCCACCTACCTTTGTTCATTATTGTTCTTTTTTTTTTTCAATAACGGACGGAGGCCATGATTCTGAGTATGGATGAGCGTACGTTGTTTGCTCTAGCAAGCACAGCGGGGAGATATCATGTTATTGATTATTACAGCGTAGTGCAAGGAAAAGAATAAGATGAAAGAAGGGCGGAAAGCAATCTATGGCTATGCTGTAACATCCAGTTTGGCTGTAGTGATGACCAAAATTTAGAAACGTTGTCACCGTACAAAATTGCCAAGAGAAAGCGTGCTTACTTTCGTGCTTCTTCGCCTCGGCTACCTTCCTCGCCGCCTTCGTGAGGTCCTCCTGCTGGATATATTCCCTACGGCGATAATTAAAAAAGGTGAGCGGAAGACTCTGCTCGTCAGATAAACAGCGACCGTACCGATCATCTCGAATAGCAAACATGCCCGCCTCCGTCACGACGTTCCGCAAGTCAGCTCCATTGAACCCGTCCGAGAGCTTTAAAGAGCACATCAATAGGGGGACACACACCCCGGCTGAAAATCGCAAAGACGCACCTTGACGATCGCCTCGTAGTCGACCTCGCCGTGCTTGTTGACGGGTCCCGCATGGATCTTGAGGATCTCAAGCCGCGCCTGCTCGTTCGGGAGCGGCACCTCGATTTTGCGGTCGAGCCGACCTGGGCGCATCAGTGCGGGATCGAGCGTGTCCGGTCGATTTGTCGCCATGATGAGCTTTGTGCGCCCGAGAGAGTCGAAGCCGTCCATCTGGTTTAACAACTGTGCACGCAAGGTGCGTCAGTAAATCAACTCGCTCGCTTCACCCGCTGTTCAATGGCCCTGGGAATGGCGTAGGCGGAGATAGGGATGAGGAGAAGACAGTACCTCCATTAACGTGCGCTGGATCTCGCGATCTGCACTGGTGCCCTCTGAAAACCGGCGTCCGCCGATGGCGTCGATCTCGTCCATAAAGATGACGCACGGCTCATGGTCGCGTGCATAGCCGAACATCTCACGCACCACACGCGCCGACTCGCCGATGTATTTGTCTACGATGGCGGAGGAGACCACTTTGAGGAAGTTGGTCTCGAGGGTCGCAGCAACCGCACGGGCTAGTAGCGTCTTGCCTGTCCCGGGAGGGCCATAGAGGAGTACACCTTTCGGGGGCTTGATGCCGACGCGTTGGAAGAGTTCGGGATTAAGGAGGGGAAGCTCAATGATCTGTGGAGTGTGTGAGGGGAGGGAGGGAGGTGTACGCATAACGAAGTGGATCGGTGTGTGCACGCACCTCACGCAGCTCGCGCACTTGCTCGCCGAGTCCACCAATGCCTGCGAAGGTAGCACCGCCTGGGTCCTCCAGGCTCATTTTGTATACCATGGGGTCTACTTCTCGTGGGAGGATGCGCATGATGGTGAGGGTGGTCATGTCCAGGCTGACGCGCGTCCCGGCCTTGAGTTTATTTGCAGGAAGTGCGGGTCGGTATGAGACGACGTAGCGAGGTCCAGACGAAGCTTTCACGATGACTGACGGCAAAGGTCAGTGAGTTGTAAAGTGATGTTGAGAGGGGTAACGCGCACAGCGCTCATCATCTAGTTGCTTCATGACCTCCCCAATAATCTGACCGACGGACTGTACGGCCTTGATATCCTCCTCGGTCTCCTTGTAATCTTTCTGCAAGTCCTTGATCGAAAACCGTACTAAACATCATGTGAACAAGACAGCGCGGTAAACAATTTCAGTAGGACGTACGATTCTTCAAGGCCTCACTCATGTTCTCGTGTGCCTGCATTTTCTGATATTGAATATGTGAGTAGATGTTCAGCGCAATGCCAAAACGTCACCAACGTCGCGATAGGCTTTAAGGGCCTCCACTCTTTGTGGGTCCATTGACCTTTGTGGTCTCGAAGGTGATGCGTCCATTGTGTGATGATTATAAGTTGAGCGGACTCGAGGTCTTCGTATGCGCGCGTCTCTCTGGACGCGTCAGCTTCCCAATTGGCTATGGCCGGTGCCTCTCATAGATTTTGTTGGGACTCGGAGATATCGGCCTGGTGGTCTAGTAGTATGATTCCTTCTTAGGGCTTATCGTCATTTGGAGGAGGTCCCGGGTTCAATTCCCGGCCAGGCCCTTCTTTTGCTATTTTCCATCTTCACCTCCACACTTCTTGCCTGCATCTTTTTGCGCGTAAAACGTATGTAAATTTTCGGTTTTCTGCTTTGCGTGGCTTATATGTGTTCCCTTCCTGTCTTGTGACCACAATTGACTCATTCAAGTTCTCGCGACCCGGGTTGTGTACTCATCTCTACATCTCTTAATTCCCACCCCCATGCCTCGCAGAAAGCGCGATTTCATGGATGATGGTATCTCGGACTCCTCAGGCGGTTCGGATAATGAAATCGCTGATGACGACGATACTTACCAGCGGAAGAGGCGGCGACGAAGCGGCGACGACGACAGTGAGGATGAAGGCTTCGGAGGCCGTCGCAAACCAGCTCCGCGACATGACTGGGCTAAAGCACCAGCGTTTGTGTCAAGCAATACGACTACTACCAAACCCAAGCTCCATCAGTCTGAAGTCATAGATATTCCCGAGGTTGTGGTTGACCGCGACTCTGGCTCCGAATCCTCGGGTGACAGTACCGAAGATGAGGATGACCAGCGGGATGCGGAAGTGGATGATGCGGACGGCGTTGTTGACGATGATAGCGTCGGTGATGGTGACGACGACGAGCAAGTCACGGAACCATCTAGGGTACCCTCACCCCGTATCCGGGATGAGGTCGACGAGGAAGAACAGCGACCACGTTTTGGTGGACTCGGCCTGGGCGCGTCTACCTCACGTCCTCCGACTACATTCGCTGGCTTTACAAAAAGTGGAATTGGCGCGTCCCGTCCTGCTGCAATCTCTATCCCTCCAACGCCTTCCCCTCCTACACATTTACCATCCCATGCCCCGCCTGTGTCCGACGATGCCACCATTCCCAACAACCTTCCTTCTGCGTTTGGTGGGAGGGCACGCCCACAGCGTGCCTTCGTCAGGAACGACCTATCATCCACACCTCCGCCTCCCAAGGCAAATCTTTCTGTTCAAGAGAGTGCACACTTCCGCAAAATCGAAGGCACACTTGGTGCGCGCATGCTTGCAAAGATGGGGTGGGAATCGGGCACTGGTCTTGGCGCGGAGGCTCAAGGTATTGTCGTCCCAGTCGAGTCAAAATTGCGGCCGAAGAACATGGGTATCGCTTTCAGAGGTTTTGGCGAACGCACTGGACAGTCGAAGGCGGAGGCGCGTCGACGTGGAGAGGTAGTCAGTGACGATGATGAAGACGAAGGGCGCAAAAAGAAAGCGGCAAAAGGCAAAGAGAAGGCGGATAAAACGTCAGACGCGTGGAAGAAACCAAAGAAGATAAAAACCAAAATCGAGCATAAGACTTACGAGCAGATCGTCGCAGAGGTCGGGGAGGATGCCGCTGGGCCCTCCGGGCTCGGGGTTATTATTGATGCTACTGGTGCAACTGTAAGTGCTTCTCGTCGTCGGTCGTTGGCAGTTTGCTCATTATCATTGCCCTAGCCCCGCGAAGTCTCATCTTTAGCGGACGTTTCTATAGCCTCTTGGACGCCCTCCACCGACTCCACTCGTATACCGGAAGTTCGACATAATGTCAGACTCATTGCCGAAGCTGCTGCAAGAGATCTGGAAGGCCTTGCTCGTGAAGCCAAGGATATTCAGAAGAGAAAACAGACCATTCAAGATGAGGAAGCGAGGCTACGGAAGAAGGTCAACGAGGAGGCAGAACGTACGTCCTTCCCTTGAGATGGTCCTTCCTAGATGCTAACGGGCACATTTAAGTTATTTCTCGGATGCAACAAGTTCGTCTTGTCGTCGATGACATACAAACACTGTCCAGACAGCAGGCATCGGATTATGAAGCCTCCATAGAACCGTTTTCACCTCATTTCCACAAGCTGCTGTCCCAATTTCCTTCGGAGTTTGACAGGTATAAGCTGGACGAGATCGTCGTGGCTTCCATTGTGCCGATAGTACGTTCGACTGTCGTTGGAATGGCTGTATCAGCGCTTATTGCTTCCTTAGGTACGACGATTGCTCTTGCAATGGAACCCGCTGGAAGATCCTGATAAATTACTTTCGACGTTCAGACTCTGGAGACGAGCCTTAAAACTCTCTGACCATGAAGAGCGCTCTCCAGACACCCAAGTAGGTTTGTTTGGAGACAGCGCATTCCCGGTGCCCCCGCCGAAGGTAGAAGTACCCATGACTCCGTTCGAGAGCTTACTGTGGAACGTTTGGTTGCCAAAAGTCCGCTCATCCATCAACAACGACTGGGATCCTTATAGGCCTCAAGCGGCAGTAAAGCTATACGAAGCCTGGTCGACCTTCCTACCGCCCTTCATCCGCGATAACTTCCTCGACCAACTCATTCTCCCGAAGGTCTCGAAAGCAGTGGCTGACTGGGATGTGCGCCGTTCAGATGTCCCGCTCAAGACTCTGGTGTTTCCGTGGCTGCCGCACGTCGGCTTACGTATGGAGGAGTTCTTGGGTGACGCACGACGGAAACTGAAGTCCGTCCTTCGGGGATGGGATATCACGGAAGGCGTTCCCGATGATCTTTCAGCCTGGCGTGAGGTTTTCAGTGTAGGCGACTGGGATACGATGATGCTTAAATATATCGTCCCCAAGCTCGGCTCTGCACTGCACGAAGAGTTTCGCGTGAATCCACGCTCCCAAGACATGGCTCCACTCGAGCGGGTGCTCGCATGGGCGCCTCTCTTACGCAGCTCCATCTTCGCATCGCTGCTCGCGGCCGAGTTCTTCCCCAAGTGGTTGGATGTGTTGCATATCTGGCTTGTGCAGCCGCGCCCGAACTTTGAAGAGGTCCCACAGTGGTACGCATTCTGGAAGAGCGTATTTTCCGAGGATATCCTGGCGCTCCCTGCTGTACATGACGGCTTTACACGCGGACTGCAACTCATGAATGTGGCTATCGAGCTCGGACCCGACGCGCCCACTAAATTGCCACGCCCGGAACACAAACGCAATCCCCCTGCGCCTACCGCGACTGCGAAGGGCAGGTTGGCGGCGGCGGTGGCGAAAAACCCGCCGGCACGGTTGCAAGAGATTACTTTCCGTTCGATCGTGGAGGATTTTGCAGCGACGCATAATCTCATGTTCTTGCCCTCTGGCCGTGTCCATGAGCGCTCGCGTATGCCTCTGTTCCGCGTTTCGCCAACTGCGGATGGAAAGGGTGGGGTTCTTGTATATATTCGCGATGATGCTGTGTGGGGACCCGATGAAGATGGAGAATACCGGGCCATCACGTTGGAGAACATGGTCCTTCGTGCTACGAAAGGCAGCAATTGATTGTGTTACTAGTAGTATAGCAACATTGTGTGCATTTGTCTGTTCTGCATGCAGCACAGTGCTCGAGTATCTGTTCATGTAATTAAAGCTCAGTCACGTGTATTTGTTGTGTGCCTTGCCTGTCCCAAAGCGGAGTTTTTACCCACAATAGTAGCAAACTTTGGTCCTGGGACACAACGCTGCCGTTGTAAGTATATTCATAAGGTCGCCGTCGTCGACAGCGTTCCACCCCTCAAAACATTCATCATGGTCAGTTTCCACCTTAGTCATATTCATAGTGCATCGTTGGGGTGAGACGGAGAGCGTTTAGCTGGTGGATGGACGATAAAAAGGGTGGATGTGTCGTTTGACTGTGGATGACAATCTCTCCCGCAGCTCATGACCGGTTCGTGCTTATACTTTACGATACTAATCTTGCTGCCTCGTAGGCCCGTGGACCAAGAAAGCATCTCAAGCGTCTCGCTGCGCCCTCTTCATGGATGCTTGACAAACTAAGTGGCACATACGTGCGTCCCATACTACTTCGTCTTTCCTCCTGGTACTACGTGTTTCCAGGCTCCCCGTCCCTCTCCCGGACCCCATAAACTCCGAGAGTCACTCCCTCTTTCCATTTTCCTCCGCAACAGGTTGAAGTATGCCTTGACTGGCCGTGAAGTCACCTCAATTGTCCAGCAGCGTCTGATTAAGGTGGACGGCAAGGTCCGCACTGACAACACGTATCCTACTGGCTTCATGGGTACGATATCATTCATGAGGTAATCAGTGGACTTATCCTTTGGTAGATGTGCTCTCCATCGAAAAGTCGGGCGAGCACTTCCGCCTGCTTTACGATGTCAAGGGCCGCTTTATTATCCACCGGGTCTCCTCTGAGGAGGCGGCCTATAAGCTCCTCAAGGTGAAGAAGGTCGCTCTCGGTAACAGGGGCGTGCCCTACATTGTCACCCACGACGGACGTACAATTCGTTATCCTGATCCCATTATCAAGGTGAACGATACCGTCAGGTTTGACCTCACCCAAAGTAAGATCGTCGGCATCGCTAAATTTGATACCGGAAACTTGGTCATGATCACTGGCGGTCGTAACATGGGCCGAGCGGGTGTTATCGTACATCGCGAGAAGCACATTGGTGACTTTGATATTGTACACGTGAAGGATGCGACGGATCGTACTTTTGCAACACGGTGAGTAGCATTCTTCATCGACGTGACATAGTTTGTCTAAGCGTATCCAGGATAACCAATATTTTTGTCATCGGCGAGGGCCCGAAGCCTTGGGTTTCGCTCCCTAAGGGCAAGGGTATCAAGCTTACGATTGCCGAGGAGCGTGACGCCAAGCGGAAGCGGGCTGCTGAATCGCAATGAAGGCTTGAAGGCTTGTAGTGTTCTCCTCCCTATCCATTGTATGTCATGTTCGTATGCCACTAAAAATTACCGCATGGAAGATGCCACTTTGGTGCAGGAAAGTAGTCACAGCCCTGATCGGTGCTCCAAACCGTAGAATTATAAGCCAATCGCTTCCATCGGACGAAATCTCCTCTCTTTTCTCTGCGATCTATGAGTACTCGGGTTACTTTGTCCTAGATTCTGGTGTATTCACCCGTTCATCAAGGCCGCAAGTTGTAGAATGTCTTCTCTTGCTTTGACCAGTATTATCCCTGGCGCTTGCGGACTGGGTATCTGTGATTTCATCTTTGGCGACCGGGGAGTCCGAATGGATACTCAATGTCCAACGCTAATGACATATTTCCCGGGTTGCAGATGTTGCAGACGTTGAGTTGGCCACACCACATCGAATAGCACTCTCGCAACCGGTGCCTGTGCAATTACTGCACTGTTAGGCTGTGAACAATTTAGACAAGAGATGATTCATTCACGTCTTTTGTCATCTGCGCCATCCTCGGTTGTTGTTGCTCAGTGACTGGGCCGACAGTCTAGTCCATGATCTATAACCCCACCTGCCGCCCGGGTGTACTCACTTACCTACCTAGTCGATTTCTGACCTGATCTACCTACGCGGGAGACCACGAAAGCGCGCCATGCGACACACCATTTCTCCTCCGGGTTCACCCAACACCTTATCTCCTCGTAAGACTCTGTGCGCTAGAGTGAGGGCACGCCCTGTTCCTAAAGGCCCCGAAAATCCCCCGACATGGCCCTTGACTCCTCAAGCACCCGTTCGTAGCGCTCTCGCATCGATCAATATCGTCATGGCATGTACGAGCTCCTTGATGATCACGTCTGCGTTGGGTTCGGCTGTCACTATCTCGCTTCCTTATGTGGGAAAAGATTTGAATATCCAAAAGGGTGACCTACAGTGGGTCCTGAGCGCATACTCCATCAGCTCAGTGAGCATATTGTGCAGTACTGCCTCACAGAGGTTGGCTTACCTCACTCTTACGCACAGGCTTGCTTCCTTCTCCTTTGTGGGCGACTTGCAGATCTTTACGGATGCAAACTCGTCTGGCTCATTGGATATTTGATCACGGGTACATGTGGCCTCAGCGCGTCTTTCGTGCGATGTATGTCTGATTCGACCTTACAATGTTTCTTATCTTTGTTCTAACTTTGCAACCCGTAGCTGGGATAACGCTGGTCATTATGCGAGGGATGCAGGGTATAGGCGCTGCTGCCATGATTCCGGCCTCTGTAGGTCCCCTCTTGGTGATCGATTTGCCGGCTCGGAAGAACTACAACTTGTCAGCTTGGTATTCTATCGAGGGCATTCCCGTCTGGGCCCTCGCGCTCCATTGCCTTTGCAACCTTCTCCGCGGGCGCTCCAATCGGATCAGCCTTCAGCACCGTTCTCAGCAGTATCCTCACACAGTTGACCAGGTACGGGTGAATATATGTACGTATGTTCCCGTTTTCGTTTGACTACGTTTGCAGCCCTACCTGGAGGAGCCCTTTGTACTTGTTGTCAGGTTTCACCTTCGCGTGCCTAGTCTTGGGATTTTTTATCATTGATGAAGATGAGCCTTCGACCGAGGAAGATAAGCGGGTGGACTGGATCGGGGCCGCTCTGATCACTTGTGGTCTTATTCTCATCGTATTCGTCCTGAGTGACACGCCCACAGCTCGGGAAGGCTGGAGAAATCCACGTGAGTCATCCGTATTCCTTGACTGACATGTCCCTCAGGTGTTTTGTGTTACGCAGATATCATCGGGTTCTTCCTCGCCGGGATCCTCCTCGTCCTACTGTTTACTCTGTGGCAATATTACTTGGAACAGAGGCTCGAAAAGACCGATCTTCCGCGTACGCGCTGGACGGCGCCGCCGCTCATGAAACTGTCAATGTGGACTCACGCTCATGGTCGCTTCGCCGTCATGCAGATTATTGCATGTATCAACTGGGCAGCTTTCTCTTGCTGGCTGGTTTGGGTGCAGCTGTATTACCAAACATACCTCAACCTGACCCCGATCCACACCATGCTCCGCATATTGCCCATGTTCTTCTCGGGTGTTGTGGCAAACGTCATTATTGCACTGATCATCGGACGCATCGACGTCGTTTACATAGTTGGTGCGCTGTCAGCCTCCGCTAGTCCATTTGATGCTCGCTCTGACTCATTCACACTCCCCGCCCCTCTATCTTGTAGCCATCGGCACACTCCTGACAGGATGTGCGAACATTTACTTCGCCGTGATCGAACCAAGCGCGTCATACTGGGCCGTTGGCTTTCCCTCTGCTTGCCTTGTCGTGCTGGGCGCAGATTTCACGTTCGCATCAGGGACAATGTTTATCTCCAAGGTGTCACCACCGAGCGACCAGAGCGTCGCAGGCGGGCTATTCCAGGCGATGACACAGATCGGGTCCGTGATTGGCCTCAGCGTGTCCACGATCGTTTTCAATGGGGTGCTCAGGACGCAATCGAGCAGCCTTGGCGTCTCTTTGGACCAGGGTGGCAATGACGCGCCACTGGAGGCGCAGCTCAAGGCGTACCAAGCTGCGATGTGGACAGGCTTTGCGTTTGGTATTCTTTGTGCGTCTCGGGTCTATACCACTACTTGGTTTCACAAATGGTTGATGTCTATTGGGATTTCTTCAGGTACGGGGTTGTGTGTGTTTCTGCGTGGTGTAGGAATTGTCGGAGAAATGCCCACACGAGATGTGAAGCTGGATCCCCAGGGCCATGACTCGCACCGCGAAAAGGAACGCGACCTGGGTGTTCGGGACGTCGAGTCAAAATAACCCACTGGCCACATGGTCGGTTTAAGTTCGATGTGGTCGCAGTGTGTTCCCCTCGTTTATCCCTCGTGACGTAGACAAAAACTATAGACTATATTATAGAAAGTAGCCTTGAACGATATTACAGTAATGAGGCACATGGGTCACACTCTCACCATTTGGACCCCGCGGGGCTCCTGCCAGTTCAACTATAATAGAACTACGATGATAAGATTTCACGGAGGCCGCTCTCAAACTTTGGCTCAACACCGGACAGGATTTCGACCGATTCGTCCTGAAATATATTGTCAGTTACATGTCCAATTATGACCGAACTGCGTACCCAGAGGCGTGTTTGCACCGCAGCACCTTCGTCGCTCAGTGCATAGTCGCAGACTTCTTGGAGGTCTGCATTGCTCACGTAGCCGCCACGCAGCTCGAACTCGCGCCCGACACCGCCAACGGCAGCCCAGACCAGTTGTCGTGAGCCTTCCTCGGTCGTGCGAGCAAGTAAAAACTCCATGATACTATCGAATATATAAAGGGG
>Ga0137358_10000216_pt1 | contig 23116 bp, 24 predicted proteins | sample Mad1_20_16metaG_FD_105551 | JGI IMG/M metagenome (GOLD analysis project Ga0137358, IMG submission 105551) | Vadose zone soil microbial communities from Angelo Coast Range Reserve, California, USA - Mad1_20_16 metaG | ecosystem: Environmental > Terrestrial > Soil > Vadose zone | place: USA... | reverse complement strand
GTTGGACCGTTACGTCACCGTTAAGCTAACTGCACGGGCCTTGAAGACGATCGCGAAGAACGGAGTCTATCGGACTCTCAAGCAAGCCGGACTGGTTTAGCTTTTAAATTTCGCTAGTTTGCTGGGCGATCTCGTGGTCGCGGGATTGTCTGTTTCTTTTATGGGCCAGCGAAAAATCATTCCAATCAGCGTACTCACCGGTTTTCTCGGCGCCGGAAAAACAACTCTGCTCAACCACATTCTTCGCGAACAATCGCAATACCGATTTGGAGTCCTAATCAATGAGGTGGGCAAAATCGGCATCGACGGACAACTCGTCGAGACGCAGAACGAAGATGTGGTCGAAATGAGCAACGGCTGTATTTGTTGTACCGTTCGGAAAGACTTGGTGAAAGGAATCCAAAAGCTCCTGAAAAAAGAAGATTTGGATTACATTTTGATCGAGACCACCGGGGTTGCCGATCCAGGCCCGATAGCGCAAACCTTTCTGAACGTCCCACAATTGCAGCAGCACGCGCGACTCGATTCGATTATTACTTTGGTGGACGCTGAAAATCTGCTCGATCAACTTGAGACTAATGCCGTGGCACGTGAACAGATCGCGCTCGCTGATTTTCTGCTCGTCAATAAGACCGATCTGGTTGACGAAGCGGCTCTGGCCGAGGTTGAGAAGGAAATTGCCGGCATTAATCCCCACGCGCGGGTGTTCCGAACATCGCACTCGAAAATCAATCTCGGTGAAGTTCTTGACGTACATACGTTTGACCTCGACCAGAAACTGTCGGTAAAGCCGGAGTTTCTAGACGAACTCAACGGAAGTAATCACAGCGACATTGAATCTTTCGCTTTTCAATTCGATCAGCCATTCGATTTGGAGAAGTTTGACTCAGAGTTGAGCGCCCTTTGTGAAAATAGTCAGGTGTACCGGTCGAAGGGAATTCTTTGGGTTCACGGCACGCCACGCCGGGCAGTGTTTCACGGTGTGAACAATCGTTTTACGGTTTACTGGGATCGGCTTTGGGAAAAGACTGATACGCGATTCAGCCAGTTGGTATTTATCGGCAAGCATCTCGACGAAAAGAAACTGCGGGAGTGTTTGACCCGGTGTCTGGCGGATACGGGAACGTACAGTAAGCAGTAAACTGTAGAGTTAGCAGTTGGCGCGGAGCAGTCAGAACATCGGTAACCTGGGACGAAAGCGTTTGGCAAGGTCAGCTGATCACCAGCCTCAGAATCACAGCGGATTCGGTCCGCAAAGCTATCGGCATTATTCGGCAGCGTCGGCTTTCTGAGCCAGGAAGCCAGGCTACTTCGGCAATCGTCTACCGATCCTTGATCACCGATTACCGATTACCGATTACCGATTACCGATTACCGATTACTGATTACTGATTACTACTGACTGCTCGATCGGACTGTCTCACTCTGCCTGCCCCGGACCCTTCGATATCTCTACGAACCATCTCCAGATCAGCGTCGACCATGAGTTTGACGAGCTCCTGAAACCGAACTTTGGGTTCCCAGCCGAGTTGTTTCTTTGCTTTGGTCGAGTCTCCGATCAACAAATCAACTTCGGCGGGGCGTTCGTAGCGATCGTCGTGTTTGATGAATTCTTTCCAATCCAGGTCGGCATGGGCAAATGCATGCTGTACAAATTCCCTTACCGTGTGAGCCTCGTTGGTCGCCAAGACATAATCATCCGGTTTATCTTGCTGCAGCATCAACCACATCCCTTCGACATATTCGGGGGCATATCCCCAGTCGCGCTGTGCGTCGAGATTCCCCAGATAGAGCGCCGAGTCTAATCCATGTTTGATGCGAGCCACCGCTCGGGAAATCTTCCGGGTAACGAATGTTTCGCCTCGCCGTGGACTTTCGTGATTGAACAAGATCCCATTGCTGGCGTGGAGCGAATAGCTTTCCCGGTAATTCACTGTTGCCCAGTAGGAAAAAAGCTTCGCTACGCCATACGGACTGCGCGGCCAAAACGGCGTCGTTTCGGTCTGCGGCACCGCTTGGACCTTTCCGAACATTTCGCTGCTCGACGCTTGATAAAACCGGGTCTTGACCCCGGCTTCACGAATGGCCTCCAGAATTCGAATAGTTCCGACGCCGGTCACATCAGCGGTATATTCGGGAATATCAAAACTCACTCGGACGTGGCTTTGGGCACCCAGATGATAGATTTCGTCCGGCTCTAAATTGTACAGTAACTTTACCAATTGCACGGAATCGGCCAAATCTCCGTAATGCAGAAAAAGGTGCACGCCATGGACGTGAGGATCCTGGTAAAGATGGTCGATTCGGGCCGTATTGAATGTGCTGGCTCGCCGAATGATACCATGAACCTCGTAGCCTTTTGCGACCAGGAGGTCAGCCAAGTAAGATCCATCTTGCCCGGTAATACCGGTTATTAGCGCTCTCTTCATTTCAAAATTCCGGCAGATTCGGGACGGTTCTATGCAAGAACGCTCGCTGCCAGCTAATTAGCTCGACGATCGCGGTCTCTGCGACTCTGAGCATTTCCGAGAGCTCATTACCGGAAAAAGTGGCCTCCTCGCCCGCGCCCTGAATCTCGATAAATTCGCGACGACTGTTCATCACCAGATTGAGATCGACAGTCGCGCGCCGATCTTCTTCGTAATCTAGATCGACCAGTACCTGACCATCGACGACTCCAGCACTCACCGCGCCGACCAAACAGCGAACGGGCCAGTCGGTCAATAGCTTGTTTCCGAATAATTTGGCGCAGGCCAGGGTAATCGCGATCGAGCCACCGGTGATGGCTGCGGTCCGGGTACCGCCATCGGCCTGTAAAACGTCGCAATCGACCCACAGTGTCCGCTCACCCAGGCGATCCAAATCAATAGCCGCTCGCAATGCTCGGCCAATTAGCCGTTGGATCTCGACGCTGCGCCCATCGAGTTTTCCCTTGGTCAGGTCTCGAGGTCGTCGAGTCAGCGTGCTATAGGGCAACATCGAGTATTCCGCCGTGATCCAGCCGCCGGGAACGTGCTGATCCTTCATCCACCGTGGGACCGCGTTTTCGATGGTGACGGCGCAGATCACCTGCGTTTTACCTGTGGCGATCAAGACTGAGCCGCCTGCGTGCGGGGCAATATCGGGGGTAACTCGCCACTCCCGAAGCGCTTCTCCTGTTCGATTTGAACTACGACGAGGAGTTTCGGGTTGCGGGCTGATTTCCATGTTTTCGGTATCGGGCAAGAGGGATAACAATGCCGGTCGAGCGGAAAGTCAAGGGACCGGCATCCCTGTCGCCCAGCAATTCCGGGTTGATCCATGCCGGGGGCTGGTTCAATTTCCGGGTTCGCCTTTATGGCAGCAATCATTCAAATTCCAGCTTCCACCACGAATTTTGGTCCCGGATTCGATTGCTTAGGGGCAGCGCTCCAGCTCCATAATCGTGTTCAGGTCGAACGGATTACCGATTCGGACGAACCGGGCGCTCTGCCACCGATCGTTCGCTTCGCGGGCAAGGCCTTTTTTAGGGCAGCCCAGATGGATTACTTTGAGTTCCGAGCCAAAATATCCGGCGACGTGCCCTCCGCGCGCGGCCTTGGGAGTAGCGTTACGGTCCGACTTGGTGTACTACTCGGGTTAAATGTCTTGGCGGGATCACCGCTCGATCGAAATCAAGTCTTTCAACTCTGCTCGGAATTGGAGGGGCATCCCGATAATGCCGCTGCGGCGCTCTATGGCGGATTTGTCGTGGTGAACAAAGTTGGCAACCAGGTTCATCGTTTTGACGTCGATGCAAGTGTGACTTTCGTTCTGCTCATTCCCGAGTTGGAGGTACGTACACCGGACGCGCGCGCAGTCCTGCCGGAAACATATTCGCGATCATCCGTGATCCAAAACCTGGCCAACAGCAGCCAGATTGCAGCGGCGTTTGCTTCCCGGCGATACGAGATGCTGCAGAACGCCTTTACAGATCATCTCCATCAACCCTATCGAGAGCGATTCGTTCCCTTTTTGAATGCCGTCCTTGATGCCGGACGCCAAGCTGGAGCTTACGGTGGTTTTTTGAGTGGTTCGGGCTCCACCATTGCCTGCGTTACATCAGCAAACCCCAAGGTGGTGGCCGAGGCTATGGCCAGCGCCGTCCCCGCACTGGTTCGAAGCACGACGCTGCTGGTCAGCGCGGATAACGCCGGAGCGCAAATTTCCTGAAGTTTATGCGGGAATGGCTCGATGAACTAGAACAGTATGCGATTGAGGTCATTCTCGATCGCAAGCATGGAATCCGGCCGACATTGCTCAGAGTGCTGCTGTGGTTCCTCTCCGCTATCTACCTCTATATCGTCCAGTTGCGCATTTATCTTTATCGAAGTCGCATCGTCAAAGAGCACCAGCTTGGTTGTCTGGTAATTAGCATCGGTAACCTGACCGTGGGTGGAACGGGAAAGACACCGATCGTGGAAAAATTTGCTCGCGCCCTGGAGAAGGGCGGACGACGGGTTGCGATCCTAAGTCGCGGCTATAAGAGCGTCGATGCGAGGAAGCGACGTACATGGCTTGATCGACTGCTGCGACGCGGGCGTGAAAATCCGCCGCGAGTGGTATCCGACGGAAGGAGAATTCTTCTCGACTCCGCGACCTCCGGTGACGAGCCGTTCATGTTGGCCTCTAATCTGCGTGACGTAGCGGTCGTCGTCGACAAGGACAGGGTTAAAGGAGGATCGCACGCGATACGGGAGCTAAAAGCGGACACCCTGTTGCTCGATGATGGATTGCAATATCTGCATCTGAAGCATCGCATCGACATTGTATTGGTCGATCGCCAAGCTCCCTTCGGAAATGAACATCTCTTGCCTCGGGGGACGCTGCGGGAGCCGCCGAAGAATCTTCGGCGGGCAAATTACATTTTCATCACAAAATGCAACGGCGAGTCGAATGCGACGCTTATCAGCCGCATCCGGAAATACAATCGAACTGCCGAAATCATCGAATGTGGTCACAAGCCGCTCTATCTTCGACATGTCTTTAAAGACGAGAAGTTACCGCTCGATTATTTGAAGGGTTTGTATATCGCCTCCCTTTGCGGAATCGCTGCACCGGAGAGCTTTGCAGAAGGTCTCCGCCGTCTCGGCGCGAATCTTGAGCTGTCCAGATCCTTCGCCGATCATCATCGCTATGGTGTTGCAGAGGTCACTGCGTTTGTGCAGCGTTGTGTTCGCCGAGACGTTAGCGCGATCATCACTACCGAAAAGGATGCGGTCCGCCTTCCAGTGATCAACCCGTTGCCTATTCCGATCTATTACCTGCGAGTGGAAATCGAGATTCTAAGCGGGCACGAAACGTGGGACCGCTGCATTCAACGCATTTGTCAGCCGCCGATCGTATCGGCCCGTTCGCCGGCGCTGGTTTAACTGAAGAATGCGACAAACAATTTGGCTTGATTATGGAGACGGGAAAACCATGCAAACACCGTCTTCACGCTTTCGATCCGTTACTCGCATCGTCGTCGTTAGTTCAGGAGAGCGAGCCATGATTCAGGCTGCCAACGCAGAAAATTGTCAATCGCATCAAACAATCTATCGTTTCTCTTGTCAGACACAGCATTTCCATGCCAATGCGTCGCGCTAAATTGAATATAGGTCTCATCGGCGCCGGGAATATCGTCAAACAGCGCCACCTGCCGGCGCTGAAAGCAATGGAGGATGTCCGAATCGTCGCGGTCTGCAACTCCTCTTATGAGAGTTCGGAAAAATTTTGTTCCGAGTTTGTTCCCGACGCAAAACCGTACAGCAATTGGGCTGAGTTGGTTGCTGAACCAGACATCGATATTGTTTGGATTGGTACGCCGCCTTATCTTCATTCTACCATTTCCGTCTCAGCACTTGAGGCGGGTAAACATGTTTTCTGTCAGGCACGCATGACGATGACCCTCGCGGAGGCGGAGGAGATGGTCGCCGCAATGCAACGACATCCGCATTTGGTTACTATGCTTTGTCCACCTCCTCACGGTCTACGAGGCAGTCGTTTCGTACAAAAATTGATCGCCGACGAGTATATCGGCCGTCCCCATCACCTTCGGCTGCAGAGTTTAAACAGTGCTTATATCGATTCCGATGCCCCGCCCCATTGGCGGCAGCGTGATGAATTGTCAGGGCTCAATGTCTTGACTCTCGGCGTTTACGCGGAGGTGCTACTCCGGTGGTTCGGTCCCATCGCACGGTTGGTCGCTCACGAAAAGACAATAACCCCCGTACGCCAGGGCTATGAAATTCGCATCCCTGATATGGTAACGGTGCTCTGCACATTTGTGAGCGGATTGGAGGGGGTATTGGAATTCAGCGGAATTGCCCCATTTGCGACGCCTGATCGACTGGAACTCTACGGCAGCCACGGAATGCTGGAGTACGATTTCTCATCGGATCGGATTTCTGGAGCGCAAGTGGGTGATGAGGCGGCGACTCAGCTGCCGATACCACCACAGGTCGAGCAAAACTGGAATGTCGAAACTGATTTCATCGCCGCAGTGCGATCTCCAAGCGGAATTTCTCCACAGCCCGGGTTCAAACAAGGGCTGGAATACATGAAGGTGGTGCAAGCAGTAGCGGATTCGATACAACAGCGGCGCGAGATCGAGATTGTCTGAGCACAGGAGATCGCGAAGACGGAGTTTTTGAACAGGAGATCGCTGAGAGCTCAGAGGGAAGTTCTTGTTATACAAAGCCCGGAGCCAAAGCGAATTTCAGTGGGAGACGACATCTAGCAGATCAAAAATGTTGGCACAACAATAACAAAACGTAATACTGTTATCAGAACTTAAATCAGGTGCAACAAATGAAGATGGTTGATCAACTATCGCATCAGATCATCGGGGGCGCGATTGAGGTACACCGGTTAAAGGGTGCAGGGTTGATCGAGACCATTTACCAAAGATGCATGGAAAGAGAGCTTGATCTCCGCGAGTTGCGCGCGATCCGTCAAATGGAGGTTGATATCGAGTATAAGGGACTTGTTTTTCGGGAGCCGCTCAAACTCGACTTGTTGGTGGAGAAGACGGAATCACTCGTTTGGTACTAAAGGTGGGTGAAACCCGGGAGTGACACTGGCCAGCTAAGATCAAACCGCGTCATTGAATTTTGATCTAATCAACCACCATCGTTCTCTGAGCTCTCTGCGATCTCCTGTTCAAAAACTCTGTCTTCGCGATCTCCTGTACTCGCCTCTTAGTCTTGGCTGATCGCAGCTGGCACCAGGACCCCGTCGCGCATGCCGTGCACGATCTTCTTGTCGGCTGGGACGATGGTGGCAAGGACACCTCCAAGCCGGACATCATGCTCGGATACAACAAAATAATACGGGCAGAGACGCACCCTCCCCCGCATCGTCTCAATCAGGCCGGTGGCTGGATTCAGGAATCGCTGGTTGTAAAGTTTGCCTTTGTGAAAGCGCTGCAAGATGTACGGATTCCTCGGGAAAGAACGAAGCGCCTCGTCAATTCGATCGGACCAGGCTTGATGAGAAAGATCGGTACCGACAAAGACTCCACGGCTGCCCCATGCTTTCTCTGAGAAACCGCTGATCTTAAGTACAAATTCACGTTGTTTTTGGCTAAATTTCTTCAGCTCATTCCAATCTTGAATTTCCAATCCGGGGATAACAGCGTGATGAGGGATGGGAGCAGGATCGAGTACCCAGGTGCGCGGAATCAACTGTCGTAACGCCAGCCAATGACGCTCACTCAATTCGCGCCGCCAAAACTCTTGCAGCGGTCTCGACCAGAAAAGCGCCAGAGAGAGTTTTTCTTCCAGAAACGGCTTCAACGGAGGAGTAATGTCCAGGCTTCCGGCTCTGGCTGCCGCCAGCAAAGTCTCTCGCGACGGAAGATTGGGCAGATCGAAGAGTTCAAAAAACCGGTAAACTGCCTCGCTTCGAAAGAAATCCCAATTCTCGGCCTTTACCACTTCCCAAAATGAGTCGGGATATTTGGCTTTCAAATTTTCGGCCAACCATTTCATTTCCGGCCGATAAGTTTGAGCTTCGGTTGAGACTGCGATTACGCCCGATGGGAATATGGCGCGGAATCCGTCTAACATGCCCTCTGGGCCGCCGACCACGTCAAACCCAAGCTGACCGTAGGTCTGATTGAGCCAAGCGGTCAGACCGATGCCGCCGGGTACCGAATCGAGCTCTGATATCTTCCATCCTTCCTCGGTGAGAATGATGTCGGGCCGGATAACACGAGGTATCGCCTTGAAATCTTTTCGGGACACCTCCCTTAGCTCGGGCGGCTTACCCGCCTCGCAGTATTCTGCGACCCAACTGGGCCGAATGCCTCGCTGGCTCTGCCGGTACAAAAGATTGGTGGCTCGGACAAACTTAGAGAGCCAGTGACCCAGGCGGGCCAATTGATCGGCGACCTTTGCATCAAGAAAGAACGGCTCAGGTGCGACCAGCCAATCTTTTTCCGCAAAGAGACCTTCCTCCGGAAACCGGTCTCGGACACTGCGGACTCTGGTGAGATCAACCGAGTTTTGCATGGATCGCTTTTAGGCCAGCTTCTTCAGAGCCAGCCGCACCAGGTCGTCGGTATTTAAATTTTTGGTCGAATCATAAACTTCGTGCAGCGCCTTCTGGGCTTCGACCTGCTTAAATCCCAGTGAAATCAGTGCCAGCAAAGCATCGTTTACCTTAACTTGTTGATCCTCTCTGGCGGTAACAGCGACTTCCCAAGCAGCAGCGACTCCCACCCGGTCCTTAAGCTCAAGAACGATTCGTTCGGCGGTTTTCTTTCCGACGCCGCTGACTTTAGCCAAAACGGCGACGTCTCCGCGAACAACTGCCGCTTTGAATTGGGACACCGGCATGCCGCTCAATACTGCCAGAGCGAGCTTCGGTCCGACTCCGCTGACATGTTGCAGGAGCAGGCGGAAAAGATCCCGCTCGGCCGAGCTGGCAAACCCAAATAAAAGATGGGCATCTTCTCGCACAACCAAATGAGTTAAAAGCCGTACCCGTTGACCAACAGCCGGAAGGTGATCAAAACTGGAAAGAGGTATTTGAACCAAATATCCAACGCCCTGAACCGAGATGACGACCTGGGTCGGCCAAGCTTCCGCCAGTTCTCCCTCGAGAAATGCTATCATTATGCCTTTTAGAAGTAACCCCGCTCGCCGAAACTGCAAATTGCACCGATCGTCCGTTGGTTTTCTAGCTGTTCTTTTGGGTTTGAGCTGCCTGGCCCCGCTGACCCGCGGAGAACCGGTCATGATTCTCGATCCGCATTTCTACCATACACCCATCTCCCTCCCGATCACTGGCAGTTCCCGGACAGTGATCGGATTTTACGATGAAGCAAACGATGGCACGGTGACTCCGATTTCGGCCGATTCTCTGGCGCAACATCCGCTGCCCGAGTTGAAGAGTCGAGCGCTGGCTCATGCTCGAACGCTGCTCCAGCATGTTACTCCGAAGATCAGTCGTGACAAACATGGAGTCGCTATCGATGTTAGGGTTGAAAGCAACGATCCGTCATTGTCTTCCATTGTCCTGATACCAGGATTTATCGACCAATTCGCTAACGTCGTAGGCAAGGACTGCGTCGTCTCAATCCCCAATCGTCAGGTGATATTTCTCTTTCCCCGGATCGGCGGCGACCTCCAGGAACTCACCTATGCCCTGCGCAGCTTTTATCACAACAATGCCTGGCCAGTCTCGACCGAGCTCTTCGAATGGCGGAACGGCGGATTGGTTGCGACTCGAGATTTGGAGTCGACGCAGTGAAATGCATAAGACGGGAGCGCTTGACGCTTTTGACGCCCAGGTTATTGGCTGTTTCTGAGCAGGTCCCAATTCTTCGCTAGATACCCAATCCCGGAAAGCACGGTCAACGCCACGGTGATCGCGAGCAAAGCAATTCCCAGGACCCGTAATGGGTAATTGCTGTTGGTGGTCCACTGCGATCCGGCGAACTCTTGAGTGCTGCGTAACGCAAGAAAATAGACAATGGTGGCGATCTGCCAGGCGGTTTTGTGCTTGCCTAGTTTCTCTGCGGGAAGGGTCCGGCCACGAGAGGCAGCAATCAAACGAAGGCCAGTAATGAGAAATTCTCGGCTGATAATTACAATTACCACCCAAGCGGGAATATCGCGCAGAGCCACTAAGCAGATGAATGCCGCCATCGTCATTACCTTGTCGACGAGGGGATCCATGAGCTGACCGAACACAGTAACGAGATTGTAGCGCCGGGCGATGATCCCGTCCGCGTAATCGGTGAGGCTAGCCAGGAGAAAGAGGCACAGAGCAAATGTTTTCGTTCCCCGCCAATCGACTGATAGTGCCGCAACGAAGGGCACAGTAACAAGCAACCGGGCCAGCGTGAGCTGGTTAGGCAAGTTCATGCAGGCCCTGTCTACGGTAAGCCGGGTGTTTCCAGATCGGCACTCTGGCCTTTAACTGTTCGATGATATGCTGGCAACCGGTGAAAGCGGCATCGCGATGAGGCGCGGTGACTCGAACGAACAAAGACGGCTCACCAGCCGGCACGAATCCGATGCGGTGATGGACCAGAACGAGGCCGAGCATAAAATCTTTACGGGCATTTTCCGCAATTCGCTTGAGCTCAATTTCCGCCATTTCAACGAATGCCTGATATTCGATTCCATCGATCGGCTGTCCGTTCTCCATTCCTCGCACGACTCCAAAAAAATCGACCAACGCTCCATCCCGATCGGAGAATTCCGGGTTGAAGCCGGACAACGACTCCGTCGTCAGTTTTACGTCCAAGGACATCATCAACGTCACTCTAGGACGATTCTGCCAGTAAATTCTACGAGTTTCTGCATTCTTTGGCAGCTTGCGCGAGTAAAAGGGCTAGCGTAATGCGAAAGGCAGACCCGCAATCCTCGGCTTGGACGAGAGATCGTGCGGCTTATCACCTCAGTTTCGCCAAATCGAATTTATGAATGAATCGGATATCGGGCTCATTGGCCTCGCAGTGATGGGTGAAAACCTCGTGCTTAACATGGAGAGCAAGGGTTACACCGTCTCGGTTTTCAATCGGACCACGGAAGTTACCGACAAATTTGCCGCCGGCCGTGCCAAAGGAAAAAAAATCGTTCCAACCAGATCAATTGAGGAGTTCGTGCGGTCCTTAGCCCGACCGCGCAAGGCGATGATCATGGTTAAGGCAGGCAAAGCGGTTGACGCGGTCATCGATCAACTTTTGCCTCATCTTGATCGCGGTGACGTCATCATCGACGGAGGCAATTCGCTTTATCTCGATACCCAACGGCGAGACAAGGCCCTGGCGGAAAAAGGGATTCACTTTATGGGCATCGGAGTTTCTGGCGGGGAAGAAGGCGCGCTGAAAGGACCTTCGATGATGCCCGGCGGATCGGGAACCGCGTGGCAAATTGTGGCGCCGATCTGTCAAAAAATCGCCGCGCAAGTAGATGGAGAACCTTGCTGCCGGTACATGGGACCGGATGGAGCGGGCCACTACGTCAAGATGGTGCACAATGGCATCGAGTATGGGGACATGCAGCTGATCTGCGAAGCCTACGCTATCCTTCGCGACCTCCTTGGTCTTTCCCCAAAAGAGCTCCACGACGTATTCGCCGATTGGAATCGCGGAGATCTGGATAGTTTTCTTATCGAAATCACCGCGAACATATTCTTAAAAGAGGATTCGGAAACCGGGCAAGCCTTGGTCGACGTCATTCTTGATCGGGCCGCGCAAAAAGGTACGGGCAAGTGGACTCTACAGTCTGCGATTGAGCAGACAATCGTAGTTTCCACCATCAATGCAGCGGTGGAAGCCAGGATTCTCTCTTCTCTGAAAGAACAGCGAGTCCGGGCCTCGAAACAACTTCCCGGTCCGAGCAACGGCATCTACGAAGGTCATCGACATGAGCTAATCGATGCGGTTCGGGACGCTCTGTATGCATCGAAGATCATCTCCTATGCCCAGGGCTTTACCTTATTTGCCGCGGCTAGCCAGCAGTTCCAGTGGAACCTTCATTACGGAGATATAGCTACTATCTGGCGCGGAGGCTGTATCATTCGCGCAAAGTTCCTTAACCGGATCAAGGAGGCTTTCGACCGCGAGCCGAAGCTGGAGAACCTCATGCTTGATCCATTCTTCAAGGAGATCCTGGCGCGGACCCAGAAGAATTGGAGATTTGCGATCAGCCAAGCAATTCAGGCCGGCGTGGCCGTGCCCGCATTCAGCGCCTCGCTTGCTCATTACGTCAGCTATCGAGCGGAACGACTACCCGCCAATTTACTGCAAGCCCAACGCGATTATTTCGGCGCCCACACTTACGAACGAATTGATAAGCCAGGATCGTTCCACACAGAGTGGCTGCAACCTTAGGAAATGACAAATGACAGATGACAAATCCTTTCTTTCTGATTTGCGTTTGCACCTGTAGTCAGCGACAGGTGCGAAGGCAAGAAGGGTGCGTACTTTCACGTTCATTCGCAGTTTTCAAACTTAGCGTTTTCGAGGAACTGATAATGGGTGCCAATAAGAGGATCTAATTCGCGTCCATTCGTGGGCTACAAAAGTCTAAATACCGTCTCATGGAACTTATTGACGGAAAGGCGATCGCTCGGAAAATCAACGACCAGACCCGAGCGAAGGTCGCTCAGCTAAAGCGTCTAGGTATTGTACCTGGACTGGCGGTGGTTCTGGTGGGCGACGATCCAGCCTCAGTGGTTTATGTACGGAATAAGGATCGGACGTCGCAAGAGCTTGGTCTTCACTCGCGCAAAATCGAGCTGGAGACCAACACGACTCAAGCGGGATTGCTGAAAGTGGTCGAACAACTGAATTCGGATGCGGAGATCCATGGCATCCTCGTCCAATCGCCGCTCCCGCCGCACATCGACGAAAGCGCGATCGTTTATGCGCTCAACCCAGCTAAAGACGTGGACGGATTGCATCCGGTTAATGTCGGGAAATTGGCGATAGGCGACCCGACGGCGCTCGTTTCGTGCACTCCTCTCGGCTGCCAACGACTGCTGCTGGACTCAGGGATCGATCCAGCGGGGGCTCATGTCGTGATTGTTGGCCGGAGTATGCTCGTCGGGAAACCGCTGGCTTTGCTATTGATGCAGAAAAGGCGTGGCGGTGATGCGACGGTCACGGTGGCTCATTCGCGTTCCAGAGACTTGACCGAAATAACACTCTCCGCTGACATTCTCGTCGCGGCCATTGGCCGCAGCCAATTTTTGCGGGCCGAACATGTCCGCGAAGGTGCGGTCGTCATCGACGTCGGAATTAATCGGGTGAAGGATGACACTCGACCGAGCGGTTTTCGACTGGTAGGCGACGTGGCTTTCGATGAAGTCGCGAAGCGAGCCAAAGCGATCACTCCCGTTCCAGGCGGAGTAGGACCAATGACGATTGCAATGCTAATGCAAAACACGGTATCGGCTTGCCAACATCAGACTGGCATAGCGGGTTAGATCGGCTCGCTCCTCTCCATGCATTCGTTTTATTACCGACAAGGCAAACTCTATTGCGAATCGACTGATCTCGCCTTGCTGGCCGAGCAACACGCAACGCCGCTGTACGTATATAGTGAGCAAACTATCCTTGACCATTATCGTCGATTGAATAGCGCGCTAGAGCCACTCGATCGTGAAATCTGTTATGCGGTGAAAGCAAATTCCAATTTGGCGATTCTCCGAATTCTCGCCGAGGAAGGCGCTGGATTTGACATTGTCTCGGGTGGAGAACTCTACCGAATTATCACCGCCGGGGGTGATCCGGCGAAATGTACGTTTGCCGGGGTGGGCAAAACGCGAGAAGAGATCGCCTACGCGCTGTACAACAATATCGGGAGCTTCAACATCGAATCGGAGGAAGAGCTCCTGGCAATCGATGAAGTAGCTTCGTCATTAGATCTTAAGGCTCCAATCGCAGTGCGGGTGAATCCCGACGTAGACGCCAAAACCCACAAGTACATCTCGACCGGAAAAAGCGAAAACAAATTCGGAATCGGTCTTGATCGGGTGGAGGCGGTCTACGAGATGGCGGCCGGACTGAATCATTTGGAGCTGAAAGGGCTGCAAATGCACATCGGCTCGCAAATCACCGAACCGAAACCGTTTGCGGATGCCATCGATAAAATCGTTCCCGTCGCACGACATCTTCGCGATCGCTTCGGAATCCAGTTCTTCAGCATCGGGGGCGGGATCGGAATTGTTTACCAGGGATCTCTGGAGAGCGGAGAGCGAGTCTGGTGGCAGAAGCAGGAAAACCAGGCGATGAGTATCGAAGAGTATGCGGGAGCGATTGTCCCGCGGCTCCAATCGCTACGAATGCGAGTGCTGCTTGAGCCAGGTCGCTTTCTGGTCGGCAACGCCGGAGTCCTCTTAACCCGAGTCCTCTACCGCAAGGAAACTCCAAACAAAGTTTTCATCATTGTGGATGTCGGCATGAATGATCTTATTCGGCCAGCCCTCTATCAGGGGTACCACGAAATCGTTCCTCTCAATGAAACTGGGAACATGATTCGCGCCGATGTCGTCGGCCCAGTCTGCGAGAGCGGCGACTTCATTGCATTGGATCGCGAAGTCGCTGACGTCAAGGCGGGCGATTTGCTCGCCATCATGAGCGCTGGTGCGTACGGATTTTCCATGGCATCAAATTACAACTCTCGTCCGCTACCGGCGGAGGTATTGGTGCACGGAAAAACTCATCAGCTCATTCGCCGCCGGCAAAACTATGCCGACCTGGTCCAACTTGAGGTCGACGCGACGGAAGAATGAAACGGAGTATGCCGGGAACGCTTGCTGGTTAAGACGTTCAACCCAATCCCGGCGGGACGCCATGCGTTGTCCCATTTTCAGGACACACAATCCCAAAACTGGGCCGACGTCAGCCGGCCGCTTGGATCCAACCGCGTGTACGGGCAAGCTGATCTCAATTCATTTTCCCTCGGGAAATGTATGAATGGCAGCGTGCTTGGCGCAGTCTGATCCGGGTTGGCATCACGCCTGCTTAATAGAATCCCGACGACCAATTAAGAGTCGCCAATTCTAAGAATAGCCACCACGCCAACAGCAGGGGTCGGTGCCGGTCCAACCGCCGCGCACCGACTCTCGCTTTGGTAGAATGAGAATGGATCGTTAGCGAGCCCGCGCGTTTATTTGAAACTCGGAAGGCTCCAATTGACTCTGGACTTGGCGGAGTGCCGTTTGAAAGTCGATCATACCCAAATCCCGGCCGCTTAACATGTAGTTTTCCAACTCCTGTTCATTGCCAGACAGAATTACAGATTCGACCTTCGGCGCGTGGACACAGATTTCTCGCACCACAACGCGTCCTCCCCGTCTTTTCCTTAGGAGCCGTTGGTTTGCAATCAGGCGCATGGCCGTTCCGAAAATGTAGCGGACCTCCTCCGAGCTTTTTTCGGCAGCCAACAAAACAAAACGGGTGACAGTCTCCACGACGCTTCTAGCATGCACCGACCCAATTACCAGATGCCCAGTTTCAGCGGCCTGAAGCGCAACCATCGCAGTCTCCGCATTGCGGATTTCGCCGACAACGATCACATCAGGGTTCTGTCGCAGAGCCTCCCGCAGCCCGGTGGAATAGGATTCCACATCGACTCCGACTTCGCGCTGAATGATCTCTGATTGCTTTCCTGAGAAAAGGAATTCAATCGGGTCCTCGATGGTTACAATCTTGTGCTGACGGGTTTGGTTAATTGCTTCGACCAGACACGCAATAGTCGTAGTCTTTCCGGATCCAGTAGGACCAGAAATCAAGATGAGGCCTTCGTTGAGCGAGGTGACGAGTTTTATGATTTGGCTAGTAAAACCTACTTCACTTGGCACTGGGGGCGCATCAGGAAGTGGGCGCAGGGACGCAAAAGGCTCTCCCTGGGTGAGAGCAATGTTAACTCGAAACCGTCTGGAATAGAGCGCTGTCGTAAAATCGATCGACCTTTGCCGTACAGCAAGCTGTTCGCGTAGATCAGGCCTGTCTTTGGCCAATTCGGCTATCATCATCTGGACTTCGTCATTCGATAGAGCACCGGGTTCGGCCAGGGACACAATTTGTCCTGCCAGCCGAACCGAAACATTATTGCGGAACAGCGAAACATCACTGACTTCGTTTTTCTGCACGAAGTCGACGACGGTTTTCCAACGCTGCTGTACAGCCGTCCCTAGCATTTCACTTTCCGGCATTCAATTTCCCGGCGTTCTCCAGGTGCACCGGACAGTTCACCGGGTTTTTAAGATCCAGCAGATTTGCATAGTCACTTCGATTGTTGTCCGGACAACGAGGTATGCCGAATCGAAAATAGGGCGCAAAATCGCTAGCGCTCGGTATTGCGCTTCCACCTGGATGATCACGCGCATATTCATCTTTGGCCGCTTCGATTGTCACCATGTTGGTCAAACAAATCCGACTATTCTGCTGCTTAAGTACGCTCAAAATCGAGACCCCAACAAAGCCCGCGGCGATCGCGATGATTGCCAATACGACCAAGATCTCAACCAGGGAAAAACCGGCGCTCACCGATAGTCGGGCTCGGCAGTGGCCTTTGGCTTTAATGGTAGGCCTCATAGTTCTCCAGATCGTCCTTAACCAAAAACTCGCGCAAGACGTTTTGCGTTACTTGATTGAGCGCGTTGAATACTTGCTTTCCGCTAATGCAATCCCCGGCAAATCGCTTGGATTTCCCAAGCCGGTGCCGGAAAAGCAGATCGATCGCTTCAATCGGGGCAATGCTATCCTCTGGTAGGTCGCGTTTGTTATAAAAGAAAACGAGACTCAACTTATCTAAGCTTGATTCCATCCCGTTGAGGTTCTGCTCAAGATTCCTAAGGCTCTCAAGATTCGCTTCCATGCGATCCCATTGCGAGTCGACTACGAAAACGATCCCATCCGCACCACGGAGGACAAGCTGGCGGGTCGCATTGTACATCACTTGGCCTGGGACCGTCCAAAGCTTGAAGCGTACTTTGAAGCCTTTGACATTCCCACCGTCTACCGGCAAGAAATCGAAAAAGAGTGTTCGATCGTTTTGCGTTGGTAACAAAACAAGATTCCCTCGGTCTTGGGCATCGACCCGCTCGTGAATGTATCCCAAGGAAGACGTCTTTCCGCCAAGAGCGCAACCGTAGTAGACGATCTTGAATTCGACCTCTCCACTGATGAAGTTGATGAACGACATCGGGTCAAAACTATCTGAATCCTAACGCTTCCGTCGAATGTTTTTTTAAGAACGAGCAACTGTTCTTTGGGCTTTACCAGCATTGGCATCAGGAGTTTGATTCAGCTCGTGATGGGTTTTCCGCTGACACAGAATGGCGGCCGAGGTCTTGCGGCAACGCCAGGCCAGCAACTTCCGAGAAGTTTTGCGGTCAACAACCTCGGCGACGCGATCGGATACTGCGTCCATGGGCACCGCCTCCGAGAATATCCATGCTGAATCCACTCGACTATTTCCCTTGTTCTCCGCTGCCCGCTGTCCGAAAACCGATGCGCTCGTCCTTAGTTTCTGGAGAGAGGTGGAGAATTCTACGAGTCAATTCGCCGCTATCCGATCTGAAGTTTCCTCCACGAACGACGGGATTGCCCTGGCCGTCGTCACTGGCAGTCCATTCCGAGACGTTGCCAGCCATATCGTAGACTCCATATGGGCTACGATCCACTTTCCAGACACCTACTTCGGTCCAACCGGGACCCGACGGCAACACTCCCAGCAAGTTAGCCGCATTCGCGATCATGTTAGTTCCCCAAGGATATCGACGCCCATCAGTTCCGCGTCCGGCCTTCTCCCATTCTAGTTCTGTTGGCAGGCGACGACCTTTCCATCTGGCAAACGCATAAGCATCGAACCAATCCAAGTAGACTGCCGGAAAGTTGGGATTCAACCGAACTCCATGAAAATTCTCGCCAAAAAAAGCCGCGTGTGAGTAACTCTCCCACTCGAGGTTCGAATGTCCTTTGTTTGGTCTTTGATTCGGGTGATCGAAGCGAGTGTCCGAGCCAACTGCCTTGAGAAAATCGGTATAATCCCAGATTGTCACTTCCGTGCTGTCGATTACGAACGGTGTCAGACTAATCCGCTCTCCGTCCTGATAGATAAACTCACCCTCTGGAATTCCGATTTGCTCCGTCACTCGGCGTTGCCAGTGTGAGTGCCGCTCCACCAATTCGCTCGCCCATTTTTGCAATTTGCTGCTATATGCTTTCAATCGCTGATGCTCGACGGCGATGAGGTAAGTCGCGGCGGAAGCGGCCGCTAATAGCAATACCACCAAGAAAACTTGCTTCGCAAGTCGAGTTCTTACGATTCGTTTTCGCTCCTGCTCGATTTGTGTCAACAGACCGTCAGCCGAAGATCGATCGTTTGGCAACGGCCGCCTGGTAGGTTCGTTGAGACCTGCCGACTTGAGCTCGTCTCGCTTCCGAACCGCATCCATGAGGACCTGCTCCCATCCGCCTTGAATCGTAGGATTGGGTTGAATGCCATTACCGGCGGACCCGAATTGAAATTCACCCTTTTCCCAACTCAGGATTTCCAGTAAAGCTTCCTCTCCCACTTGGCCGTTGGCCGCCGCGTGGATTATCTTTCCTCGAGAGAGAATCACTTCAGCGCGTCGTCGGCCGCTACGGATAATAAGTCGCCCATCGCGCTGGGCGAGACAACCCATCTGAATAATATCTAGTAATGCGAAATTATCCAGTTGACCGGTGAAACCGTGTTCTTTTCGCGGCATAAAGCCTATCAAGTGAGATTGCGAATTGACCCTGCTTTGAACTTCCCGGCACGTAACTTTCAGGTTCGCACGGCAGCGAACAACGTCGAACTAAAGGAGCCGATCCTCATTTGCCTCGACAGACGAATCGCCCGGATGGAGTTTGCCCGTCTTTGAGAGAAGAATTGAAATCCAGCGAGTCGACTTGAAGTTTGACATCACAATCACGAAAATCACCGTCAAAGGAACGCATAAAAATGCTCCCAAGATGCCCCATACCGTTCCCCACAGAATGAGCGCTACGATGACCGTCAAAGGGCTTAAGTTCAGTGTCTCTCCCATGACATTCGGTTCGACAATGTTACCCATGAGCTGCGCGATCGCCGTAATTCCAATTCCGACGACCAGACAGGGCCCTAGGTTATCAAATTGAACTGCAGCCAGTAAGGTTGGACAAATCGTGGCCGCGATGACGCCGATGGTTGGGATGAAATGTAAGATGAAGACCAAAAGGGCCCAAAATTCGGCGAAATCGAGGCCGACCAGACGCATTAAAATGTAGGCCAAAATCGCGCTGACAAGACTTACCGCCGTTTTGACGCCCAAATAGGTATGAATATCCCGATCAATGCGTTTCATAGTATGCAACACTCTCCTTCTTTGGTGTTGGTCCGGAAAGATTGCCGCAAGTTTTGCCGGTAGGAACCTCGATTCGAGCAAAATGAAGAGGCCGTATATTACCACCAATGTTACTCCCTCGAGTAAATCGGCGACATCTTTTGCAACGGTGCTAAAGATCGCTCGCAAATCAAGGGTTCGCAAAATTGCCGCGAGTTCGGGCGGTTCCTCTATCCCGAACGTCGCGAAAAGTTGGGTTTGAAGCTGCTGGAGATGCGCTTGGTAGCGAGGCGCGACCGCAGCAATGTGGACGGCATTGTTGGCAATGATAGCTACTAAGACAAAGCCGAGTCCAAAAATGATCGCAAAGGAGATAATCGCCGAGACGATCTTGGGGATCTGATGACCGGCCAAACGGATTCGACCTACCAGCCGGCTAAGGATATCAACCAAGTAAACCGCGAGAAACGCTATAACCAAAGGAACAAAAAAATTCCTACCTAGGCTTAGGATGTAGAAAACCGCGATGATGATGCCGAACGTCAGAGCGGCAGAAAGGAGCCTCCGAAAGCTATCAGAGCGTGTGGCGTGAGGATAATCGCTCATTAAAAGGTAATAAAAAGTAACTGGTTTCGTGGGAAACATTCAATTCTGATCGTGCCGGCGACTTAACTGCATTATGGTGGTATGAAGTCAGGCCGGACTCGAAGGCTTAAACCGACGGTGTTCGGACACAAGATTCTTCTGCGGCCGAGGGTCAGCCGTACCCTGAATGCAGACGAATCCTCAATCCTCCTCCACTGCGATATCCGAGTACGAAATAAATTCGAGCAATGAGCCATCGGGATCGCGAAAGTAGACCGATCTGCCGGTCCCTTGTGCTCCGGCTCTCAATACCGGGCCGAGTTCCACGGCGACTCCTTTACATTTGAGATGTTCGAGAGCCGTCGCAATTGGACCTTCCCAGACGAAGCAGAGGTCGCTGTTGCCAGGTTGAACCGGCAATTTTGCAAGAGGGCCAGCTGAAACACCAGGTCCGTGCAGATTCAGCTGAACTGCGCCGAATCGATACGCGGTTCGGCCGTTTACCGAGATAAGCTCGGCACCCAGTACTTCGGAATAAAAGCGATTGGATCTTTCCCAATCCGAAACATGGACAACGCAATGATCAAAACGGATCGGATAAGCAGTTCTAGGAGCCATAATAGGAATACATGGATCATCTGACACTTAACTTGCTCTTCGACAAATCACTTCTGTGAGGTCGGTAGTCTCTCTCCGCTTGCACGCGGAATCTCTACCGGAGGATCAGACCTCCGGCCATCGGATCATAGAAAAATACTCCATGTTTGGGAACCTGATTACTCAGGGCCCAAATCAGGCTGGCGGAATTCAATTGTCGATCCACCTCCTGACGTAGCATTCGTGCTCCTTGAGCTTTGTTGTAGCCCACCCGCAGCAAAAACGCCATTACTGGCCCAGAATCGATCGTCAGCGTCCGCCTAAAGAAGTGCGAGAGCACCGCTAGCTTTTTCTTGATCAGAGCGGCTAGGATTATTTTTTGTGTTTCAAGGTCCAGCGGTCTGAAAACGATCCGTTCAGTGATACGAGCAAAAAGCTCTGGCCGCAGGGCCTGGCTAGCCACATCCAGCGCCACTCTTTCTATTGTTGAATATGGCGCGTACTCCATCTTTGCGAGGTCACCACTGCCAAGATTGCTGGTCATGACGAGATAGAATTGTCTGACTGGGAGGCGGTCACCAGCTAGAGTCGTCAAGCTTCCCTCCTCCAAAAGCGACAGAAACACGTCGACTAGTCTTGGGTGCGCTTTTTCAATTTCATCAAAAAGCAATGTCGTCCCATCTGGATGACGGCGGATCGCAGCTTCGGTACGGTCCAAAAACTCGTGGAAACGGCTATCTGACGAGTATTCGTTCATGAACACCGTTTCCAGTGCGATACGAGATCGAAATACGTACTCAGAGAAACACTTGGCTGTTTCCGTTTTTCCAACACCGGTTGGGCCTAGGAACAAGAAACTCGCCTTAGGTTGGGATCTTCGCTCGTTTAGCCCGAGCTCGGAGGCTTGAACCGCTCGAGCTACGCGACAGACAGCTCCTTTTTGGCCAATAATCTTGCTTTCTAAAGCCGACGTCAGGCCACTGAGATGGGAGTACCACTCCGAGCCAAGCCCGAATCCGGTGCCTGGAATCTCCTCTGTCTGGACCATCTGCTTTCGGTCTTCGGTTCTGTCGTGGGTTGAAAACTTCATTGACCTTAATCTCTAACCATTCCGCGCGCCTGATGGATCGGAGCTGCCCGGCTTAGGATCATTTGCGAACAGGAACGAAGGAATTCTTGTCTTCATTCCCCTTTTCGAATAACGACTCCTCCCACGGGAACTTTATTTTCATTCGCGCCGGAACTATCGGCGGTCTCTTCGCTACCTCCCTCGATTTTTTGCAGCCGGCCATTCAGTGTCGACACGAGATTTGTCAGCTTGCGCTGCCCATCCAATGTCTGCTCCGCCAAAGACTGGACTGTAGTCGCTAACTTCTCTTGGTTCTGTTGAATCGCATGGATATCTCGATTCGCGTCTTGCAACCCCTGTTTGGTTTGGACGAGATCGCGCGCTGTTTCACCCGGAAGCGGCTCAGGAGCATATTGCGCATTTCGAAGTCCGAGGATCGGTCCCAACAGAATCACGTTTTGCTTCCCATCGCTTTGAGTCACCCAGTGCGGTGGCTCCTCGACTCGATATATCGCGTGCCTTTCATGAAGAACTCTCGGGTCCAACGGATCCACATAACGGTTCATTCCATAGACCTTCACCGACTCGCTCTCCCGCACATTTCGGACGTTGCCGATTGGCGGGCTTGGCAAAGAGGTTTTTTCCTTCGCCTGAGCGGCCGGTTTGAGCGTTCGAACTGGATGGATAACTGCCTGCGGTTTCGGCGGCGCACAACCGAACAGTAGTACGGATTCCAACAAAGCAGCGAATCGTATGTAATTCATATATACAATTAATTTTTGTTTTGATTTATCGAATTCAAGGCAGGTAATAGAGGATTCAATAAATTGGCAGTATCCGCCGGAAGGGCTCTTCGGACCTGATCGCGCGCCCTTTTTTCGAGATCCGCTTGCGCGCGAATATCGCGTTCATCGTCGGCTCCAATCTTTGCGCGACTCAGATCGATAGCTTCGCTGCAATAGACATAAAATTGCTTCCCAGCCGGGACTCTGACAAAAAAGCCATCTCGTTCGATCGATTTCAAAACTTGGTCTGCGTACCGGTCGAGCACACCTTGCGTACCGCCGGCAATCGGATTGATGACTCCTCCCTGAAGTGCACTTAAACCGAGCGAACTATTGTTCGTGTAAACCCGGTTACCCAAAATTCCGGAACTCCCGCTCGATACGGCGCCCGATATGCCACTGATCAGAGAGGCTGCATAAAGCTTGATCACGTCATTGTTGGCGGTGCGAATCACATCTCCCCGCAGCCCGGCGCTCCCGTCAGTAATTCCGTACGTGTCGTACTCGGGGTCACGCTCCATATCCAAAACCAATCCTTTGATGACCAATTCATTACCTCTCCGATCCGGTTGGTTCAGAACAAAGGTGAATTCTCCTTCGCTAGCGATTCGCTCGCGAACGCGATCAACGCTGGCGATGCCGTGCACTTCCGAGTTTGCCCTTATGATGACCTTCCCGTTCCAACAGAGGTCCTCTGTCACCAAGCCAATAATCGGCGTCGTTAGATCGCTTGAGTCGACGGTGTTAACGAGCTGACACT
>Ga0137358_10000214_pt1 | contig 23122 bp, 24 predicted proteins | sample Mad1_20_16metaG_FD_105551 | JGI IMG/M metagenome (GOLD analysis project Ga0137358, IMG submission 105551) | Vadose zone soil microbial communities from Angelo Coast Range Reserve, California, USA - Mad1_20_16 metaG | ecosystem: Environmental > Terrestrial > Soil > Vadose zone | place: USA... | reverse complement strand
TCTACAAAATGTGGATCGATCGAACCCCTTATAATGCCGAGCTCCATCACCGCAATCAACTCCAACACGGCTCCTGGATCTTTCAGCTTCAGCAATCCTAACCATTCCCTTTTTTTCCCTTGAAGACCGATAGAAAGTCTACCAAACACCTCTCACCTCTCGCCAATCACTAATTAGCGGTTCCTGAGGCTTGAGCGTCAAGTTACGTTGCCGGCGCTACCGGCGTTCCGTCAGGCGCCGATAAACCAAATCAGCTCGCCCTTTTCGGGCTGAACGCGTTCCGCCGGCAATCCGCTTTTTCCGCTAAGAACCTGATCGATTATCCCTTTCTTTTTAGGATCGTTGACGAGAAAAGCGATCCGCCGAGCGGCGTTGATAAGCGGATAGGTAAAAGTAATTCGATAGTTGTTGAACTTCGGAACGAAGTTGCTCACCACATTGCGCTCTCGCTCCTCCAGAGCCGCAGTACCGGGAAAGAGCGAAGCGGTGTGACCGTCATCACCCAGACCGAGCAAGATTAAGTCGTGGCGATAACGCTTTTCCCCCAATTTTTTGGCATAATGTCCGAGAGCGGTTTCGTACTCGCCAGCCGCTTCCTCTGGCGACGCCTCCCCTTTGATGCGCAGCACTTCCCCCGGGCTGGTCACAAGGAGGAACGACTCCGATGCCATCCGATAATTGCTTTCGCTATCGTCGGGAGGTACGCATCTCTCGTCGCCGAAAGTGACGATCCACTTACTCCAACGGCAATCTAATAAAGAAAGTGCCTGGTAAACAGGGCGTGGCGTATTTCCGCCACTCAAGCTCAGCCGGAAATGGCCGCGCTCATCAATGGCATCTCGCGCAGAGTCAGCGATGAATCGGGCGGCCTCTTCAACAAACGAGCGGGTGCGAATAATCTCGGGTTTCATAGGAACTTCACCGGAAGGAGGAATTCCAGTCTACCAACACCCGCTTTGAGCTTCGGTAAAGTGACTTTTGCAAGACTCGCTTTGCGAAACCGGATAGATTCTTCCTTCCCTCCAATGAGCGCAGCAACAAACTCGCTGAAGTCCGGCTCATGACCAACCAGCAGCACCGAAGAGTGATCGGTAAACGACTTCAGACCGTTAAGTGCGCCCTCTAAAGTCATTCCAGCTGTCGCGAATCCGCAAACCTGCACTCGATTGGCGATCTTGAGCTCATCGGCGACGATTTTCGCTGTCTGCTGGGCTCGGGCCAATGGACTCGTAATGATTGTTTCCGGATACAGATCATTTCGCGCACAAAATCGGCCAATGGTCCGAGCTTGTCCGCGACCTCGTTCGGTTAATTGGCGTTCACCGTCCGAAGCCGCTTCTTGCTCGGCTTCGGCATGACGCAGCAGATAGAGATTCATGATATGGTTGCAGGATTATAATAGTGCACTAAGTCTGCGGAATTGGTAGCAGCGCCAAGGTTTTCACCGAGGCGACTGAGGGCTTAGTCGATCGCCCGGCAACGGACCAAACCCTTTCAGAAAAGCCACTTCGATGGCCAGGCCTTCATGAACATTCCGAGAGAGGTGTTCTCGCAATTCCTGGAAAGCGCGAACCCTCTCTAATAGGTCCCGAACCGGGATCTTCTTAGCGAAACTGGCTGTCGCCTCGCGGTAATCGTCCAGGTCCCTTTGCTCGTCCCCCTGACGGGCCCGCAACGCGTCACCATACCATTCTAAAATTTTTTCGACGAACGCCATTCTCGCTCGGATGTAGCGGCTTTCAGTAAGCACGTCGAGACGATCCTCTTCTTGTTCCAGCCACTTTCCATCGGTTGAGTTTTTGTATAGCCCCGATTCGCGTTTGAGTCGTTCGTCATGCTCCGCCTCAATGTCGTCGTGAATGCGCGCAAGTTGGTCCTGAAAGAGACGAGCCAAAGCCAAGCCCGATCCGACGGTCCAGGAACGTTCGTTGGTCATTTGAGACACCGCGTCGAAAAAGACGCGTTCCGATAATCCGAGTGGTCGCCGGCTCGGAGAACGCAAAGTTAGAATTACACAACGAGAGCGGATTGTTTCCAGCAGCGCCTCGGGTAACGAGGTCAAAAGCAGGAGCAGCGACCCATTGGGAGGTTCCTCCAGAGTTTTAAGAAATGCGTTAGCTGACTGCGGCATCATGCGGTCCGCGTCTGCGATCACCCCGAACTTGAGCTTACCGGTCGTCGAGCGCATCCGTAGTTCTTCCTCCAGCGCGCGGATCTGTTCGACCAAGATACGACGCGATTTGGACTCCGGTTGAACCAGATGGAAGTCGGGATCACGAGCCGCGTCACGAACTTTATTAACGGCGCTATAGAATTGCTCGGCCAGCTCCAACTTTCCCGAACCTTCGGGACCTGAAATCAAAAACGCATGAGCTAATCGGCCAAGTTGATGGGCCCGGACCAGGTGTTCAACGGCTTCAGCAGCTAAGAATGGCATTACATTCCTTCCAAATGATCTCCTCTATCTCGTTTTCCGACAATGACGCGTCCACGAGGCGAATCCGATCTGGCTCACGGCGCGCGAGCTCCAAGTACCCTTCGCGCACTCGTTGATGGAATTCGTCGGGTAATTGTTCCAGCCGATCTGGTTGATTGACCGGCCGCACCCGCCGGAGCTGTCGTTTCCGCATCGTTGGCAAATCCAGATCGAGCACAAATGTCAATTTCGGCCGAATTTCGCCCAGCAAAAACCTTTCCAGTTCTCCAATAAACTGCGCACTCAGCCCGCGAGCATGGCCTTGGTAAACCGCAGTCGAATCAGCAAATCGATCGGAAACGACGACACGACCTTGTGCCAATGCCGGTCGAATGATTTCGCCAATCAATTGCGACCGACTGGCGCCAAACAAGAGCAATTCGGTCATATTATTGAGGCTATTGCTTTCCCGCGCATGCAGCAGCAGTTGCCGGATCGCCTTGCCTACCTCCGTTGTTCCGGGGTCGTGCACAACAGTAGCCGGCTGCCCAGTCGCTTCCAGTCTTCTTACCAGACGCGCGACCTGCGTCGATTTACCGGAAGCTTCTCCGCCTTCAAAGGTAATCAAAATGCCGGACATGAGAGAGAAACGCGGAATGCGGATTGTAGATTGCGGAATGAATGACGGAATATGGGGAGTAACACTTTAGGTTCAAGACATAGGTGATGCTCCCCTGAAAGAATACTGACCGCCCGTCCATGCCCCATTCCCCATTCCGCATTCCGCATTCCGCATTCCGCATTCCGTATTTCCTCCCTTGCTTCTGATCAGCCCGGAGCCATGGTATGCGCTGTCATGAGCCAATTCTGGTTGGTGAAGCAGGAGCCGACTGCTTATTCCTGGGACCAATTCGTCGCCGATGGGAAGACCGATTGGACGGGAGTCCGCAATTTTCAGGCCCGTAATAATCTGCGCGACATGAAACTGGGCGATGGAGTCCTCTTCTATCACAGTGTCAATGGTAAAGCGGTGGTCGGCGTGGCCCGGGTTACCAAAGAAGCGTTTGCTGACCCTACTGCAGCTGACGGTGATTGGTCAGCCGTTGAGATAAAGCCTGAACGAGCAGTGAACCCGCCAGTAACGCTTGATCAAATTAAGGCTGAACCGAAGCTCGAAGGAGTACCGTTGCTCAAACAATCCCGTCTATCGGTGATGCCACTGACGCAGGAAGAATTTCACGGAATTCTCAAACTAGCGAATGGCAACTAAGCACGCGGGAATCGCTGGCAACGGACAATCGTCCGACTTGGCAGCGATCCTCCCCTAGGGCATTATAGACTGCAGGTTTATGCCAGGTGCGTCTTCTCGTCGTGCTCGCTCGCCCGTAACGGCTGGCTCCGAAAAGCCCTCTGCTTCACCCCGAAGGAGGCCGATCACCTTCTGGTGGCTGCCCTTGGCCGTGCGAACGACCGCCTGCCTAGGAGTCGTGGCCCTCCTTGCCGTCGTCGCCTCTCTGCTGATGAACGGAGGTTTTGAAGATCCGGATCCTCAGAGCAAGATGCTGCGGTTGTCTGACCAGGACGTTGATCCGGAGACGACCAACTTGACGAAAACACTGCTGAGGCAAAACCAATCGGATCAACGAATCGGTCTTTATCTGTGGACCAAGGCGACCACTGAGCTTTCTGGGGACGCTCTGAACCAGGTTAAATTGGGTTTGGCTCACGGCCAGATTGCACAACCGTTGTCGCCGCTAGCCAAATCGCTCGCGGATGATCTCGATCAGCAACGAGTGGCAGCCTTCACTCTTTGGTTTATGCCAGACGATGGAACCGCGGCCGGCACAGTTCGGCTGCAGCTGGATGGGGTGATTCTTGGCGAGTTTCCAGTAGGGAGCGAACGCTATGCTATCACCCTTCTCGCAAAAACCGGCTCAATTGAACACTTGCAGATAACCGCTTCGCAAACACAGGCCGGTCCGATCGTCTATCGAGCCGAAACCGCGACCACCGAAGCCGTAACCAGGCGATTAGCTTTAGGGAAATCTGATAGCTGGAGCATTACCGTCCAGTGAATCCGAAAACCGAGAACTGCCAATCGGCGATCGGTACCGTTACCCCTTGACTGCTGGCAACACCCAACGAACTAGTTCTGGCTTATGAAGACCTTGGGCGAAATAGCCAAGTCCCTGGAGGGACATCTCCACGGAGACGCTGCGCTGCAAATTGAGCGCGTGGTCCATCCAGCGCTCGCTAGCGGCCCTCGTGATCTGGCCTTGTTACTTTCCGCTAGTGCCGCGAATTATCTCGCTTCCGGAGAGTTGGTCAGCGCAGTCGTCCCGGAGGACGTGGATCCTGCCAAAACACCCAATTGGATCTCGGTCAAGCGTCCACGGCTAGCTCTGGCTCGACTGATGGAACTCTTCGAGCGCCCGGTCTATTTACCTCCCGGCATTCATCCAACCGCAGTTATCGACCCGAGCGCCAAAGTGGGAAAGGATGTAGGCATTGGACCTCATTGCTGGATCGGGCCTGAGGCCATTATCGGCGAGGGCACACGGATCGTTAGTCATGTAAGCGTTGGCGCAAACGCGGTGCTGGGAACGAAGTGCTTGATCCACGCCGGAGTCTGTATTGGCGATCGATGCGAGATCGGCAATCGCGTCATCATCCAGCCGAACGCCACAATCGGGGGCGATGGCTTTGCCTTCGTCACGCCGGAACGCGGGAGCGTGGAAGATGTGAAAGCCAAAAAACAGATCAGCAACTTCAACACGGAAATCGTGCGCATCAATTCGATCGGAAATGTTGTGATCGAAGATGATGTAGAGATCGGCTCTAGCACCTGCATTGATCGAGGGACGATGGGAGAGACTCGAATCGGTCGAGGTTCGAAACTGGATAACCTGATCCAAGTCGGTCACAATGCCTCAATTGGTCAGAACTGTTTGGTGGTAGCCTTGGTTGGCTTAGGCGGAAGCTCGCAGCTGGGTGACCGAGTAGTGATGGGCGGGCAGTCTGGCCTGCCCGATCACATGTCAGTAGGCGATGACTCGGTCGTTTACGCGCAATCGGGAATCAGCGAAAATATTCCCCCGCGTAATCTGGTCGGCGGTACTCCGGCAGTGCCCCTACGGGATGCCCTTCGCCGTGAGATGAGTGCAAAACGGCTGCCACGAATGTTTCAGGAACTAAAGAAACTCAAACAAAGGGTTGCTGAGCTCGAGTCGCTGGTGAAACAAATTGATCCCGAAACTGCTGCTCGGCTAAAATAGCCGGCCACGGTATGGTATGCGAGCGTGTTGACAGGCATCAGTGGCTACGTACCCTTGAACGCTCTCATGAAGACGGTCTTTTCCTCCCCTGACGCGCCGCCCGCCCTCGGACCGTATTCGCAGGCGATTGGCGCTGGGCCTTTCATTTTTTGCTCCGGCCAAGTGCCACTGGAAGCTGGCACCGGTGAATTGGTGGGCCAAGAAGTTGCTGAGCAGACAAAACAGGCGCTACTCAATCTAGGAGCGGTCCTAAAAAGCGCGGGGTTATCCTACGCAAACATAGTAAAGACGACCGTTTTCTTAACTGATCTTACCCGGTTCGCAGATATGAACGCAGTGTATGCCACGTTTTTTTCTGTTGCTCCGCCCGCACGATCCACCATCGAGGTTTCCGGCTTACCGAGAGGCGCGAAGGTCGAGATTGAGGCGATCGCAATCAAACCGTCGTAAACCGTGGAAGAATCTATCTTAGAGATATTTGAACGAACCGGATCTCTGCTGCACGGGCATTTCGTCCTTAGTTCCGGGCTGCATAGCCGCGAGTTCTTCCAATGCGCCCTGGTCTTACAACATGCGGACTTAGCGTCCGAGATTTGCGCACATTTGGCCGCCAAGCTGGCGAGCGTCCCGGCTGATGCGGTCATCTCTCCTGCTCTCGGGGGGATCATCGTGGGTCAAGAGGTAGCGCGCCATTTGGGGAAACGACACATTTTCGCCGAAAAACAAGACGGGAGATTGGTTCTTCGGCGCGGTTTCCAGATCAATCCCAAGGAAAAATTCATTGTGGCAGAGGACGTTGTGACCCGCGGCGGCAAAGTGCTTGAGACGATCGAAATCGTGCGTTCGCAGGGGGGCGAGGTGGTAGCGGTGGGTTCGATCGTGGACCGAAGCGGCCAAGACAAACCGGATTTTGGGTGTAAATTTGAGAGTTTATTGCAACTTCAGGTAGAGACTTTCGCTCCGGACCAGTTGCCGCCAGACCTAAGAGACGTCCCGGCGATCAAACCTGGAAGCAGGTAAAAGGAGTGATCTTATGGTGAACTGGGTTCTAAAGAAAATCTTAGGTTCAAAAAACCAGCGCGAAGTTCGACGACTCCGTCCATTGGTCGAACAGATCAATCGGATTGAGCAGGAGTATCAGGCGCTTAGTGACGCCGAGCTCCAGGCCAAGAGCTTGGCTTGGAAGCAGGAATTGTCCGCGATCCAGGATCCGGATGTGCTGGCCAAGCGACTGAACGCGCTCTTGCCGGAGGCGTTCGCCGCCGTCAAAAATACGGCTCGCCGTCTTTGGGATAGATCGTGGTCGGTCTGCGACCAACCACTCGTTTGGAACATGATCCACTTCGATGTGCAGCTCATCGGCGGCATCGCGCTCCATCAAGGCAAGATCGCCGAAATGGCAACGGGCGAAGGAAAAACCTTGGTTGCTACCTGCCCACTCTACCTCAATGCCTTATCCGGCCGGGGGGTGCACCTCGTTACGGTCAATGATTATCTCGCTCGCCGTGATGCCGAATGGATGGGCGAAATTTATAAATTTCTTGGGCTAACGGTTGGTTGTATCCAGCACGATCAATCGCCATCGGACCGCAAGGCGCAATACGATTGTGATATCAGCTATGGCACGAATAGTGAATTCGGATTCGACTATTTGCGTGATAACGGGATGGCGACTTCGAAGGACCAACAGGTTCAGCGTGGCCATTACTTTGCCATCGTCGACGAGGTTGATTCCATTCTGATCGACGAAGCGCGGACTCCGCTCATCATCAGCGGTCCGGCAACCGTCTCTTCGCATCAGTACGATAAGTTCAAGCCAATTGTCGAACAGCTGGTCAAGCGACAGACAATGCTCTGCAATCGCCTCGTCTCCGAAGCGAAGGAAGCATTGGAGCACGGTGACCAGGAACAAGGGGGTAGGATACTTTTCAAGGTCAAGCTCGGGCAACCAAGAAACAAAGGGTTATTGCGATTAATGGAAGATCCGGAAAATCGTAGGGCGCTCGATAAAGCAGAGCTTTCTTTTTACCAAGACTCGCGCAAAGAGGATCTCGTCGCGCTGAAGGAAGAACTGAATTTTACTATCGACGAGAAGCACCAGGACTCGGATCTCTCGGAGATGGGCCGTTCCTACCTTAATCCGGACGACGCGGATGCTTTTGTATTACCGGACCTCATCAGTGAATTCACTGAGATCGATTTGGATCAGTCGCTGACTCCAGAGCAGAAGGAAGAAAAGAAGCGGGCCCGCCAACAATACTGCGATAGTCAGGCGGAGCGAATTCACAACATTTCTCAACTTCTGCGAGCATACTGCCTGTTTGAGAAGGACGTCGATTACGTGGTCGAGGAGAATAAGGTCATCATTGTTGACGAGAACACCGGTCGTAAGATGCCCGGCCGACGTTGGAGCGATGGCTTGCATCAAGCAGTCGAGGCCAAGGAAGGGGTTCAGATCGATCGGGAGACGCAGACGCTGGCAACCATCACCATCCAAAACTATTTCCGGTTGTATGACAAACTCGCAGGCATGACCGGAACCGCTGAAACCGAAGCAAATGAGTTTCACGACATCTATCGGTTGGACGTGTTGGTGATTCCCACTAATCGACCGGTAATTCGTAAAGACTGGAACGATCGAATTTATAAGACTCGCCGAGAAAAATATAGTTCGGTTTTAGATGAGATAAAAAATGCGCACGGCCGCGGCCAACCGGTGTTGGTGGGTACCGCTTCGGTCGAAGCATCGGAACTGCTTTCGCGCATGCTAAAGCGGGAGAAAATCCCGCATAACGTTCTCAATGCTAAATACCACCGCCAGGAGGCAGAAATTGTGGCTCGAGCGGGTCAGAACGGAACGGTCACGATATCGACCAACATGGCCGGCCGCGGAACTGACATCAAGCTCGGGGACGGAGTGGCCGACGCAGGGGGGCTCTACGTAGTCGGCACAGAACGGCACGAAATCCGCCGCGTCGACCGGCAACTGCGCGGCCGGTGCGCGCGCCAGGGAGATCCCGGATCATCCCGATTTTACGTGAGTTTCGAAGATGATTTGATGCGGAATTTCGGGGCTTCCGAACGGATGACCGCAATGATGGAACGCTTTGGACTGAAGGATGGCGAAGAACTCGAGCATCCCTGGCTCAATAAGAGCGTTGAGACTGCGCAAAAACGGGTCGAGCAGAGAAACTACCAGATCCGCAAACGCACGCTCGATTTTGACGATGTCATGAACAAGCAACGCGAAGTGATTTACGCACTCCGCAACGAGACGCTTGAGACATCCGAACCGCGTAAGTTGATTTTTGAGATCGTTGACGAAGTCGTTCCCGAGCGCGTTCGCGAATACTTGGAACCGCCAGACGGCTCTGATCCAAATCCGGAAGGTTTGTTACAATGGGTTAATACAACCTTTCCTCTCGGATTGAATTCAGCCGCAGCCAAGTTGGAAAGTCGCACCGTCGAGGAGAACGAAAAATTCGTTGTCGACAAGATCAAGAAATCTTACGAGCAGAAAATCAATTTAGAGGAGAGCGAAGCGGTTGCGGGTCTCGAACGCTATATCCTTCTCAATGCGCTCGACCGTCTTTGGCAAGAGCACCTCTATGCAATGGATGGTCTGCGCGAAGGCATTTATTTGCGCAGCTACGGACAAAAAGATCCTTTGATCGAATATAAGACCGAAGCCTACGAAATGTTTAGCCAATTAATGGCAAGCATTAAGAACGAGGTGCTGAGCAATTTGTTCCGCAGCACGACGAACCTCATGGCATTCGAGCAGTTCTTGTCTACTTTGCCAGTCGGACTCAACCTGCCCGGCATCGGTGGCCCAATTCCCACCGGTCCAGGTCCCCGCTCCATGCCGCGACGGGAAGAGATGACGGGTGACCGGCAAATAGCGGATCAAAACGGAAACAACGACTTAGAGCTGGTGATTCCCGCCGTTCGGCAGAAGACGGTGTCCGTCGGCCGTAATGAACCCTGCCCCTGTGGCAGTGGAAAGAAATACAAAAACTGCCACGGCCGAGTGGCTTAGGTTCAGCTATCCTGAGTCGCGGGTTCGCCGCTGAATAGCAAATTCGCCGCTCCGCAAATTGCGTAAAAAATGACATTGAATCCATTTAACCCGCTCAACGCCAGCATGATCCATAGCCAGTTAGATCAGCTCGCAAAGCTCTGCTGGCACGGGTTTGGCGATCTTAGTTTGCACCAAGCGACTAAAAAGTTGCCCGAGAACGATCCCTCATCTATATATTGTTGCAATAACACGGCAGATCTAGGGCAAAGAGAGTTAGTGAGCCCAGGGATCTAGTGGGCAATACCGCAGGATTTCCAGCTTCGATTTCAAGTCAGAAACATTGCGGTCGCCTCGTTAAAGGGCAGCTCGACTAGGCGCTCACTTCGCTCCGGGCCTGATTCTTCCGGAAGTTTTGGTGAAGGCCTTGGGTTTGAAGGGTTAAGTTCCGCCCAAACTGTTCTTTCTCAGTATGCGTAGTGCATGCCCTTCACCGGAAGCACTAAGAATCGTGACCAATGAAATCCCAATCAATGCATTACTCAGGACGCCGCTCTCGTCGAGGACGCCGCAGACGTTCAGGTTCAAGTCGAGGAGCGACCACGCCAAAGCCAAAGCTGACATTTTGGCAACGTGTTGTCGCTTTCTTTGCGGGCGATACTAAAAAGACCACCGTTACCCCGCCCAACCCAAACGAGAAACCGGCAGCCGCGACCGTTGCCGCTCCGAAGGAAAAAATCAGCCGTAAACCTGAGCTGGTTGAGGTTACCTCTCCCAAACTTTACGTGGGTAACCTTTCATTTGACGCTATTGAAAGCGATCTGTTTAACCTGTTCAACGGAGTTGGCCAAGTGCGCAATGCCGAGGTAGTTTGCCATAAGTATACGCAACGTTCCAAAGGCTTTGCTTTTGTTCAGATGACTACCATCGAAGAAGCAAGGCGTGCAGTAAAAGAGCTGCACGACAAAGAGTTTTTAGGGCGCAAGCTAGTGGTAAGTGGCGCCAAGACTCCAGACATGGAGCGAGCAGCCTGATTCCTCCCTCCTTATAAACTATAAAACCCGCTTTCAGATTTACTGAAAGCGGGTTTTTATTTGCTAGTGGCTCCTCCGCAATTCCTGATCCTGGCAGGGCCCACTGCCTCCGGCAAAAGCGATCTGGCCATCCGGATCGCCGAGCGGTTGAATACTGAGATCGTCGGAGCCGATGCTTATCAGATTTACGAAGGGTTCGACATTTTATCCGGAAAACCGGATTCGGCTGAACGACAACGGGTACGACACCATCTGATCAGTGTCCTTCCGCCGACTGAACTCGGCAACGCCGCGCGGTACGCCAGCTCGGCCGTCAAAATAATTCGAGAGCTGAACCGCGGTGGTCAGATACCGCTGGTAGTCGGCGGAACGGGATTCTATCTGAAGGCATTGACCAACGTCCTTCCCGATCTTCCGGGACGAAATGCGGATCTTCGCAGGGAATTTGGTTCTACGCCGCTTCCCACCCTCTTAGAGCAATTGAGACAACTCGATCCTCTGTCATTTGCGCAAATCGATGGTCATAACCGGCGACGAGTTGAACGCGCGTTAGAAGTCTGTCGCCTCACCGGCCGACCTTTCTCCTCTTTCGAAAATCCCGTCTCCGATGCCAAGTTCATTGCCCTTTGGTTGGATTGGCCTAGAGATGAGCTTTACGCCAGGATCGATGCACGAGTTGATCGAATGTTGGCGTCAGGCGCCATCAAGGAAGTCGCTGCTGCGGGTCCGATCGGCGTAACTGCTTCCCGGATGATTGGCGTCACCGAGATTCGGCAATACTTGCGCAACGAGATTACATTGGCGCAGTGCGCTGAGGCGATAAAACAAGCCACCCGGCAGTATGCGAAACGGCAGTTGACCTGGTTTCGCGTCCAGCCGTACACGCCCATCTCTCCAGATCTGGCTTTGTCGGATGTAATCGATCTATACCAAGGATGCTGATTGGTAATCAGTCAGATGAATAGCGGGCGGGCGTTGATGGAGCAAAGAAAGAGCTGCCCAAGTGCTCAGGTTCAGTACGTCGCGATTTCGGCGTTTTCTTCAGCGGCGACTGTCCCACTACGCCCCTGGTTTAGCACGGACTAAAGCTGTCGCGGAGCTGATCGATTCGCGCTAACACAAAGGGCAGTCGCCATCCTAGTCATCCTGTTTGTAGGCGTAAACTCGATAGGCGAATCCCATGGGCCGGTCGCTGATTACCTTGATCAGAACCGAAAGCATGCGTGTTTCAATGAAATGGGAATGAATCCCATTTGTTCGTTCAGGTTGGGTCGAAGCCGCCAGTTTGTAGCGATGGCGACTGCGGTCTCTGGTAGCGGCAATCGAGCAGCTCCGCATCAATTTCGAGGACGCACCGAAACCAGGGGCGTAGTGGGACAGTCGCCGAAGATAATGCTGAGAATCTACCGATGACTGATTACTGACCACTGATTACTGAAGCTTTCCTCTGTCCGCCCTTCAGTTTCTCCGCCTCTGACCTTTTCAGCATCCGGAATGCGCCGGACTTGAGGGTGGGATCGGACAGGTCACCGATCTTAGTTCGCTCCAATCGCTTTACTTTGTAGCCGAGCGCGGCAAAAACCCGGCGCACTTGCCGTTTGATTCCTTGGGTCAATACAACTCGAACCTGCCGAGGATTGATCTTGTAGATCGCGTCAAACCGGGCTCTCCCTTCCGCCAGGTAAACCCCTTTTTTCACTTTCGCCGATTCCGCCATATCAAATTCCCGATCGAGCGTTACCAGATATTCCTTGGGCAATTTATAACGGGGATGAGTCACCCGCAGCGTCAGATCACCGTCATTTGTCAGCAGCAACAATCCTTCAGACTCGAGGTCCAACCGACCAACATGAGCGAGCTTAGGTAAATATTTTGGCAACAAATCATAAATCGTGGGACGCGAACGATCGTCCGACCTCGTCGTCACGTACCCGGCCGGCTTGTTCAGCAGAAGATAAACAAATTCCCTTGGCTTAACGATCTTACCATCGACCCGTACGTGATCCACGGCCGTTACTTGGGTTGCCAGGTCGGTACAGATCTTCCCGTTCACTGAAATTCGCCCAGATCGAATGAGCTCTTCAGCGCCGCGGCGAGACGACACTCCAGCTTGTGCGAGAAAGCGATTGAGGCGCATGGAAATAAAAAAAGCGCCGGGGTTACCGCCGGCGCCTTCGTAAATTTCGTTCGGAGCGGTTAAGCGTCCGGCTTGGTCTTCGGTAGACCAATAACTCGATTTCCCGGCTTGAAAAGGCCGCGTTTCTTCAATAATTCGACCCTTTCAAAGCGCTTAAGCACGTTACGTTTCGTCTGGATCGTACTCGCCCCTTTAAGACTCCGGTGTTGTGACATGAAATTACCTCGTTTGGAGCGCTGAAGTTACCATAGCGATAACCAAATGCAAATATACGGTAGGGATGCTCCTGCACGTCCGTAAGCGTTTCTACCGCGTAGCTTGACTAAGCCGCCATGATCTTGGCCTCAGAGGACGTTTGCGGGCGCGCGGGAGCGCATCCCTACCCTCAGATCAACCCGAGTTTCATTTTCCCGGCCTCGCTGATCATGTGTTGGTTCCAGGGTGGATCCCAAACTAGTTCGACGGACGCTTCATCCACCCCTGAAATTGATAGAATCTTGAGCTTGGCGTCCTGGGCGATGGCCGGGCCCATGCCGCATCCTGGAGCGGTTAAGGTCATTTTCACGTCCACGTGTGTTCCGGCGTCAGGGGATTTTGTGACGTGACAATCGTAAACCAATCCAAGATCTACGATATTCACCGGGATTTCCGGGTCATAAACTGTTCGGAGCTGATCCCATACCTCCTCTTCAGCCACCTCGCCGTCGGATCGTTCTCTTTCCTTTTCGCTCGATGTCCGCTCCAAGCCCAAGACGTCGGCATCTTGTTCATTGATTCGGAAAAGACCGTAATCACACGCAATCGTATAACTTCCGCCCAGGTTTTGCGTGATAATCACCTTCGTTCCTTTGGGAATCGTAGTCTTTAGGCCAGCAGGAATTTGAATCGCCTCACAATCCCGCGACAATTCGATCTCGGTATGGTCACTCATTGGAAAGGATCTAAAACGATTTTCTTGGGAGATTGCTCCTGAAATTGTTGGAGCAAAGTCGGCGCAACGGCTTGGTTGGACTCTGGGGCTTCCTCTGGGGACAATGCCGACCTTAACGCACCTTCAACCAGTTGAGCGCAATGGATCTTCACTGGAGGCAAGGGGCCGAGTGGCGCCGACAGCTCACTTCCCCCCATGGCCAGGGCTTCTTCGGCCGTTTTACCGGCAATCAACTCCGTCGCAACACTCGCTACGGCAATCGCTGTCTCACAACCGAAAGTCTGAAAGGTCGCTCGATCGATTACTCGTTTGCCATCCTCCTCTTTAAACTTAATCCACATCCGCAGCATATCGCCACAGTCCGCGTTGCCCACAGTGCCGACGGCGTCCGCACCCGCTAGTTCGCCCACGTTCTTCGGACTCTTGATCGCTTCTTCAATCCGACGTGAAAAATCCTCCGAAGCACTCATATCTATTCCAAATGATAACGGGGTAGCGAGGGATCGATCCGCATACTCCAAGCATCAATGCCTCCGGCCAGGGATTTAGCCTCGGTAAACCCGTGGCCGGCAAAAAACGCGGCTGCATCCTGGCTCCGGATCCCGTGGTGACAGACGAATACAATTTCGCGTTCTTTCGGCCAGGAAGTCAGGATTTCTTGCATTAACTCCTGGGTTAAGAACTGTGACTCATTCAAGTGCACGGCATCCCATTCTTCGCGGCTTCTCACATCAATCAACGCTACTGGGCTCTCCGATTCCTCTTTCAGTCTGCGCGATAGTTCCTCCGGCTCAATCTGCATTTTCTGTTCGGCTTCATGCGCGGAAAGAATGGTATCGATTACCTGTTCGAGCGGTAAATCGTTATTCCGTTGGCAGACCTGGGCCAAAGTTTCGTCCGAGCGGAAGCCACAGCTCGAGCAGCCGCCAATATGATAAGCCCGAAACAAAGCTCTCTGGGCGCCGGGAAACTCCTGCAGCAAATCGGACATCGTGAGGTCCGGATCAATAGTTCGCGTTTGACTCACAATTAGTATGCTTGCACGTCAGAGGCTCAAAAGCAAAGGCTCTGCGATGGCCCAAAACCCGATCGCCGCTAAGTTGGTGGAAAAACTCGTAGCGACGAAGCCGCAATCAAACCGTTGTCCTCGAGACGAAAAATGTGCAAGGGGAGGATACAGTAGGATGAGCGAGTCGTAAAGGCCGGAGCTTCCAAGTGGGAACGACCGGTTAGCTCCAAATCAGACCGCGCGACGATCAGGTCGAAAAAAATCCTCGCCCAAATGCAGCGTTCGTAAACTATGGCAGGCAAGGCAATGTCCGACCGCAAATACATCTGTCAGCGCTGTACAAATTGTTGTCGCTGGCCCGGATTTGTACGGTTGACAAACGAAGACATCACTAGAATTGCCACCTACCTGAAACAATCTGAATTTCGCTTCATTCAGACCCACACACGACTCAGACCGCACCGGGATGGCTTAGCGCTGCAGGACCGGGCAGATGGCAGTTGTGTTTTCCTGAATGGGGAAAGCTGCGCGATTCACCCAGTCAAACCGGCACAGTGTGCCGGATTCCCCAACGAATGGCGTTTCCCTGGTTGGCGAAGCGTCTGCCAGGCGGTCGAGGTGGAAGAAGCGGACCCTGATGGGGAGGGGTCACAGCCCAGCGACACGCCTTTTCCAGTCGGAGGTTCAGCTCGTCCACAGCCGGGAGAAAACGCGCGCCCTCCCTAATTTAATCGCGTCGCTGCAGGCTGAGCGCGGTGGTATGGCTGTTCTTCCAGGGTATGCCTCACCATCTGGCGCACTACCGCCACGTCTCGCAACATCTTCAGACTATCGCTCACGACCCGAACCTTGGAGTCAGGGGAATTCGACCAATGCACCGGCATCTCCTTCACGCCAAAACCCAAAGCCTTTGCCAACAGCAATACCTCGACATCGAAGGAAAAGCCGTCGGTTCTTTGTCGCTCAAAAATAGCCCGAGAGGCGGCCTGCCGAAATCCCTTGAAGCCACACTGCGTATCCCGAATCTCGATTCCAGCCAGCCAGCGCACCAGCGCATTAAAAGTCTTACCCATGCCCTCGCGCATCCAACTTTGATGGCGAATAATCTGGCTGTTCGGATGCTGACGATTACCCACGATGATTTGCAAATCACGCTCGGCTTCAAAAACCGCCAAAGCGCGATCAATCTCGTACAACGGAGTGCTTAGATCGGCGTCGGTAAAAAATACCAGCTCCCCTGCACTGGCTAGCATCCCGGTCCGGACCGCGAAGCCTTTTCCTCGATGTATGCGGTTTCCAATGACCTTCAACTGGGGGAACGTCTTCGTGCCTGCTTGGGCCAAAGCGAGCGTTTCGTCGGTACTAGATTCCACAACGATTATAACCTCAAACGAACGGGCCCAACGGCGGCAATAATCGTATAACTCCCGTAGAGTATTCGGCAATCGCCGCGCCTCATTGTAAGCCGGAATTACGAGTGAGAGGTAAGGCAGAATCTGTGTGGACATGTCGCGGAGTTCGCATAATATCACCGCCTCTGTGCAGGGAGGCGCACCGGGCGCGCTCCGTGCGTGCCGAGTCACCGCCTCCTAAACGCAAGAAATGATCAGACGTCAACTCTTAATTCCACTTCTCATTCTGCTGGTGGCCACGATCGTTCGGTTGATTTTCTTAGACGCCAAGCCGCCGCACTTCGACGAAGGAATTAATGGTTGGTGGTGCGATCAGATGGCGGCGCAAGGATTTTACAGGTACGATCCAGCCAATTACCATGGTCCTCTCCATTTCTACGTGCTCCGGCTTTTTTTGACCCTGTTTGGCCGAAATCTGTGGGCTTTGCGGCTACCGACCGTCTTGATGGGAATCGCGAGTATTGGATTCACATTTCTTTTTAGCCGCTTCTTTGGAAAGACCACCACCTACTTGGCCGCGTTCGCAATGGCGATCTCGCCGGCATTCATTTTTTACGAACGCTATGCCATTCATGAGACCTGGTTGGTCTTTTTTCTGCTAGTCACACTTTGGGGTCTGCTGAGTTGGTACTCCGGTCCAACTCCCTGGAGCATCTGGGCCACGATCCTTGGCATTACCGGGATGATTCTCACGAAGGAAACATACGTCATCCATCTCGTTGCCTTCGCGCTCGCGACCTTATGCGCATGGATAATCGGACTAATTCGACCTCCCTCGGAACCAATCAACCGAATCCCCAGACCGACTCCGTGGGCGCACGTAGGCGCTGCGGTGGCGGTCGGGTTGGCCCTAGTTATCTTCTTCTATTCCGGTAATTTTTTGAATTGGTCCGGCGTTACCGGCCTGTATCGGACATTCTCTCACTGGGCAAATACCGGAGTCGGCGCTCAATCCGGTCACGAAAAACCGGACTACGACATCTCGATCATGCCACACTTTCTTCGGCATGTTCCGGTTTTCGTTAGCTTGGCTAAGGTCAAAATAAACTGGTACTGGATTAAGTTACTGGCGGTCTACGAATGGTTCGCGATCGCCGGCCTCGTTTTTTCCTTTCGCTATCTCTTTGGCGGTAACGGCGCTCTTCGCTACCTGGCGATCTATGCTCTCGCGGTTTTGGCCGCCTATAGCATCATCGCCTATAAGACTCCCTGGTGCATTATCTCTATCGAGTGGCCATTTCTGTTTTTGGGTGGCGCGTGCCTGGTTTTTCTTTGGAAGATCTTCCCGAAGTATCTCAAACCAATCGCTGTCGCTGGAGCTCTTCTCTTGTTCGGTTTGATGGGGTACCGCTCCTATTTTCTAAACTATATCCGATACGATGATCCAAAGGAAATGTACGCGTACGTACAAACATTTCGAGACTATCGGAAATTCGTCGATCCGATCCTGGAAAAAGGCCGGAAGGATCCTGGGGCCAGGACCAAGCTCCAGGGCCTGATCCTGCTAAAAAGCTATTTCCCCATCCCCTGGGTGCTCGACGAGTTTTCTCACATCGGATATTACGAGAACGGTGACGAGAAATGGCCGGCGGACGTGGACGCGGACTTTATCGCGGTAGATGGGTCAGAATTCGAAAATCTTGAGTATCTGCTCAAACATCGCTATTTCGTTACAGAATTTCGGCTGAGGGATGGCATGGATCCTTGCAAGGGCTATTTCCGATACGAAACCTTTAAAGATATATTTCCAGGGCGTGCTCCTGAGTTCGAACCAGTAGCAACGGGATCCGCGAAATGAAGTTTTCGCTGGTTGTTCTCACTTGGATAGCGCTCTCTACTTGCTTCGGAATTGTCTTGGGCTATTCGCCATTGGGACTCACTCCCCTGAGCTCATTAATTCCGTTGTCCGGTGGATTCATTCTTGCAGTGATCGGAGTATTATTGCAGCGCAAGCCGCTCCTCACTCCATTCAAGAAAGTACAAATCACCGGAGTGATTGTTGCATTGATTTTCCTGGCATTCGCGGCCCGCGTTTTCCTGCAGCTGATTTGGACGGAAGACGGCACGATTAAGGTGCTCTCGCCGAATAATCTCGGCGACATTTGCTTACACTTGTCGCACATCAATTTTCTCGCATCCAATCCGCATTTCTGGCCGGCGAATCCAATCTATGCGTTTGATAAACTTCGTTACCCGGTCGGAATCGACCTTTTCAACGCTGAGCTGAAACTGGTTGGAATCGAGCCTCGGCTCGGGATCATAATCGTCGCAATACTTTGCTCGGTGCTTACTCTCCGTTCTCTGTTCCTTTTTGGCGGACCGTTTATCGTGGCTGCCTTTTTGTTCAATGGTGGTCTCGCTGGACTGCAATTTTTTCACCACTGGGAGCTGCAAGATTTCCAGGCAAAATTGCCATGGGCATCAATCCCATTGGCTTTATTCGTTACCCAGCGCGGATTGCTTTATGCGATTCCGGCTGGGCTGCTGTTACTGACCCACTGGCGCGGGCTTTTTTCGGATCGGCCCGAAGCGCATCGGCTACCCGGATGGGGAGAATGGCTGCTGTACTCCACCATGCCTCTCTTCCATCTGCACACTTTCATCTTTCTATCTTTCCTGCTGTTCTGGTGGTTTCTGTTCGGTAACCCCAACTGGCGTCTGCACCTGGTCAAACTCGTGGCCTTATCGATTATCCCAGCAACTTTCCTGGTCTATTGTGTAACCGGGTTTGGAAAGACCAATGCCCTCGCTTGGCAACCCGGTTGGTTAAACCCGCCAGGCGAGCCGCCTTGGTGGTTTTGGCTCAACAATTTTGGCTTCGTTTTGCCGCTCTCTCTCGCTCTTCTCGTTTACCTTTGTATTCCGGAAGGCGGCGATGTTTATCATCGGAAAATCCCGCTTCGCCGTTTCTTCTTTCCAGCGGTGATAGCCTTTGTCGCCTGCGCGCTGCTCCGGTTTGCGCCGTGGGCCTGGGACAACACGAAGCTATTCTTCTGGGCATACATGCTGTTGATGTACTGCATTTGGGAAGCGTTTCTCCGCCGCTGGCACCCACTGATTCGCATTCCGTTTTTTGTGGCCCTCTTTTTCTCCGGGTTTATCAGCCTGGTAGGAGGGTTGGTACCGAGCCAAGAGAATGGTTATGATATTGGTGACCAAGCTGAATGGAATGGGGTCGCGGAAAATCTCAAGGATTTCCCGCCGGAGACAGTTTTTGCGACTTTTCCCACTTACGATCATCCGGTCCTGGTAGATGGACATCGAGTCGTCTTGGGCTATGAAGGCCACCTCTGGAGCCATGGCCTGGACTACCAGCCATATCTTCAGCTGTTGAACAAAGCGATGTTAGGTCAATCGGGTTGGGAAGACGCATTTCGGGAGCTGCATGCCGACTATCTCTTCTGGGGCAATTTCGAGCAGCAGAATTATCCCGGCACCTCCCGCGCTTGGGAACGTCTGCCCATCGTTGGCGAATCTCCCTGGGGCCGAATCTACGATTTGCGCGGTTTGAAAATTGCGCCGCAATGAGGGCTGCGATTGCGTCGGTCGGAATGCGCTCCTGCGCGTCCACGGACATGCGAGAGCGTGTCTCTACCGGCTTATTGCGGTCCATCAAATCGCTTTCTGGCCATGCGCGATATCGGTAGCAGCGGGCGGAAATAGCACCAGTTGTTTTGCCGATGATCGTTGGCTTACGTAATTCGGAATGCCGAATCCGCCTTTTACATGGCCGCGGCCGGTTAACACCAGCAACTTCGTTTTCGGATATTTTTGGCGAAATTCTAAAATCGCTTGAGCCATCGTTTGATCCCACAGATTTTGCGCCGCGAAGAACCGAGAAAGATCCCCCTCCTGCGTTCCCGGATGATCTCCCAGCAATTGTAGAAAATTCTGGTACGCGCCCGCCGGGACACTGAACTCTTTCGGGATCTCGCTCTCTTCGTTAGAAGACAAAGGCTCTCCGCGAGCGATCTTATGGGCCAACCAAGAAGGGGCATTTAACGCCACGTTCTTGATTTTTGCTTTTCCAGTAATTCTCAGTATGTCCGCGTAAAGCGGCGAATATCTGCTCCACGATTTTTCGAAGCCGGTCTGCGTTAGCAAATCGTTGAGCGAAAGCTGGTGCTGATCGAACCGATCCAAATCCGCTTGCTGGCTTCGATCAAACATTTCCCAACCAAGCGCAAAACGTATCCCCCGACGGATCATTCCGCGAAGCAAATCGAGCTCATACTCATGACTGCCTCGGTCGCTGTGCGTTTCGCCGATGTAAATCACGTCCGCAATCGCGACTCCGTGCCAAAACTCCGCGTCGGTCGATGAGACCGCCGACGGTTTCGCTCCGGAATGAATGGCACAAGAGGAAAGGCTCAACCACGTAATCAGTAGTACCGGAAATATCCACCGTCGTTTCATATTGCTGCCAAAACGCCTACCCTGTCATTAGTACAAGGCTAAGCAAGCCTCGATCACCTTGATTGCGATCCCCTTTCAGTAAACCGTAGCCGCATGGCGTCTTTCGATCTGATCGTTCTTGGCGGTGGCCCGGCTGGATACACCGGCGCAATTCGAGCAGCCCAACTCGGTCTGAACACCGCGATAATCGACAAACGCGAAGTGCTTGGCGGTACTTGCCTTAACATCGGATGCATCCCGAGCAAGGCACTTCTCGTTTCCTCTGATCACGTGCGTTTTGCTCAACATCAAGCCGAACGTCACGGATTGAAATTTGAGAAAGTAAGCGTCGACATCGCGAAGATGATGCAGCGCAAAAAGAACGTAGTCCGGCAACTCACCCAAGGATTGGAATTTCTGATGAAGAAAAACAAGATTACCCGGCTGCGTGGTTCGGGTCAGCTAGTCGCTCCCGGGAAAGTGGCGCTGACAACGCCGGATAACAATCTCGAGGAACATACGGCCAGACATATTATCCTGGCAACGGGCAGTGTTCCGATGGAACTACCCAAAATCGCCCTGGATGGAGAAACCGTGGTCACCAGTGAGGAAGCGCTCTCCTTCTCCCAGGTGCCTGAGCATTTGGTAGTGATTGGCGCCGGGGCAATCGGCTTGGAAATGGGCTCGGTCTGGTCTCGGCTTGGAAGCAAGGTCACGGTTATCGAATTTCTACCACAAATCGCTGCTTTTCTTGACGTTGATGTTTCGCAGGCGCTGCAAAAGTTTTTGGAAGCTGAAGGAATCACGTTCTACCTCGACACGCTCGTCGACGCAGTAACGGTACAAAAGGGCCGGGCGACGATCTCGGCCAAGAATCAAGGGAAACAGCCGCTCCAGTTAACCGCCAGCAAAGTATTGGTGGCAGTGGGCCGAAAACCGTATTTGGAAGGAGCCGTCGCGAAGGATCTGGGGTTACGACTTACGGACCGAGGCCGAGTTGCAGTCGACGAACGGTTTCGAACGAATCTCCCCGGGTTATACGCCGTCGGCGACATAATCGATGGTCCAATGCTAGCGCATAAAGGAGAAGAGGATGGAAGCGCTTGTGCTGAGTTCATCGCCGGCAAACCGAGCCATGTGAACTACGACATCATTCCAAACATCATTTACACTAATCCAGAGGTAGCCGCGGTTGGTTTAACCGAGGACGCGGCAAGGAAGGCGAATCGAAATGTGAAGGTCGGGAAGTTTCCTTTCGTTGCCAACGGTCGAGCGCTCGCTAATGACCAAACATTGGGTTTCGTGAAAATTCTGGCAGACGCGCGGACCGATAAGCTGCTGGGCGCACAAATCTTGGCCGGTGGGGCCTCGGAGCTGATTCCTGAAGTGGTCAGCGTAATGGAATTCGGCGGCAGCGCAGAGGATATTGGGCGCACGATTCACGCTCATCCGACAATGAGTGAGGCAGTTAAAGAAGCCGCTCTGGCAGTGGACAATTTGGCGTTTTCCATTCCGCCCAGCCCGAAGGGATGAGAGGCAGGGTCGGTCGGGCGAGGGGATTTGGTCGGGCGAGGGGATTTGGTCGGGCGAGGCTTTTCTTGGTCGGGCGAGGCTTTTCTTGGTAGGGCGAGGCTCCCGCCGAGCCGCGGAGGCATATTTTATAACTATATAAATATATGTTATATTATTAAATGTCGCTTCCTGAACGCAAGCATCCAGCAAAAGGAGTGGTCGATGATGACCGCCTCCCGACAGTCATCTTCCTCACCGTATGTACAGCTTATCGACGGTCTTGGTTAGCTCATCAATCCGTCCATGATACGCTTATCAATGTATGGCTTTCGGCTACGCATTGGGAGGTCGGCCCTTATGTTCTCATGCCAGACCATCTCCACCTGTTTGCGTGGCCCAGAGCCTTGAGCACAGACTTTGATGGATGGGTTCGATTTTGGAAATCAATGTTTAGCAAGACAGTCCGTGACCACTCACTGCGTTGGCAGACTGGCTGCTTTCACCATCGCGTTCGCTCCTGTGAAAGCGCCGAGGAAAAGCGTGAGTATATGATCATGAATCCGGTAAGGGCAGGTTTGGTCAATCGTCCCGAGGAATGGCCGTTCCAGGGACAACTATTTGAAAATACCTATTGGTGGTAAGTTAGCGCCGCGGCTCGGCAGCAGCCTCGCCCGACCTAATCCCGTGCCCTATCAGTCCAACGCTGTCAGCAACTTGGCGCGCGTTGTCCGGGCACGTTGAAGAGAATGGAGCAGATGATCCGCGACCTGATTCGGTGTTTTGCTTTCGAGACCAAGATTTTTAGCTAATTCCTGCTCAAAAAATCGTACCGCTCTAATCGTCACCGGTTTCCCTCCCAAATAAGTAAATGCACGGACCAGCAGCTCATAAATGGCCGGCTCCGGGTGCTCCGGCTCCGTCGTTTCTTCCACGAGTTCCAAGAAATATCCGGCAGCCAACGTGTTTAGATAATCACTCCGGAT
>Ga0137358_10000213_pt1 | contig 23127 bp, 19 predicted proteins | sample Mad1_20_16metaG_FD_105551 | JGI IMG/M metagenome (GOLD analysis project Ga0137358, IMG submission 105551) | Vadose zone soil microbial communities from Angelo Coast Range Reserve, California, USA - Mad1_20_16 metaG | ecosystem: Environmental > Terrestrial > Soil > Vadose zone | place: USA... | reverse complement strand
GCAAGCTGAAGGCCGCGTGGCTGGCGGATGCCGTGGCCAAGTTAGATCAGAAAAAAGTCGCGAAAAAGACGACCGCGAAAAAAGTGCAACCCCAGAGCGCACAGAGTTCCGCGGAGGAAAAAAAAACGAAGAACCCGAAGTTGAAGTCCGCCTAGCGCCAGCCACTTCCAAGTCCATTAAGCAATCCAAAAGCGTCGCAGTTCCAAAACCCTCCGCGCCCTCCATGTCCTCTGTGGTTGAAACCTCTCCCAAGAATCTTCCCGGCGCCGTCCGCGCCCCCATGCCAACATCAATTCAAACAATGCTCGCCACCTCCATCGAGCAACCCTTCGATGACCCCGAGTGGCTCTTCGAAATCAAATGGGACGGTTACCGCGCCGTAGCCTTCATCGAAAAAGGTCAAGTGGGCCTGGTTTCGCGGAACCAGAATGAGCTCACCGCGCAGTATCCCGACCTGCACGACCTGCCGAAATTCGTTCAAGGCAAGACCGCGATTCTCGATGGCGAAATCGTCGCCCTCGACGAGCACGGCCGGTCTTCGTTCAGCCTGATGCAGCAGCGCACCGGATTCCGCGAACGCGGCCGGCGCGTCGCCCCCAAACCCGAGGTCCAGGTTCTTTACTACGCTTTCGACTTGCTCTACCTCGACGGTTACGACCTCCGTCGAGTCGCGCTCGAGCGCCGCAAAGCCACCCTCGCCGAGTTGCTCATCACTCCCAGCGATACCGTGCGCCTCTCCGATCACTTCCTTGCCAATGGCAAAGGCTTGTTCGAAGTCGCGCGTAACAAGGGACTGGAAGGCATCCTCGCCAAAAGACGCGACAGCCTCTATGAAGCGCGCCGCAGCCGCGACTGGCTAAAGGTGAAGATCAAGCATCGCATCGAGTGCGTGATCGGCGGCTACAGCGAACCGGAGGGCAGCCGTCCTTACTTCGGGTCCGTAGTGCTCGGGCTCTATGACAAGAAGGGCAACCTGATTCACGTAGGCCTGGCCGGCAGCGGCTTTGATCACCAGATGCTGGCGGCCCTATGGAAGCGCCTCAAAGCACTGGCCACCGATAGCAATCCCTTCCATGGCAAGGTGGAAGCTTTAAAGAAAGTTCACTGGGTCAAACCCGAACTGGTCGCGGAAATCGAGTTCGGCGAATGGACCCATTCTACCGACAAAGGCGGCACCAAACTACGAGCCCCGGTGTTTTTGGGACTGCGGGAAGACAAAGAACCGAAAGAGTGTGTGCTGGAAGAATAGTTTTCGGTTCGCAGTTCTCAGAATCGGATTCAACACGGAGACACAGAGAAAAAACCTTTGGCAATGTCCCTACAATCAAGTGGCGGCGTGATCTGAAGATTGGGGACGAAAAACTTAGGACCAGAAATTCTGCCGCGGTTCTGCCCAAAGACCCTCTCTGGTCTCTCTGTGGTGGAGTCCAGGTTCTAACTGAGAACCGGGAACTGAGAACTGTCACTTGATATCCTTCACCGCCAGCATCGTCCCATAATCCCTCCCCGAGGGATCTACGGCCCGCGCAATGATCGCTGTGAAGGCATCACGCAGCTCCGGATACTTGGCCACGAGCGCATGGATCAGCGCCACGTTTTCCTGGTAAGTCTGGTTGGTATTGGAAATGTCTGGCGCCGAGTATTTCACCACCAGGTCTAGGTCATTCCCCACTCCCACTACGAAGGCGGCGGTGAGCTTGTGAGTCTTGCCACCCGCGGCCAGATCGACCGTGTTTCCGCCTGCTGGCAAATCCGTCGGACGCACCGACTGCGATTCGTCATAAATCCGGTCCGTAAGCAGCGTGCTCATGAAAGGCACGGGCGCAAGCAACTCCCGCGCTTGCACGTAGTACAGCCAGGCATTGCGATTCTGGCCTTTCGTCTTGAACTCGCGCGCGCGCCCCAGGAACCACTGCCCATCATGTCCAGCCACCTGCGCGACCCGGGCGTAGAAGCCGGCAAGCTTCCATTCGCTCCCCAGTTTCTGCAAGACAAACGACAACGTCGACGGAGCCTTCCCCGCTACCTCCAGGATCACTACGCCATACTCACCCGGAGGCAGGTTTGGAATCACAAACACGGCGCTGTTGGCCGTCTGTCCCGTCTTGCCGAAAACACCACACAGGAACTCCGCTCGCTCCAGCGGATCTTTGCCGTCCGCCTTAAGCAAGAACGGAGGCCGCACTGTGGCCTGTGCTCCAGCGAAATTTTCCTGATGATCCTTCACCGCAGCCTCGATCCCGCCGAAATTCGAGGCGACGCTCGGGATGGCATCCTGCCGGAGCGTGGCCACGTCCCCCTTAGCCGCGAGATCGAAGTACTTTCTGGCAACCGTTTGCAGCTCGGTGCGCGTCGCGGCATCCATGTCGTCGGAAGAAAGGCAGGTTTGCCCGTGGGCGCTAATGACCACGGCGAAAAGGATTACCGCGAAGCCCAATCTTTGGGCGCAAGAAAGAGCGACTCGAGCGATCTTAAGAACACACATGGGTTTTCGAACGTCGGCCAGTCTCAGGCCATATTTCGATACCGGCAACTTATTCGCTATTGGCATGCCAGTCAAGAATCCCTTCGCGCCTCGGTCGGCCCCCCCCGGTGCCGGTGCTATAATCCGCTTACTGAAGGGCCTGGGTTGCGACTCGCTGGAGCCCAATTCCAAGCTTAAGTCGCGGGGGTTCATGTCAGGTTTCTTTGCGAGATTCGCCACAATCGTTCTGGCGGCGTGCGTCTGTGCCCTGGGGTTTGTCCCGGCGGCCAGTGCCCAGAAGGGAAGCGTTCGGAAGCCTGTCAAAAAGCAGGTCAAGAAAGATCCGCCAGCGGCAGTATTGCCTGCCTACACCCCCAGCCCTCTGGAACCGCTTCCACTCGACCAAACGCCCACCGTGGCTCCTCAAGTGAGCTACCAGGGCGGAGAACTGAGCATAGTGGCCCACAACTCGACGTTAGCAGACGTCCTGCGGGCAGTGCGCAAACTGACGGGTGCGGATATGGAGATCCCCCCGAACGCTACCGAGCGCGTGGTCGCCGACATCGGTCCCGGCCCCGCCCGCACCGTGCTCGCGGAGTTGCTCAATGGCACCCACTTCAACTACGTGATGGTCGGTTCGACAACCGACCCAACCGCCGTGCAGAGTGTTGTGCTGACCCCTAAATCGTCCGCACCCGAGACCGCTTCGGTTGCTTCGCCCAGCCGTCCCGGCGTTCCGCCTGGCGGTTTTCCACGGGGATACACGCCTCCCGCAGTCCAGCAGGGTGGTGCCGCTGCTGCGCCGGCGGACGCGGACGACAGCGCCGAAGAAGACTCAGCTGACGCGGCCGACGGCGCCGAGCCTCCGGAGGATCAGGCGCAGGCCCAGAATCCCGCGCAGCAGCAAACCCCGAAGACGCCAGAGCAACTGCTGCAAGAGTTGCAGCGCCAGCAGCAACTACAGCAGCAGCCCCCGCAACCGGGACAGTCGCCTTCGGGACTGATCCCAAATCAGCCTCCCACGCAAGCCCCCAATTCGCAAAAGCCGGACTAGCCGCCTCGCAAACGCCCGTAAGCAGGTTTTTTCTGGAAGTATCTACCGAAGAATTGATACCAGAAGCAGGAAGGAGGTTCTCGGCGGATTCGGCCGTCCCCGGGGAGCCCGGAAGGTCTCACTCAAAGAGCAGAATTAGTCACCGGCAGCTTGCGTCTGGCTAGGCACTAGGACGTGCGCGGCCTCACGCTCCGGCCGTCGTCCAAACGAATCCAGGATGCCATTCACCGCCCAGCTAGCCGCCCACACGCCCAAGCCCACTGAGGCAAGGACTGTGGAAAAAAGTACGATTGTTGCCACGAATGCGTTCAAGTTCAGCCCGTCCCCGTTATCCGATTAAGCTGCCTGTCTACAGATGCTTAGCGTGATCAACCGCAGCCGCCGCGCCCCGCCTCTTCACTCTACCCGCGTTGACGCTGGTCGTTGTTGACCGATAAGATACATATGTAGAAGTGCGCACCCCCACTTTCCAACATTTCTGGGGACCCGTCCACATTACCGAAGGACATTACGACCGGCTTCCAATGGCCATCACAAAGATTTCCGTACGCGGGGCGCGCCAGCATAACCTCAAGAACATCGACGTCGAAATCCCCCGTAACACGCTCACTGTCATTACGGGACTGAGCGGTTCCGGCAAATCGTCCCTCGCTTTCGACACCATTTATGCCGAGGGGCAGCGCCGCTACGTGGAAACTTTGTCCGCCTACGCTCGCCAGTTCCTCGATCAAATGGAGCGCCCTGACGTGGACGCCATCGACGGGCTGAGCCCCTCGATTTCCATCGAGCAGAAGACTACGAGCCGGAGCCCTCGCTCGACGGTTGGCACAATTACCGAAATCTACGATTATCTTCGCCTTCTATACGCCTCGATCGGTGTGCCGCACTGCCCTAAGTGCGGGCGCCCCATCACACGCCAATCCGCGGAGCAGATCGTCCAGCGCGTTATGTCGCTGACTCCGGAAGACCGCGTGATGGTGATGGCTCCCATCGTTCGCGGCCGCAAAGGCGAATTCAAGAAGGAAATGGAGAAGCTGGTGCAGCACGGCTTTACTCGCGCCCGTGTGGATGGAGAACTGCTGAACCTGCAGGACGAAATCGATCTGGACAAGCGCAAGAATCACACCATCGAGGTGGTGATCGACCGTCTGCTGGTAAAACCCGGAATCGAGCATCGACTGGAAATGTCCGTCGGGCTGGCGATGAAGTTGGCGGGTGGGCTGGTACAGGTCGCGGTAGTCGGAGGAGAGGAGACGCTCTACTCCTCGCGCCTGGCATGTCCCGACTGCGGCATCAACGTCCCCCAGCTCGAGCCGCGCTCGTTCTCTTTCAATAGCGCGTATGGCGCGTGCCCCGAGTGTCATGGCCTGGGCAGCAAGTACGATTTTGACCCCGCCAAGATCATCGTCGACTGGTCGAAACCCCTGCTCGACGGCGGATTGGGTCCAGGTGCGGGCTCGCAGAACTTGCAGCACATGCTGCAGATCGCAGCTGCAGCCCATGGCTTTGATCTCAGTACGCCATTTGAGAAATTTCCGGAGAAAATTCAGAACCTGCTGCTGTACGGCGAAGCCGGCAAAGGCGGGAAAACCGGATTCCGAGGAATTCTCGGCTACCTCAAGCAAAGCCTCGAAGAATCGTCCTCCGATACCTACCGTGAGTGGCTGCTCGACTTCATGTCGGCCACGGAATGCTCAACTTGCCACGGAATGCGCCTGCGCCCGGAGAGTCTGGCCGTGAAGGTCAATGGCATGTCGATCGCCGACTTCACCGGCTTGTCCGTCGCTCGTTCCTTGGAAGCTGGGCGGAAGATCAAATTGGGTGGACGGGAAGAACTCATCGCCGGGCGCATTGTTCACGAAATCGTGGAACGGTTGCAGTTTTTGAATGAAGTCGGTCTGGGGTACATCTCGCTGGGCCGCTCGGCTGCCACGCTCTCCGGCGGCGAAGGGCAGCGCATCCGCCTGGCTACGCAGATCGGCTCCAAGCTGCGCGGTGTGTTGTACGTGCTCGACGAACCTTCTATCGGACTTCATCATCGCGACAATGACCGTCTCCTGTCAGCGCTCGAAAACCTGCGAGATCTTGGCAACACCGTCCTGGTAGTCGAGCACGACGAAGATACCATCCGCCGCGCCGACTACGTGATCGACCTTGGCCCCGGCGCCGGACGCCATGGTGGCAGCCTGGTGGCCCATGGCACTCCGGCCGACATCATGAAAGAGCCCGATTCGCTCACGGGCGCGTATATTTCCGGCAAAGTTCAGATCGAGATGCGCCCCGAGCGCCGCCACACCAACGGAAGTGTCATCTCAATTCTGGGCGCACGCGAAAACAATCTGAAGAACCTGGACGTAACTTTCCCGCTGGGGGTCATGACGGTGGTGACGGGCGTCTCCGGCTCCGGAAAGTCCACCTTGGTCAATGACATCCTGTACCGCGCTCTCGCTCGCCAGCTCTACCGTTCCCGCGAGGAACCCGGCCAGCACAAATCCATCGCGGGCGCCGACGCCGTCGACAAAGTCATCCGCATCGATCAATCACCAATCGGCCGCACGCCACGCTCGAATCCCGCGACCTACACCGGAGTCTTCGCGCAGATCCGCGATCTGTATGCCATGCTGCCCGAATCGCGCGAACGCGGATACAAACCGGGACGCTTCTCCTTCAACGTCTTCGGCGGACGTTGCGAGGCCTGCCAGGGAGAAGGCCAGCGCCGAATCGAAATGAATTTCCTGCCGGATGTCTACGTGGTTTGCGAAGTTTGTGGAGGCCGCCGCTACAACCACGAGACGCTCTCGGTGAAGTACAAGGGCTACTCGATCGCTGACCTGCTGGAAACGCCGGTCTCCGACGCGCTGCAGATCCTGGAAAACATTCCGCAGGTCAAGCAGAAGCTGCAGACCTTGGTCGATGTAGGCCTGGGCTACGTGCACCTGGGCCAGTCGGCCGTGACGCTGTCCGGCGGCGAAGCACAGCGAATCAAGCTGGCTCGCGAATTAAGCAAGCGTCAGACCGGCAAGACATTGTATTTACTAGACGAACCGACCACCGGCCTGCACTTCGACGACGTCAAGAAATTGCTCGAAGTCCTGCACCGCCTTACCGATCTTGGCAACACGGTCATCATCATCGAGCATAATCTGGACGTGATCCGCAACGCCGATTGGCTGATCGACCTAGGCCCTGAAGGCGGCGAAGACGGCGGCCGTCTAATCGCGCAAGGCACTCCCGAACAGGTGGCGCGCGTGAAGAAGTCCTACACCGGCCAGGCCTTATTACCCTTTTTCAACGGCAACGGCGCACGGCGTAAAGCGTAGAGCAATGCGTGGTTGCCGCGGCCTGGTGTAAATTGAACCTCAGTTAGACAACGGATCCCTATTGTCTTCTCCATCCAATCCGATCTCAGAACAAGTCGCCCCGCCCGTTCCCGAAACACGCATGGATGGCCTGCCGGGAATGGCCCCGGGGGCGCCGCCGATCGAGGATCCTCCTTGGAGCGGATGGGACGTGCTCGCGCTGGCCGCTCTCACGCTTGTCACCATCGGCGTTTGCGTTCTGCTGGTCGGCTACGTAGTGCATTCGTACTTTTTGCCGGATCTCAGCTGGGCGCGGGCCGCGACCTCGCCGCAAGCGATTGTCGGCGGCCAACTTCTGGCCTATTTGTTGCTCTTTGGCCTGATGTACATGATCGTGCAGAGTCGCAGCGCCGGCCGCGTTCTCGATGCGCTGCGCTGGAACTGGCCCCCACATTGGACAACCTATCTCTTTGCGGGCATTGGCCTCGAGCTATGCCTGCTGCCATTTGCCGTTCTGCTTCCAATGCCGAAGCACCTGCCGTTGGATGAATTCTTCAAAACGGCCCGCGATGCTTACATCCTCTCCGCGTTTGGAATCCTGTTTGCTCCCCTCTTCGAGGAACTGTTCTTCCGTGGCTTCCTCTACCCAGTGCTGGCGCGCCGCTTCGGCATGCGCGTCTCGATCGTGTTGACTGCGGTCGCTTTCGCAGCGATTCACGCTTCGCAGCTGAGATACAACTGGGCACCCGTGCTCGTGATCTTTCTGGTCGGCCTCGCGCTTACGACTGTGCGCGCTCTTAAGAAGTCCGTAGCCTGCACCGTGCTGATGCACATGGCTTACAATGCCTCGATTTTCGTCGTCGCCTTCATCGGCACGGGCGGCTTCCGTCACATGGAAAGACTCAATCAGTAGCGCTGCGTCGTTTTGCCAGCGACCACCATCACGGTTGTATCCCACTCAAGTTTCATTCACTACCAGCTAAGTCGTTGAAAACCGGTAGGGCGCCAACCTGGATCGCCAACCCACGCCAGCATGCCTATAAATTGCCACGGATGCGTTATAGACGCACTTTGAAGGTCAAGTGATGGTTTTTCCCTGTCCGGAACTCCGTGATGCGGCCTGGGCCTTCTAAACACGGTCTGTTATCTAGGGGCTATTCCAATTTGGGAATTTTGAGAGCCACGATGGCAGGAGAGATCTTCGCCTCTCGCGGAGGAGCCGGAAGAATTTCCGGTTGAGCACTAAGCACAATCCGGCCGCGTCATCCCTCATCCCGAGCACTTCTCACTCCTGTGTTATCTTGAAACTTCATGTCGACTGCACGCCAGGAATTGCTGCGTCTGCTCGCCCACAAGTCGTTCAAGCTGGGCGAGTTCAAGCTTTCCTCCGGCGGTACCAGCGACTATTACGTCGACTGCCGCACCACTACGCTCGACGCCCGGGGTTCGCAACTCACCGGTCAAGTCTTTCTGGAGGAGATCCGCACGCGGGGATGGAAGCCACGAGCCATCGGCGGATTGACCATGGGGGCAGATCCGATCGTGGTCGCTGTTTCGGTTGTGAGCGGCGAACTCAGCGGCTTCCTGGTTCGTAAGGGGGAAAAGCAACACGGCACCCGCCAGCGCATTGAGGGCTACCGGGAAAAGGGCGCGCGGGATGTGATTGCGGATGATGTGTGCACCACCGGCGCATCGACCGTCGAGGCCATCGAAGCCGCCCGCGAATTCGGGTTCGAAGTCGTCGCCGCCATGTGCCTGGTGGAACGCGAAGAAGCCGGTGGAAGGCCCAACGTGGAAAGCGCCGCCTCTCCAGCGCCCTTCGTCTCGATTTTCAAAGCGAACGATGTGCGCGTGGAGCATGGGTTGCAAAGCGATGAGACCCCGGAGGTGCCCGCAGTGAGTTCGACCTGCGAACTCTGCGGAAGGCCGGCCGTGACGTACAGCCCGCGTAGCCGCTGCGAAATGCATAGAAACTAGGTGGCAGGTCTGAGTTCCCAGTCTTGGGTCTTAGGCCTTGGGTCTTGATTTCTTAGGCCTTGGTCTTGGCCTCCGAAGCGTCGAATGCTACTTCTCTTTTGCCAACCCCATTGGACACAACGGTGAACCCTGCAAGTGGCAAAATAGCTGGGAACTGAGAGCGAAGACCTAACACCTAAAGCTATGATCCAAACCCTCGAATGGACCGACTCCGGCGTACGCTTCATCGACCAGACGAAGCTACCCACGGAAGAAACCTACGTCACTTGCACCACCTACCTAGAGGTGGCCGACGTCATCCGCAACATGGTCGTGCGGGGCGCGCCCGCCATCGGCGTATCCGCAGCCATGGGCATCGCCTTGGGAGTCAAGAATTCCAAGGCCGATAACGTCGCAGACCTCAAGAAAGATTTTGACCAGATCTGCAAGGTCATCGGCGAAACGCGGCCCACGGCCGTCAACCTGTTCTGGGCGATCCGCCGCATGCAGGACAAGTTCGAAAAACTCCGCATCCGCCCGCTCGCGCAGATGAGGCAGGAATTAATCGAAGAATCGCAGCGCATGCACGCGGAAGACATTGCCGCCAACCAGGCCATGGGACGCCACGGCGCTACTCTGATGCCCGCCAGCGGCGGCGTGCTAACGCATTGCAATGCCGGCGCCCTGGCTACTGCCGGATACGGCACGGCGCTGGGAGTGATTCGAGCAGCCGTGGAACAAGGAAAGAAGATTCACGTCTACGCCGACGAGACCCGCCCGTTTTTACAAGGCTCGCGCCTCACCGCGTGGGAGTTGATGAAAGACGGCATCCCCACCACCGTGATTTCCGACAACATGGCCGGCGCGATGATGAAGCAAGGAAAAATTGGCGCGATCGTGGTCGGAGCCGACCGCATCGCTGCCAACGGCGACGTGGCCAACAAAATCGGCACCTACACCGTCGCAGTCCTGGCGAAAGAACACGGAATTCCGTTCTACGTGGCTGCGCCCATCTCAACCGTCGACCTGGCCACGGCTGATGGCAGCGGCATTCCCATCGAGCAGCGCAACGGCAAGGAAGTCACGCACATCGCCGGAAAGCAGATGGTCCCCGATGGCGTGGAAGTCGAAAATCCTGCCTTCGACGTGACGCCCGCAAAGTATGTCGCGGCCATCATCACCGAACGGGGGGTCGCGAAGGCACCGTATGAGCAGTCGTTACGGAAGCTGGCGGAATCTTAGCACTTGGCACTTGCGTTTCGCCGAGCCAACATTCGTTGCGACCCCGTCGGCTTCGAGACGACTCGTCGGCTTGGAGAGCCAGCCGATTCCTCACACTCGAAAATCTGCCGAATGGGGAACGGCTAAATGCCAAGTGCTAAATGCCAAGTGCCAAATGCCTAAGTGCTAATCCTCATATGTTTCCCGTCACCCAATCACGCTCCACCTTCGTCTCCGGCGGCCAGTCCATCGCGCTTGATTGTTTTCTCCCGAACGGTAACGGCCATCGCTTTCCCGCCGTTATCGGACTGCACGGCTCGGCTGGCGGCCACGCTTCGATGTCTGATCCCGCAAGCATGCTGGCGGCACAAGGCTTCGCCGTCTACGTTCTGCATTACTTCGACCGCACCGGGACCAAGGAAGTGGTCGACAAACAAACCGCCATGCGGCACTTCCCTCTTTGGGGGAAAACGCTTTGGGACGCCATCAGCCATGTCGAGCGCCAGGAAATCGTCGACCCGAATCGCATCGGCCTGCTCGGATTTTCGCTGGGGGCCTACCTTGCGCTCTCGGTTGCGGCGGTCGATGCGCGCGTCCAGGCGGTGGTGGAGTACTTTGGAGGGCTTCCCAAAGAAATGAAATTCTTCATGCGCCGGCTTTGCCCTGTGTTGATCCTGCACGGTGACACTGATCCCACTGTACCGGTCGAAGAGGCGCATCATTTGCAAGAAGTGCTGGAAAAGAGAAATATCCCGTACGAATTGCAGGTTTATCCCGGCGTGGGCCACGGCTTCGCGGGCGAGGTTTGGCAAGACGCCCGCCGCCGCACCCTCGCGTTTCTCCAGAAGCACCTCGCAAACACGCAAGCGTGATGACGGAACTTTTCCGCTCGCTCCTCCGTAACTTAAACTAGACAGATGCAGGAGGTTTCCCCATGTTTATATTCCTACTCTGGTGCCTTCTGTTTGTGGTGTGCTGGCCGGTGGCGCTGCTGGCGTTGATCGCTTATCCATTCATCTGGATGCTCCTGCTGCCATTCCGGTTGGTAGGCATCGCCGTGCACGGGGCGTTGGCTCTAGTTTGGGCCGTGGTGATGCTGCCCGCGCGACTGCTGAGTGGACCGTTCCGGCTGTAGGTATTTGGGTGGGATCACCGCTGCAAAGTCCCCAGACATAAACACAAGGTCCCTCGACTGCGTCCCGCTTTGCCTCACTCCGCTCGGGATGACACATCCCATCAGCATCAGCGTATGGTGGACGAAGAGGGCAGTGGTCAACGGCTAACGACTATCAGCCAACGACCAGTTACCCTTGCATCACTTTCAGCGTCGGACTAAGGATCAGCGTTGGCTCTGTTGCCCGTTGGACATCGTCTGCGGTGATGCCGGGTGCGATTTCTTCCAGCACCAAACCTGTGGGCGTCACTTGGATGTAGGCCATCTCTGTCACGATGGTATGGACGACCTTCACGCCCGTAAGGGGCAGAGTGCATTTCTTCAGAATCTTCGGCTGCCCGTCTCGCGTAGTGTGTTCCATCGCGACCACCACGCGCCGTGCTCCGGCCACGAGATCCATCGCTCCGCCCATCCCCTTGACCATTTTTCCAGGAATCATCCAGTTGGCCAAGTTGCCTTCTTCGTCCACTTCCATCGCGCCCAGCACGCTCAGATCGATGTGCCCGCCGCGGATCATCCCGAAGGAATCGGCGCTGGAAAAATAGGCCGTCCCCGCAATCTCACTCACCGTTTCCTTGCCGGCGTTGATCAGGTCGCAATCTTCTTGTCCTTCGACTGGATACGGACCGATTCCCAGCATTCCGTTTTCGCTCTGCAGGATAACGTGCATCCCTTCCGGCACACAATTCGCTACCAGCGTGGGCAGGCCGATGCCCAGGTTCACGTAAAAGCCGTCACGCAGTTCGCGAGCGATGCGCTTTACGATGCGATCGCGTTTTTCGATGTCTTTGCTGAGTTTGGTTGGAACGGAAATAGATGTCACTTCAGATAATCCTCCGCACTGACCGGACAGAAATAGTTCGAACTCCGCGCGAAGTCCGACAGGATGCTCTCATTTCCAGAACCGATCACGAGCAGGATGCGGTCACCGGGAAACTTCGCCACGCGATTGATATTCGTGAAGATGCGCAGATTTCGTTTGTACCAGTTCGTCACCAGATCGGTGCGCCGGTAGGGAGCATTGCTGTCTTCCGGCAGCAGCAGGTCGAAGTAAGAAGCGTGGTCGGGCCGGCGATGTTCGTCAGAATTGAGGTAGCGCAAGAACTCCAGAACGGTACTTCTCTTGAAGAGTTCTTCTTCCCGCTTGACCCAGTCGGGAGGAGCCTGTTCGGGAGCGGGACTGGCGTTCTGCGAGGGCTTGGGCTTCACCAAGGGATCTGCAGTCTCCGCGGGTACGCGGCCGTCCATCCACATGCGATAGTCCACCGGATAGATGTCCGGATGGTTCAGACGTTTCGCCAGCTTGAAGCCCATTTGCTCAACTTCGTTTCTGCCCAGCTTATAGCTGCCCGCGCGGTAGCCGTGGTAGCGCTTCGTCCAGTAGTCCTCGTTGTAGTGGCCCTCGACGGCGATCTTGGTGGGCTTGAAACGTTCCAGCTTATCCAGCACCTGATCAATTTCTTTTTGACGACGATCGCTCAACCCATCGTCGGCCTTCAGGTTGTAAGTATCCTGGCCAGGGTTGTCCATGGGGTGCGTGCCCAGGATCATGATTTGTGACGTGTTCGCTGGGCACGGAGCCGCGGTTTGCGCTCTCGCGACATCACTTCCAGAACAACAGAAAGCGAACGCAACCGCCGCCCCATACGGAACTCGCAGAAAAGTTGGTTGGAAGGCTTTCGAAACCATCGCTTCTTGCCTGACGACTTGCGACTGACGACTGGTGACCGAAAGGCTAGCTCGCTTTTTTCACCGTGCGCTTTTCGATTCTTTTTTCAAACACCTCACCCTGAAAAATCCGCTTCACGAATACGCTCGGGGTGTGCACAAGATCGGGCTCCAGTTCACCCACATTGACCAGATATTCCACCTCGGCAATCGTGACATTCGCAGCTGTTGCCATCATCGGATTGAAATTTCGCGCCGTCTTCCGATAGACGAGGTTGCCCCAATGATCGCCCTTCCAGGCCTTCACGAACGCGAAGTCCGCCTTAAGAGCGCGCTCCATCACGTACTGGCGGCCATCAAACTCGCGGGTCTCTTTCCCTTCGGCAACCACAGTTCCCACTCCCGTGGGGGTGAAGAACGCAGGGATCCCCGCGCCACCGGCGCGAATGCGTTCTGAAAACGTTCCCTGTGGCACAAGGTCAAGCTGCACGGTGCCTTGGAGCACCATCGCTTCCAGCAGTTTGTTTTCCCCGACGTAGGTTCCGATGTGCCGTCGGATCTGCCCATTCGCCAGGAGGAGCCCCATGCCGAAGCCGTCGACCCCCGCGTTATTGCTGATGGTGGTGAGATTTTTCACGCCCTTGCGCGCGAGCGCGCGGATCAGGTTCTCGGGCATCCCACACAGTCCGAAGCCTCCCACCATGATGGTAGCGCCGTCAAACACATCCTGAATCGCCTCATCGGCGCCGGCTACGACCTTGTTCATAGCAGTGCGATTGTAAATGGAAAGCTCACCAGGGAAACACGGGGCACGCAGAAAGGCAATCGTTGGCATCGCAGTTGGTACTTGGCAGTTGGCATTTTAGCCAGGCTCCTCTGGGTGCGATTCCACCGGGATGGGAGAACAGCCGCTTTCCTTTGCATGATGTCTCAACGTTGAAAAGGCCAAATGCTAAATGCCAAATGCTTACTCACGATTTGCCTTTCTCAGTGCCTCCGTGTCTCGGTGGTGGATTCTTCTTCAAATGATGCGCGCGCTCGAACTCCACCGCCAACTCGCGCGAATCCAGGTTCTCACGGATGTGCGCCAGGCGCTGTTCCAGCTTGAGTAATGCATCCGCGAGATTTTTCTTGTTGGTGATGGCGACATCACGCCACATGGAATATGGGCTCGCCGAAATTCGCGTCATTTCTCGTAGCGCGCGGCCACCGGCCTCGAGCAGAGGTGCGTCTTCGCCGAACTCCTCCACCAACGAGGCCGCCAGTGCGGTCGAAATCATCTGCGGCAGATGGCTGATCCAGGCGCACAGTTGGTCGTGTTCAGCGGCATCCATGCTGGCGAGGCGCGCCCCGATCTTCTCCACCCAGTCCAGGAACTCGCCGCACAGACCGCGATAGATATCCTGTCCGGGTAGTGGAGTAAAAAACCAGGCCGCTCCCTGGAACAAATCCGGGTCCGCGAATTCCACGCCGGCCTGCTCTTTGCCGGCCATGGGATGTCCGGCCAGAAAGCGTTGCCCGGCGGCCTTGCCTAGAATCTTGGTCGCACGCTCCACCACCTGGGCCTTTGTGCTCCCCACGTCCGTCAATAGGGTCTTCGCTGGAAGCGTCGGTCCGAGGCGTTCGATAAGGTCGATTGCCGCCACTACTGGGGTAGCGAGCACCACCACATCACTGCCGTGAACGGCGTCCGCGGGATTCGTATGCCCCTCGTCGATCGCCCCTTTCTCCTGCGCGCGCTCCAGCACCGGCGCACGATCACTTCCGACGATTCGGCCTCGGAACTTATTCTTCTTGAGCGCAAGCCCCAGCGAGCCGCCAATCAGACCGTTCCCGATGATGGTGATTTGTCGAATGGCCATTTGGGGAATTGTCGATTTCCGATTGCCGATTGTCGATTGAAAACTTCGACGCGGGGTGCGGAGTGAATTGGCAATTGGAAATCGGCAATCGGAAATGTCTACTACTGCATCGTCCGTCCCACCGCCGGTGCAATCAACCGCAGCTCTTTCATGAGCGTGCTGAACTGCTCGGGAAACAGCGACTGTGCCCCGTCGGAAAGCGCCTTATCGGGATTGCTGTGGACCTCGATCAGTAACGCATCGGTGCCGGCCGCCAGCGACGCACGCGCCATGGGGGCAACTTTGTCGCGGCGTCCGGTTCCGTGCGACGGATCGGCCGTCATCGGCAGGTGCGACAGTTTATGAATGATGGGGATCGCCGAGATGTCCATCGTATTGCGCGTGTAAGTCTCAAACGTGCGAATGCCGCGCTCGCACAGGATCACCTCGTAGTTCCCGCCCGCCATGATGTATTCGGCGGAGAGCAGCAACTCTTCGATGGTGGCCGCGATGCCGCGCTTCAACAGCACCGCCTTCCGCACCTTCCCCAGCTCGCGCAGGAGATTGAAGTTCTGCATGTTGCGCGCGCCCACCTGGAGAATGTCGACGTAAGGAATCATCATGGGAATCTGAGAAATCTCCATGACCTCGCTGATCACGAGCAGTCCGGCCTTGTCCGCGGCCTCGCGCATCAGTTTGAGGCCTTCTTCGCCCATTCCCTGGAAAGAATACGGAGACGATCGCGGTTTGAATGCCCCACCCCGCAGTACGCGTGCACCCGCATCCGCGACTTGCTGCGCCACAAGGAAGATCTGTTCGCGGGATTCCACCGAACACGGCCCCGCCATGACGACCACTTCCTTGCCACCAATCTCCAACCCATTCCGGCAGCGAACGATCGTTCCCTCCGGACGAAACGATCGCCCGGCCAGCTTGTAGGGAGAACTGATCCGGTGTACCTCCTGCACACCGGGCAGCAATTCAAAGTTGCGGACGTCGACGTCCGCGCGCGCGCCCACCGCTCCCAGCACCGTCTGCCGGGCGCCGGTCGAGCGGTGTACCTCGAAGCCCAGAGTCACCAGATGATCGATCACGCCCTGAATCTGGTCCTCGGTCGCGATTTCTTGCATGGCAATGATCATAGAAGGGCAGCTATTGGCTGCTGGCTACTAGCTTCTGGCTTTAGTCGTCAGCACTCGGCAAATCAGCATTCAGCCATTAAGGGCTTGTCCCGCGTGCATTGGGCCGTACGGACTGAGTGCCGAATGCTAGTCATTCACATCCGCCTCAAACTCCGTATCTCCGCCGACGGGAGTGCTGTCGCCAACCATCTCGTGCTTCTGAATATTCCGCATCACATCCATGATGCGCTCGTAGATTTGCATCAGGTGCCGGTGCTCCAGCGGTCCCTGATTCATCGCCTGCACCTGCTCCAGCACGATGCGTTCCCGGTCCGGTTCATAGATGGGCAGCTGCGAATTCCGCTTCAAACGTCCGATTTCCTGCGCAGCCTGGGCGCGCTCGTTCAGCATCTCGACCAGTTTCTGGTCGATCTCGTCGATTTTCTTACGCCAGTCTGCGATGTCCATGGCCGATGGCTGTTGGTCGTTGGCTGTTAGCTTTTCCGTCTCGAATCGCGGGGGCAATCTTATAATTTTCGCACCGTGGGGTGGCCAACCGCTAACGACCATCAGCTATCAGCCACCTACCATCCGCCATCAGCCGTCTTACAAATTGTCCTACGCTTGCGGCTTCCTTCCCCGGGTTCTGCTCGATCGTCTCGACAATCGCGCTTCCGACCACCGCCGCATCGGCGTACTTCCCAACCTCTGCAAACTGCTCCGGGGTCGAAATTCCGAAACCTACCGCGATGGGAAGCTTGGTATATCGGCGTAACCGTCGTACCAGCTTCTGGGCATCGTCCGACACTTGCTGGCGAGCCCCGGTCACACCCGTGCGTGAAACAGCGTACACGAATCCGCTCGAGACTTCCGCAATTCGCTTCAGACGCTGATCGGTGCTGGTGGGCGCTGCCAGAAAGATACAGGCCAGGTCATTGGCGCGCGCCTCGCGCAAATATTCGCCCGCCTCTTCGACCGGAAGGTCGGTGATCAGGATTCCGTCGAGTCCAGCATGCCGCGCTACTTTGCAAAACTTGGGCAATCCCATCCGCAAGATGGGATTCAGATACGTGAAAATGATGAGCCCCACGGACTGCGAATGTTCGCGAATCTCCGACGCCAGCTTCAGGATCTGATCAAGCGACGTACTGTGCTTGAGAGCGCGCTCACTGGCTCGCTGGATGACCGGTCCATCGGCCAGAGGATCACTGAAGGGAACGCCCAGTTCGATGACGTCCGCGCCTTCGCGAATGGCAGCCAGCACGATTTCGCGCGTGGTCGCGAGATCCGGATCGCCGCAGGTCACGTAGGCCACTAGCGAAGGCTTCTTTTCAAAATAAAAAGGCATGATCGGTGGATTTTCAATTGTTGATTTCCGATTGTCGATTGAGCATGCAATGGCGCTAGGATCACAGGCTCGTTTTGCAGTCGTCAATTGGCACTTGGCAATTGGAAATTTCAACTATTCGATGTTTAGGTTCTCGCGCAGAATCCCGACATCCTTGTCCCCGCGTCCGGAGATATTCACCAGTACCACTTCCGCCTTCTTCATTCGGGGCGCACGCTTGATGACCTCGGCCACCGCATGCGCGGACTCAAGAGCTGGAATGATCCCTTCAGTACGCGCGAGCAGCGTTGTGGCCTCCAGCGCTTCCTGATCGGACGCGGGGACATATTCCGCCCGCTCAGTATCCTTCAGCCAGGCATGCTCCGGGCCGATCGATGGATAATCCAGGCCCGCGGAAACGGAATGAGTGGTCGCGATCTGCCCGGCCGCGTCCTGCAGCACGTACGAATAGGTCCCCTGCAACACCCCCGGAGATCCGCCGCGGAAACGCGCCGCGTGTTCGCCCAATTGCTCGCCACGACCGCCTGCCTCTACCCCAACCAATTGGACTTTCTTGTCCTTGATGAAGTCGTAGAAGATCCCGATCGAGTTCGATCCGCCGCCTACGCACGCGATGATTGCCGTCGGGAGCTTGCCTTCCGCTTTCAGGATCTGGGCGCGCGCCTCGCGTCCGATCACGCGATGAAAATCCCGCACCATGGTGGGATAGGGATGCGCGCCCAGCACGCTTCCCAATAAGTAATGCGTCGTGCGGACGTTGGTCACCCAATCGCGCATGGCTTCGTTGATAGCGTCTTTCAATGTGCGAGATCCAGAAGAAACGCCGCGGACCTCCGCCCCCAGCAGGCGCATGCGGAAGACATTCAATTCCTGGCGCCGCATGTCTTCCGTGCCCATGTAGACCACACACTCGAATCCGAGCAGCGCACACACCGTGGCCGTGGCCACCCCGTGCTGCCCCGCGCCGGTTTCGGCGATGACGCGATGCTTGCCCATGCGCTCGACCAGCAACCCCTGCCCGATGCAGTTGTTGATCTTGTGTGCGCCCGTGTGCAGCAAGTCTTCGCGCTTCAGGTAAATCTTCGCCCCGCCCAGTTTCTCGGTAAGCCGCTTCGCGAAGAACAACGGTGTCGGACGCCCCGCGTACGTGCGCAACAACAGGTCGAGTCGCTTCTGAAATTTCGGATCCCGCTTGGCCTTCTGGTACTCACGTTCCAGTTCATCGAGCGCCACCATCAACGTCTCGGGAACGTAGCGTCCGCCGTACACACCGAACCGCCCGGCCTGATCCGGCCGTTTTGGCATGCGAAGCGGAGCGCGCAACCTGCCCTTCCCTACTTCGGTTTGAACCTTTGCCGTAGCCATTTTCTATGCACTCTTCTCCGTCCGGCGCACTGCCTGGACAAATGCGCGGACTTTCTCCGAATCCTTTTTCCCCGGCCACGCCTCTACTCCGGATGAGACATCCACGCCCCACGGCTGAAGGACTTCAATCGCTTCCGCGACGTTGTCAGGATTTAACCCTCCGGCGACCACGAGTTTGAGACCGCCCTGTCGCATCCCTTCGGCGATGGGCACGGCTTTTCGCCAGTCGAAAGGCTTACCCGTTCCGCCGGGTCTGTGTTCATTGCCTGAATCTAGAAAGAAAGTGTCGAAAACTCCCTGGGGCATCGGAGGACGGTCATCAAATTTTCTGTGCAGCTGAGCGAAATCCGCCGCTAACGCCCTCACTTTATCCTCGTCCTCGAGAAACTCCGCCACAGGAAATGATGTGTACATTCTGGGCGGCCGGGGAAGCACTCCGAGGCCAACAGCACGCTGCGATCCGTCGGCTTTTCCATCCATCATGAGAATCTGCTGCACTGCCGTCAATCCCGCCTCCAGGAGAATGCTCAACCAATCAGTATTCCCAACAAAGACTCCCACCTTCTCCACAGTCTGCGGCAGCTGTTTGACAATCTCCCGCGCTTTCTCCGCATCCACCTTTCGCGGACTCTTCTCATAAAACACGAATCCCAGCGCATCGGCTCCAGCGTCGACGGCCACCAGCCCGTCTTCCAGGTTCGTAATTCCGCAGATCTTGACCCAAGTCATAGAAAGAAGTGTCGAGTTTCAAGTTTCGTCAGGTTTTTGGATTTCGCTCAGTAGTCGGTGCTCGCAACTCGGAACTAAGTACTCGTTACCGAACTCGCTCCCAACAATCGCTTGAGTGCGCTTCCCGGAAACGCCGCCTTCATCAACGACTCGCCGATCAAGAACGCCTGGTAGCCGACTGAGCGCAAGTCGGTCAGATCGCTCGCCGACTTAATTCCACTCTCCGCCACCGCCAAGACTCCACGAGGAATTTTGCTGGCCAGCCGGAAGGCCGTATCTAGATCGACCTGGAATGTCCGCAGATCGCGTGAATTCACTCCGATCAGATCGCATCCGGCATCGACTGCGCGCTGCAACTCTTCTTCGTCGTGTGCCTCGCATAAGACGTCGAGCTGCTGCTCGCGAGCTTTTCGAGCTAACCGCGCAAGTTCGGTTTGCTCCAGCGCCGCGACGATCAATAGCACCGCGTCGGCCAGATTCGCGCGCGCTTCGATGATCTGTGCTTCCTCCACAATGAAGTCTTTGCGCAGGCACGGCAGAATCGCGTTTTCCGACGCCAGCCGCAAGTTTTCGAGCGAGCCGCGAAAAAAATCCGGCTCGGTCAGAACTGAGAGCGCAGCCGCTCCTCCTTCCTCCAGTTCGTGGGCCAGATGTCCCGCATGAAAATCTGCGCGAATCAGCCCCTTGGAAGGCGACGCCTTCTTCAATTCAGCAATCACTGCGACACCCGTGGCTGCCACGGCATCCAGCCTGCGGCGAAAGCCGCGCGGCACATGCTCCGCCGCCTGCCGTTCCCACGCCCGCACGTCCGCAGCCCGGCGCTTCTTCGACAAGCGCTGTCGCGTTGCCGCAATGATCTGATCCAGATTCGCGGGCATAGCAAAACGTCAATTATACGGGACACCCCGAACCGTCCGTGCTGTCTGCCAAAGTGGTCGTGACACGTGATCACCGTCACGCGAGGCTGTGAAGGAGCTCGGCTATAATGCCGCTGAATGCGAATTGGTTTCAGGTCGTCGATCTCAACCGCATGCCTCGGGGCCATCCTGACGACGTCCATGGCCGCAGCAGCCACCAAAGGATCATGGAATGGTTCCCTGCGCGACGAAGCGGGGAATCCAATCCGCGAGGCAACCGTTCGGCTACACCTCACCAGCGGCGGGTCGGAGTACACAGCCCAGACGTCGGCGGGCGGAAAGTTTGTCTTTCGGGACATTGGTGCTGGAACCTATGAACTCGTCGTCGAGAATCATGAAAGAGCGTGGAAGCTGGCCGACCCGGTCGTGATCAAAGACGGCACAACACTCACGGCTAGCCTGCAGCTGTCTTCGCAGAAGGAAGAGCTGCGCACCAAACCGTCAGCCGCCGAAACTGGCCCCCAGGCAACCGGTGGCGAGGATCTTTCCAGCGGAAAAGTGTCGACCCTGCCCCTGAATGCCCGCGACTTCAGCAAGCTGCTCCTGCTGGCCGCCGGAACCATGACGGACGCAAACGGCGCTGCCAACTTCACCCAGCAGTTTGCAGTGAATGGCCAGCGTGGCTCCGCGACCGTCTTTGCCTTGGATGGGTTTGACACCACCGATCCCGAGATGGGCGGCGCCACGTTCTCCAACTTCAACATCGACGCTATCCAAGAAGTGCAGGCCAGCTCCGGAGTCATGCCCGCGGAAATCGGCCACGGCGCCGCCAGCTACACCAACGTGGTCACCAAGTCTGGCAGCAATCAGATGCACGGCAGCGTGTTCGAGTTCGTGCGCAACGCCGCTTTCGATGCCGCCAACTATTTCGACCATAAGAGCGATACCGATCGACGCCGCATCCCGCCGTTCGTGCGCAATGAATTCGGCTTTACGAACGGCGGACCCGTAGTGCTACCAAGAATCTATAACGGCCGCGATCGCACGTTTTATTTCGGGGAGTATCAAGGCTTTCGCCAAGTACTCGGCACCACGCAAGTTCTCCCTGTACCGACCGAAGCCGAGCGCCAGGGAGTTGACACTGTCACCTTTCCCGGCGACACGCTAACCGTCCCCGTGAATCCGGCGATTGCTCCCGTGCTGGCACGTTATCCCTTGCCCAACAATCCGACCGGTCCTTATGGCGACCGGACCTATGCGGTCTCTTCCAAGGTGAACACGCGCACCGATCAGTTGTCGGCCCGCGTCGACCATCGCATCTCCGACAAAGCAACCTTGCTCACGCGATTCAGCTTGAACCAGGTAACCGGTCCGCTCACCAATCCCGATCAGACCGCCATCGATCCCAGCTTCGCCGTTCAGTTTTTCGATCACCAGCGCAACGCGGGAGTAAAGTACTCGCGCACGATTTCTCCCCGCCTGCTCTCCGAGACTTCTCTGGGATACATCCGCAGTACGCCCTTTTTCCCGGCCGTCAACCACACCCAACCTGGCATTACCTTCGGCGATGGCCTGTTTCAGGGCTTCAACTCCGCGGCCGGGTCAATCTTCGGATCGTATGGGAACCTCTACCAGTTCCGGCACGACATGAGTTACGTGCACCCGTCGCATGCTTTCAAGTGGGGCGTGGAAATCCGTTTCAATCGCGACGCGACCATCTTCGGAACGAATACCAATGGCATTTACACTTTTGGCGGGGGAACCGCATATTCTCCGGTGCTGATTCCCTCAGCCAGCGGAACGCACGACATCCACCCGGGAGATCCGCTGCCCGATTCGCTGGCCGGCCTGCTGACGGCCACTCCCTATGCGTACGGCGTGATGGGCGCGGCCAGCGTCACTCCCACCGGCGACAAGTTTGATGAAGCCGCCGTTCGCCGCGAAGCCTACAACTTCTATTTTCAGGACGCGTGGAAGACCACTTCGCGCCTGACCGTCAATTACGGATTACGCTACGAGATCAACAGCCGCATTCACGAATCCGAGAAGCGCACCTCGCTCCCCAAGTTCCTGGACGCAGCGGGCCACGACACACCGTACTGGAATCACAGTGCCCACCAGATCTTTCTCTATGACCCGCAACCTCCCTACGATCAGGACTGGAACGGCTGGGGTCCTCGCCTCGCGCTGGACTACGCAGTGACGGACCACACTGTGTTGCATGCCGGCGGTTCCATTGCCACGCTTCTTCCCAACCTGTGGCAGGACAATTTCCTGACCGGGTCCCTTCCCCTGGCTACCACCCTTTATGTCAACGCTCTGCCGGGCGCGCCGCTTCCCTTTCAGAACACGCCGATCCCCGTGAATCTCCCCGATCCTTACACCACTGCGGGCGATCCTCTATTCCCCACGGGAAAATCGGTCGGCGTGCCGCCCAATACGCAAATCGACCTGCAACGCTATCAAGAGGATTTGACTGCGCTGACACCCGGACATCAGGTTCAGTTGCTTTCGCTGTCAGGCATCGCCAAGAATTTTCGCAACGGCTACATCGGAAGCTACACCGCGGGTATCGATCACGATTTTGGAGACGTGAAGTTCAGTGCCGCCTACGTGGCCACCGCTGGGATCCATTTGACCAGCATCTATTCGCCGAATAGCTACGGCGGCGCAGACCCGGCCTTTGCTCCCTTCACACAATTCGATTCCGCAGGACGCGCCATGGGCGGGCTGGGACCGGAGAGCATCATTACCAGCCGTTCCCACTCTACCTACCATGCGTTGCAGACCAGCCTGAGCAAGAACTCTCCCCGCGCAGGCCTGGGATTGCAAACCAGCTATACATACTCAAAGTCTCTCGATGACACCAGCGCGGTACTGACCGGACTCATGGGCGCTACGGGTGTGGTTCTGCAAACCTCGCCCCAGAATCCCTGGAATCCGGGCGCGGAAAAGGGCCCTTCCACCTTCGACGTGACCCACGTATTCACCGCCAGCGTGATCCAACTGCTTCCTTTCGACCGGATAAGT
>Ga0137358_10000211_pt1 | contig 23181 bp, 20 predicted proteins | sample Mad1_20_16metaG_FD_105551 | JGI IMG/M metagenome (GOLD analysis project Ga0137358, IMG submission 105551) | Vadose zone soil microbial communities from Angelo Coast Range Reserve, California, USA - Mad1_20_16 metaG | ecosystem: Environmental > Terrestrial > Soil > Vadose zone | place: USA... | reverse complement strand
TGATCCGGTGCGGGCCGATTGGGTCACCTGCGCCATCGGGCTCGCGCGGGAGTTGCTGCGAGCGGAGATCGGAGATCAGGGATCTGATCTCAACACCCGTAGCGCGGACAACTCTGTCCGCCTGAGCGCGCGATGCGAACGTTTGCCGCGCTGGCTCGTGTCCGCGGTGCTGCGGAAATGGGAGCGCAGTGTCAGTCCGAATTATCATGTGCCGTTATCAGCCCTTTTGGGCGACGACGGCGCGCGGAGAGAATTCAGCGAAAATTTCCTTGGGCGTCTGGATCAACCGGTGCGGGCGACAGTCGCTCTGCGCGGACGCTTTAATAACTGGCCGCGTCTGCCATATCAACTGGGCGAATTGTTTTTGCACGGCGCCGACAAGTGCCAGAAGAGTTGGGCGGGATGGTTCGCCGGTTAGCTGCGCCGACAGGGTTGGATGTTTCAGCCAATGGTAAGTCCCTGAGACTCGAGTCATAAGGTTTGGACTGGGTTCAAGAGCAGTCCCCGGGCCTGAGAATCCGTTAGGAGTTCATGATGAGACCATCATTGACATCGCCGAAACTGGCTCGCGCCCCTAACGTCGCTTCCGGCGCGTTCGCAGCCAGACTCGCTCTCATCTCCCCGGTTCTGTTGGCATTGGTAGTGGTATCGCTACTCTATGTAACTCGCCCCGCACACGCGGCGACATTTACCGCTGCCGCAACCGGATCCTGGAACCTTGGCGCCACCTGGGGCAACGCGGGAAACAACGTCGCCGGAAGTGGGTTCCCAGGCGCCAGCGACACCGCAAATATTCCCAACGGAATTACTGTGACGATCGCGGCAGGAAGAACCGAGGCCTGCACGACCCTCAATCTAAACAGTAATAATCTGAATAACGCTGCGCTGAATTTTACCGACGGCACGAGCGCCCTTAACGTCTCGGGAACGGCGACAATCGGAACTCCCACGAGTGGCAGCGGCAACATTGTCACCCTCTCAGTCGATGCGGGCACGTTCACCTGTAACGCTCTGACGTTTATCGACAATGGCAAAGAGGTCGGTCAAATTCAAATCTCTACAGGAACGGCGACTGTAGCCAACAACATTGCGTTGGTTGGAACCCCTGCGCGGAGCAAGATTCTATTCACAGGCGCAGGTACTCTCAACGTCGGCGGTTCGCTCGGCGGTGGCGGATCAATTACCTCGTTCGCTGGAAGCACGATTAATTACAACGGAACCGCGCAGACAATCTTTCCAGCCACGTATGAGAATCTCACACTGAGTGGTAGTGGCACGAAGACAATGAGTGCGGCCACAATCGTCAATAACACCTGCAGTGTAGGTTCGGGAACGACCCTTGATGAAGCGACGTTTCAGATGACATTGTCCGGCGCAGCCGGCTCACTGGTCGTAAATGGAACTCTAGACTTCACAAGTTCAAACGGACTGATACGCACCGGCGCGTCAGGCACTACCACATTGACGATGGGATCAACGGCTCTGATTCGGACGGTCGATGACTCCGGTTTAGGGCCAGCGGCGAACGCATCGCTCCAAACGCAGGTGAGCGGTACGTGGGTCGTCGCCAGCATCAGTACGAGTGGCGCGGTTGAATACAGCCGAACGTCGGCGCAGACCGTTACAGATCGAGACTACAACAACCTCTCTATAAGTAATACCGGAGCAAAGACCTGGACCTTGGGCGCGACTCGCACGGTAAACGGCACTGTGACCATCAACGCCGGCGCTCCGCTTACCTTATCTGGGGCGCAGATTATTAACGTCAAAGGAGACTGGTCAAATAGCGGCACGTTCAGCGCTGGACCGAGCACAATTAACTTCAACGGCGCCGCGAATCAAACTATTGGCGGAGCTAACTCGACAACCTTCTCCACGCTATCTATCAGCAATACAGGCTCGAGCCCTAATAATAAGGTGTCACCGGCCAAAGACATCACGGTCAGCGCCGCACTTAACGTGGCGAGCGGCGTATTCAATCAAGGCGCCGGCGCGGCAGACGATTTCAGTCTCACGACCAACAATGTGACTGTTTCAAGTGGAGCGACCTGGCAGAATCTCGGCAAAGGCGACTTAATACTCTCAGGTGATGTCGCCAACAGCGGCACGATAAACTTCAATGCGAATGGCACTTCCTGTGGCGACGCCGACGATATTTTGATTCGCTCTTCGAGCACAGTTCGTACCTGGTCGGGCGCTGGGACGTTTACAATGATTGACGTCAACGTCAAAGATCAGAAGGTGCCGCTTGCGCCCCCACCTGCGTTTATTCTGGTAACCAGCGGCACGGACGCGACTGGTAACACGGGCTGGGTATTCGTCAATCAATGCACAGCGGGAACATACACCTGGATGGGCGGCACCCCCGGAGCCAGCACCGACTGGCAAGTCTCGACCAATTGGTCGCCGACTCGCTCCCTACCCACGACCGGCGACATTCTAATCTTTGACGGCAATTTCACGGCCGGACCTACGGTGACTAATGTACCGACAGAGACGGATGCGGCGTTTCGTCTGACTAACAACGTCAATGGCGTAACCCTCAGCGCGGCCACAGTGCCAGCGGGCACGAAGACCTTAACTCTGTCAGGCGGCACAGGCACCGACCTGTCAGTGCCGTCTGGCTCGCTATTGACTCTGACAGGTTCTACTGCGTTGCAGCTATCCGTTGCTTCCGGGTCAACCGGAACTGTTGGCGGGCAAATCATCGTGCAGGGCGGGGCGCATCGTGTGCTGGGCAATGCCGCCAGCGCAGTCACCTTCCAAAACGGCTCGCTATTTACCACTAACACAGGTTTCACCGGAAATGCATTTGGAACCACGACGGCCGGCTCGATCATTCTCGGTAGTGGTTCGGCCTATGTTCACAACGCGGGTTCGAGTCCCTTCGGAGCCGTGGGCGGCACTGCGGTGTGCGTTTTCCAGGGTGGCAGCGAAGCGCGGTATCTGACGGCGACGGGATTTGATGCGAACGGCAGAACCTATTCCACTCTGACCATTGGAGACGGCAGCGCTGCCCTAACAGTCAGTGACAGCGGCGCGGGTGATTTCAAGTTTGACAATCTGGTTATCAACAGCAGCGGATCAGCGAACTCAATGCTCACCTACATCGGTTCGGGCACGAGCACTATTACTATTCAGGGAAATATCACCAGCGTCGGAACCGGCTCCGGATCACTTGCGGATCTGTTCCTGACCGCTGGTTCAGGCGGCATACAAATCAACAAGCCAGGCGGCGGCGCGGTCACATTTGGGAGCACGAACCAAAGATCGATTGACTTTGAAAGCGACGCGACGGTTGATGTAAATACAACCTTGAATCTCGGTCGCATCGTGCAGATGGGCCTGACTCCGAATAAGACGATCATGGTTAACGGAACGATAGTTCCCAATTACCTCGGCTTCGCAGGATATTTCATTGGCAAGGAAAAGAGGACGTTCGCGGGCCCGGGCCCGGTTGACTTCACCTTTGACGTGGGCACGATCAATGGCTATTCAGCGGTGGACGCAAAGAACACGAACGCTGCTGGCAATCTGACTGTGACAGCCACCCAATCGACAGCACCCGTTGTCAACGCGGCAACGTCACTTCAGCGATACTGGACGCTAAACGGCTCAGGCATCACCACGGATCTTACTTTTCATTACCTTGATCCGACCGATATTCCGGGAACCAGTACGGAAGCAAACTACCGCATCATCCGCGTCGACAGCGGAACGTCGACCGCGGTTTCTTTTCCGAATGAATGTCCAACCCCAACCCTGGGTAACGCCTGCGTAAACTCCACAAGCAATGCGGCCACGATCCCGGGAGTCAACGCGTTTTCTGATTGGACGTTGGGTGAAAACGTAGCTCCGACTGCGGTTCGGCTGACGGGCTTTTCGGCCACGACCCAGGACGATGGTGTGATGCTCGAGTGGCGTAGTGGCTTTGAAGCGAACAATTTGGGTTACAACCTTTACCGCTATCAGGATGGTCAGCGTACTCGGGTCACGCCGTCGCTCATTGCCGGTTCGTCATTGATCAGAAAACACGGCAGCGAGCTTACCTCCGGCTTCTCTTACGGCTGGTTCGATCCGCAGGGCACCATGGGCACGCAGTACGAATTGCAGGCCATTGATCTGCATGGCGACCTGCAAACGTTTACGCCGCGTTACGCGGCAAAGTCGGGAACCCACGGTACGCAGAAGCAAGATCGAGCCTTGACCCTGTCAGAAGTTTCCGCGACTGGTGCAGGATTGGGGACGCAGCGCGGCTGGGCCAACGGCTCAACCAGCTCATCGATCAAGCAAACTAATTCAGCCGGAACCCAATCGCTGGCAACGCAGCAATGGATTGCGTCTCAACCTGCAGTGAAGATTAGGGTAAACCGGACGGGTTGGTATCGAGTCACCCAGCCGCAGTTGGTGGCGAACGGGTTCGATGCTTCCGTTGACGCGCGCAGACTGCAACTTTATGTGGACGGCGCGGAGGTCCCGATCCGTCTCAGTACCGACAAACCGAAACTCGGTTCGGGAGACACAGTCGAGTTTTATGGCGTTGGTCTGGACCTGCTTACGACCGACACGCGTACTTACTATCTCGTGAGTGGCACACGTAATGGATTGCGCATTGGCAGCAACGCGGACAAAAATAGCGGCAAGAAGGTCGAAGTTCTGGCGCCCGACTTTCTCTACACGGTCGAGAGCAAAGAGCGGATTGACTATTTCCCGGGACTGCTCAATGGCGATGGCAACAACATATTCGGCCAGTTCATAGAAAGCGTTCCGGCTAATCAGACAATCACGCTTCAGAATATCAACGCCAACTCGAACGCGCCCGCGCAACTTGAAGTGGTCATTCAAGGCTACACCGAAGCGGACCATCACATCCTGGCGCAGTTCAACGGCTCGTACGTGGGCACGATCGACTTCAGCGGCATGACGAATAAGTCGAAGACCCTGCCCGTCAATGCGGCCCTGCTCAAAGAGGGAGCCAACTTTGTGACGTTGACCGCAACGGGCGGCGATCTCGATTTCGGCGCGGTCGACGTCATGCGAATTACCTACGCGCATACGTACCGAGCCGACAACGACTCGTTGTCGTTCAGTGTAGGCAACCGTGGGGCGGCCGTGAGCGGGTTTAGCTCAGCGGCGATACGCGTGATCGATGTTACAAATCCAAATGCCGTGTTTGAACTGGCGCCGAAGATTACGAACTCCGGCGGTAGCTTTGGCTTTACCATTCAGGCTTCGGGCACTGTTCAGCAACTGATCGCTTTCGTGGATAGCCTTGCGCGGCAGCCCTCGGCCTTGGTCAAAAACCACCCCTCAACCTGGAACGCCAGCACAAATGCCGCGGACTTGGTAATCGTCACGCATGGTGACTTTCGCGCCAGCGCCGACACACTGGCAGCGGCGCGGCGCGCTCAGGGCATGAAAGTCTCCGTCGTGGATATTGAGGACGTTTTTGACGAGTTCAGCGATGGCGCGCACACGCCTGAGGCATTGAAGGATTTTCTCTCCTGGTCAAATCAACACTGGACCGCACCACCCAGATACGCTTTGTTGTTCGGCGACAGCAGTTGGGACCCGCGCAACTTTATGGGCCAGGGTTACCACGACTACGTGCCCACCAGACAAGTGGACACCGCTGAGCTGGAGACAGCCAGCGATGACTGGCTGGCTGATTTTAACTCCGATGGAATTCCCGAGATCGCCTTGGGCAGATTACCAGCGCGCACGACGGCGGACGCGAGTACCATGGTTTCGAAGATTTTGAACTATGACCAGGAACGCGCCGGGGGCGCACCCTTACGCGGAGCTCTACTGGTAGCCGACGGTGGCTTTGAAGGCCAGTCGGCCCAGGTGCAATCGGTCCTGGCTCCGCTGACAACCGTGCAGACTCTGAATCGCTCGGCTATCGGTAATGACAGTCTTATGCAGGTCGAGATAGTAGACGCTATTGATCAAGGTCCGGCCATCGTTAACTACTTCGGTCATGGGTCGGTGACGGTCTGGACAGGCGCGGGCTTGTTGAATGAAGATAACGCCAGCACGTTGACCAATGGCAACCGCCCGTCGCTCTTCGTGATGATGACCTGCTTGAATGGCTATGCCGGTGATGCCTACATCGACTCGCTGGCCGAAATCGTGCTGAAGAATCCACAGGGAGGCGCTTTTGCCGTGTGGGCGTCTTCGGGAATAACCGAGCCGGTGGGACAAGCACAAATGAACGGCCAGTTGTACCAACTGTTGCTCGGTGCTCACCCGATGACTCTGGGAGACGCCGTTCGCCAGGCCAAAATGGGTACCCCCGATCTGGACGTCCGGCGAACCTGGATCCTACTCGGCGATCCCTCGATGCGGATCAAGTAGGTGGTAGACTATCGGCTGGGAGCATTGTCGAGAAAGAGAGAGAGAGAGAGAGAGAGAGAGAGAGAGAGAGAGAACCGGACGCATCAAATAGCGACTACTGAATTGCCAAGCCTACAGAAACTCTTGCGATTATCACTGCCCGAGATAGTTATCCTGGCGCAGGCGGCGGCCCTACTGCCTGTGGTTCGCATAGCATGCCGGTTTGTCAGGATTGCGCACCTCCAACGGCTCTCAGGACATTTGGGTCGGCCTTCCGACCCGCGAGCGTTACCGCCTGAGACTGTTGCGCGTCTCGTGCGAATTGCGGCTGAGCGCGGCGTATTTCGAGCGAGATGCCTGGAGCGGTCATTAGTGCTGCGCTGGATCCTTCGCCGGAAAGGTATTGACGCGAGAATCATCTTTGGTGCGCGAAAACAGAATAACGAAATGCAGGCCCACGCCTGGGTTGAAGTCCACGGAGTGTCACTCGACGAGGATCCCGATAAAAACCGACCGTTTTCACCTTTTGGGGAAATCGCCACCTCGCACGCCAGCTGAAGCGTGGCCTCATCGCCATCCGTATCCCATGCTCGACAACCAAGAAGAGTCAAAGCCGATTTTAGGCAATCGACTTTTTTGGGGATGCTTTATCGTCCGAGCTACATTACCACCCGAACGGCTATCCAGTTTCCCGAGTGTTTAGGTAATCGCAGTGACGCCCAGAGCCTGGTCGCGGATCAATTGGAAAGGTGTAAAGAAAAGAACTGGCTCGCCATGATGAGCCGATGTCAACGGATGAAATCCGTCGCTTTTTAAGCATTGACAGGCCCCAATAACTACTATAAGTTTTTGGAGGTCTAAGCACTTTAACACTTTCAACATCTATGGACTCTAAGTCGGTACCTCGACAGTTGCGCCGCGCCGTTAAGGCCAATCCAAACGTGATTTTTCGTCGGCTCGGCGACGAGATTGTGCTATTTCACCTGGGAAGCGATCGCTTCTACGAGTTGAATGGCACTGCGGCCAGGTTTTGGGAATTACTGAACGCAGGGCAAGATGACGCTCAGATTCGCGAGCGAATGCTCGCCGAGTTTGCGGTGGATCCCGAACAACTCGAAGGCGAAGCTGAAGTTTTGCTTGACTCTTTACGCCAGGAAGACTTGATTAGCGTTGATGAATAGGACCCCGGCTCGGTTTCAAACACAGTCCGACGGGCTCCCAACGCGGCCCTGGGCTCGTTGGTTGACTATCCTCAGTGATCGCCCGCCCGCTCAGGTGCGAGGCTTAAACTGTCAGCTTCTTACCGGCGAGGTCCCAGTACGACAGCTATATCTAGCCACCGAAATCGGTTCGGAACCGCCGGTTTACGCTTTGCAGGTAGAATGCGCGGTTATCTTTGACGGGGCCCTTTACAATCGAGCGGACTTAGAGCGCGAACTCGGAAGCCCCCCAAGTCTTTCCACTGCGAACGTTGCCGAAGTTATCCTGGCAGGATATCTCCGCTGGGGAAGGGAACTCTTGCCTCGCCTGCGCGGCCCTCTGGCGCTTGTCATTTGGGATTCCGATCGTGAAGTTCTATTAGCCGTGCGCGATCCGTTGGGGAGTCATCCACTGTTCTTTGCTGAAAAGGCTGGTCAGGTCTTTGTTTCCCCGGCAATCGATTTGTTGACTCAGCAGTCAGGCGTTTCGCGTGAATTAAATCGGATGGCAATGGCCGACTTTATCATGCAGCGCACTCTAGGCTCGCAAGATACGTTTTTTGAGTCTGTCAGGCGCATCCCGGCCGGTCACGCGATAAGTTTTGAGCGTAACAACGTTCGCAAGCATCGCTATTGGGATCCGGCTCCCGAGGGCATCGTTAATTGGACAGGCCCAGCAGAAGTGGAGCGATTTGACGAGTTTCTGGATCGAGCGGTGAGTCGCTGTCTAAGTTTCGGGCCCGCAGGCATCTTCCTCAGCGGCGGTCTTGATTCGGTAACTGTGGCTGCGTCAGCTATTGAGCGATGTCGCGTCGAAGGACTTCCGCGGCCATTGGCTTTGTCCCTGGTATTTCCTCATCCGGACACCAACGAAGAGACAATACAACGGAGCGTGGCAGAACAACTTGGGCTGCCTCAGGTTGTGAAGCCATTTTTCGAAGCCACGGGAGAAAACGGATTGCTGGGCCCGGCGCTCGCCATGAATCGTTACTTACCCGCTCCGCTGCTAAATCCCTGGTTGCCTGCGTATGTCGCGTTGGCCGAGGAAGGTAAACGGCGAGGTTGCAAGGTGATTCTCACCGGAGGTGGCGGAGATGAATGGCTGGGTGTCGGTCCGTTCTTGGCCGCCGATCTTTTGCGAGTTTTTGATTTATGGGGAATCTATCGATTGTGGCGAGACAGCCGGCTGTCTTACCGAATATCCAGTTTCGCCTTATTGCGGAGCTTGCTTTGGAAATTCGGAGCGAAACCCCTTTTGCTGCCGCCCACGCACAGATTTGTCAAACGAGTGGCACCATGGGCCCTGAAAACGCGCCACCGCCTGTCAACTAAACCACCCCATTGGATTGCACCTAAGTGGGTGGCTCCAGATGCAACCCTGCGACGCAAGCTGGAACAGCGGATGGAGCAGCCAAACGGAAACGGTAAGACCCGATCTGCCAGCTTTTACGTTCAAGCAGGAAAAAGGGCGCTCGATCATCCGATGATCTCTTGGGAGTTAGAGGAGATGTTCGACGTTTATCGGCGCGTGGGTGTGCGTGTCCTTCAACCGTTCTGGGATGCTGATCTGGTAGACCTCTTGTTCCGAACGCCGCCTTTTGTGCTAAATCGCGGCGGACGCAGCAAGGGGTTAGTTCGAGATTCACTGGCTCGCCGATTTCCCACTCTGGGTTTCGAAAGGCAACGCAAAGTGCTGGGGCTTGAGTTCTATCGGTCTTTGGTGGAGCAGGATGGCGCTAAGGTGTGGGGCGAATTGGGCGGCGCAAGGGCATTGAAGAACTTGGGGATTATCGATGAACAGGGTTTAGATGATATTCTGAAACCACTTCTTAATCGGCCGCGGAATGCAAAAGATGCCCACGAACTTTTGACTGTGCTAAATTTGGAATCATGGGCTCGAAGTCACATGTCATAAAGGAGAATTGAAAATGGACGCAGATAAAAAGGTATCCCCGCAAGATATTAGTGCAGGGCCACAGCAAACCAGTCGGAGAAAACCTTGGCAGCCAATGAAGCTTAAGCTTGCCGGCGACGCGAAGGATGTCATCCGGCATGGGGTGGCGAAGACCAGTCCTGGAACCGGAGATCCCGGAGAAACCCTGAAAAACGCACAACAGGGATAGGTCTTATTGCCAGCTCGACATTTTGCGATATTCAGCCGAATGTCGAGGAGAATCGTATGAAGTTGAGCATTCAGCGAGCCGGAGAAACGGCGACTGGCGTTCCTCCACGGGATTCACAGGCGGAAGCGTGGCGGGATCACGAGGGAATGATCTACGCCTATGGGCAGGTGCTCGGAGACGAACATTGGATGCATTTGCCGGGGTTGGCCAGTTTTCGCTTCTCGAGTTGCGGGGAAGATGTTGCTTCCGCCGTTACCAGCGCTGAGGCCGACGAATTAGTGGTGGAGGCATTCCACCGAAGAGTGTTGCCAATGGCGGTCCAGGTTCGCGGTCGGGAAGTACTCCACGCGAGCGCAATTCGTGGACCCGCGGGAGTCGTTAGCTTCTGCGGAGTCACCCAGTCAGGGAAATCCACCATCGCATTTGGCTTGAGTCAGCGAGGCTATTCGCTCTGGGCCGATGATATGGTAGCTTTTGAACTCTCAGCTCGCGGCGCGGTAGCCGTCTCGCTTCCGTTTAATCCCCGTCTTCGTAAGTCGGCGGCCGAATTATTTGCCATCGACAGCACTATGCAAACTATTCCTCGCTACGATGCCACGTCAACGGGAACAGACACAGCACCGCTAGCTATCGTCTGCATCTTGCGCAAGGACTCCGCAGCCGCGTCAGCCGTTGTGATTCGTCAACTTTCGTCGGCGGATGCTTTCGCGACTGTCCTTGACCATGCATGTTGCTTCCTTCCCCAGGCTGATGAACGAAAGCGGCTTATGGTTCGCCATTATCTTGAGCTGGTGGCAGTTACCTCGATCTTCGAAATCTGCTTCCAGCCCGGATTGGCAAACCTGCCCGTAATCCTCGATGAGATCGAGCAGCTACTTGACCCAACCATCAGGTAGCTCTTAACTAGAGATCACCGCATTGGATCTCGCGCCTGTCTCCGTTGTAATTCCAGCCTACAACTCGCAAGAGTTCATCGGCGAAGCCATCTGCAGTGTACTGGCGCAGACCCTGCGAGTTTCAGAGATCATTGTTGTCGACGATGGCTCTTCTGATCGGACAGCAGAGCTGGCCGAGCAGTCAGGCGCGTTTGTGATTCGACAAGACCATGGCGGAATTTCGGTTGCCCGGAATGCTGGAATTCGGGCAGCTAAACACGAATGGATCGCTTTTCTGGATGCGGATGACACGTGGGAGCCACAGAAGATCGAATATCAGTTGGCGGCGATAGGTCGCTATCCGGACGTTGGTCTGGTCTCCTGCGATCTGAGCCAATGGCTTCATGATTCTCCTGTCTCTGACGTTGTTTTCGCCACGGCCGGTATTGCTGATAACAACGCCCCGATGGTCTACATTCCACAGGCGCGGGGAGCTTTCCTGATCGATCGAATGACCTATAACTCGCCGACTATGTTGATTCGACGAGAGCTGCTGCTATCAGTTGGCCTCTTTGATGAACAAGTACATTATGTCGAAGGCGTGGAATGTTACCTACGGGTGATGGCGCAGTGTCCGATTGTTTTGGTAAAGCTGCCGCTGGTTAGACAACGACTACACCATCAGAACACATCTGCAAATTCTGTAGAGATGCGGCTGTCCTGGATTAGAATGGTTGATCGTCTCGTTGCTGAGTCACATAAATATCCAGCCGGAGCAGCAGAGGCATTGGGGAAGGACGTCTTTGGCCAATTACTTCCACTCGGACGCATGCTTTTGGAGGAGGGTCGAATCCGCGAGGCAAGGGATTTATTCGTTCGAAGCCTGAAACAAAAGCACTCAAAGCGCGCGGTCCTTTTATGGGCGAGTACTTTTCTTGATGCTGCGAATTTCAATCGCCTTCTGGCCATTAAACGTAAACTCACGCTAGGGAACAAGTCGAAGACAGGAAGACTCGCGTGAGAGTATTTGAAGAACTTGGCGCTCTGATAGAACGGCACTGGCGTGATCAAAATTACGCGGAGAGTTCGTTTCCGGAGATTGCCGCGGAGGCGCTATCCGAGTCGAATTTGTGCGACCTAGTTGATCCCTGGGCGATTATTCGTTGGGTGCATTCAGCTTCGACTCTGCCCGTGCAAATGGATCTTCAGGCGAAGTTCGGCAATCCGCCGATCACCCTCTATGTTGGGTCGAGATTTTACATCGACGCCTACTATTGGCTTGATGGCACCACGACCATACACCAACACGCATTTTCCGGCGCATTTCAAGTGCTACTTGGCAGCAGTGTTCACGCGCGGTATCAGTTCGAGGTCGAGAGAGAGATCAATCCTCATTTCTTCGCCGGCAAACTTTACTTTCGGGACGTGTCTATGCTCAAGCGCGGCGACGTCAGAGAAATAAGTCCCGGACCGGAATTTATTCATTCTCTCTTTCATCTCGAAAGACCTTCGGTGACGATAACGATCAGAACCTACAAGGCCCCGAATTTCGAGCGGCAGTATTCTTATCTGAGGCCCAACCTGGCAATTAATCCGTTTTTTACCGATGTGTCATTAATAAGGCGAGTCCAGACGGTTTCGCTCATTTTACGCATGAAGCATCCCGAAGCGGACAAATTCATTGGGGAACTGGTTGAGTCTTCGGACTTCCAGACTGTTTACGCAGTGCTGAGGGAAGCATTTGATTTTCTTTGCCATCGTGAGCTGGAAGAGATTGTTGGGGTAACCCGAAGCCGCGATAGATTTGAGGCCCTACTTGATCGAGCGCGGCGGAAACACGGGGATTTGGTTAACTTACTGGGACCGGTTTTTGAAGAAGAGTGGCGACAGGCAGAAATTATCCGGCGCCGCGCTGAGGTAAAAAACGAGGATCATCGATTCTTGATGGCCTTAATCCTAAACGTGCCTGAAAGAACAAGAATGCTGGAGCTAGTGAAAGCGAGGTTCTCGAACGCGGACGCGATTGATCTTATAGTGGGCTGGGTAAGGGAACTATCAGCAACCAGGACATTTGGTTCAAAAGAACCAAACGTCCTCGGGAGCCAGGAAATTGAGAGTGGCCACCTTTTTGTTTTGAAGGGATTGTTACAAGGTCAAACCGTCGAAGAAATAAAGGGTCGCGCGGTCGAGGAGGCTGGACCTTCCGGCGTGAATTGGCCCATTGAAGAAATGGCAAATCACCTTAAGGCTCTGGCAATGTTCAAAGGGATTCTTTCCCCAAACTAAAGCGTTTTCTTTCGGGCGACAGAGAAGGCCGTTTATCAAATTTCCATTCCGCGTACGGCCCGTTCTGATCCACGTAATGAAGAAATACCTGGATCACTCGCGCTCCGATCAACGGTTCCCGCCAGTGTGGACATTCAATTCCGCGGTAGAACATTGCGTCGCCCGGATAAAGGTCGATTGAGGAAACTCCCTCTGGGGTCTCAATCCAAATAGGCCAGGGTCCGTCAGCTTGATAGCCCATACAGATCGACAAGCTGATCTCGCAGGACGGACGATCTGTATGCTTAACGAGAAGATCTCCGCGTTTGTAAACGCGGAAGTAGGAATAAGTCGGAAAGAGCTTTGTCCCTGTTATTTGCTCAGCCAGCTCGAGAGTGTCCAGCATCAGTCCGTCCATGAAGAGATCGCCGTACGCTGACCAGGCCTCGGGCACCTGGGAATCGTGAGACATTGCGCCCACACTCGCGCGCTTGCACGCGTATCGGTAGAGCACTGACAATTTAGGGTCGCTAAGGCACCGCCGCACGACCACATATTTTTGTCGCGCGAACTGATCCGCCAGATCCATCATCGCGGTAACCTAACATCACCTCATAGCTAGTTCAACTTCGACAGGGTAGCGGCCTTAATTCAAACGACTGCGTTTTGCATATGCGGACGGTCAACACTACAGCTTCTGCAAATGCTCGCTCGAGTGCGCAGCCTCCGTGCATAACAGTTTTTCACGCCGCACAAAATGACCACTGCTTGTTTGAATGGTCAGCGTCAACTACGGATGCGAGAATCAACCCGAGACACAAGCTCAGGAGTCTCTGTGTCGACTACGGCCCGGATGTTTGCGTCTGTGCTCCGCGTTACTCTCGCTGCTTTATTACGTGATTTCGCTAACCCAGATGGGGGGAGCGTACCCTGCGAGACTGCTGAATACGGGTTCCACCCGAAACTGAAAGGTGGTGAAGCAGAGAGGACAGAACCCGGGCCTCTGCATCCTGATCCGAATCTCAGGCTTCCGCCACCGCGTAAATCTCGTGCGTTTCCCTGTACGCGAGCACTTTAAAACCCGCCTCCTGAAGTTCTGACTGTAACTCGCTTTCGACAAATCGATGCGTAAAGCAGTCCAACAGGTCGTCACCAAGTTCTATGGGATCGACCGATCGGCGAAGCATTCTAATCGCACGTGCAATCTGGTAGATCCAAACGTGATACCGGGACCCTTGAGGTCGCCGACCAACGGAGAGCAACAACGGAGCACGAGGGTTAAGGTGGCTTTTCAGATCTGTTAGGAAATTTATGCGCTTTGTCCGCCCCACGATGTGCGCTAGTGCTCCACACCCGACGATTGCGCCGTCATACTTTTGCAGTCCGGATGGGACCTGGTCCGGCGCCGCATAGAGAATGCTGCCCGAAAGTCCCGCTTGAGCCAGGAACTCTTTGCACTTCTCGACCAGTCCGGGATTACACTCGAAGCCTTCAACTCGAACGCCCGTTTGCGCCAGCGCGATCATCTCCCGTCCGCCACCGGCAGCGGCTACGACTACTGAGCGACACCCATTAAAGTAATCTCGCATAAGTTCGATTTCCCAAGGAAAGAACCCGTATAGGTTATGTGCGGCGGTTCGGTATAGTTCGTTTTCGTCATATAACCGAAAGACGATAGTATTTATGTCGTCGGTGTCCAGAAATCCCAGCCAGACACCCACATGCACCGTCTCGATGAGGCGGTGCGCGCGTGCTGACACACGCTTGGAGAGGGAAAACAGTCGCAGCCGGGTGGGGAGTCGCTGCGTCTCGCTTGAAAACGGCTTAGTCACTTTTTTTCAGCTACTGATGTTTTTAAAACAGCATTCATCTTAGCACTTCCGAAGAAACTTTTTTGAATCATTCCGATCTGCTTTGAGCTAATGTTAGTCAGACGTCCAGAAGAGCAAACACTCATTTGCGTGGCTCGCCGATCGCTTGACGGGGGTACGACGGAGCGATTGCGCGTATTGCTTCAAGAGCCTCTTGACTGGGATTACCTGTTGGCGCTAGCTAGCCATCATGGCCTTCTTCCGTTGCTCCACCAGCACGTCAATTCCGCGGATCCGTCGGCCGTTCCCGGGCCAACAATGCTCCGGCTTGAACGCGATAATGAGGCGAACACTAAGACCAGTCTCTTCCTGACCGGGGAATTACTCAAGGTCCTCGAGTTCCTGGAAAACGATGGCATTCAGCCAATTCCTTTCAAGGGACCCACACTGGCCTTACGGGCTTACGGTGATGTCGGGTTAAGACAGTGTGGCGATCTCGATATCCTGGTACACAGGAAAGATGTTCCCAGGCTTAGGGAAATACTCATTAATCGCGGTTTCAAGCCAAAGCCGGAATTGACTATTGGGCAGGAAGCGGCACTTCTGCGATTTGATTGTGCTTACAACTTTGATAATGGACGGGGCGTGGTGTGGGACGTCCATTGGGCGTTTGTCGAACGGCATTCTGCATATTTGATTGACCTGGATCCTTTATGGCCACGTCGTGAGCCGTTAACTATAGGCGGCAAGGAGTTGCTGACGCTTTCAACAGACGATCTGCTTTTGATTCTGTGCCTTCATGGATTCACGCATCTCTGGGAAAGGCTGGGATGGATCTGCGATGTTGCCAGCTTGATTGATCAGCAAGAGAAAATCGACTGGCGCCTCGTTATGGAAAACGCAAACAAACTTGGTCTGCGCCGGATTCTGTTGCTTGGGCTTGTGCTGGCGAGCGAGGTGCTCGACGCCTCGCTTCCGGCAGAGATGCGGCAGGCAGCGGACGGGGACGCGGTTGTAAAAAGGCTCGCCCAGCAGGTGGAGGAGCAGCTCTTCAGAGAACACCGCGCGCAACTTGGCCTGTTCGAGGGAGCCATTCTTGATCTTAAGATGAGAGAACGAAAGCGAGATTGGCTTAGATCGGGTGTCCGTTTAATTCTAACTCCCCGCAGCTCCGACTGGATGTCTTTGTCTCTGCCTGAGTCGCTTTTCTTTCTCTACTATCTGCTGCGGCCGGTTCGTCTCGCGCGAAAATACGGTCTGCAACTATTGTGGGGCTCGAAGGATCGCCGAACTCCAACCGGCGGCAATGGTCTTTCGAATTCTTAAAACAACGCAAATGCAAAACGTCGGGCCGCTGGGAGGTGGTATATTTATCGTCAAGTTCTCCGTTTCGCCCGATCGGATCACACTTAGACAACAGGTTGGTGGAGATATGAAGAATAAATTAATTGCCCAATGCGGAATCATCTTGATCAGCACACTGTTCCTGGTCTCAATCACTACTACGGCCGTTGCTCAAGGGCGCGGACGTGGCGGTGGTGTTGGAGGAGGCAGAGGCTCTGGAATGGGCCAGCCTGGCGGTGTTGGGGTTGACCGCGGGTTGGGTCGATCGTCCGATGCTTCAGATGGCCGCGCTGACCGGGGCCGGGATAACGCTTCCGTGAGGTCAGATGGCCGCTCGGATTCCGGGCTTGAGCGCGCGCGTGTTGCCGGCCAGAACATGAACGCCGCGAACAAGGATCTGGTCGCTCATCCGGGCATCGCGCGATCATTGCATGTTACGGCGAACAGCTTGCGGAGCCAGTATCAAGGTGCCTTGGCGCAAAACCCGAATCTAACCTTCGGGCAGTTTGTGGCGGCCACTCGACTCGCCCATAACCTCGGCCGTAATAATCCGAACATTACGAGAAATGCGATTCTTTCCGGGCTCGCCTCGGGGCGGAGCATTGGACAAACGCTGCAGGATCTCGGCCTCAGTTCGCGGGAAGCGAAAGAAGCAAAGAAGCAGGCGGAGCGGGAGTTCAACCTAAGTAGGAAATGAACTAACGCCCATCGTCGATCGAAATTCTAGAATGTTGTGATTAATTTCCGGCCCAGGTCTCATCACCGCGAGGGTGCCGGAATCCACGCAGTTATCGTTGCAGATAAGAAAATCCCACCTACCTAAAAGTCTCAATAGACGACTCCGAACGGGAGATCGTAGCTCTCGCCCCTCTCTACTCTCAGTCTTACAAATTCTTCCATCCTGACGACAACGAATGGCGCGCGATGACGGTATGTCGCGAGCCTTCACTCCGCAGCTCACTTCTGATCAGAGCCAGGTGGGAAACCACGACGCTTTGCTGATCGAAGCCTATCTCTTTGTGTGCCTGGGCCAGACGACGTGCGCCTTGCGGTTTCCGTAGACGGGAAATCGTCAGATGCGGATGAAAGGGCCGTTGTTCGCGGGTAAATCCTGCCTGTGCGCATTCGTCTTCCAGCGTTTGATGTAAAAGCGTCAAGCTATAGGAAGGGTCTTTGACTCCGATCCAGAGCACATGCGGCGGACCGCTTGATGGGAAGGCGCCGCAGTTTCCAATGATTATTTCAAACGAGCCGACGACATTTGCAGCTCTTCGGGCCGCTTGTGAGAGTCCTTCAACTCTAGTTAACGGGGTATCGCCTAAAAATTTCAGCGTGAGGTGCAGGTTCTCCTCAGTGGCCCAACTAGCTCGCGCTTCGGGAGCTGCTGCTCGCAATTGATCGATGTGAGCTTTCAAAGCACTGCGCACGTTCGGTGGTAGCTCGATCGCAATGAAGAGACGCCAGCTTTCGTGGGGAACTTCCATCGAACAGTGTTAACAATGTCAATGTGCAGGTGGTACTGACCTTATGGTCGGGGCTCAAGCACCAGCGTCTCCTTTGTGGCGCTCTCGACGGCTGCCTTAGTGAAGGGAAACGCGCGGGGCGTGACGTTACGCCAGTCGTCGAGCTGATCCTTCCAATGAGGACTTGAAGGCACGCCCGATTCTCCCAGGGAGATGCCGTGTTGAGTCTTGTCCCAGTCGCTGGGGTCGGCGATGAAACGCATCGACACATTGCTGCCGACGTTGACTGTGGCACCGAGACTGCCGACGCCATTTTGTGGAAGCGGCGGAATGGCGAATTGCACTCCAATCAATGGCACGATGGCGAGCAAATGGTTAAAGCGGACCTTCTGCATCTCACCCCATTTCCATTTTGATTCGTCGGCTCCCAGATTTTTAGTCAAGACCTGTCGAGCATCGCCATAGCACGCGCGCAAGAGATCAGCGTAGCTATTAAATTCCTTCGGCAGCCATTCCTTCGGTTGTTCACTCAGGAGACGATCGAGCGTTGTTTCGAAGTTGGCCCAGCCATAAACTTTGAAGAGGTCCGGGCCGAGCGCCGCGGTTATTATCCGGTTACGAAACGCGGCGCGCATCTGAAACGCCAGGGGCGCCACCGACGAATCTGCCTTAACCTCGCCGTCCCATTTTTCCAGCGCGTCGACCGACTCCCGCAGCTTCTGATCGTCTGTTGAGATTGCCGGCTTGAGAATCCTGGCGCTATCATGCGCGAAAGAAGCCAGGCCAATTGAGTACACATCTCCCTGGATTTTGCGAAAGTCTTCAATAGTAAGTTTCGGTTTCTGGTTCAGCAGTTCCCAAATGCGGCGTGCCCGGTAGGGCTGGGCCCAGGAATGCGTCAGAAAATACGGATAGTCGGTGCCGACTATTCGCTGGTTTGCCGTGACAATAACTCCGCCAGGCGGATCATAAACATGCGGCATCTTGTCGAACGGAATCCAACCCGTCCATTCTCCGGCATCCGTCGAGCCGTCGTAAGGCACACTGCCATCTCCCGATTTTCTAATGGGAACCACGCCCGCCGCGTAATAACCAATGTGACCATCCACGTCCGCGTAGACGACGTTCTGAGTGGAAGCAGTGAACGAACGCAGCGCCTCAGTGAATTCGTTCCAGTTGTGGGCGTGCGAAACCAGATAAGTGCTGTCGGCGTTATTCGCTTTTGGATCCAGCGCCGTCCAACGCAAAGCATAGCGCTTCGAATCCTTTTCCAGGACGATGGGGCCGTGGCGTGTGACAATCACATCGAACGACACAATGTCGGCCTCTGAACTTCCGAATCCTTTGCGGACCCTGATCTCTTCTTCACGCACCTCTGCATCTTTCCAGCCCTGAGGTGTCATATACCGACGAGGGTTTGCCGGGTCAAACTTTTCAATATAGAGGTCCTGTACGTCCGGACCGACGTTGGTGAAGCCCCACGCAATTTGATCATTGTGGCCAATCACCACGCCTGGGAGACCTGGCGCCGTTACGCCGGCCACTCGCAGTCCGGGTGCGCTCAGATGGACCATGAGCCAAATCGACGGCGCCGAAGCAGCCAAGTGAGGATCATTGGCCAGCAGAGGCTTGCCCGACGCGGTGTGTTTGCCGCTTACGACCCAGTTGTTGCTGGCTGCGAGGCCTTCAGCGTAAAGACCGATCTGTTGGAGGGCTTGTGAAGCGATCATCTGGTCTTTCGCGAGCGAGGCTAACATTTCAGTCGAAACTGCGTCGCCACTTCCGCTTGGAAGAAAAGCCTTTTGTTTCTTCGTGTCCTTGCCGACGACGAGCACATCAAGTGGAGATGTTTCAGGCATCAGGCCGGCGCGCTTGTCCGCGGGAAGTGAAGCCAGCGCTTCACGCATCACATCGATCCGCCAGGTAGTAGACAGCGCTTCACCAAACAACTTAACGGGCAACAAACAATCCGCCGCGGTCCAGGGCTTCGGCTTATATTGGAGGATTTGAAACTCCGGCGGCATCGACCTGGGATCCAGAGAGTCGATGTAAGCGTTCACACCGCGCGCATAGGCTTCCAGCAGGCCGCGTGTTTTGGTCGAGGCCTGGGCCAACTCCGAGTTCACTTCCAGTGCATAGCCCAGGGTGCGATGCTGCTTGTCCTGCTCGAGTGCCACGTTGTTCGGACCTGCTCCCAAGATCTCCGACAACTCACCTCGGGCTGTCCGTCGCATCACATCCATCTGCCAGAGTCGATCGGCAGCAGTAACATAGCCCTGAGCAAAATACAGATCCTCGTCATTAGTGGCTTCGATATAGGGAATGCCACGCTCGTCACGCCGCACAGTAACGCGGCCGTGCAGGCCGGAGATGGAGATCGTGGGACTTGATTGCTGGGCATATACGGGCTGGAGCTGGAAAGTGTTAACGGCCGCTAACAGGCCAGTGGTCAGAACCAGTAAGAGTATCTTGCTTAAACAGATTTTCATCAGCTCGCCTTCGGTCGGGTGATCTAATTACAAAGGCTGGCATGTTACCACATCGTAAGAGAGCAGTTGATTCTTATGTCGCCGGAGTTATCTGGAACTCTGGGCTGGTCAGAAGAAAAGCAGGCAGCGGGGCAGCGACCTACTGACAAACTCGATTACAACGACTCCAGACAATTGAGAAAGGGAGCTTTCAGTTAGAGAGCTCCCTTTGTTGTGTGCCCGGAAGTGTTTGTTGATGAGCGGAACAGTTCGCTTTCGATTGTCTGTTCCTATCCGCAAGATTTCCGTTTAGAAATGCTTCGCCTGCAGCGTCACCGTCAAAGGTTCAGGGGTTCGTCAGCTGTATCGCAAACGACAGATAAAAGTCTCCCAGGTCCTGATCGGCTTGATTGGGTCTTGTAGCTACCTTGAGCAACTTGGCCACGTTCTTTCTTTCCCCGTTAAGTTGAATAGCACTGGGTTCGATCTTCCATTGATTGCATTTGGAGTTTGCATCCGTGGTGACGCAGGTGACCTGAGTTAGGTTCACTTCGGAAAAGTTATCCGCGCGCATAGTCAGTCGATAGCGGACCCCGCCGGCGTCGTCAAAGGCGATAACGAGAGGACAGAAGACCGCTGCTCCGCCCGCAATTGTTCGCATGTCGGTGCCATAGACGCTGCATTGCTCGATGAATCTCGCTCGCGCCAGTTGATATGCGAAAGGAGAGGTCGGTGCACCTCCGCCAGGGCCGCTGCCGGGAAACCATGTCGCGCAGATCGATCAGCACCTTTCGTTGGGGTGAGGAGTTGAAGTTGAGCGTGTCCAACACCCAATCTCCCACAGCGGCCTGCAGAATTGATTGCAGTGAATTGGAATTCCGGTAAGAGCCGGCTTGATCGCTTTGAATGCGCAAGGTGGGTAAAGTGTCAACGCCGAGACCGTCAATCGTTGATGTGACAGCTGTATCCGACGCTGGCTTTGCTGCCGTCGCTGCGGATTGCAGCAGAGAGGCCGCGGCGATACCTAGCAATGTTACGGTAGCGAGATACGTGAGACTTCTTTTCATTTGGGATTCTCCTTTTGTCTATAAGAAATTCGAGGCCGCCATTCCGGGACGGTCTGTCCGGGAATGACGGCCTCCGAGTGTTTCGGTCAGCCAGAAAAACTGTTAGAAAAAATTGCCTGGACACTAGCTCGATAGACGAGCACCCTAATAATTGAACTTGATCTTCTCCTTGACCACTTCCGCCAGGACAGGCAAACCATCCTGAATCTTTAAGCGCTCAATTTCGCCGTGCCACAACCCTCGGCAATAGCGAATAAATGCAAGCCACGCAGGATGAACAGAATGATCAGTGGGTTTCTCGTCCGTTGTTGGAGTTGTTGACAACTTTTCGAAGCCCTTTCCATTTACCATGAGCTTGGAATTCATTCACCTCTCCTCGGGCCGCCATCTGAATACCACCTCGATCTTCGTTCCGACTACTACAACTTCTTCACGACGATTTTGAACGGAGTCTTCTGATAACCAGCTACAGTTGCCGGGTTATTGTTGCGATTGAGCAGCACTGACCACTCTCCTGAGGTCGCGTTTGGATCTGTGACTCCGGAAGGTGGTGGTGCCTGGTCGGGGATCATCGTCCAGGTAATGGCATCCGGGTGGTAAATTTTGACGTAAGCCGTTCCGGCCGCGACAGGATTAACATTGTCCATGGGAGAGTAATTGAAACGCAGGCCGTAGGTGTTAGTACCGTTGATGTCCAGGCTGGAACCATAACTCCTTTTTACGAAGTAACCATTTGCATCGATTCCGCAACCGCCGTAATTGTCCGGCGCAGTATTACACCAGTTTACAAAGACCGATCCCCCATCAGTGATTGGCACATTACCCACGCGGTCCGTATTGAAACTTGTAAAGTTCACTGAGGGGCCCAAAATAGACCCGCCGGGAAACTTGTAAGTCATGAAGCGGGAAGAGAAATTCAGGTTGAGCGTCAGGTCGTATGTGCAGTTGTCCACCTGAAATTTAGCGTCGATGTTTTGGCCTTTCACCTTCCCAGAGACATAAGGCACGGGACTACCATCCGCATTGGTCTTGTCCGGCCACAAATTGTAGGTCGCCGTGTTCGTTGCGTCCGTGTATTTGTAGACACTCACACTCAGATTGGTTACGTCAGTGCCACACGAGGCGGCCTGTCCCTTCGGCGTAACCGCGAATAGCTCAGTTCCTTTGCCACCGCGTCCGTCAGAATTCAGAACCTGAATGTCGAAATTAGCTATAGAGGCGGTGTCGGCCACCGTTATGTTAGCTGTTAATTCACCGGAATTCACAAAGGTCGTGGAGTTGACTGTCACTCCGCCCGGGTCGGTTGTTCCCGTCACGAACCAGGAAAGAACGCGGAAACATTTTGAGATTCCTGTTGCGTGTATCGGAGGCGCGTGCTCGATGGCGCCATCGCCAGGACTGAACTTGTCGAAGTAGTCGTCTTGCCCCCATAAACGAGCGTTGCGGCCGAAGGCAAATACGCGAGCACATAGTCATCGACCAGAAAACGGCTACTGTTTCCGCCACGTCTGGTGAGCACAGCAAACGGAAGGTAATGCAAAATCGCGTGCGGCACAATGTAAATTCGACTGATGCCACGCAGCCAGCCGGCATCTTCAATCGGCGCGATTAGTGTTTGATAAAGACTCTTCGCAGGGAGCTTCCATTCATTCGTCTGTTTGCGGAGCAGGACATCGCGCAGGAACTCTACTTTGCCCTGCAAGTCAGACGCGCGGACAGGTATTGACTTGGCGCGCAAGTCGCCGGAAGTAACCACAAAGATTTCCAGGCTGTCTGCAGCCAGCACATACTCTACCAGGGCAGTGCCGGCGGGAAGTTGGCGTTTGACCTCCTCGACTCTTGGTACTTTAAGTGTCCGCACCGCAGCATAATTGGGATCCGTGCTGAACAAATCGTCGAGAAAGTCTTCATAGTTGCGCTCAGCATTAGCCAGCTCCTTGGAAAACCGCCTTGACACTCGACCAGCCAGAACGCACGCCGCTGGCGATTCCCGATACACAGCCGGATCCCGTATAATTTTATTGTCGTTGACGTCCCGCGCCTGCGCGCATTACAATCCGCGGGAATAAAAGAGGATTGCACGAGTTACCAGAGTGAAGAAACGATTCAAGTCAATTTTGCCTGGCGCGGCGGCGCTCTCGTTGGTACTGAGCATGGCTGCTGCGGTCTTTGGTCAGCAACGCCCGCTAGTCACCGAAGACGTTGACATCATCGCGCCGGGTTCGTTGCG
>Ga0137358_10000208_pt1 | contig 23248 bp, 27 predicted proteins | sample Mad1_20_16metaG_FD_105551 | JGI IMG/M metagenome (GOLD analysis project Ga0137358, IMG submission 105551) | Vadose zone soil microbial communities from Angelo Coast Range Reserve, California, USA - Mad1_20_16 metaG | ecosystem: Environmental > Terrestrial > Soil > Vadose zone | place: USA... | reverse complement strand
TCGCAGACCAGGAAAATCTTCTGCCAGGCCACCAAGAACGCGAAACCAGTATTGCCGGTTGTAAATCTCCAGGCGGTCGAAGGAACTCAAGCGGTCGTTCGGCTTGATGTACCGCGCGGCGTAGGCATGCATTCGCTCTCCACCGGGCGCGACTCGCTGCATGCGTTCATTCAGTGTCAACGGTTGCATGACCGCCCGGGCCACGGCTTTCTGTAGCGAGGCGAGCCTCATACCGCAACTCCCAACTGTGTCTCGGCAAGAAAACGATTGGCTTTCAGGGCCTCATCGTGAACTTCCTGGAAGGAGGGAATGCTGTCATCCCATTCGAGCAGCGTCGCCGTGTGCCCCGCGCGCCGGATGGCCCTGTCGTAAAGCTTCCAGACAGGGTCGATTACCGGATGGTCGTGCGTGTCCAAAATGTACTTCTGGAATTTCGAATGGCCGGCGATATGAATCTGCGCCACCCGGCCCGCCGGAACGCTGTTGATATACGTCAGCGGATCGAAATTGTGGTTTCGGGAGGAAACATAGATATTGTTGACATCCAAGAGAATTCCGCAGTCAGCCCGTTCCACGACTTCATTCAGAAACTCCCATTCGGTCATCTCCGAAACATGGTATTCGGCATAACTGCTGACATTCTCAACGGCGACCGGGACTTCAAGAAAGTCCCGGACCTCTCGTATCTTCTGTGCCGTGATCTTGGCCGCTTCAAACGTGTAGGGCATGGGAAGCAAGTCATGGGTGTATCTTCCGTCCACGCTGCCCCAGCAAAGATGGTCAGATACCCAGGGCGTGCCGGTTCGCTTGACGAGGTTCTTGAGCCGGCGAAGATGTTCCCTGTCGGGCCGCCCGGCCGAACCGAAATACAGCGAAACTCCGTGTTGCACGACTCGGTACTGTTCCAGTATTTGATCGAGGATGTGGAGCGGGCGTCCCCCGTCAATCATGAAGTTTTCGGAAATGATTTCGAACCAGTCTACAACCGGCTTTCGAGTCAGGATGTGATCGTAGTGCGGAGCGCGCAGACCAATCCCAATCCCATAATCGGTGAAGTTGTTGAATCGATTTGCAGGCATGTGAGGCTCCCATTCGCTCCCTAGAGCAAGGGTTGCGCTCCTCAGCGCGACCCCCGCCCTAGGAAAACAGCGCGAGTTCAGGACTAGGCCGAAGGAGCCTTTTCATCCGGCATCGGCTTGCCGTCAGTTCTGCAGCCGCCCTTGCCCTTGCAGGAGTTCTTGCCTTTACAGCCGTTGTCCCCCGCCTTACAGCCGCCCTTGCCCTTGCAAGAGTTCTGGCCTTTACAGGCATGCTTTTCCTTGACCTTCTTGTCCGCTTTCTTGTCTTGGTCCTGGCTCTGATCCTGCGCGCTAAAAGACGTCTTCAGCGAGGGAAGCAGAGTCGAGGCCTTGACTGCCGAGGCGGTCCCCGCGAACAATCCCGCGAACGCCGCACCAGCGAGTATGGCCTTTGTGGTTTTCGTCATATTCAAGCTCTCCCGTCGATTTGGGTTGAGATACGAAGCACTGTTTAGGCCCTCTTCCCGCCTCGGGATCGCGTATCTCGCTGCACGGTCTCAGAAACGACCCTCGCTGCGATTTCGAAGTGGTCTTGAAGGACTTGACAAGGTGCCCCGTCCGTTAAATGAGAATCCCGAGTCGCTTAAAGGTTTCCGGAATTCTTAACCGGGTTGGCTGCGGAGCCATGGAAAGACGAGCCTGCCTGGCGGTTACGAGTGACCAGTGAACAGGAAGACTAACTCCTTCTCCTGGACTCGAGGAAAGAGGGCCAGGCACAACGTGCCCAGCCCTCCACCCAGACTGCCTGCGGATTTGGCGCGGTTTACTGGGGAGGCTTCTTGGAGCCATCGGTTGCGCAACCGCCCTTGCCCTTGCAAGAGTTTTCGCCTTTGCAACCGTTGTCACTCGACTTGCAGCCACCCTTACCCTTGCAGGAGTTTTGCCCCTTGCAAGCGTGCTTTTCTTTGACTTGCTTGTCGTCCTTCTTGTCCTGACCCTGGTCCTGGCTCTGCTCCTGCGCGCTGAGGGAAGTCATGAAGGAAGGAAGCAGAGTCGAGGCCTTGATGGCGGCCCCGCTGCCGGCGATTAAACCAGCAAACGCGGCTCCAGCCAGCATGGCTTTTGTCGTTTTCGTCATTTTCAAATTCTCCTGTCAATTTAGAATGAGGTCCGCAACACTGTCAGGTCACTCTCTGCACTTCCGAGATCGCGAATGCCGCTGCCGACTTGACCAAAGTGGTCTTCGCTGCGATTTCGATGCGGCCTCGAACGCCCGTACAAAGTGTTCCGTCCACTGAATGAGACTCCCAGGTCTCATGAAGGTTTCCGATGTGTTCGACATCAAATCGAGGCGAACCCTAGAACGTGAGGGCTGCGCTAAGACGAGAACGACAGGAGGGTTGCCAGTTCTAATGGCTGGGCGCGTAATAGCCTGTCTTCGCGTACGCAGTTAGAGGAGGAAGTCCCTTGGGTGTGCGCAGCTTGATTTTGATCTTCCGCCAGCGCGCGTCGTGGGCCTTATTACTGGGGTGATATCCCAGGACATATTGATTGCGCAACTCTGAGCCGATCTTTGCGGCGATATCCGGCAGGTCGTTCAAGTTCTCTACGGTGAAAGCGCGTCCCCCGGTCAATTCGGTCAACTCGCTGAGCAGTGATGGCCCGTTGAGTTCCTCCGGTGTTCGGCTGCGATACTCGAACGGTTCAAAGATGCCGATCGAGTAGAGCTGGGTGTCCGCTTCTCGCACCAGCCGCTTGATGTCCTTCTCGTTGTACCGGCTATTATTGTCACCCCCGTCGGATATGATGAGCAGTGCGCGTTTGCCATTCCGCGCGCCCCGCATCTGACTAAGCCCTAGATAGATGGCGTCGAGTAAAGCGGTCTTGCCCTTCGCGGCCACGGGCAGCAGACGGCTCTGCAGATCTTCAACGTTTTCCGTAAACGGACTGAGGATTTCGGCGCGCTCGTTGAAACCGACAAGAAAGAATTCGTCGTGTGGATTGGCGATTCTGAAAAACTGAAACGCGGCTTGCTTGGCGTTACCCAATTTGCCGGTCATGCTGCCGCTGAGATCCAGGATGACGCCGATGGAGATAGGAATATCTTCGGAGGAAAAATTCACGACCTCCTGCTCGATGTTGTCTTCAAAGATGCGGAAATTGTCGGGTTCCAGGCCTGTCACCAAGCGATTGTACGGGTCGGTGACGGTAACATTGACAAGGGCAAGTTCCACTTCGAGATGCACGGCTTGCCCTGGTTTAATCACCTGACCGGGTGTGTCGTGTTTCAGATCGTTCGCAACGACGGATTGGGCGAAGCCGGCCACGGATAAGCTTAAGGTGGCAGACCCACAGAGCAGCAGAAAGACAATTGGAACGCATAGTGCGCGAGCTGCGAGCGTGCTTCTTTGAGCCATCACTTTCCGCTCTCATTCCGAGTCAAGCGTTTCGGCTGTCACAGGGAACAACTTCGCCCTGGAACGGGAATCCAACTTGCGTGCTGCCAGGCGGGTATCTCGCGCCTTTTCTCGCTGAGCTTCGTGAAGCAATTCACGCAGGCGCTTGCGGGCCTTGTGCAACTGCGACTTCGAATTCCCTGCCGAGCGTCCAACGATCGTGGCAATCTCGTCGTGCTGATAGCCTTGGATATCGTGCAAGACAAATATTGCGCGGCAGCCCGCGGGTAACTGCTCGATGCTGCGGTCGAGAGCCACTCTGTCAATCGATCCCTCCAACAATAGGTCAGGCGCACTGATATCGATGGTCGACGAGCTGGCTTCGTCGTCCAGATCGGCCGTCGCGTCGATCGAGATCATCGGGGGAGACTTCCTGCGCAGGCGCATCAGCACGAGGTTTACCGCCAGCCGGTGGAGCCATGTTGAGAATGCCGATTCGCCGCGAAAGGTATGAATCTTGCGGAACAGCTGCATAAACACGTCCTGGGTTAGATCTTGGGCTTCGACGGGGTCTCTTAGCATGCGCAAGCAAAGGGCATACACGCGACGGGAGTGTTGTTGATAAATAATCTCGAAGCCCTCGGCATCGCCCTGCTGAGCCAATCGAATCGCTTCGCTCGCGGATGAAGTGTTGAGTTTGTCGGATTTTGCATCCGCAAATGTCCGTTCGGCCGCAGACGCTTGCTTCTTCTTGCTTAGGTGTGCCTTTAGCTGCGCGCGCCCCCTCAGGCTGACACGCTTGAGTCCAAATTCGGAGCTTGTGCGGCGAAGATTGCCTGCTGAATTCATTCGGATTTGCCTTTTCCGATTCCGTTGAGGAGGCCTCCGTGCAACGTTGCGATCATGCGCTGGCCGTTTTCAGACTAGGTAGAACCTCTTCATCGGGCGATTAAGCGATTTCGAGAGCCTCAGGTGCAAAGCAATGGCTAATCTCGGCACTCAATGAGAGTCGCGAATCTCACAAAGGTTTCGGAACGGTCAAGACCGAGCGCGGAGCCCGCCAACACTGACATGCGACCAAGGAATGCTGCGCAAGAGTTACCCGTTCGAAATGGAACGGTTCAAACTGCCGCGCGATTAATTCGAAACGGCGTCTGTATTTAGGCTTCTGACGATTTCAGCCAGAACGTAAGTCAATTCGCGCGGACGAAAGGCGGGCGTGCCAAGACAGTTTTCGCCATTTCGAAGAACGGGCAGGCACCAACAACCTTCTTCAACGGGCAGCACATAGAACATAGTTACGCGCAGGCCTGTCAGGAGAGCCAGCATTTCGGAGTGGCTGTGATGCGTGTATGTGCTGATTACGATGTCGAGCGCAACATGCCTGAGAAGTGCGGCCACTTCTTGGTGCGATCTCGCAAAGTGCCATTGGTATCTAGTCTTTTCTAGCGGCTGAAAGAGCGAAAAGGAGTGGGCGGATTCACCCACCACGAGAATGTTGATTTTCCGTGCCGCAACCGCTGTTGAGGCAAACATAGTCCTCATTTCCGCCTCGCAAGGATGCGGGGGCAGTCGTGTTTGATCGATCAATTTAATGACCGAGAATGTGACTGCTAATCTTCTTTCCGTGCTTCCGCGGCAGTCCAGATCGACGCGCCCAAGAGAACGAGATCCTTGATGAGGAATTGGCCAGCATCCCCTAACAAGAGAAAACCATGCGAGAACTGGAAGGCACCGGGCGTGGAGAAAAGAAAACTCACCGTGAGCACGAAGGTGATGATGGCCCCCATGCTTCCGATGAAAGAGAGCCTCGCTGAAAACGGCCGCAGCGCTATCAGCGCAGCGACAGCAATCTCGACTCCTCCAATCAAATTAGAAACGGCCTGAAGGCTGAAGATTTTGTACAGCCAGAACATGAAAGGACTGCTTGCTACGAGAGGCTGAATGCCCTGTGCCTCGCCGGCGGTGAACTTAAGAACCCCAATTAGAAGGAGCGTGACAACGAGGCCGTAGCGCGAGATGTGAATGCCCAGCGTTTCCAGTGATGTCCTGGACTCGGAACGGCGGGGTGCCTCTACGAGCGGTTTTCCCGCGATTAAATATTGATCATTCATACTCATATTCGTGGCTCGCTTTTCCGGGGATCGCCTGTATGGAACAACTTGGAGACAATATTTGCCTTCCAAGACTGACATTCACCCAGCCAATCTGACCCTCGTGATGTGAAAAGGTTTCAGAGCGTGCTGAAGTGTTTCTGTGGGTTTTAGTGTGTAGGGTGCGAACAAGAGGGCAAATGCAAAGACCCGCCGACAGGGTAACCGTGCGACAACGGCGGTTACAGAAAATACGATTGCATTTGGCGCGGTGGAACCTTCAGCGAGGGGTAAATGCGCTGGACAGCTATTTCGTTTCCTTCAGAGACGCATCCAGGATCGAGGAAATGGCGGATTCTTCAATTTCTCCTGAGGAGTTGTAGACTGGTTTCCCCGAAGCATCGAGAACAGTCACATGCGGGATAGAGCCCCGATAGTAGGATTTCACTAGGTCCTGTTGTCGCTCCGTCCGCTTGATATCCAAATCGATGACAACGAACTGCACGCGGCCTTTGTACTTTTGATATAGGTCCACTGTGCGGCGCGCCTGACGCTTGGAATTGAAGCAACCCTCGCCGTAGAAAATGATGTAATTCGGTTTGCCCGAGACGGCGGCCTCGTCCATGTGGTCGCCTGTGATAAGAGGTCCGTCCAGACTATCGCTGGAATAATCAAGCCTTGGATTCAACCTCAGATTTTCACTCGCACTAAGCGAAAAGGTCATCGCGGCGGTGAGCAAAACGAACGTCAGCCACTTCCTTGCGTTTTTCATGAAACTGAGCTCCTTCCTGTGTCCGGACATCGAACCCTCCGCTCTCAATCGTCTCGCGCTGTTCTTGAAGCATGCACAGAGCGCCTTCCAACATTTCCTGCAGAGAGGGTTTCCCACCCCGAGGTTCGGGAGGGAAATAACCTCCGCCAAAGTAAAGTTTTCCGGAAGGGGACAGGATGGCTGTCAGGGGTAGACCGGCCGATAAGTTCATGTAGGCTTGCGCCCTTTGCAATCGTGCCGCAATCTCTGGCCGCATGTCGTAGTCAACTTTGATCGCTACAAAATGGCCGTTTATGAATTTCGCGAGCTCGGGCCGCTCGTAGCTCTCACGGTCCATCTGTGCACAATACGGACACCACTCCGCTCCCAAATCGAGAAGGATGGGCCAGTCGAGAGCTTTGGCTTTCCTAAACGCCTCGTTCCCCCACGGATACCAATCGACCGGCTGTTGGCTGGCTCGCTTAAGATAAGAAGACTTGCTTTCTTTCAAGTGGTTGTGGCTTGCCGCTCGGGGCGCGGAGACTTGTGTCGCCGCGCCCGTTGCGATCAACGCGCACAGGAGAGGAGAGAATTTGCTCAGTAGAGTGCGCATTCCGGTAAATGAGACGCTCCGCAGTATGGAAGGTTTCAGGCCCGGAAAGCTGCCAATGAGCCCTCGCCTGAGAATTCGTTGCGAAAGAATCATAACCCTGGTCAAGAACAAGTGCCCCCCTAGGCAAGTCCTTCAGCGAGCAACCTTTTGCGTAGCCGTGATTGACGACCCGATTTGAATTTCTTTACGGTTTCCGGGGGAAACTACCCTTTTTTCTCTGGCTTGTGTTTCCCGATGCAAATCGGACAGGGCGCGTAGCCTTCGCGAACGGCTTCCGCTGCGGGAAGAAATTTGGGCTTGCCATGCAGATACGGGCAGCTAGGAACGTGGAAGACTTTGTCATCGGAATCCTGGGATACGGCTACAAGTCCCGTAATTGGAGGAGAATCAGGTGGACCCGATGGGCTCTCGTGCCCGAGCCGGGGCAAGATGATTCGTTTCGCTGAGAACAAGGCGAAGCCCAACGGCACTGCCGCGGCCGCTGTCAGAGCCCAGGCCAGAACGGCGCGCCGCGAAGTGTGAATCCTCTCTTTCGGTCCCAGGGTAAATTTCTGGTCCAGTCTCTTGTGCAGTCGATCGTGAAACCCCTTCGGCAGTGCCAAAGCGCGTTCATCGCGATATAGGCGAATGACGTTGCAGGTTCCCTCAAGAACCGCGGCGCAGTGCCGGCATTCGGCGAAATGCTCTTCGAGTGCAGTTCTCTGCTTGGGGTCTAGCTCATCATCGACGTAGTCGGAGATGTCACGCCAAACTTCCTCACAAGTTATTCCCATGGTTTCCGTACCTCTTTGAATGTTAAGTCCACGTGGCCACCCTGTTGCAATCCCGGGGACAGAATATCCCTCAACATCAAACGAGCGCGTCGAAGGCGTGTTTTTACGGCTCCGCGCGTAATTCCCAAGACGTTGGCGGTTTCCGTGATGCTCATTCCATTCACGTCGCGGAGAATGAACGCCAACCGGTAGTGTTCTTCGAGTAAGGTCAAAGCCTTGCCCAGAGCCTCGCGAATCTCTGAACGTTCCAAAGCCTCTGAAGGAATCTCGCGCCAATCCGCGAAATCCTTTGGGACATATGTTTCGTCGTCATCGGGCCCGCTTGTCAACGAAAACATGATTCCACGCCTCAACTTCCGTCTGCGCATCCTTGCTTCATTGATTGCAATCTGAATCAACCAAGTCCCAAACGCCGACTCCCGTCGAAACTGATGAAGACGCGCCAGCGCTTTCAGCAGTACATCCTGCGTTACATCTTCGGCATCTTCCTTGGTCCCAAGCATCGAGATCAGTGTCGCGTAGACTGTCCGTTGATACGGTCGAATAAGCTCAAGGAATAGATCCTTCTCGCCTTCAAGAATTCTGCTGATCAAAAGCTCTTCATTCGCTCTGATCTGGTCGTTCCGCGTATCATTTCCTTCGCAATTTGTCGTGGCGCATACTGGCATGCGCCTTTCCGCTAAGACACCTCCCCTCAGGTCGAAGCCAGCCAATGAAGTGGGGCCTTGTAGTTTTCCGCTCACAAGTCAGACGCATCTCTCTGGCCAGACAAAACCTTTGCCCTTTTACAGTGCCTGTCCACACGCTTCACCAAAGCCCCCTTGGCACAAACGCCTTTGTCGGTCTGCACGCGAGCAGAGCTCTGCCCGCAGCAAACAGAATCGCGGTCTGACACGCGCGCCTTGCTTGAATTTCCTGCTAAAGAAGCGCCTGGAGAATGAGATTCCCGTCTACCGAAAGAGTTTCCGGTGAGAGTCGAATTCATCGGCGATTAGAGAGGAAGCCCTAACCGAATGGGAAGTGGACCCCGTACGGCGCTCCCGCAGGCCCTCAGAACCTGATTAACAATCCGCCGTTGAACGCCAGATTATTCTGAAAATTGCCGGCGACTTTTTGATTGTAGTTGGGCAGTCCCGAATAGAAATCACGCACTTCGATCCGGAAGCCGATGGGTATCTTAAGGACGTGGATAACCGTGTGTGTGTCCACCCCACCACCAAACACAAAAGTTCCGGTATTTGTTCCCGGCTTAAACGATGGCGCAGCAGCTGGTGCTTTTTCCAGGAAGCGCGCATAACCGCCACCAAACGACAGCCACGGAGAAAACACTCCGGCCGGATGGAATTTCACTCGGACGTGGGGCGTCAGAAAAACAAATGCATATTGTCCGATCGCATTCTGGGATTGCTGACTGAGTTTCACATCCAGCGGAGAAGCCAGAAAATCAACACCGCCGCCAATTGCGAATTTCTGTTTGAGAACGAGAGTTCGATCGTACTCAGCCCCCAACGTCAAACTGGCGTTGAATGTAATATCCCGGTCGGGCAACACTGTCCCGCCAGGTCCTGTGAGGCTCGCCCCAGGGGATAGAGTTTGGCCTGGTGTCACGATCCCTCCGATCACAAGGCCGACTTCATTCTTTTCCTGCGCAAGGGCTGGGATGGACAAAAAACCAAACGCGAGGCCGAGTACGATCAACCCCTTGATCGTATTCTTTGCTGCTTTCTCCGGTGAAACGGCGGCGCGCGAGCTGGTACCAAAAAGCTTCAGAGCCTGCTTAACACGTCGTTCAACACGAATGGAATTCACTTGAAATGTCTCCCTTAATAAAAGATTTCTCGATTTGCCCGGTAAAAATAATTGCGCATGATCGGGCTGCACGCGGTACGAAGTTCATTGCGGTGATGATGGAGTTCGGGCATCGATATGAACCGGACTTGCCCCCTGAACTCCCTCCGGATTACCTGGAGCGTGAAGATCTAGTTGTTTCCGGAACTTGGTGAAGCTGATCCGTGGTCGTGCGGTCTCGCTGCAGCCTCCAGGATCCGCGAACGGGATACGGGGATGCTGTAAACGTCGTGCGCTGTCCGAATCTTGGCCAGGAAGTGCTGTTCCCCGACTCGCTCGAAGCTCACCTCCGGCTTGTCGGCGGAAGCTTCCTCGATCTCGACAGGATGAACAAACACACTTGTATGACTCTCGTGGTTGCTGAGGATTACTCCGTCAAATTTGTCATCCGAAAAACGGCTGACGGTGTATGTGCCCGCCGGGAGGGTCTTGCCACTGACCACAAATTCGAACGGCAGTTTTACAACAATCTCGCCCCGAATTTGCGCGTTGGCAACCGAACCCAGCCCGAGAAGGCAAATGAGTGTGAGCAGCAAGCTCGCATACTTCTTCACGATCATGATTTCTCCTTTTGATTTTGGGTTCTCGTTGATTCGCTCGACGCCAGTGCTTTGATTCCGTAACGGTCGCGCTTAGCATCCGATTCAACAATCGTCCTCAAAATGTGTACAGACAGTGAGATGGACTTGGCGGGACGAAGTTTCAGTTTCCTCGTGAGCAACTTTGAGGTTGCGTGGCGTGAAAGTGTTATTTTCCGTCGTCAGTCTTGGCCCGGCCAAGTTCACGTCCGGTCAAATGTGAATTGAAACTTTTTCGCCCTCTTCGAAGGCGCCTGGCTGAAACTTCCGCAAGAAGAAGGAATCAGATGTTGGGGCAGCCGATGAGACACGTGCGACGAAACTTGGAGACTCTTCCTTTTCAGGCTTGGCCCGGCTTGATCTTCCTGGCGTGGTGTTGTGGTTGCGGCCGTGCTTACAATTCAGCCACTTCCGCTCCGCCTCCCACTCCTCCGACGCCGTCGGGTTCGGTGGCGACCCTATACACGATGTCGAACGCGATCTCAGGTAACACCGTGGTTGCGTATGCGCGGAATGCGGATGGCACTCTGAGGCAGGCGGCCAGCTACGCTACCGGAGGCTTGGGAGTAGGGCATGGACTCGAGAACCAAGGAGCCTTGGCGCTCAGCGACGATCGCAAATATCTTTTCGTAGTGAACGCGGGCAGTGATGATGTTTCTGTTTTCCAAATCAATACCCAAGGATTGACGCAGACGGCGCGAGCCTCATCAGGCGGGCGTTTGCCGGTCAGCGTCACCGAGCGGGCCGGACTGGTGTACGTGCTGAACCGCGGAGGCGAAGCGGGCGATCCCAATGGCGACACCATCAGCGGTCTGCACTTGGCGTCCGACGGGAGCCTCACGCCGATTTCACAATCGACGAGACCACTAAGCGGTGCGAATACGAATCCGGCGCAAATTGCGTTCAGTCCGAATGGAGATCTGATCCTCGTTACGGAGCACGGAGCTGGATTCATCGACACCTACACAGTCGATTCGAATGGCATTGCGGGCGGCCACAAGGCTCAGCAGTCGGCTGGCACGGGGCCTTTTGGATTCGCCTTCCGCAATGCTTCCCAGTTGTACGTGTCGGAGGCGGGAGGTGGAACCGCGTCCAGTTATACCGTGGATGGACAAGGGTTCTTACAAACCATTAGCGCCGCAGTCCAGACGCAGCAAGCGACTGCCTGCTGGCTCGTCATAACGCGGGATCAGAAGGAGGCCTATGTCTCGAACACGGTGAGCGGAAGTATCTCGGAATTCGGCATCGGAGTGGACGGCTCCCTCTCGTTAATCGCGTCCGTTGTGGCCTTAACTCAAGGTCCTCCGCTGGATATGGCCATCACTTCGGATGGACTATACCTAAATGTGTTGACCGCCTCCGGGAACATCGAAGTTTTCCGTATCGACCCGGCCACTGGTGGTCTGACACAGGCGCAAGTTCTGACGGGACTGCCCACCGGGAGCAACGGCTTGGTCAGTTTTTAGGATGACTGGTATGACTCCGCGCTTCGATTTTCACCGGGGAGGCAACCCCGTTAGACCTGCCAACTAGAGGGCGAACAGACCGTTGCCGACGTAACTTCGTCGGAGAACCCTTCGGTTGCGAAACCAAAATTGAGAACCGATAACCAAGATCTTGTGCGGAACGTGAAACCTTTGGACGGTTCGACAATCTCACTGTAGCTGGGGAATTTTAGGCCTTCATGATGGAACGGGTACTACGATCTCCCGCGGGGGGCTGGCGCTTATTGCAGCGCGCCTTGCTCCAAGATTCGCCTGACTAGGAGCATCTAGTGGCAAATGTAAAGCTTGTAGTTATGTACCCACGCCCAACAGATGTCGATGCGTTCGAGCACATCTATCAGTCAGAACATGTACCGCTGGCGGTTGCGAAACTTGGCGGGAAGACGAAAATAGTCGCAACCAAGATATTGGGCTCTCCACAAGGCGTCCCTCCTTTCTACCGCATTGCCGAGGTTTACTTTCCGTCGATGCAGGCTCTGGAAGCCTGCGCTGCTTCGGAAGGCGGGAAAGAAGCCCTAGCAAACGCCGCGAAGATTTCTTCCGGGGGAGCCCCAATCTTTTTGGTGGCCGAAGAAGAGACCTTTACATTCCAGCAGACAGCAAACAGCTAGAGGAGAAACGTGATGCGTTTCAGGGTTGCGATGACCGTACTGCTTGCGATGTCCATTTTAGCGCTCGGGTCACTTCCGTACATCCGTGCTGCAAGCAAACTGGCAGTCCCAGCTAGCGATGAAACTCGTCGTACTCCGGTGCTGGTGGAGTTGTTTACGTCGGAGGGCTGCTCGAGCTGCCCTCCAGCCGATGCTCTGCTTGAAAGGCTTGATCGGTTCCAGCCTGTAAACGGGGCGGAGTTGATCGTTCTCAGTGAACACGTAGATTATTGGAATGATATCGGATGGAAAGATCCCTTTTCTTCGCATGAATACAGCGAACGGCAAAGTGCCTATGCGTCCCAATTTGGCCGAGGGAGCATATATACGCCACAGATGGTTGTCGACGGACACATCGAGTTCGTGGGCAGCGATGAACGGCGGGCAACTCAGGCAATTGAGAAGGCAACGAAGGTGCAGAAGATTCCAGTCAGTATCTCTTCCAGTTTGAGCGACGAAAAAAAGCTGACTCTGCACATCGAAGTTGGCGCGTTACCTTCCTCCGTCACCACGGAGTCAGCGGGCGTGTTCCTCGCGATAGCAGACAATGCCGATGAATCTCAAGTGAGCCGCGGAGAGAACGCCGGGAGAACGCTGAAGCACGTTGCAGTTCTGCGAAGCCTCATCCGAATCGGAGCGGTAGACGGGACAACGGGTTTTTCGCGAGACATGAAAGTGGATCTCAATGCCAAGGATCGGCGGAATTCGAGGGTCGCGGTGATCGTCCAGGGGGCATCTGCGGGAAGAGTGTGGGGAGCGGGACTGGCTCGGCTTTCGAACTAGCGTCGGTTATCCCTCGTATTGGCACCGGTTTGTCAGCTCGTACGATAGTGAGAAGAAATTGAATTGGGAGCAAACATGAAAATTGGGGTTCCCATCCTTTTCCTTGCCGGATTGTTTGCTGTTCCGAGTGGGCAGGAAAATCCACCTACTAATCAGGCGATTACTCCGTCTGTTGGCTTGGAAATCGGCCAGCAGGCGCCGGCATTTGCTCTGTCCGATCAGTTCGGTCATCAACAGTCGAACGAGACGCTCAAGGGGGGCAAGGGCACTGTCCTTCTTTTCTTCCGTTCCGCTGACTGGTGACCCTTCTGCAAGGCGCAGCTCGTGCAGCTGCAAAACGCAAAGCAAAGATTTGAGGCGCAGGGACTTAAGCTGGCCGCGATTAGCTACGATAGTCCCGCCATCCTGAGGGACTTCGCCCAGCGGCACGAGATCGAGTTTCCTCTATTGGCTGACCCGAACTCCGAAATCATTCGCAGCTTCAACGTGCTCAACACGGAAGCGAAGGGAATGACCAAAGGGATGGCTTACCCAGGATTCTTCTTCGTCGACGCAAATGGGGTTATTCGTGAAAAGTATTTCACAGCCAAGTACACGGATCGATTGACGGCTAATAATGTGATCGCAAAGCTGTTCCCGGAGTTGAGCGCAGAAGTGAGCCAGAATATTAGTGCGCCCCATCTTCAGCTTACGCTTGCACAATCGGATCGCAGCGTCATACCCGGCGGCAGGGTCAGCCTCATTGCCGAAATTGTGCTTCCTCCGGATATACACGTCTATTCTCCGGGAGTGCAAGGTTACAAACCGATTCAGCTCACCTTGCAGGAAATTCCAGGAATCGAGTTCCAGCCAGTCATCTACCCGAGCTCCAAAACGCTCTACTTGGAAGCAATACAAGAGAGCGTCCCGGTCTTCGAGGGAAAATTTCGCATCACCCAGGATCTGACGGTAATTCCGGCTCGGACTTCGGATGCGGTCCGCTCTCTGTTTTCCAAGAAAAGGATCGTTCCCATAACCGGAGAGTTGAAGTATCAGGCTTGTGACAAGGCGATTTGCTACCCTCCAGCGTCTGTGCCGTTGAGATGGGAGTTACAGGTTGTTCCCCTTGACCTCAAACGATCTCCTGAGGCCATTCAGCATAAGTAGCCGATCCAAAGAATAGAGCCGGTTCTTGAGTGTTTGAAAGGAGAAAGCCATGAGTGATGTTGTTTATGTTTCGAAGTCGCGGATCGAACGAAAGCAGGGACCGCTCCGCATTGCACAGCTGCCCGGCGAGTCACAGCCAGTGACCTTCAGCGTCCACGGGGGCATCGCAGGGCACTACAAAGTTGACCCAGCAAAGCTGAAAGAGTCGCACTCCTCGACCATTGACTACGTGATTTCCGCAACCGCAGGTTGAATGATGGGTACTTTCGGAGGTGCGCTGGAAGCGCGCCATATCGATGCCAGCGATGGAAAGTTGACCGCGGATGTAACCGGAGAAGTCGAAGCTGAGGAGGGTGTATTGGTCATCCGGCGGATTCACGTGGCGATGCGCATAGCGGCACCGGAAGCGGCAAGAGAGACAGTCGAGCGTACGCACGGCATGTACGCGATGCACTGCCCGCTGTACCGGACGCTGCACAAGGCGATCCAACTTACGTCCTCCATCCACCTTGTGACGACAGTATCCCAATAGAACGCATGTCAACGAAGAACAGCGACAGGTAAGTCTTTTCTAGGAGGCGTATTGAAGCACGTCATTCTGGGCGCGGGTGCGGTCGGTGGACTGATCGGAGCGGTTCTAGCTCACGAGGGGGATGACGTTACCGTGCTGGTGCGCACCGAATCCCTCGCCGGACATCCCAGACACCTGCACCTTGAGCGATACTCCAGTAAGATCGAGGCACCGGTCCGACTCGATACAAAGCTAAGCGGGAGTGCAGATGTGCTCTGGATAGCCGTGAAGGCACACCAGTTCGTTCCCGCCCTGAGTACGATTCCACCTGATGGTCTTCGGAGCGCAACGATCGTGCCGCTTTTGAACGGGATTGAGCATGTGGCCTTGCTGCGCTCGCGTTTCAATCAAGACTGTGTTGTACCGGCGACGATCTCGGTCGAATCCGAGCGCATTGCTCCCGGTCGAATCATCCAACGTTCACCATTTGTCCGCCTGGCACTTTCAGGGACAGGGGAGCACAAGTTGGCGGGCGTGGCCGCACGACTTCGGAATGCAGGCTTCTCTTGTGAATTTCAGGCGGACGAGAAAACCATGCTCTGGAGCAAGCTCGCTTTCCTGGCGCCATTTGCTCTTACAGGTACAGCGAGCGGCAAGGACAAGCAGGGAATCTTTGCCGACGCAGCGTGGCGAGGTCGACTCGAATCCGCCGTAGATGAAGCGTGCGCCGTCGCTACTGCGGACAGAGCGGTCGTCGATCGAGAAAAGATTCTGACCGCGCTCGCATCATTACCTGCAACGATGCGAAGTTCCATGCAGAAGGATGTGTCGGCAGGCCGCATGCCGGAGCTAGACGCGATCGGGGGCCCGATCATTCGCGCTGGAAGGAGCCATGGGCTCAACGTGCCCACGACTCGAGAGTTGGTTGCGAGAATCCAAGAGCGCCTATCGCACACGAGCCATACCGTCGGAGCGTAAGGCAAAGAAAACAAAGCGAATACGGATTGCTTAGATCGGGACAGCATTGGGATGAGTTGTTTTGGGTAGCACTTCCTTGTCATTTGCCGGAAACCTTTCGGCGAGCTGGAAATCACACTGGTAGGTGCATTTGTTTGGCCAGTCGGGGATTGGCTTCGGACAAGAGTTTGAGTAGTCGCAAGTTGGGTTTCCGGTGAGCCTTTGGCGCTCCAGGGCGGCCGAACGTTCAGGTACGACATAGGTTCCGCGTGCATTCGTGAAGACAGATATTCCAGAACAGGCGCAATTGCGCGCCAACGAGGCCGAGCTCATAAAGCGCGTCTGCAACGGAGACCGCGAGGCCTTCTACGAATTGGTGCAGCCCTACGAGCGTTTGGTTTACGCGACCGCCATTTCGGTGGTGAAAAACCCTGCCGATGCGGAAGAGGTTGCACAGGAAGCAGTCCTGAAGGCTTTTTCGAATCTCGCGAGTTTCCGCGCGGAGTCAAAATTCAGCACTTGGATGCTGCAAATCACCTACAACGAAGCAAGGATGAGATTGAGGAAGGCCCATTCGCACCTGTATGAGTCGATTGACGATCCACGGCAAAGCGAAGATGGAGACTATTGGCCGAAAGACTTTGCCGATTGGCGACCTATACCCTCCGAATTGTTCGAAACGGATGAGGTGCGTCAGGCGATACAGAATGCGACCAATTCGCTCAGGGCTATCTATCGGGAAGTCTTTGTTCTGAGAGACGTCCAGAATCTGAGCACCAAAGAAACGGCGACTATACTCGGGATTTCGGAAGTAGCCGTCAAGATTCGGCTCCTGCGAGCCCGCTTACAAATGAGGGACACGCTCGCGCCCGGAATCGATGGATGCGGTGTTAGAGGACAGCCGTATCAGAAGGTTAGGCCATGGTGAAAGAACAAGAAGGATGCAATGTCGACAATTGAAATCAGCTGCCTCGAAGTATGGCGGGAAATCTCCAATTTCCTTGATGACGAGGTTTCTAGCGAAATGCGCGAGCGCATGGAAGCTCACTTCAAAGAATGCCAGCACTGCAAAGCAGTGCTGGACGGGACTCGAAACGTGGTAGGTCTCGTCGGCGACGGACAATTGTTTCAAATGCCCCACGGGTTCAACAAGCGTCTTTACAAAAAGATTCAGGGTGCTACGTAACTTCATCCTCCGGGCCGCATAGTCTGCTCCGGGCGGAATGGGTCTGGGACATCCTGGTTATCCATGTACATCCATAACTTCCACTTTCCTGTCTTATTTCTCCGCCAAATGTCCACATAGCGATCCCTGCGACAAGTCGGTTGCCCGCCGACCTTAGGTGTAAGCGTTAAGTTGTGCCACCCGTAGTCATAGGCGATATCTCCTTGAAGGCGAATCTCGACAACGATCACCGTCAGCTTCACCGTAAAACGCTCGAATAGGTTTTCTAGCCGGGTTTTCAAGGCGTCCAATCCGGTCATGCCAAATTCACAGGGGTGGCCGTCGGAGAAATTAACCAGGTCGGGATCTGCAATCGCCAGTAACCGCGACGCATCAGAGAGGTTGAAGCAATCTCGAAATTCGCTTTTGACCGCATTGATCGCGTATAAATCGTCCATCGTTATGTCTCCAGTGATGAGTCGCAGCTAGGAGGTCTTTTCCTCTCGACCTATCCTACCGTTATTGCCTTGAGGCGATCATTTCCGGTCTGGAACTTCTTACCCTACTCCGAATCAGATAAGCGTGGGGATTTTCTGGCGCGTTTGTCACGGGACCGCGCAAAGATAACTCGCGACCGCTCCGCTGGGAGGGGCTATGACAGACGTTTCCATCGTCGGGGCATTGTTGGCAGGGCTGGTGTCATTTCTCTCGCCGTGTGTGTTGCCGCTCGTGCCCGGCTACATTTCAATGCTTTCCGGCATTGGGATGGAACAGTTGCGTCAAGGGCAACCCTCCCGAGCCGGATTGTTTTCCACTTCTTTGGCATTCGTCGGGGGGTTCTCCCTCGTATTTATCTCGTTTGGCGCGTCGGCGAGCGCAGTTGGGCAATTTCTCCGGGAAAATCGTGCGCTCCTCGCACCCGTGGCTGGAGCATTGATTCTGCTGTTTGGTCTTCATCTATTAGGGTGGTTGGCAAAGTTGAGCCTTCGGCTCGGTGCCGCTCTCGGCATTGTGCTTGTCATCCTGGGCTTTGCTGCGTCACTGCTGGGCGGTCCGCTCTTTGGCGTCTTCCGAATGATTCATTTTTTTTCGTTTGCCCTGATCGGTTTCGCCGGGCCGGCGATGGGGCGATGGCTGAATAATGACTTTCACCTCCGTAAGAACAGTGCACAGCCTGGCATCTGGAGTGGTTTTCTGCTCGGGTTTGCCTTCGCCTTCGGCTGGACTCCGTGCATCGGCCCGATTCTCGCGACGGTGCTTGCTCTAGCCGCCGCGAGCGGCACCGTTGCACGTGGCGTGCTGCTGCTCGCAGCCTACTCGGCTGGACTCGCGGTGCCGTTCCTGCTCACGGCTCTCGGCATCGGGCAGTTTCTGCGATTCTATCAGCGGTTCCGCCGTTATCTCCATGCTGTTGAACTCTTCAGCGGAGCATTACTTGTCTTTGTCGGCGCGTTGGTTTTCGTAAACAAACTGACCTGGCTCTCGGGAAAGCTGGGCTTCCTGAATCGATTTTCTCTTTAGAGCGAACAAGATGCGAATGAGGAGCGGTTTGGATGAGACGAATTGGATTACCTGTCGCGTTGTTTACAACGATTGTGTTCCTGGCTTACTTTGCAGGCCGGGGTGCGCGAACCTCCGACGCGCGGGAAGAAAAAAGAAATCAGGCCAGTGTCGCGTCTGGCATCCCCGATTTTACATTAAAGGACCTATCTGATCGCGACGAGTCGCTCGGCCAATATAACGGCAAAGTCGTTCTTGTGAATTTCTGGGCTACGTGGTGCGGACCTTGCAGAATAGAAATCCCGTGGTTGATGGACCTGCAAGAGAAATACAAACAACAGGGGTTTACGGTTCTGGGCGTGGCGATGGACGAAGAGGGCAAGAGCGCTGTTGTTCCCTTTGTCCAAAACGAGCGTTTCAAGCTCGGGACTAGGTTCGAGCCCATCAATTATCCGATCCTGATCGGCAATGATGACGCCGCCGAAAAGTTTGGAGGTCTACTGGGCCTTCCAACGACCATCTTGATCTCGCAAGACCGCCGGCAGGTCAAGCGCATTGATGGATTGCTCAGTTACAACCAGTTGGACAACGCCATCAAATCGCTTCTTGAAACCGACGTTCGATGAATCGAAGTCTCCGCCGCAATGTTATTGGCATCTTAAGTGGAGCAGTAGCCAGCGCAGCGTTGATAGCGACGCTGCACTATGGAGTATGGAGCTTGATTCTAGGCGTCGCGATTGGGGCGGGCTATTCCGCGGCTCTGCGGCCCACCCGCCGAGCGTATGCGGACAATCTGATGGCAGGCGGTGCGCTCGGTGTTCCCCTGTGGGGTCTAATCACTGTAATCGCGATTCCTTTGCTTTCCGGCCAGATGCCCGAGTGGAACGCGGAACAGATGCGTCAACATTTTCCCGCTTTGGTGGGTTGGGTGGTCTACGGCGCATTTCTTGGAATCATCCATCAAGCTTTACAGGACGGCGCCGACCATTTTTTCGGTGAAGACGCGGTTCCCCAAGTGCCGGCTGTTTCAGTGACCAAACGCATTGTAATTCTGGGTGGCGGTTTCGCCGGCATGCGAACCGCGGAGTGCCTCGAAGAAAAATTACATACGGATTTTTCTGTCAGCCTCACTCTGATCAACGAAACGAATGCCCTTCTATTTACTCCAATGCTCGCGGAAGTGGCAGGAAGCAGCTTGGAACCCAGCCACATCAGTACGCCGTTACGGAGCGCACTGCACCGTACAGAGTTCATACGAGGTGTCGTGGCGGCTGTCGATCCGGTAAATCGTTTGGTAATCATGCGGAGCAATGGAAGCGCGGATGGAGCAACCGAAGGACGAGTATTTCCGTACGACGATTTGGTTTTCGCCCTGGGTTCAATCTCAAACTACCTGGGCATGACGAACATTGAAAAGTGCGCATTCAATTTCAAGAGTCTTTTCGATGCCATCCGCATTCGGAATCATGTCATCGAGATGTTCGAACGTGCCGATTTGGAGTGCGATCCGGCTCTGCGCTCTTCACTTCTTACTTTTGTCGTTGCGGGTGGCGGATTCGCAGGGGTGGAGCTTGCTGGCGCCTTAAACGATTTCGCGCATGGCATTTTGGCGGATTATCCCAGGCTGCGCGCGAATGAGCTGAACATCGTCATGGTTCATTCCCACGATCGCGTCCTGCCGGAATTGAGCGAATCCCTTGCCCGGTATGCGCAAGAGAAGATGGAATTGCGCGGGGTGACGTTTCGCTTGAACACGCGCCTGGTAGATGCGCGGCCTGGGGTCGTTCTCCTCAGCGATGGCGAGATTCGCACTGAGACTCTGGTTTGGACCGCTGGTACGGCGCCGAATCCCTTGTTGAAGGCGCTCCCTTTGGAAAAGGACAAGCGGGGCGCACTCGTTGTGGATGACGCGCTCGCGGTGCCGGGCGAGGCCGGTGTCTGGGCTATCGGTGATTGTGCCGCGGTAACGGACGCAACGACTGGGCAGCCATGTCCCCCGACGGCACAGTGTGCGCAGCGTCAGGCGGAGCTTCTCGCGAGCAACATCGTGGCTCAACTGCAGGGGCGGCCTGTGCGCCGATTCCATTTCCATTCGGCGGGCGCATTATGCGTGGTCGGGCACCAGACGGCCTGCGCAGAACTAACCATTCCCTTTGTGCGAAACAGATCTATTCGCTTTTCCGGTCTGTTCGCTTGGCTCCTGTGGCGGGGAATCTACCTTGCGAAATTGCCCGGTTTGGAGCGCAAAATTCGAGTGCTCATGGACTGGACGATCGACCTTTTTTTCCCGCGGGATATCGTCCAGACGATTAGTTTGAAGTAAAGGTGAAACCGTGCCAGAAACAGAATCAAGTGCTCCGGCGCTGGATGTGGCTCTCTCCGATTCGCGTCGGGTTGAAACTTTTATGGGCCTTGTACTTGGCGTCTCCGGAGGTTTGCTCCAGAGCGTCGTGCTGAAGACCTCGCTCTCCTCGGGTGGCCTGGTCGGCGCGGCTTTCGGACTTGCCTTCGGATTGTTTTTCGCGCGACGCGCCACGAGCCCCGGTGCAGGACTGATCTGGGGTTTAGCTTCCTCGTTTTTCCTCTGGATCCTGGTACCTAGTGGCTTCTTTCGTTTTGGAGCAAGAACCAGTTCGACCATGATGCTGCAGGATGCACAAGGGCATTTCAGCCATCTTGTCGGTTATGTGCTCTGCCTCGGAATGCCAGTAGGCATTGGATTGGGCATACGGGGCGCATTCCGCACAGCCAGTCCAGACCAGAAATTCGCATGGGGGCGTGCGGTCGTCGCTGGAGGTTTCTCTGGCACGCTCGGAGGTCTCGTCTTTGGGCGATGGGTATCTTCGGGTGACTACTTTCCTCTACTCGCGGGTTTTGGCGAACTCAATTCACGGAGTATGACCACTGCCTTGCATTTTGCCGTCGCCCTGTTGATCGGCGTCAGCTTTGGTCTCCTTTTCCAGCGAGACGTGCGCGCCTACGGCCCTTGCATGGGGTGGGGGCTCGGGTTTGGAATCTTCTGGTGGTTTTTTGGCCCTCTGACACTTTTGCGGCTTGCTGGGGGAATGCCGCTCGATTGGTCGGCAGAACAGGGAAGGGCTGTATTCGGTTCTCTCGTCGGACACATTCTCTATGGACTGATTCTCGGTGTCGCGTATGCGACGATTGACAAGATTTGGGTTCGCTTGTTCATTCAGTCCGATCCGCTCAACCGGGAAATGGAGAGTCCTGGCCTTCACATCCTCCGTTCGCTGGGATGGGGCGCGATCGCCGGTCTCGTCGGCGGCGTCGCCTCCATGCCGGTCATGATTGCCACCGGCGTCTTGCCGAAGGTCGCGGGCGTGGATAGTAGCTTTGGAGGAGCGCGCGGTTTGATCATTCATTTGTCTGTGAGCGCCTTGATTGGTATGACCTATGGTTTGCTGTTCCGGGACGAGAGTTCCAGTTCAGGGTCCGGGGTCGGATGGGGCTGGCTATTCGGCCTGATCTGGTGGTACTTGGGGCCGATGACACTCTTACCGCTGTTGCTCACGGGAGTTTGCGATTGGAGTACTGAGGCTGCTTCCGCTCTGCTTCCTTCTCTTCTTGGACACTTGATCTACGGTGCTGTAACTGCATTGACCTTCATTCTGTTCGACCGTCGCTACACGCGTTCGCTGCTTCTCGATCCTCGAACGTCAGCGCGGGAGTTGCGCCGGCTCCGTCCTGTGGGCACACCTGCACCCGCGCTGTGGCTCTTTGCGCTCGGTCTGGGTGTGCTTCTCCCTATCCTCCTGGGTTAGTTGTCCGGCTCCAGCAATGCCAAGCGCTGCCATCAAGAATTCCTCTCCCTTTTCGGTTCGGGATCCGCGCGAGACCAAGACTGCGATTGTTACAGGATGAATAGAACGAGCGGTCGGTCTGAAGACCGACAACATGATTCATAGAAGCTTGGAACAGGAACCTCCTGCGCCCAAGGCAAGAGCAGAAACGCTAAGTAGTTGGTTCGTCTAGCATTTTCCTATGTCTTGCATCACGGTTTTGCACGGTATTGGGCAATGTTTGTTCCCAAGTACTGGGATGAACCCCTGTTATGAGACAAAAAATTGGGCACACTTGCTATGGCATCTGGGGTCGCCAGATTCGAGCCTCGTTTGTGGACACCTAGGCACATGTCCGGTAACCACAGCCGGCTCGGATAATCGGAAACTTGAAATCCATATGGACGATTAGCGCGTTAATCAGAACTTAGTCAAGCGACGGGCGGATTCATCTTTCCATTCTGTCAGTCTCAGACGCACTACGATGTCAACGTCCAAGCAACCATGCATATGACAAAGGCGGCGGTCGCATAGCAAACTTGCAACACCCATTGCCACAGCAGCAATTCCTCTGGGTCACTCGGACGCCCACCCGAGAGAAATCTTGCAAGGTTTGAACGGTTCAAGCCCAACTTGCTGCCCCTGCGACAAACTTGAAGAATGGCCGTTAACGCCCACAGCATCACAGAAACAGAAACTGCGAAAATCACCCGCCCAGCTTTGGATGATTCGGAGTCCCGAATTAACCACCATGTGATCGGTAACAGCACCATAAGCACCAGCGGCATTGCCAAGCCCGGCGGAGACTCGCCGAGTGCTTGAATAACGTTGCGACCCCTATCGCCCCGCCGTTCATCCATGCTGCTTAGTTTAGCCAATTAGGTGGGCTCAAGACTCTTGGACTCCGATAACGCTCCTAGACCGTTACCCTCGTCGAGTATCATCGCCCACTTGCTGTCCCGGACTTCGTCAACTCCTGGTAAGTTCGGATTACCGGCCAAGTGGAAATCGCTGGTCGGTACTTCTCCGGTAACCGCGTTTATCAGGCCCAAGACCCACGCGGGTGTACCATTACTAAGAAAAAATGGAGCCAGTTATCATTACGGGCGCAAGTTCATGGATTTGGCGGATTATCGTCCTGCCTTTCCTAGCGTGGGTGC